>Ga0306921_10001618_pt1 | contig 22007 bp, 20 predicted proteins | sample sta12Cox44000080_FD_203760 | JGI IMG/M metagenome (GOLD analysis project Ga0306921, IMG submission 203760) | Lab enrichment of tropical soil microbial communities from Luquillo Experimental Forest, Puerto Rico - statoxic.12C.oxic.44.000.080 (v2)... | ecosystem: Environmental > Terrestrial >...
GAACCAGGAATCGAAGATAAGCGCCTGCAGCGCATTTCGCGCGCTGCCTTTGGGCGGCGGAATGCGTGCCACGATGGCTTCGAGCACGTCTTCCACGCCCAGCCCGCTCTTTGCGCTGATCTGCAGCGCGTCTTGCGCCGGAATCGCGAGTACGTTCTCGATCTGTTCCTTTACGTAGTCGGGCTGTGCGGCCGGCAGGTCAACCTTGTTGATAACCGGAACGATGGTCAGGTTGTTGCCTGCAGCGAGAAAGGTATTGGCAACGGTCTGCGCTTCGACGCCCTGCGACGCATCGACCACCAGCAGAGCGCCTTCGCAAGCGGAAAGCGCGCGCGACACTTCATAGGAAAAATCGACGTGACCGGGCGTGTCGATGAGATTCAGCCGGTAGGTGTTGCCGTCCTTGGCCTGGTAGTGGAGGCGAATGCTCTTGGCTTTGATGGTGATGCCGCGCTCGCGTTCCAGATCCATGGAGTCGAGCACTTGTTCGTGCATTTCGCGCTGCGAGAGCGCGCCCGTCATTTCGAGCAGGCGATCGGCCAGCGTGGACTTGCCGTGGTCGATGTGCGCGATGATGCAGAAATTTCGCTCGAACTGTGGATCCATGTACCTGTTCTGCCGGCGGCGGAAAGTTCCGCAAGCCCTACGTCTTCCTAAAGTTTCGCGATGGGAGCACAGACGGACTGCGCGAAATCGCAATCTTGGAACGAATAGTTTGCCACAAATCGCGAAGGGCGTCAGCCGACATGCGCCGCCTGAGCCGGGCCGCCTCAGCGGCGAAACTGGTTGATGATCCAGAGTATGAGGCTGATCAAGACGCTGATGACCAGGCAGGACACCAGCGGGAAGTAGAACGTGGTGTTCCGGCCGCGATGGACTATGTCCCCGGGCAAGCGGCCGAAGCGGAAGGGAAGCTTGCCGCCGAAATACAGCAAGGCGCCAACGACGATTAAAACCGCCCCCAGCAAAAGCAATGTGCGACCGAACTGTTGCATCGGTTCCACGACCAAAGTCTAGCTGGAACTAAGCGAATTTACGCGGCTGCGGCGATGCGCCGGGCCAGGTCGTTTTGTTCGGCGACGGACTCGGCGCCAACGGTGAAGGCGTCGAGCACGTTCAGTCCGAGAGCATAGCGGAGTGCGTCATCCTGGCGGTCGCGGAGCGCGCCCTGTCCCAGGATCTTCATCCCGAGGACTGCTTTGCCGGAGGCCTTCATTTCGCGCAGGACGCCTACGACCGTGTCCGGGTCGGAATCCATATGTGCGCCGACAGGGTTGACGCGGGCAAGATCCACCTCGACCCACGCAGACTTCGCCGCTGCCCGCAGGGCTTCGATGGAGTGGCACGAGCAGCCGTGGGCACGAATGATCTTCTTTTGCTTGGCTTCCTCGAGTACGTCCATCACCGGGCGATAGCGGGTGGTCCAGTCGCCTTCGGTGAGACAGTGCATCAAGACGATGTCGAGCTGTTCGGTGCCGAGTTCGCGGCGGAAGCGGTCGAGGTCGGAACGCATTTCGTCGGGATCGCGGGCCCAGGACTTGGTGAGAATCGTGATTTTGCTGCGGTCCAGATGTTTGAGGGCCTCGGCGACGTGGGGATGGCTGCCGTAGGAGTCGGCGGCGTCGAAAAACCGCAGGCCGTTTTCATGGAAGCCGTTCAGGAGCAGGCGAGACAAACCGTCAATACCCAGGGCCGTTTGATGGGAGTGCTTACCGGCGCCTACCGTACCCGTACCCATGGCTAGGCGCGAGGTAGTGATGCCGGTCTGGCCGAGGCTGACCGAATTGGAAGCTGAGAACTTTTCGGTTAAGCGCGGGATGGCCACGGAGCGGCCGCAGCCGAGGGAGTAGGATGCGATGAAAGCGCCGGCGGCGAAGCGGGAGGAGCCGTGGAGAAAGGCGCGACGGAGCATAAAGACCTCCGCTGGTAACAGCAAGCCTACACCAGTGGGACGGACGGGTGCAGGCAATGTTAGCGACCGCCGGTCCAGGTCCGGAGGCTATTCTTCCTCTTCGAATTCGCCCATCTGCATGGTGAGGTAGCGCTCGTAGCCCAGCTCCTTGATCTGGTGCATCTGAGCTTCGAGCCAGTCCACGTGGTCCTCTTCGTCCTTGAGGAGCACCACCAGGAGATCCCGCGAGCCGTTGTCTTTTTCCGCGACAGCAATCTGGATGGCGGCGTTGTAGGCCTTGACGGCCGAGAGCTCCAGATCGAGGTCGCTTTCGATCATCTCCTGCACGTTCTTGCCGACTGTCAGCTCGAGCGGTTGCATGCTCGGCGTGCCGTCGAGGAACAAAATGCGCTCGATCAGCGCTTCCGCGTGCTTCATTTCGCCGATGGATTGTTTCTTGATGTATTCAGAAAGGCGGTCGTAGCCCCAGTTTTCGCACATCTCGGCGTGAAGGAAGTATTGGTTGATGGCGGTCAGCTCTTCGCGAAGAGCTTTGTTGAGTTCGGCAATGACTTTTGACGAGCCTTTCATGGTGGATGCGAGTATAGCGAATGGCGGGAGGCGAGCGACAGGAAAAACCGATCCTCCGCTCGCGACGCTCGCTCTGGGATGACCTCGATCGGCCGCTTATATGAGTTCGAGGCCCGAGAAGAAGTAGCCGATTTCAAAAGCGGCGGTTTCGGGGCCATCCGAGCCGTGGGTGACGTTGTTGCCGATGCTGGTGCCGAGGTCGTGCCGAATGGTGCCGGGAGCAGCCTTCTTGGGATCGGTGGCGCCCATCGCGTCACGCCACTTGAGGATGGCGTCTTCGGCTTCGAGAACCATGGCAACGATCTTGCCCGAGGACATGAAGTCGGTCAGCTCGCCAAAGAAGGGGCGCTCTTTGTGGACGGCGTAAAAGCCGCCCGCTTCTTCCTTGGTCAGGCGCATGGATTTGATGGCTACGATCTGAAAACCGGCCTTGTTGATGCGAGAGAGAATTTCGCCCTGCAAGCCGCGGGAAACGGCGTCCGGTTTGATGATTGCGAAGGTGCGTTGCAACGCCACGGAAAAAGCTCCTTAAGAGAAGTAGATAATCTGACGCTTGAACTCTTTCGCAGCCTCGGCGGGGCTTTTGCGCGTCTCAGCCAAAAAAACCTAGCCATGGGCTGCATTCAAGAACCGGGATTCATCGCCAGAGCCGACCTGGACTTGAAGGTAACGGCTCGAGCAAGGAAACGCTCCTATTTTATGGCCGCGGCTATGGTGGAGCCGAGGTCCGCGGGAGTTTCTACGGTCTTGATGCCGGCGGCGTTCATGGCCGCGTATTTGTCCTTCGCGGTGCCCTGTCCGCCGGAGATGATGGCGCCGGCGTGGCCCATGCGGCGTCCGGGAGGGGCGGTTTGTCCGGCGATGAACCCGACGACGGGCTTCTGCATGTTGGCCTTGATCCATTCGGCGGCGGTCTCTTCGGCGTTGCCGCCGATTTCGCCGATCAGAATCACCGCGTGGGTGTCCGGGTCGTCGTTGAAAAGCTTGATGGCATCGAGAAATGAAGTGCCAATGATAGGGTCGCCACCGATGCCAATACAGGTGGACTGGCCGATGCCGAGGCGGGTCAGCTGGTCCACCGCTTCATAGGTAAGAGTGCCGCTGCGACTTACAACGCCGACATGACCCTGCTTGTGGATGCGGCCGGGCATGATGCCGATCTTGCACTTGCCCGGGGCAATGATGCCGGGACAGTTCGGACCGATGAGGCGCGTCTTGGCTTTGTTCACCACCGAGACGACTCGAACCATATCGATGACCGGGATGCCTTCGGTGATGCAGATGACCAGCGGAACGTCCGCGTCGGCGGCCTCCAGAATCGCGTCTGCCGCATAAGGTGGCGGCACAAAAATCACGGACGCGTTCGCGCCGGTTCCCTTGACGGCTTCGGCGACGGTATTGAAGACGGGGCGCTCGAGATGTTTCGCGCCGCCTTTGCCCGGCGTCACGCCGCCGACAACGTTGGTTCCATACTCGATCATCTGTTGGGCGTGAAACGTTCCCTCGCGCCCGGTGAACCCTTGCACGATCAGCTTCGTTTTCCCGTTGATCAGGACGCTCATCGCGCACCCCCGGCAAGCGACACGACCTTTTGCGCGCCGTCTTTCATGCCGTTGGCGATCGTGAAGTTGAGGCCGGAGTCGCGCAGGATCTGTTGGCCCCGCTCGACGTTGGTGCCTTCCATGCGCACTACGACCGGAATTTCCACATGCAGATCTTTGGCCGCGGCGACCACGCCGGTTGCCAGCACGTCGCAGCGCAGAATGCCGCCGAAAATGTTGATGAAAACGGCTTTGACCTCGGGATCGCTCAGCAGAATGCGGAAGGCGTTCTTTACTTGCTCGGCGGAAGCGCCGCCGCCGACGTCGAGGAAGTTCGCGGGCGAGCCGCCGGCGTACTTGATGATGTCCATGGTGGCCATGGCTAGGCCGGCGCCGTTGACCATGCAGGCCACGTTGCCGTCAAGCTTGATGTAGTTGAGGCCGTACTTGGAGGCTTCCACCTCGAGGGGATCTTCTTCGTCGAGATCGCGCAGGCCGCGCAGGTCGGTATGGCGGAACAGGCCGTTGTCGTCGAATGTCATCTTGGCGTCGAGCGCCACCAGGCGGCCGTCGCCGGTGAGCACGCAAGGGTTGATCTCAAGCAGCGATGCGTCGGTGTCCACGAATGCTCGGTAGAGCGCCTGGAAGAAAGGCGCGGCGTGATTGGCGGCATCGCCCGAAAGTCCCAGACCGAAGGCCAGCTTGCGCGCCTGGTATGGCTGCAGGCCGACCGCCGGGTGGATGCTTTCTTTCAAAATGGCCGAGGGGTCTTTCTTGGCGACTTCCTCGATTTCCATGCCGCCGGCGGCGCTGGCCATGAAAATCACCCGAGCCGACTGCCGGTCGACCAAAAGGCTCAGATAGAGTTCGCGCTTGATGTCGAGGCCCTCTTCGATCAGCAGGCGCTTCACGATGCGCCCGCTCGGGCCGGTCTGGAAAGTGACCAGGTTCATGCCGAGCATGCGGGAAGCGATTTCGGCGGCTTCATCCGGCGAGTGCGCGAGCTTGACGCCTCCGCCCTTGCCGCGCCCGCCGGCGTGAATCTGGGCTTTAGCCACCACCACCGGCGATTTCAGGCGGTTCGCGCCCTCGCGCGCCTCTTCTTTCGAGAAGGCGACTTCACCGCGGGGAGTCGTAACGCCATAGCGCGCCAGAATTGCTTTGGCTTGGTACTCGTGAATCTTCATCAGTGATCCGTTAGTGTTCGGCCGTCGCACAACCAGCCAGTGTTAGAATTTTGCCGTTCGCAAAACATAGAAGTTTACTCGTAACACGACGGATTGGGCAAGGAATGCGCCGAAGGAGCGGATTTTGACCCTTTGCAGGACACCAGAGTGAGTCGGCGGCTGCTAGAAACTGCAATCGCCGGGCGCGAGTTGACCGCGGCCCAGGCCGAAGAGCTGATGGAGGAGTTGCTGGCCGGCCGGGTGGAGACGCCCGTGATGGTCGAGCTGCTGCTGACGCTGAACGCTCGGCCGTATCGCTCTGAAGAGCTGGCCGGCTATGCGCGGGCGATGCGTCGCCATGCGGCGGTGGTTTTCCCCGCAGGAGAGATCTTGCCGGAGCGCATGGTGGATACGTGCGGGACCGGCGGCGACGATTCGGGGACGTTCAACATTTCGACGGCGGCGGCGATGGTCGCGGCGGCGGCCGGAGCGCGGGTTGCGAAGCATGGCAACCGAGCGGCCAGTTCGAAATGCGGCAGTGCGGACGTGCTCGAAGCCTTAGGGGTTCCGATCGACCTGCCGTTTCTACAAATCGGGCGCGGGATTCGCGAGATCGGCATCGGATTCTTATTTGCGCAGGCGGCTCACGCGGCAACGCGCCATGCCGCGCCCGCGCGGAGACAGATTGGCGTTCGTACCGTGTTTAACCTGTTGGGGCCGCTCACCAATCCCGCGCAGGCGCAGGCGCAAGTGCTCGGTGTGTTTTCAGCCGACGTTGTCGACGTGGTGGCCGGAGCACTGGCCAAACTGGGAACGGAGCACGCGCTGGTGGTGCATGGGGCGGGCAAGTTGGACGAGGTTTCGCTCTCGGGACCGAGCCTGGTGGTGGAAGTTCGCGCCGGAGAGTTGCGGAAATTCCGCGTAACCCCGGAGGACTTCGGCAAAAAACCCCAGCGCTCAGAGGCGCTGCGCGGCGGCGGCGTGGCCGAGAATGCGGCCCTTATGCGGACGTTGCTCGAGGGAGCGGCGGAAAGCGCGGAAGAAAAGGCTCGCCGCGATATCGTCGTCATCAATGCTTCCGCGGCCCTGGTGGCTGCCGGTGTTGCCAGTTCGTTCCGCGAAGGCGCGGCGCTGGCCGAGGCGGCCGTTGCCGGGGGAGCGGCGGCCGATAAGCTCGAAGCGCTTCGCGGCTACGGAGCAAAGTAGCGGTGCTAGAGGCGTGTACGATTCCGCATCTCCTGGCGGCTGAATTTTTGCCCGCGCTTTTTCCGCGGTATATAGTTTAGGAAGTGAAGCCAGCGCTCCGCCCGCTATGGCTGGACCTCGGGCTCCCAAAAGGCAAACCGCAGGAATGGCAGACGTTAGCAAACACCTGGACCGCGCCAAGAAGTTTCTGGAGAAGAATCGCATCGAGGACGCGATTGAGGCCTATCTGTCGGTGCTCGAAGAAGCGCCGTCGCATCCCGAGGCCACCCAGGCGCTTGGCGATTTGTACGCCCGCCGCGAACAGCCGGACCGCGCCGCCGTCTACTACGGCATGTTTTTTGACCTGCTGGTCGACCCCAAGGACGAAACCAAGGCTCTGGCCATCTACAACCGGTTTCTGAAGCACGCCTCGGCGCAGCAGCCGCCCGAACGCATCGCGCGCTATGCATTTCTGCAGCAGCGGCAGAACCGCACCGAAGAGGCCAGCGAGCAATACGGCAAGGCCGCGGAGTTGTTTACCGTGGCAGGGCGGCAAGAAGACGCTCTTTTCTGTTGGGAGCGCATCGCGCAGCTGGAACCGGACAATCTTTCGCGGCAGATCAAACTGGCGGAAGTGGCGCAGAAGAGCGGACGAAACTTGCTGGCCGCACGCGCGCTGCTGCGGGCCGGCCAACTGGCGTCGGCCGCCGGGTCGGCCGATGATTCGCTGAAACTCTTGGCCCGGGCCCATGGGCTGGCCCCGCAGGAGCGAAGCGTGGCCCTCTTGTACGCCGCGGCGCGGTTGCGGAAAGGCGAGGCGGCGGAGGCGGCGAAACTGCTCGAACCGTTCTCGGCGAGCGAAACCGATCCGGTGTTCCTTGAGACCTTTGCCGACGCGCTCATGCGGTCGGGCCAGCTTGACCGTTCGCGCGCGATCCTCGAAAAGCTTCTGCAGGAAAAGAATGCCGGCCTGGCGAGGCTGTTTCAGTTGGCCGACCTCTATGCCGCCGCCGGGAGCGGAAACAAAGCCGTCGAGATCCTCAACTTCCTCAAAAAAAGAATGTTCGCCGAAAAACGGCAGAACGAATTTGCCGCGCAGGTGGACGATGTGGCCGGGCGGCATCTGAGCTCTGCCGAGCTCTTGGAGTTCTGGGCCGCGCTTTACAACGAGCTGAATCGCGAATCCAAGTATTTCGAGATCACCATCAAGCTGTTTGACGCCTATCTCGAACGCAATGAGATACGAAAGGCCTGCGACGCCCTGGAACGACTGGTCGACATCGACGCCTACGATTACCGGAATCAGGAACGACTGGAGAAACTGAAGGGCAAGGCCGACGAGGCGTTCCTCAAACGGGTTGCCGGCCGGTTGACCAAGTCGGGAACCAATGTCTCGACAGCGGATTCCGCCGCGCAGCCGGGCATCGGCAAAGGGCGCGAGCCGGCGAGTCCGGTGACGGAAGAGGGTCAGCGCCTCCAGGCGCTCGAAGACCTGATCGTCCAGACCGAAATCTTTTTGCAGTATTCGCTGCAAAGCAAGGCCATAGACCGGTTGCAGAAGATCGCCGAGCTGTTTCCGGGAGAAGAGGAGCAGAATTCCCGTCTCAGGAATCTGTACCAGGCGGCAAATTGGTGGCCAAAAGGAACGCCCCCGAAAAAGACGGAAGGTCCGCGCCAGAATGTGCCGGCGCCGGAGGTAAGTCAGCCCGGCGTCGCGAAGACCGGTGCATTTAGCGCGGATACGCTTCGTGACCTGTCGAAGATCTCCGAGATCAATCAGAAGATCTTCCGCCAGCAGACCCCGCGGGCCATGCTGAATACGGCCGTCAGCGAAGTTGGCGAATATCTGCAAGCGAGCCGCGCGCTGGCGGTCATTGGCGCGCAAGGACGTCCGCCGGATCTTGCGGCGGAGTTTTGCGGCCCCAATCTGAAACCCGCGCCCGGGGCGCAGGTCGTCTTCCTGCTGGCCCAGGTGGAAAAAACTGCGCCCGACGATATGGGCGGCATGATTGTTGAAGACACCCGCGGTCCGGCCTTGCGCGATCTGGGCTTGCGCACGGCTCTCGGTGTCAGGATTACCGACCGGGAAACGCAGCAGAGCGCCGGCATGCTCATCGTCGGGCAGTCCGAGCCGAGGAAATGGAAGCCCAACGAAACCTACTTTCTGCAAGCCATTGGCGACCAGATGCTGCTGAGCGTCAGCCACACGCGGCTCCGCTCACTGGTGCGGCGCATGGGCGTTTCCGATGAGCGCAGCGGGCTGTTGAGCCGCAGTTCCTACCAGAGCTGCTTGTTGACCGAAGCGGACCGCGCTCGCGCGCAGGGAACTCCCCTGGCGCTGACCATTTTGCAGATTGATCGCGGGGCCGATCTGGCGCGGCAGCAGGGCGAGTCGCCGATGGAGCGCTTTCTTGAACAGCTGGCTCGCTCGCTCCAGCCGATCGTGCGCCAGAACGACGTGGCCGTGAAATATACGTCGTGGTCTCTGGCTTTCATCCTGCCGGACACCACTTTGGCCGGCGCGCAGAACCTCGCGGACAAATTACTGCGTGCTGCCGCGGGCATTCGGCCGCCCTGGGATTCGACTTCCATCACCCTCAGCGCCGGAATCGTGGAAGCCGTGGCCCAGGCCGACTACGAGAGCGAAGACATCGTGACCGACCTGATGAACCGCGCGGAATTTTCCGTGGAAGAGGCCAGAAAGCGCGGCGGGGATACGGTGGTGACGCTCGCAGCTCCCAAGCTCTGACCGCTGCAACAGTTCCAGGCGGGTTGCATCTAACTTCAAGCGAGGTCCGAATGTTTCCGACAGATGTTGTGATTGTTGCCGGGGCGCGCACGCCCATGGCGCGCTATACGGGCGCGTTTTCCGAGGTGTCGGCGATCGATCTGGCGGCGGCTGCCGGCAAGGAGGCGGTGCGGAGATCGGGAGCGAATCCCGAGGAATTTGATCACGCGATTTTCGGCAACGTGATGCAGACAAGCTCGGACGCCCTTTACGGTGCGCGTCACGTGGCGTTGAAGGCGGGTTTGAAGACGGAAACGCCGGCCGTGACCGTGAACCGGCTTTGCGGCTCGGGCATAGAAGCCATCGCGCAAGCCGCGCAGCGACTTTTGCTCGGCGACAGCGAATTGGTTCTGGCCGGCGGCATGGAGAACATGACTCAGGCGCCCTTCGTGATTCGCGGGTTGCGCAACGGGCTCAAACTTGGCGGAGGCGCGCTGGAAGACACGCTGATGGCGGGCCTGACCGACACCTATTGCGGGCTGCCGATGGCCCTGACCGCGGAAAAGCTTGCCGAGCAGTACGGCATCAGCCGAAAAGACGCCGATTCTTACGCCCTGCGCAGCCAACAGGCGGCCGACGCCGCATACAAAGGCTGCCGGATCAAGGAAGAGCTGGTGCCGGTTGAAGTGAAACAAGGCAAGAAATCGATCACCTTCGCAGAGGATGATCATCGCCGCCCCGATACGACCATGGAAATTCTGGAAAAATTGCCGCCGTCTTTCAAAAAGGACGGCATCGTCACGGCGGGGAATGCCAGCGGCATTGTGGACGGCGCCGCCGCGGTGGTGGTCACCACAGAAAAGACGGCCAGCGAACGCGGCCTCAAACCTATCGGGCGCATCGTTTCCTGGGCTACCGCCGGAGTGGATCCAAGCATCATGGGTATCGGTCCAGTGCCCAGTTCAGAAAAGGCGCTGAAAGCAGCGGGTTTGACGCTCGAGCGGATGGACCGGGTGGAAGTGAACGAGGCGTTTGCGGCGCAGTACTTGGCGGTTGAAAAGGCGCTCGGTTTGGACCGCGACAAGACCAATGTGAACGGCGGAGCCATCGCTCTAGGGCATCCGCTGGGGGCTTCGGGCACCCGGCTTGTCATCACCCTGCTCCATGAGCTGCGCCGGAACAATCTCCGTTACGGCTTGGCGACAGCCTGCATCGGCGGCGGCCAGGGCATTGCGATGATTGTCGAGAGCGTAGCCCGCGCCTAGACGAAGGGTCACCTTCGGCCTGTCTCTCGGAGAATTTGATACACTCTTGTTCCGGCCCTGGGGCGGGTCACTGCGGGAATCCCCGCGAGTCTAACGAGGAAAAGCTATGGCGATCGAGAAAGTGGGAATCGTGGGGTGTGGGTTGATGGGCTCGGGAATCGCCCAGGTGTGCGCGGTGGCCGGGTTTCCCACCGTGGTCAGAGAGGTCAGCCCCGAACTCGTGGCTAAGGGAATCAAAGGCATCGAAAAGAATCTGACCCGTCTGGTCGAGAAGGGAACGATCACGGAAGCAGCGAAGAGCGAAATCAGCAACCGGCTGAAGGGCACCACGGTCATCGAAGAGCTGAAAGACTGCGACCTGGTCATCGAAGCAATCATCGAGCAGCTCCCGGCGAAGCGCGAGCTGTTCAGCATGCTCGATCGCCTGTGCCCGGAAAAAACCATCTTCGCTAGCAACACCTCGTCGCTGACCATCACGGAAATCGCAACGGCTACCCAGCGTCCGCAACGTTTCGTCGGACTGCACTTTTTCAATCCGGTGCCGGTGATGAAGCTGGTGGAAGTCGTTAAGACCATTGCGACCTACCCGGCCGTTTACGAAGATGCGGTGGCATTCGGGGAAAAACTCGGCAAGGTCGCTGTCCGCGCGCATGACTCGACCGGCTTTATCGTGAATCGCTTGCTGGTGCCGTATCTTCTGGATGCGATTCGCGCGCTCGAAGAAGGCGTGGCGTCCATTGAGGACATTGATCATTCGATGAAGCTTGGCTGCGGGCATCCCATGGGACCGCTCACGCTTCTCGACTTTGTCGGGCTTGACACCACCTACTACATCTCCCAAATCATGTTCGATGAGTTCAAGGAAAAGCGCTTTGCCGCTCCGTCTCTTTTGAAGCGCATGGTGCTGGCCGGGTGGAATGGCCGCAAAGCCGGCCGCGGATTCTACGACTACTCCGATCCGCAAAAGCCGGTGCCACAGAAATTCTGACCGGCCGCGAGACCACCATGAGCTACGAAAATATTCTGTTCGACAAGAAAGACGGAATCGCGACGATCACCTTCAACCGCCCGAAGGTGCTGAACGCGCTGAACCGCAAGACCGTTGAAGAGCTGGAAAGCGCGCTTCTCGATGTGCGCGGCGATACCAGCGTTCGCGTCGTGATTCTTACCGGAGCCGGGGAAAAAGCCTTCGTGGCCGGTGCCGATATCGGCGAGCTTGCCGAACAAACGCCGGTCGGCGGCAAGGAGTTTTCCTTGTACGGCCAGGGTGTGTTCCATTTGCTAGAAACCATCGGCAAGCCTTCCATCTGCGCCATCAATGGTTTTGCGCTCGGCGGCGGCTGCGAATTGGCGCTGTGCTGTTCGATCCGCATGGCCAGCAGGACCGCGCGCCTGGGCCAGCCCGAAGTGAAACTCGGCATTCTGCCGGGCTACGGCGGGTCGCAGCGGCTGGCACGGCTCTGCGGCAAAGGCATGGCGCACGAGCTTTGCTTGACCGGTGAAATGATCAGCGCCGACGAAGCCCTGCGCATCGGCTTGGTGAACCATGTCTATGAGCCGGCCGAACTCCTGCCGGCCGCGCAAGCCATGGCCGGGAAAATCATAGCCAACGCACCCGTGGCCGTGAAGTTCACCATGGAAGCGATCGAGCGCGGCACCGAAATGCCTCTCGCGGAAGGGCTTTTTCTCGAAGCGACGCTATTCGGCGTGGCTTGCGCGACCGAAGACATGCGCGAAGGCACCAGAGCCTTCTTGGAAAAACGTCCGGCGGCCTTCAAGGGGAAATAAGGAAAGGGAGCCATAGCGAATTTGTCGGACCAACTCCAGCCCGGAAAAATCAGCGGGGAACTCGCGGCGCACGGTTTGCGTTTCGCCATCGCGGTCAGCCGCTTCAACAGCTTCATCACCGAACGCCTGCTGGCGGCGGCGGTGGACACGCTCGCGCGGTCCGGAGCGAAGACCGGCGACGTGGACGTCGTCCACGTTCCCGGCGCGTTTGAGTTGCCGCTGACCGCGAAAAAACTGGCGCTTACCGGCAGCTACGACGCGCTGATCGCAATCGGCTGCGTACTGCGCGGCGAAACCGCGCACTACGACTACGTTTGTTCGGAAACGTCGCGCGGCTTGCAGCTGGCGCAAATGGATACCGGCGTGCCCGTGATTTTTTGCGTGCTGACCTGCGATACGCTCGAACAGGCGATCGACCGCGCCGGCCTGAAAGGCGGCAACAAGGGATTTGAAGCCGGGCTGGCCGCCATTGAAATGGCCCAGCTCGCCCGCAAGCTCAAAAAGACCGTGCCGGCTGGGCCGGCGACCGGGAAAGCGCGGCGCAAGTAACGTGGGACTTCGCTCCAAATCACGCGAATACGCGATGCAGATGCTCTTCCAATGGGAAATGAGCAGGAAAGAGCCGCGCAAACTCGCCGAACAGTTCTGGAAAGGCGCCGCGGCCGCCGACCTCACCGAAAGCTTTGCGAACGAGCTTTTTGAAGGCGCGGCAAAGCAAATCAAGGAGCTCGATGAGCTGATCGAGCAGCACAGCGAATGGAAGTCGGAAAGAATTCCGGCTATTGACCGGGCCATCCTGCGGCTGGCGATCTACGAATTACGCGCCAATACCGCGCAGCGCCGGATCGTGTTCGATGAGGCGCTGGAACTGGCGAAGAAGTATTCGGGCGAAGATTCGACGCGTTACTTGAACGGGATTCTTCACGCCGTCGGGAAAACCGTAAAAAAGTCGTAGACCGGCGGGGAGGGCCGCGCCGCTACTCGATCGTCCCCTCGAAAACCCGGACCGCCGCGCCGCCGACGCGCGGCACCAGCTTTTTGCCGGCTTGCGTCACTTCAACCTCGATCCGGCTTGGGCGGCCCATTTCCGAGCCCTGCAGAATGCTGAGCGTCTGTCCCGTATTCAGTTCGCCGTGCTTCACCAGATAGGCGCCCAGCGAACCCGCCGCGGAGCCGGTTGCGGCGTCTTCGTACTGGTCCCAGGGAAGCATGCCGCGCGAAAACGCCGTACTGTTACTCCCGAGCGCAAAACAGTACGCCATGGTTGCGTTCCGCCCGAGCAGGCGCCGCATTTCCGGCATGTTCATTGCGATCTTGCCGAGCGCCGCGCGATTGCGCAGCGGCACCATCAGATTGAAAAGGCCGGTTGAGACGCACGTCGGTTCGAGCATGGGATCGAGATCCTTCAAGGCCAGGCCAAGCGCCCGGGCCAGCGCCGCTCTTTTCCCCCTGAACGGCTTGAACTTTGCTTCCTTTTGGGTCATGGTGACGCGCTGCGGCCGCCCGTCTTTGAAGCGGATCTCGACCGGCAACACGCCCGCTCCGGTCTGTTGCAGAATGTGTACGCCGCCCTCCTGTGCTGGTACCACGCCAAGTTCGGCCAGCAGAAACCACGTTCCAATGACCGGATGGCCCGCCAGCTTCAGCTCTTCGCGGGTGGTGAAGATTCGCAGCCGCGCCAGCGCCCGATCATCGGTTGGCTTCTGCACGAATACCGTCTCAGAAAGATTCATTTCGCGTGCGATGGCCTGCATCGCGTCGTCGGAAAGGCCGTCTCCGTCGGCGAAGACTGCCAGCGGGTTGCCCTCAAATCGCGCGGTAGTGAAAACGTCGAGTGTGTAGAAGCGATGGCTCATGGCGTTCGGCTGCGGCCGGTCAGATTCTTTCCAGCTGCGGCAGAGTCCTTTCGTTGGTGACGTTCCCGGTGTTCAAGGTCGACTTGGGCTCAAAGAGCAGAACCTGCGTCTCTTCGTCGGCTACCGGAAGATGCTCCACGCCGCGCGGGACGATGATGAATTCGCCTGGACTTACGACTTCCTCGTGATCGCGGAATTTCATGCGCATGCGGCCTTCAACCACCAGGAACATTTCGTCCTCGTTGTCGTGATGATGCCAGACGAACTCCCCCTGAAAACGCACGGCCTTGACGTAGCTGTCGTTGATTTCGCCCAGGATCTTGGGGCTCCAGTACTCTTCAAATTGCGAAAATTTCTGGGCGATGTTGACGGTCTTCATGGCTCCTCCCGCGCTCCCGCTAAAACTTCTGAATGTGCTCGACCACGGCCCCCAGAATCTTCCGCGTGTTTTCGACGCGCGAGGTTTCCGCATACACCCGCAGGAGATTCTCCGTGCCCGAAGCCCGCACCATCACCCAGCCTTCGTCGCCGAGGTAGAGCTTCACCCCGTCCATGGTTTCCCGTCGCCCCACCGGCCACCCCAGTAGCTTGTCGATGCCGTTAGAAAACCAGGCCATGGCTTTTTCTTTCTGGGCGGGCGTGACGTCCAGATCGATCCGGCCATAACGGTGCTCGCCAAACTCCTGGTGCAGTTCGTCCAGCAATTGGCCGAGCGACTGGCCATGCCACGCCATCAATTCGGCCAGGAACAAGGCGGACACGGTGAAATCGCGCTCCGGCAAATACAGGCTGGTTCCGATTCCGCCGCTTTCTTCGCCGCCGATCAGAATGTTCTGCTCGAGCATCAGCTCGCAGATGTATTTGAAGCCGATCGGCACTTCGTACACCTTGCGGTCGAGTTTTCGGGCCAGCTTGTCGATGAGCTTGGTTACCGAAAAAGTCTTTGCGATTTCGCCCGGCAGGCTTCGCGAACCGGCCAGGTGCCACACCAGGAGCGAAAAGATCTGGTGCGGATTGACGAAGTCTCCGTTGCGATCCACCGCGCCGATGCGGTCGCCGTCGCCGTCTGCGGCAAATCCCGCGTCGTACTTGCCCTCGCTCACAAACCTCTGCAGCGGCGCGACGTGCGGTTCGATAGGCTCCGGATGCGCTCCGCCGAATCTGGGATCGCGAACTCCGCGAATTTCGTGGCAGGGAACGCCGTTGCGCTCGAACAACTCCGTCAGCAGCCCGGCCGCCGCCCCGTGCATGGCGTCAAACGCGAAACGAAATTCAGCCTTGCGGATCCTCTCCCAGTCCACCAGCTTTTCGAGAGCGTCCAAATAAGGCTTGCGCGGATCGAGCGGGGCGATCAGCTCCGCGCGCGGAGGCAAGGGAGGAATGTCTGCCGCCTCCACCAACTGCAGTTCCGTTTCGATTTGCGCCACGATCGCGGGCAGGGCGCTGCTGCCATAGCTGGCCTTGTACTTGATTCCGTTCCAGCGGTAGGGATTGTGGCTGGCTGTCACCACGATGCCGCCCGCTGCACCGCGGCTGCGCACCAGGTAGGAAACGGCCGGGGTCGGACAGGGACGGTCCGCGAGCCATACCGGTGTGCCGGCCGAGGAAACCACCTCCGCCACCTGTCGAGCCACCCAATCAGAGGCATAACGGTGGTCGTATCCTACGATCACGCCCTTCCGGGCATCTTCTCCGCGCACCACATAACGGGAAATGGCCTCGGCGACGGCGCGCGCATTGGCAAACGTAAAATCATCGGCGATAACGCCGCGCCACCCGTCGGTACCAAACTTGATCGCGCTCATTTCAGTCTGCCTTGTGAGTATATGTTAGAGCTGGGAAGGGAAAACAGCCGCATTGGACGGCGCGGAACGGTGTCAGCGTTCGGTCACAACAATCGGGTCAGCTTCTGTTCCTCCAGCCACTCCACCAGCTTGCCGACGTCTTGTGCCCGGTCGCGGGGGCAGACCAGCAAGGCATCCGGTGTTTCCACGACAATCAGATCTTTGACGCCGATGGCCGCGACAAACCTTCCGTTGGCCGAAAAATAATTCCCGTTCGCGTCTATCGAATGGCCCTTGCCTACGAAAATGTTCTGGCTCGGTTCCCTCGCCAGTAGCTCATAGACCGCGGCCCAGGAGCCGATGTCACTCCAGCCGACTTGCGCGGGGATGACCATCACCTGCGGTTCGGCGGCCTCGGCCGTCACCCTTTCAAGGATTGCGTAGTCCACCGAAATGCTTTCAAGCTTCGCGTAGATCCGCCGGAGTTGCGCCGTGTATCTGGCCGTCCCGATCGACCGCGCCAGTTTTTCAAGCTGCCGGAACGTCGCCGGCAAGTGCCGGTAGAGAGCTTCAAGAAAGGTAGAGACGCGCCAAAAGAACATTCCGGCGTTCCACTGGTAGTTCCCGGAGGCAATGTACTCTTTGGCCGTTTCGAGCGCCGGTTTCTCGGCAAAGCGCCGCACTGGATAGACCGGCGTCCCGTCGGCGCCGATGGTCGGCTCCATTCGCTCGATGTAGCCGAAACCCGTTTCCGGATGGGTCGGCGGAATTCCCAACACCACCATGCGTCCCGGCTTTTTTGCGACATCGAGCGCCGTACGCACAATCTTCTGATACGCGGAGACCTCTTTGATGTAGTGATCGGCCGGCAAGACCGCCATGAGCGCGTCGCCTTCCTCCGCTTTTCTGATGTGAAAAGCCGCGAGCGCGATGGCGGCAGCGGTATTGCGCCCGACGGGCTCGACCAGAACGCGCTTGCGTGCGCCGGCGGGCAGTTGTCTCCGCAAGCTCCTTTCCTGCAATGCATTGGTGACGGTCCAGATGCGCTCGGCCGGCACCAGTGGACGAAAGCGCGCCACCGTCTGCTCCAGCATGGTTCCCGTGCCGACGATGTTCAGAAGCTGTTTGGGGGTCTTGCTGCGGCTGCGGGGCCAGAATCTTGTTCCGCGGCCGCCCGCCAGAATCACTGCATGGACAGGAAGTGTTTCGCGCGCCATGACAATTATTCGACCACGACTTCCGCGATTTGGGAATCGCTGACTCCGAGGCCGCGCAGGTTGCTTTTGAGGACTTCGAGGTCGGGCACGAAGGTGCGGAGAAACACCGATTCGCCGGCGGGCACCAGCTCGTACTGCTTCAGCGAAGCCGGCATGAACCAGCATTCACCCTGCTGGTAGTGCACCTTTTTGATGCTGTGGCGAATCTCTCCCTTCCCGGAGAGCACGACCAGCAAATTGAAGGCGTCGGTCTTGGGGCTGGCCGTGAAGTGTTCTGCGATTCGCCACCGTTCGGTCGAAAAATACCGGCAGGCAACGAGCAGGGAAATGGTCATCATCTGCGACGACCAGCTGAGCGGCCGCATACGGACGATCGCCGGATGGCCGAACTTGATGACGTCGAGCGCCTTCTCGATGTGCAATTCGCGCGGCTTGCCCGTGCCGTCGACGCGCCCGTAATCGTAGACGCGATAGGTCAGGTCGGAATACTGCTGCACTTCGAAAAGGATCATCCCGGGCCCGATGGTGTGCGGAATCCCGGCCGGAATGAAAAATGTCTCTCTGGCCTCCGCGGCGTGGGGCTCGAACAGCTCTTCCAGGCGGCGGCCCCCCATCGCGGCGGTGAATTCCTTCTTGGTGGTTCCCGGTTTCAGGCCGATGAGGAGTTGCGAGTTCGGCTCGGCAGAAACCACATGCCACATTTCCGTTTTTCCGCGGCCCCCGGCGGCAGCTTCGTGCTGCGCCGCATACCCATCGTCGGGATGAACCTGAATGGACAGCTTGTCGGTGGGAAAAATGAACTTCACCAGCAGCGGAAAGTCCTGCGTGTTCGCGCACCGCTCGCCGCGCCATTCAACCGGCATATAGCGCCACGCTTCAGCGAGGCTCATGCCCGCAAAGGGACCGCCCGCCACCTGGCAACGCACGTCGGTCAGCCACGCCTCCCCGATCGGTTCGGCCAAGCTCGTCTTCTCGGGAAAAATCGGCGCGAGCGAACGCGCCCCCCAAATCCGGGGACTGAACGTCGGCTCGATGCGAAACGGTTCCGGAATCACGAATCAGGCAGCGGCCTCGGCGCGGGAGAAAAATCGATCGAGGCGCCGCAACCCCTCCTCAATCCGGTCGAGAGAAGTCGCATAGGAAATGCGCAAATACCCCGGGGCGCCGAACGCGTCGCCGCCGACCAGCGCCACCCGAGCTTTATCCAAGAGCAGCGTCGCCAGTTCGGTTGTGTCTTTGGCCAGCGCATGCGGCCCGCTCAAGTGCGCCGAGACGTCCGGAAACGCATAGAAAGCTCCGCCCGGCAGCGCGCACCGCACTCCCGGAATCGCGTTCAGACCTTCCACAATACGCTTCCGCCGCTTCGCATACTCCGCCAGCATCACCGGAACGGTACCCATGTTGCCGGTCATCGCCGCCAGCGCCGCGTATTGCGCGATCGAAGTGGGGTTCGAGGTGGACTGGCTCTGCAGCTTGACGAGAGCCTGAATGAGCGGCGCCGGTCCGAATGCGTACCCTATGCGCCACCCGGTCATGGCAAACGTCTTCGACACCGACCCGATGATGATCACGTTGTCTTTCGAATCCTTCGCGCTGGCAATCGAGAACGGCTGGTTCGGTTCATAGGTAAAATGCGAATAGCACTCGTCGCCCATCAGCCAGACATTGTGCTTCCTGCAGACCGCCAGAATCTTTTCGTACTCGCCCGGAGGCGTCACGCCGCCGCTTGGATTGCTCGGCGAATTCAAGATCAGCAACCGGGTCTTGGGCGTAATGGCCTTTTCGATCGCGGCGGCCCTGACCGCGAAGCCGTCTTCCACGCTGGTCTCGACGTACACCGGCGTCGCGCCCGTGTACTTGACGATGTCCGGAAAGCTCACCCAGTACGGCGCGGGAATGATCACTTCGTCGCCCGCCTCGACCAGCACGCTGGCCACATTGAAAATGGCGTGCTTGCCGCCGACGGTTACCACGCATTCCTTCGCGTCGTAGTTCGACTTCAACTCACGCCGGTGCCAAGCGCTGATGGCTTCGCGCAGCGGCATGATCCCGCCCGTCGGGGTGTATTTGGTCTTGTTGCCACGAATCGCGTCGATCGCCGCTTGCTTGATATGGTCCGGCGTAGGGAAGTCCGGTTCCCCGGGGCCAAAGTCCGCGATATCCACGCCTTTGGCTTTCAGCTGGTCCGCCGCGGTAATCACCGCCGCAGTCGGCGAGATTTGTATGCGATTAATGCGATCCGTAAGCTTCACTTCTTCTCCTCGTGGTAACGGCGCTCTCTCACACCGGTTTAGAATCGTGTCGCGGGCCGGCCTCGGCCGGCTCCGTACATCAGGAAACCTTCGCGCGCAGCCGCTCCTCTACGATCGGCGGCACCAATCCCTTGAGCGGCGCTCCCAGTTGCGCAATCTCGCGCACCAGCTTCGAACTCAAATAGCTGTAGGTGACTCCCGGCAGCATGAAAACGGTCTCGAGCCGCGGCTCCAGTTTCCGGTTCATCAACGCCATCTGCAGTTCGTACTCGTAATCGCTTACCGCGCGAATCCCGCGCAAAATCACCCCCGCGCCCTTCTTCCGCGCGTAATCCACCAGCAACCCGTCGAACACGTCCACTTCCACCTCGCTCCACTGCCGGGTCACTTCGCGCAGCATTTCCACGCGCTCTTTCACCGAGAACAAAGGTTGTTTCTCCACGTTCTGCAGCACCGCCACGATCAGCAAGTCAAACATCTTTTCGCCGCGCTCGATCAGGTCGAGGTGACCGTTGGTCACCGGATCAAACGATCCCGGATAGATGGCGATGGAGGTCTTCATGGGCTGCGAACGGTTCTAGTGTAGCGCAGGCCAATCGCGGCGCGGCCACAAAACAAGCCCTCAGATCGCCGCCGTCCACCCGTTTTGGCCCACTCGCGAATTAACGCTTCTCATTTGACTGCCGATTGTGCCACTATCCCAGTGCTACATAGCACCTCATCGGCCTTGGCCTTGGTTTGCGTAACTTCCCGTCCGGAGGTTTTTCTTTCATCATGCGGTCTGCGTCTCTCTTGTTCCCGATCGTTTACCTGATGCTCTGCTGCGAAACCATGGCACAGTCGGCGCCGGCGCTAGACCTCATGCCCCGGCCCGCAAGCGTCACCCCCGGCTCCGGCGGGCTGCGAATCGACGCGAATTTTCAGATCGCCTTTACCGGACACACCGAGCCGCGGCTTGACCGCGCCGGCGAGCGCTTCCTGACGCAACTCCAGCGCCAGACCGGGCTGCTGGTCGCCAAACCGGCCCGCGACGCCATAAAGGCCACACTTGTCGCGCACACCGATCACGCGAGCAAAGTGGTCCAGGAACTCGGCGAAGACGAATCCTACACGCTCGAAGTCACCTCGAGCGGAGCGAAACTCAGCGCCGCCAATCCGCTGGGCATCCTGCGCGGCCTCGAAACCTTCCTTCAGCTGGTCCAGGTTACGCCCGACGGCTTCGCCGCTCCCGCCGTCACCGTCAAGGACCAGCCTCGCTTCCCCTGGCGCGGCCTGCTCATTGACGTCGGCCGGCACTTCATTCCCGCCGACGTGATCAAGCGCAATCTGGACGGCATGGAAGCCGTCAAAATGAATGTTCTTCATCTGCACTTATCCGATAATCAGGGCTTTCGCGTCGAAAGCAAGAAATTCCCGAAGCTGGCCGAACTCGGCTCCGAAGGCTTCTATTACACGCAAAGCGAACTTCGCGACCTGATCGGCTACGCACGCGACCGCGGCATCCGCATCCTTCCCGAATTCGACATGCCCGGCCATAGCACCTCGTTTTTTGTCGGCTATCCGGAAATCGCCAGCGGCCCTGGCCCCTACGCCCTCGACCGTAAGTGGGGCGTGCGCGATCCGGCCATGAATCCGGCGGAAGAAAAAACCTACAAGTTTCTCGACGACTTCATCGGCGAAATGGCCAAGCTCTTCCCCGATCAGTATTTCCACATCGGCGGCGATGAAGTGAACGGCAAGGAATGGGACGCCAATCCCAAGATTCAGGAATACAAAAAGACGCACAATCTCAAGTCCAACGAAGAGCTACAGGCCTATTTCAGCCAGCGCGTCCAGAAAATCGTCAGCAAGCACGGAAAAACCGCCGTGGGCTGGGACGAAATCTTCGTTCCGGGCGTGCCCAAGGACATCATGATCCACTCTTGGCGCGGCCCGGACTCGCTCGCCGCCGCCGCCCAGCAGGGCTACCACGGCATTCTTTCTAACGGCTATTACCTCGACCTCGGTTGGACCGCCGCTCGACACTACGCGGTAGATCCGATGGGCGGAGCAGCGGCCACTCTCACCGACGATCAGAAGAAGCTGATCCTGGGCGGCGAGTCCGCCATGTGGTCAGAATACGTCGACGCGGAAAACATCGACTCGCGCATCTGGCCGCGCAACGCAGCCATTGCCGAACGTCTCTGGTCCCCGCAGTCGGTGACCGACCCCGCCAGCATGTATGCCCGCCTGGACGCCGAGTCCGCCCGCCTCGAGTGGCTTGGCCTCACCCACCGCACCTACTACCGCAAGATGCTCCAGCGCATCGCAGGACCGTCCACACCCGAAGAATTTGCCGCGCTCAGGACCCTTGCCGATGTTGCCGAGCCGGTGAAGGAATATACGCGCGATGAAACGGCTCCGACTGAGGCCACCAGCCTGACTCCTCTCAACCGCCTGGTTGACGCGGTGTCGCTGGAAAGCGACACCGCCCGCTATTTTTCTGAATTGGTAGAGAAATTCCTCGCAGGGTCATGCCACGATGCGGCCAGCGGAGCCGAGCTCGGCCTAGTTCTCAGGCGCTGGAGCCGGAACGACGCGGCCTTCGCGACCCTCGCGCAAAAGTCTTCTTTGGTGAAGGAAGGTGCGGCAAGCTCTCACGATCTTTCCGCCATCGGTGCCGCAGGACTTGCGGCGCTCGACGCCATCGCGGCCGGTAAGCCGCTTTCGGCAGACCAGCAGGCTCAACTCACAACCACACTCA
>Ga0306921_10001625_pt1 | contig 21974 bp, 18 predicted proteins | sample sta12Cox44000080_FD_203760 | JGI IMG/M metagenome (GOLD analysis project Ga0306921, IMG submission 203760) | Lab enrichment of tropical soil microbial communities from Luquillo Experimental Forest, Puerto Rico - statoxic.12C.oxic.44.000.080 (v2)... | ecosystem: Environmental > Terrestrial >...
TTTTTGGCTTCTGGGGTGCGGCGGTCATCGGATGGGCCGAGCGTGATCTCCTGCACCCGGGAGAGTTCTACCCCCTTCTCCTCGAGGAATCGCCAGACGGCTTCGACCCGGCGCTGGGCAAGACTGAAATTGTAGTCGCGCGTGCCCGTGAGATCGCTGAAACCCCTGAGTCGCACAATGAGGGTCGGGCTGGCCTGGAGCTCCTTGATCACGTCGAGGAGGGCGATCAACGCGCCCTCCGAGAGATCCGCCTTGTTGAAGTCGAAGTAAATCTCGACGGTATCCACGACCCTCTGCCTGTAGCGGTTCGACCAGAGACGCGTCAGGCGGCCGTCCACGCTCTCGGCTCTGTTCATCGCGGCATCCGCCCGCTCGTGAGCGCTGCGGGCGAACTGGTCGGTCGTCTTGATCTGTTCACCGAGGCCGTCCAGGCGCTGATTGGTCTCGATCTGGTTCTTTTCCACGAGAGTACGGACCCAGTCCTCGGTCGCGCAACCTGAAACGGCCATGAGGACGATGGGGAGCAGCACGCCGATCCTCATCTGCTGCACCATTGCGTTCTCCTCTCATCCGATATTCCCGATAGGGACCGATTGGCGCCGCCGCAGCCGGAGCCCACGTGAGGCGCCTGCCCCGCCCGGCCAGCCCGTCAACGCGCCTTCAATATCTCAACGGCACTCATTCGTAGGGGCAGTGGGCCGGGTCCCCTGCGTCGCCGCGGGCGGCCGTCGGCGCCCGCGGGAATGTGGACGTGTCTCGGAGAGCCGCCGAGACCTTGGGGCAGCGGAGGGCATCAAGCGCGGGAGGAAGCGCGATGTGAAATGCGGTGCTGGGTTGCCGGGGTCCATGGCGCGGCTATCGTAGCCGAAGGGGGGCGGACGGGCCAAGGCGGCAGCAGAGCCTCAGAGCCGCCGTGCCGTATCCAACGGCGCCACGTCCTTCTCGCTTTGACTGGACCACTCGTATCATGGCAGCGTGTCCAATGGGATCGCGCCAATAGGAGGTGGACATTGGCGGGATTTTAGAAGATCTTGGCGGGCAGGAGGGAAGCCGATGACTCCGGCCGTGATTCTCTCGTCCGACTCGCACGTGTTCGAGCCGCCGGATCTGTGGACGAAGCGTATCGACCGGGCCTTCCGAGACCGGGCGCCACGGATCCAGCGCATCGACGGCGCCGACCAGATCGTGATCGAGGCCGACCAGATCCTCTCCGGCATCGGGCTCATCTCGAACGCAGGCGCGCGGTTCGAGGCGCCCGAGACCATTTCCGGACAGGGGCTCTTCGAGGACGTGCCGCGCGGCGGCTACGATCCGGAGCAGCACCTGGCCGACATGCGCCTGGATGGTGTCTCGGGCGAGGTGCTCTATCCTTCGCAGGGCCTCTTTTACTTCCGGGTGGCCGACACGGCCCTGATGTCGGCGATCTTCCGAGCCTACAATGACTGGCTCGCCGACTTCTGTGCCACCGACCGCAGGCGGCTCAAGGGCATCGCGATGATCAACCTGGACGACGTCGGGGACGGCATCCGCGAGCTCGAGCGCGCCGCGCGTCTAGGCCTGGCCGGCGCGATGATTACCGAGTACCCGCTGGAACACCGGCGCTATGACCAGTCGGAGTACGAGCCGTTCTGGGCGGCCGCCCAAACCCTCGGGATGCCGCTAAGCCTGCACACGGCTACCCGGCGCCAGGGGAAGATCCGCGGCGCGGGCGACAAAACGTTGCGCGATGCGAGCAGCCGCTCGACGAAGGCGTTCTATCCGGCGCTCTCGATGTGCGACATGGTCTTCTCGGGCGTGTTCGAGCGCTATCCGCGGCTCACGGTGGCCATCGTCGAGTTCGAGCTCTCGTGGGCGCCGCACATCCTGACGTCGATGGACTACACGTATCGCGAGCGCCACGGCGAGGCGATCTACCGATTCCAGGACGGCATGAAACCGAGCGACTTCTTCCATCGCAACGTCGTGTTGAGCTTCCAGGAGGACGCAGTCGGCATCCGCCTGCGCGACGTGATCGGCGTGGACAACATGATGTGGGGCTCGGACTATCCGCACAGTGAGTCCACGTTCCCGCAGTCACGCAAGATCCTCGCGGAGATCCTCGCGGGTGTGCCCGAGGCCGAGCAGGCGAAGATCGTCGGCGGCAACACCGCGCGCGTCTACGGGTTCGACGTGGCAAGATCGCTGCCCATGCGTGAAGAGTGACGCAGGCCCGATCCCGACCTCTGGACACAGATCCATGGGGAATGGGGCCGCCCACGCTCGCGGAGCGACTATCCATTTGTAGATCGGCACGGCCGTCGGCCTCGCCAAGAACTGGATCAACGCCTTTGCCGCACCAACCGTTTCGTGTCGGTGGCGAGGGCCAGTGAAAAGCCGCGCCGAGATTGTTCATGCAAGCCGCCCCTACCGGAACGCGGGGATGACGTGCTTGGCGAACATCTCGATCTGCCGCACCTCCTCGTCCCAGGACATGAACCCCTGGTCGAAGAACCAGCCGAACCACTCGAGGTCGCCGTTGCCGCCGATCTTTTGCAGGGCTTCTACCTCCCGCTTGATGTCGTCCGGCGTCCCCGCCAGCGCATACTTGACTTGCCGCATCCGCTCGACCGTCCATTCCGCCGGTGGCAGGGGCGTGTACGGATCGAGTGGATATTTCGCCGCGTCTTCCGGCGTGCGGAAGGCCTCCCAGAACCCGAAACCGCCGAAGTAGTTCTGGAACCCGGCGTAGTTGGTGTCGTGCAGCAGCGCCACCGCCTCGGCCTCGTTGCGGCCGAAGTGCACCGCGCGGAAGGCGCCCACGCTCTCGCCCAGACCGAGCTTGCGCCCGTTCTCCGCCGCCACGTCCTGGTAGACGTGGCACAGGCGCTGGAAGTCCGGCGGGTGCGCCACCAGGATCCACGGCACGATGCTCGACTTGGCGGTGTAGCGGATGGTCGTCTCGCTCACCGAGAAAGGCTGGAACATCGGCGGGTGCGGCTCCTGGTAGGGCGGGGGCACGACGCAGATCTTCCGCACCACGCCGTCGTCGTCGATCTCGCCGGGAGCGCCGTACTGCCGCGTCCAGTCGGCCACCGGCCAGCGCGTGATCCCTTCTTTGTACGGATAGGGGACCTTGTAGTACTCGCCGTCGTACTCCCACGCCTCCTCGGTCCAGGCTTTCTTGATGACCTTGACCGTCTCCTCATAGACCTTGCGGTTGTGGTTGTCGATGGAGGAGCCGTCCATCGGCGCCCCGGTCACGTGGTACTGCTGCCCCAGGACGTTGACCCACCGGTCCTGGTAGCCGCGGGCGAACCCAGCGTAGACCCGCCCCTTTGTCAGATGGTCCAGTACGGCCAGCTCCTCGGCGGCGCGAATGGGATCCCACGAGGGCAGCACGAGCCCGAGCGGGGAGAACTTGATGCGCTTGGTGCGGGCGGCCAGGTCCGCATAGATCAGGAGCGGGGCCACCGACGTCTCGTAGCCCTCGGAGTGGAAGTGGTGTTCGGTAGTGGCCATGACGTCGAAGCCGGCGTCGTCGGCGAACACGGCAAGCTTGCGCAGCTCGTCCAGCATTTGCTGATACCGCTCGTTGTTGCGGCCGATGGGCCGCAGGCGCTTGCGATCTTCCAGCGTTCCGGGCACGGTGGGCAGGACGAAGAGCATGAACTTCATGGCTTGCCTCCTTCTTCGGTAGGCGCGCTCACCCCCATGAGATCCTTCCTCCGCTAGAAGCTCCGCGGGGGAGTGAGTCTGCGCCCCGGGACGGGGCGAGGTCAAGCCTACCGGCCGACCGAGGGGTCGCGCAGCCGCACCGGGATGGCCGCGGCAATTTGACGACGCCACAGGCCGGCCGGAGAGTGGATGCGTGCACACCGTCCTGCTTCGCTTCGTGGCGCTCTACGCGCTCATGTACGGCGCCTTCGGCGTGTCCTCCCCGTTCCTGCCGGCATTCTTCGAGGGGCGCGGGCTCACCCCCGAGCAGCTCGGCGCTCTCTTCGGCGCCGGAACGGCGATCCGGCTCATCTCGGGGCCGGCGTGCGGGCGCCTCGCCGACCGGACCCAGGCTCTTCGAGGGGTCCTGGCCGGGTGTGCGTTGCTGGCGGCGGCGGTCGCCGCCGGCTTGCTGGCCGTGACCGACGTCCCCGCGCTCTTCGCGATCAGCTTCCTGCACGGGGCGGCCCTGGCGCCGATCACCACGCTCGCCGATGCCCTGGCCCTGCGGGCCAGCGCGCCCCGGACGGGCGACGCGGGATTCGAGTACGGCTGGGTGCGCGGCACGGGATCCGGTGCGTTCATCCTCGGCACGCTGCTGAGCGGTCAGGTGGTCGGCGCCTGGGGTCTCGGCTCCATCCTGGTGCTTCACGCCACGCAACTCACCATTACAGCCGGCCTGGCGCTGCTCGTGCCCGCGCGTGGCCCCACCGAGACCACAGGCGCGCGGGCGCCGACGCAGGGTCTCCTCGGACTGCTGCGCCTCGCCGACTTCCGGCGTGTCATGCTCGTCGCCACCCTCGTGCTGGGCAGCCATGCCATGCACGACATCTTCGCCGTCATCCGCTGGAGGGCAGCCGGGGTCAGTCCCTCCACCATCAGCGTGCTGTGGTCGGAGTCGGTGGCCGCCGAGGTCGTGGTCTTCTTCTTCGTCGGCCCGCCACTCGTGAGATGGCTCGGCGCCAGGGGCGTGATGGCGCTTGCCGCCGCGGCCGGCCTCCTGCGCTGGGCCATCGTCGCGTCGACGACGGCCGTCACGGCGCTCATTCTCGTTCAGCCCTTGCACGGGATCACCTTCGCCGCGCTACACCTGGCGTGCATGCGCGTCATCCCCGCAATCGTCCCGCCTGGCCTGGCCGCGACGGCGCAGGCCATGTACGCGTTTGGACCGGCGGCGGCGACCGCGCTGCTCACGCTGGCATCGGGGTATGTCTATGCGCGTCTCGGCGGCCAGGCCTTCCTGGTGATGGCGCTGCTCTGCGCGGCGGCGGTGCCTCTGGCGCTCACCTCGCGCGCCCGCGAGTCCGGCTCGTAGCCTTCTCCGTCCCAGCGGCCACGGCCTTGCCGCGATGCGAGTGAACGCGGCGTTAGGACTCGTACTTGTAGCCGAGCCCGTAGACCGAGTGCACGACCTCGCGATCGGGCAGCACGGCGGAAATCTTCCGGCGGATCTTCTTGACGTGGCTGTCGACGGTGCGGTCGGACACCACCCGCTCGTCGCGGTACATCGCGTCGATGAGCTGATCCCGAGTGTAGATGCGGCCGGGATGATCCACCAGCACTTTGAGGAGCTGGAACTCCACGGCGGTGAGGTTGAGGTCCGATCCGCCGATCGTCGCGCGATGCCCCGCCTCGTCGAGCTTCACGCCACCGCCTTCCGAGGCACGCTCAGCACGTCGCGAGCGACGCAGCACCGCCTTCACGCGAGCGACGACCTCGCGCGGGCTGAAGGGCTTGCAGATGTAGTCGTCGGCGCCCAGCTCCAGGCCGAGCAACCGGTCGATCTCCTCGACGCGAGCGGTGACCATGATGATCGCCGGCTCGCTCGAGGCGGCGCGCAGCGCCTTGCAGACCTCCAGTCCGCTCTTGCCCGGCAGCATGAGGTCCAGCAGCACCAGGTCCACCTCGTGTGTGCTCACCCACGACTCGACCTGATCGCCGCGGTAGAGCACGCTCACCTCGAAACCGTCCTGGGCGAGGTAGTCGTGCAGCAGCCCGGCCAGCTTTTCCTCGTCCTCAACGATCAGCACCTTCTCAGCCACGGGGGGGATCGCTCCAGAGCGGAAGCTCCACCCGGATCGCGAGTCCGCCGAGCGGGCTCGCGGCGGCGATCAGACGCCCGCCGTGACCCTCGACAATGGCCCGGACGATCGCCAGGCCGAGTCCCGAGCCACCGCTCACGCGACTGCGCGACGCCTCCACGCGATACAACCGCTCGGTGAGCCGCGGGAGCTCCTCGGGCGCGACGCCGGGCGCGCTGTCCTGCCAGTCGACGATCGCCCAGTCGCGCTCGCGCCGGAGGCTGATCGCGATCTGGCCGGGCCGATCCGTGTAGCGGATGCTGTTCTGCATCAGGTTGGCGAACAGCTGGGCGAGCCGTGTCTCGTCGGCGAGCACGATCGTGGGGTCGTCCAGGTCCAGCTTGAGGCTCAGGCCGCGCTGCTCCGCCTCACGGCGCCAGCCGGCGACCGCGTCTCGGAGCACGTCAGCCAGATCCACCGGTTCTCGATGATACGTGAGCGCGCCGCGATCGGAGAGCGACAGCGTGTGCAGATCCTCCACCAGTCGCGTGAGCCGCGTGGTCTCGAAGGCCAGCGAGGCGACGCTGTCCTGGTTGAGCTCCCGCACGCCGTCCTGCAAGGACTCGATCTCGCCGCGCAGCACGGCCAGCGGCGTGCGCAGCTCGTGGGCGATGTCGGCCACCCACGCCCGTCGCGCTTCCTGGGCAGCGGCCAAGGTGGCGGCGAGCGTGTTGAAGTCGCGACCGAGCCGCGCCAGCTCGTCGTGACCGCGCGGCGTCACCCGCGCCGTATAGTCACCGTGGATGAGCGCATTTGTGCCGCGCATGAGCGCGCGTACGCGGCGGGTGAGCCAGTACGCCAGGCCTGCCGCGAGGCCGAGGGCGGCGATCACCATGCCGATCGCCACCGCGGCGAAGGCCTGGTGCTGGCGCCGGAGGTACACGCGCTCCAGCGACTGCACGAGCTCGACGCGCGGAACGTAGCCGAGATAGCCGACGACCGTGCCCGCGGCGTCGATGGGCTTGAGCACGGCGCGGGGGGCGACCTCCGGGCTGCCGATGAGCCGCGTGTGGCTGGCGTCGAAGAGGAGCAGCCGGGGGTCGATGGTCAGCGGCAGCTCGCGGCGCTGACCGGGCTCGGCCGAGGACGGCAGCCCCAGCGCATCGCGCGACATGGCCATCCAGCGATCGCCGTCGCGGGCCAGCCCAGCCCAGCCGCCATCGCGCGTGTACACATCGGCGAGTCGGTCGCTCATGAGCTCCAGGCGCGCCTCGTCGGCGCGGTTCAGATACTGCACGAACCCGCTCTCGAAGGCCCAGGTGAAGACCAGGTAGGTCACCAGCGTGAGCCCGGCGATCGCGCCGGCGATCACCAGGAACAGCTTGACGTGCAGTCGGTCGAATCGCTCGAGCCTCACGACCTGAATCGTACCGCGGGATTGTGCAGGAATTGTGGACGCCGAACTTCCTCGATTCATGCACATTTCGTGCGTGTTTGCCCCGTCAGAATGATCAGGAAGCGGAAAGATCACGTGGGTGCAGCGAGGGAGACCGACATGAGCCAGGCACCGAGCACGGAAGGGGAGCGGAAGACGGTTCTCGGTCGTGTCCGGAATCTGCTACCCCGGCGGCGCAGCACCCGGGCGGTGGCGTTCGGCGTTCTCCTGGCCCTGAGCGCCGGGGGCATCTACGGCGCCCACGCCTGGGCCGCCCGAGGAGCGGCGGACACGCAGTACGCCGTAGAGACCGTGCAGCGCGGTGATCTCGAGGACACCGTGACGGCGACCGGCATTCTGCAGCCGCGCGACTACGTCGATGTCGGCACCCAGGTGTCGGGCCAGCTCAAGACGCTCCACGTGGAGATCGGATCGCGCGTGAAGACCGGGCAGCTCATCGCCGAGATCGATCCGACGGTCTATCAGACACGCGTCGAGGCCGATCAGGCCCAGCTGCGCACCCTGCAGGCCCAGCTAGAAGACAAGCAGGCCCAACTGACTTTGGCCGAGCAGCAGCAGCAGCGCCAGGCCAACCTCATGAAGGACAACGCGACGACGCAGGACGCGCTGCAGACGGCCGAGGCCGGGTTGCGCTCGGCCCGGGCCCAGATCGACGTCCTGAAGGCGCAGATCGAGCAGACGCAGTCCACGCTCCGCGGCGACCAGGCGAACCTCAGCTACACGAAGATCTACGCGCCGATGTCGGGCACGGTGGTGGCCCAGAGCGCCAAACAGGGGCAGACCCTGAATGCCAACCAGCAGGCGCCCGTCATTGTCCGCATCGCCGACCTCACGACGATGACCGTGCAGGCGCAGGTCTCCGAGGCGGACGTGGCGAGCCTCAAGCCGGGCATGCCAGTCTATTTCACGACGCTGGGCGATGCCAGCAAGCGCTGGTCCGGCACCCTGCGCCAGATCAACCCCACGCCGGAGACGGTCAACAACGTCGTGCTCTACGACGCCCTCTTCGACGTGGACAACCGGGACGGGGCGCTGATGACCCAGATGACGGCCCAGGTGTTCTTCGTGAGCGGCGAAGGCAAGAACGCGGTCCTGGCGCCCGTGGGCGCGCTGCGCCCGGCCGGAACCCAGGCCGGTCCCCGCCGCCGCGGCGATCGTACCGCCGATGTCGTGGCCGTGGATTCACGCACGAGCCTGGCGAACGGCCCCGCGGTGGTGCGGGTGGTGAAGAGCGACGGAACGATCGAGAACCGCGAGGTGCGCGTGGGCATCGTGAGCCGGGTCACCGCGCAGATCGTCTCGGGCCTCGAGCCCGGCGACCGGATCGTGGTCGGGCAGCGCGCAGCCGCTCCGGCGTCGACGGCAAAGCCGGCCACCGGCAACCGACCCCAGATGCCTTCCCTGATGACGCCGAGGGTGTGACGCCATGGCCACGATGACGACGACCCGGAAGGAGGACACGGTCATGAGCATCAGGGAGCGCGCGGCGGCCGAGGGCACGCCCCTCATCGAGCTGGCCGGCGTCACCAAGACGTACCGCCGCGGCGAGCTGGCCGCCGAGGTGCTGCACGGGATCGATCTGGCGATCTATCCCGGGGAGTTCGTCGCGATCGTCGGCGCCTCGGGCTCAGGCAAGTCGACCTTGATGAACATTCTCGGCTGCCTCGATCGCCCGACGTCCGGATCGTATCGATTCCGCGGCGAGGACGTCTCGGGCTTCGAGCGCGACGAGCTGGCACGAGTGCGCCGCGAGGCCTTCGGCTTCGTCTTCCAGAGTTACAACCTGATCGGCGCCGCCACCGCCACCGAGAACGTCGAGGTGCCCGCCGTCTACGCGGGCATGCCACCCGTGGAGCGCCAGGAGCGCGCCCGCGCCCTGCTGGCGACGCTCGGCCTCGGCGATCGGCTCGAGCACAAGCCGACGCAGCTCTCGGGCGGCCAGCAACAGCGGGTGTCGATTGCGCGGGCGCTCATGAACGGTGGCCAGATCATCCTGGCCGATGAGCCCACGGGCGCCCTCGACAGCAAGAGCGGCGCCGAGGTGCTGGCGCTCCTCGAGGATCTCTCGCGCCGGGGCCACACCGTCATTGTCATCACTCACTCGGCGGAGGTCGCGGCCCACGCGCAACGAGTGATCGAGATCCGGGACGGCCGGGTGGTGGGTGATCCCGGCCCGCAGCCGGCGGCCGGCGCGGCGTGGCGACCCGGATCGAAGCGGGCGGGCGCGCGGTTGCTGGATTGGCTCGAGGCCGTGAAGGCCGCGGGGCGCGCGCTGGGCTCGAACCTGTTCCGCACGGGGCTGACCCTGCTCGGCATCGTCATCGGCGTGGCCTCCGTCATCGCGATGCTGGCCGTGGGCAATGGCGCGCGCCAGGCGGTCCTGGACCGCATCAGTGGCATGGGCACCAATCTCCTGCTCGTGCGACCCACCACGTCGAGCCGCGGCCCGGGGGGCGGCGGAACCGCGACGATGACCCCTGAGGACGCAGACGCGTTGGCCGCGCTCCCCAACGTGCTCGCTGCGGTACCGGAGCTGGGGGGCAACGTCACCGCACGCTTCGGCAATCTCGACTACCAGACGCAGGCAACGGCGACCGGCGCGGATTTCACGGTAGCGCGCAACTGGCCGACCGCGCGCGGGACATTCTTCTCTCGAGCTGACGTGCGGAGCTACGCGCCGGTGGTGGTGCTGGGCCAGACGGTGGTCGCCAACGTCTTCCCCGACGGGCGCGACCCGATCGGCGAGCACGTGGTGCTCAACAACGTCCTGTTCCAGGTGATCGGCGTCATGAGCCCGCGCGGCGCCTCGCCGACGGGTCAGGATCAGGACGACACGGTGTTCGTGCCCTACACCACGGGCAGCCTGCGCCTGTTCGGCCAGCGCTACCTGCGCGACATCACGGTCGCGGTGGACGATGTCACGCGGATCGACGAGACGCAGGCGGCGGTGAGTCGGCTCCTGACCGAGCGTCACGGCAAGGAAGATTTCCAGATCCGCAACATGGCCTCGCTGATCGACACGGCGACCCAGACCCAGAACACGCTGACGATCCTCCTGGGCTCGATCGCCGCCATCTCGCTGCTCGTCGGGGGCATCGGCGTGATGAACATCATGCTGGTCAACGTGACGGAGCGGACGCGCGAGATCGGCGTGCGGATGGCGACCGGCGCGCGCGTGCGCGACATCATGCAGCAGTTCCTGACGGAGGCGGTCGCCGTGTCTGGCCTGGGTGGCTTGATCGGTGTGGCGGGCGGGCTGGCCAGCGCGCTGGTGATCCAGCTTTTTGGGACCGCCGTGAAGATCTCGACCGGTCCGATCCTGCTGGCCTTCGGGTGTGCGTTTCTCACGGGCCTCGTGTTCGGCTATCTCCCTGCTCGCAAAGCGGCGGCGCTCGACCCGGTCGTAGCGCTGGCCTCGGAGTGACGACAATGAAGATCTTATTTCCACGTGTGGTCGCCCTGACGTTGGCGGTGAGCCTCTCCGGCTGTGCGATCGTGAGTCCGCGCCTCGAGCCCGAAGTCCCGGTGGCCGGGAGCTGGAACGAGTCGGCGCCGGCCGATGCGGTGGGGGTGACCCCGACCTGGTGGACGAGCTTCAACTCGCCGGAGCTGGCCTCGCTGGTCACGGAGGCGCTGGCCGGCAGCCCCGATCTGGCCGTCGCCACCGAGCGGGTCAAGCAAGCCGAGGCCGAGGTGCGCGTCGCCGGCGCCTCGCTCTTTCCCCAGCTCAACCTCGACGGCGGCGCCTCGGCGCATCGGAGCGGCAACACTGCCGGCGCGGTGCCCGCGCTGACCGACAGCGCGAGCTCCATCGAGCTCACGGCGAGCTACGAGCTGGACCTGTGGGGGAAGAACCGCGCTGGCGTGCGGGCGGCGGAGTCGTCGGCGGCCGCCTCGCGCTTCGATCGCGACACCGCGCAGCTGACTCTCGTCTCGGGCGTCGCCACCAGCTACTTCGACGTGCTGGCCCTGCGCACGCGCTTGGCCATCGCGCGCGAGAACCTCGACATCGCGCAGAAGGTGATGGACGTCGTGTCGGCGCGCGCCCGCGACGGCGCGGCCTCGGCGCTCGACGTCTCCCGCCAGCAGGGCACGGTCGACTCGCAGAAGGCGGCGCTGGTGCCGCTCGAGCAACAGGAGCGCCAGACGCTCGCGGCGCTGGCCGTCCTGTTGGGCCGCCCGCCGGAAGGCTTCGACGTCAAGGCCACGGGCATCGACGATCTCATTGTGCCGTCGATCGATCCTGGGCTGCCCTCGACCTTGCTGGTTCGTCGTCCGGACCTGGCGAGCGCCGAGGCCCAGCTGGCCGCCGCGAACGCCAACGTCGCCGCCGCGCGCGCCGCCATGCTGCCGAGCATCACCCTGACGGGCACCGCCGGCCTGGCGAGCGCGGCCCTGACGTCGCTGCCCACCGCCGGCGCGACGGCGGCCGCCGGGCTCGCCGTCTCGCTTCTGCAACCGATATTCGACGGCGGCCGCCTGAGCGGTCAGAAGGCCATTGCCGAGTCGAAGGAGCGCGAGTTGGTCGAGACCTATCGCAAGGCGATCCTCTCGTCCTTCGCCGACGTCGAGCAGTCGCTGGCCGCCACGTCGCACCTGGGCCAGCAGGAGCAGCTGCAGGAGGATGTGCAGACGCAGGCGCGGGAGGCGCAACGCCTGGCCGAAATCCGCTATCGCGACGGCGCCGACGATCTGCTCACGGTGCTCGACGCCCAGCGCACGCTCTTCGCCGCGCAGGATCAGCTGGCACAGATTCAGCTTAGCCGGCTGCAGGCCGCGGTGGGCCTGTACAAGGCGCTCGGCGGCGGCTGGAGCGGTCCGGACGCGAGCGCGGCCCAGGCCGCCGCGAAGGCGCCGAGCGCCTGAGCGTGGATGAAACGTCCGGATTCATCGACGCTCGAGCTTCTCCGACCAAGGCCCGGATTCACGAGGGTCTTGGCACCCGGGGTCCGGGTTGACCTACAAAGGCGGCGGGCCGACCACCTCCCAGCCGTGGCGCCGCCGGATCTCGTTGGCCTCGTCTCCGTTGATCTCTCCAGGCGGACGCGTCAGCAGCTCCTCGAAGAACTTCCCAGCCGGCGCCGGCGTGTAGAGGAACAGCACCCGGCAGTCTTCGGCGCTCGCGTTCTTCCACGCATGCGCCACGCCGCGCGGCATGAAGGCACAGGCGCCGGGCCCGCCGACCACGACCCGGTCGCCGATCTTGAAGGTGACCTCACCGCTCAGCACGTAGGCGACCTCGTCGCTATCGTGGTGAAGATGAAACGTCGTCTCGGTGCCGGGCGGCGCGGTCTCCTCGAACGCCATCACGCTCTCGCCGGTGTCGCCGCTCAGCAGCTTGAGCGCGGCCGATCGGCCGGGCGCCATACTCAACACCGGCCCGCCGCCTGGTGGCACCACGATGGCTCGTGCGTCCATCGCGAATCCTCCTTTCAGGGCGTCGATCGACTGATCACCTTCGACAAGCGCGAAACCGGTCGGACCGGACCCTCGAGCGGCCCGAGCTGCCCGTGCTCGAGATGCGTGTAGCCACCGGGCACGAGCACGATGTCGAGAGCACCTTCGCCGGCCACCTGGTACGCAATGCTGATGTCACCGCTCTGAGCGTAGCGCGTCAGTTCGCTCATGGTGCCACCTCGGACCTCCCGGTACCGGCGCTCAGAAAGGTGAACGGAGCTTAGTCCGGATGGTACACGCGGTCAAGGCGCTCGGACGGCAGCGCGATGGTGCACTACATCGAATCGATGCGCCCGCAGGGCGGGTCGCAACCATTCTTCACTCACGGTGCGATAGCGCAGGCGGATCAGCCCGTCGGTCCTGTGTCCACGATCGAGCGAATCTCGCTTACGGTCTTGCCGGCCAAGCCTAGCTGCGCGAGATTCCGTCCCTCCGAACGGAAATCGCGCCGGAGCATCGTCGAGGTCAGCGTAATGAGGCTGTCGATGACCGGCGTCGCTACGCGGGCGGCCCGGCCCAGCTCCGACATCGCGACGAGCCCGCACGGCACGTCCTCGATCACGTACTTGTGCTGGAGCGACAGCGGCGTCGGCGTCCACTGATAGGGTCCCGTGGGCTCGCGAGTCAGGCGATGGAAGGTCTCGTGGAGCGAGTCACCGCCGAGTCCGTAGGTGGTCAGCAGCCACTGGTGGATGCCGGGTACCTGCGCGCCGTACGCCCGGGCCACGGCCAGCCGCTCGGCATCGAGCGCTTCCAGCAGCGTGATGAGGCTCGGCGTGTACCCCTCGGCGTAAAACCGATACCCGTTGCCGCTGCCCTCGAGGCGGCCGATATTGCCCACCATGTTGACGACGTGCAGGGTCGCGTTCATGTTGGTGAGTCCGGTGGTGAGAATGCTCGGCGCGGCCACCACCTGCGGGAACGCGGCGCGCAGCGGGGCCAGGACCTTCTCGACACGCGAGGCCGGCACCGACGCGACCTGCAGGAAACGCTTCACGATCGTCAGCTTCACGCGCGTGGGCTCGGGCCAGCCGAGCGAGTAGGGGTAGTTGTCCATCTCGCTCACGTCGACCGCGGCGCGACAGCCGGCCGCGCGCAGCTCTCCGCGCACGAGGAGCGAGCCGCCGGTGCCGCCTTGGATGAGCAGGATCGACTGGCCGTCGCGGAGCACGCCGGCCAGGCCGCGCGCGACGTCGCCGTGGAAGTGACTGCCGGTGACGACGATGATGACGTCGGCGCCCTCCACCGCCGGCGCGAGCTGGGGCGTCACGAGCTCGAGCGGCGCGAACCCTGTGGCCAGGCCTTCGACGTCGAGCCCGCCGCGCTCCCGCACCTTGGCGATGCGCGCCTCGTCGCGATCATGCAGGCGGAGACGATAGCCAAGTAGCCCCAGGTTGGCCACGAGGGCGATGCCGCCCAGACCCGCGCCGATGATCGTGACGGTGGCTGCCTGCGCTGGCTGGTTCATGCGCGGCAGTCTACAACGTTCGCACCGGTGCACCGAGTCGGTTTAGAATCTACGCCATGACCGTCTCCAGGGGGCGCGAGTTCCTCAGCATTCCGGGACCCACGAACATTCCCGACGCGGTGCTCGCCGCGATGCATCGACCGGCCATCGACATCTACGCTGGCGACATGCTCGCGGTCACGCACAGCCTGCTCGAAGATCTGCCGAAGGTCTTCCGGACTACGGGGCGCACCTACATCTACGCGGCGAACGGCCACGGCGGCTGGGAGGCCGCGCTCACCAACGTGTTGTCGCGGGGCGAGACCGTGCTGGTGCTCGAGAGCGGCCTGTTCGCCCTCGGGTGGGGCGACATGGCCCGGATGATGGGCGTCAAGGTCGAGGTCTTGAAGGGCGATCCGCGACGCGCCGTCGATCCCGTGGCCCTCGGGCAACGCCTCGCCGCCGATACGGCGCAGGAGATCAAAGCCATTCTCGTCGTCCAGATCGACACCGCATCGGGCGTGGTGAACGACCTCGCGGCGATCCATCGAGCGATCGCGTCGGTCAGGCACCCCGCGTTGCTGATGGTGGATGGCGTCGCGTCGCTCGGTTGCATGGCCTTCGAGATGGATGAGTGGGGCATCGACGTCGCGATGGCGGGCTCACAGAAGGGGTTGATGACCCCGCCCGGTCTCGCGTTCGTCGCCGCCAACGAGCGGGCGCACGCCGCCCATGAGCACGCGGACCTCCGCACACGCTACTGGGACTGGACATTCCGCAACGGCGAGGCGCACTACCAGAAGTACGGGGGCACGCCGCCGGAGCACCTGCTCTTCGGCTTGCGCAAGGCGCTCGACATGCTCTTCGAGGAAGGCCTCGACGCGGCGATCCGCCGCCACGCCCTCCTCGCCGAGGCCACGCGCCGCGCCGTGAGCCGGTGGGCGGAGGCGGGTGCGCTCGCCTTCAACATCGTCCGCGCCGAGGAGCGCGCGAACTCGGTGACCACGGTGCTCGTGCCGGGCGGCGAGCCGAGCGTGCTCAGCGACTATTGTCGCGAGAAGTGCGGCGTCGTCCTCGGTCGCGGCATTGGCGACCTGCAGGGCCGCGCGTTCCGGGTCGCGCACATGGGCCACGTCAACGCACCGATGGTGTTCGGGGTGCTCGGAGCGATCGAGATGGCGCTCGAGGCGCTCGGCATCCCGCACGGACGCGGCGGCCTCCAGGCCGCCGTGGAATATCTCGGACGCGAGGTCCGCCCCTAGCGTCTGTTGATGGCTGGGACAGCGCGACGCTGGAGACCTCGAGGCCTCCGGCGTCACGCATCCTTGCCGGCGCCGATCAGCGCTGCCTGAGATTCCGCACGTAGATAGTATCGGCGCTGACGGCGCCTGCCCGGATTTGATCTGCGTAAATCACAGAGGCGGTCACCTGCGGCGCCTGAATGTCACCGATCGAGTTGGCCGAGTTCATCGTCACGCCGCCCGTCTGATAGACGACGCCCTGAATCCGGTCTGCATCGATGCGATTCGCATAGATGGTGTTGGCGCGCACTTCCTGAGCTGTGATCTTCCGAAATTCGCGGTGTGGCATCTCCTGTGCTTGCATGCATCATCCCGCCGGAACGCCACCCACAGAAGGAGGCATTCACTATGACAAGGGGGAAGAGAATACTCGGCAGGTCACTCATGAGCCTTGCCGCTCTCGCCGTCTGCGCCGCCCTGGCAGGATCAGCCGCGGCCCAGCTCGAGCTGGGCGGCCGCGCGACGCCGCAAGTCGCCACGCCGCCGTTCCCCGGTTCGTCCTCGATGGTCGTGACCTCTCCGACACTACAGGCCGACGGGTGAAGAGGCTGCCGATACCAATATTCCGCCCCGCGATCACTGGCCAGCGTTCATGCCGGCTACCCGCTATCCGCCGCGAATGTCGCGGGCGTCGGATTCACTCCGGGTCTGCTGTCACCCGTGATGCTCGGCATGGAATGGCTATTCGCCCTCTTGGAGCTGCTGGTGAGCAGGCTTTGTAGCCAGGCAGGCATCATTTACCCTCTGCGAAACTTCGACTTCCCAGTGCAGGAAACTCTTCCGCGTTCTTCTTTCTTCGCCACGAGGACATCGATGGCTCGAGAGACGCGGGGACGGGCATTTCCGCCACATTCCGACCCTCTGGCATACGGATGCGACAGTGCGTGTTCGAGGTATGCCGCTGGTTCCTGCCCGGCGACATTCGCCCTTCGCCGAGTCTTCGCACGGCGAGGCGGAAGGGAGGATGCCCCGGAGTCTATGCCCTAATAGATGTTGCTGCGACGGCGGCCCCGCGTCCCGCGCGCAGGACGAAACGTCGAGGGCGGCGTCACGTGGAGAGACACCTCGTCTCGATCCATCGAGCGAGCTCGCGTGAGAGGGTGCTCTCGTGTCCGGAGAATCCGTGGAGGGCGCCGGGGATGACGACCGGGGTGAACGATCGGGTCTTCGTCGCGTTCTTTTCAAATGCCTCGATCAGTGCCGCGACGGGCCGGTCGAGGTATTCGTCGCGGCTCCCGACGACGACCGCGATGGGAATTCGGATTCGTCGGAGCGCCGTCCAGCGACCGTTGGACCGGTAGTAGGGGAAGAGGTCCTCGGCTTCCCCGGCTCGATAGAGGCTGAGGTAGCGCCGGGCGCTCCGGAAGCCGAATGCTGTGGGGACCAACCCGTCCGGATCACGCGCCGCGAGGCGCTCGGCGATGGTGACGCGCCGCCGGAGCTCGGCGGGGCCGATCTCCATCATCTCCCCGGCGATGTCGGAGACGGGACCGAGCAGGATCAGTCCGCGCACCCGACGGTCGCGGGTCCGGGCCGCATAGTGGAGGACCTTGTTGGCGCCGGTCGAGTGCCCGGCCAGGATGATCGTACGGTAGCCGGCCCGGCGGGCAAACGCGATCGTGGTACGGATGTCCTCGACGCACTCCGTGAAGCGCTCGAATGCCGAGCCTTGGAGGCGCCTCCCTCCGCGTACGACAATGTCGTGCCCACGGTTGTTGAACTTGAGATAGGCAACGCCCACTCGGTTGAGTCGCCGCGATAGCACCTCGATGAGCGGCTGCCCAGACGCGAACGTCGACCCGAGACCGTGGACCCAGATCAGCGCCGCCCGCCGCCGGCGCGTGGGCTCCCGGATCACGCCGTCGAGCGGGACTCCATCGCGAGTGTGCAGGCGGGTTAGCGAGACGTGAAGGCGCGCCACGCGGGTCATGGCCGCATCATGTTACGCGAGGCTCGCGAGCGGAGGATGTCTGTGTGATGCCGTCGTTAGCTCCCGCAACCGTTGGAACGCGTGGGAGTCCAACATGCCTTCGGTGCAGCGCCAGCTCCAGTTCCCTTCGGCATGCCCCGGCACGTTCATGCGCGCCTCCGCGCCCAGGTTGAGCACATCCTGAAGGGGAACCATCGCCAGGGCTGCCCGAGAGGCCCACGCCAAACCGATGAGTTCCCAGGAAGCCTCGTCAGTCCTTCCTGTCGGCCGCTTCAGGTAGCTCCACACGTGCTGCTGCTCGGCATCGGGCAACCCTTCGAACCAGCCTCGCGTCGTGGCGTTGTCATGAGTACCTGTGTACACCACCGTGTTGGGAACATAGTTGGTCGGTAGGTGCGGGTTGTCGGCGGCGCCATCAAAAGCGAACTGCAACACCCGAGTCCCCGGGATATGAAATTGATCACGGAGCGCACGCACTTCAGGCGTGACCACCCCCAGATCCTCGGCGATGAAGGGAAGGGCTCCCAACTCTCGCTGGAGCGTGCTGAAGAACTCGGCACCGGGACCCGACACCCAGTGACCGGCGCGGGCCGTTGGCGCCCCGGCGGATATGTGCCAGGCCGCCGAGAAAGCCAGGAAATGGTCCAGCCGGACGACGTCCACGTGTGCCAGCAGGGCGCGTAGCCGGGCAATGGACCAGCGAAACCCGTCGCGGCGTAGAGCGTCCCAGTCGTAGATGGGATTGCCCCACAGCTGTCCGTCGCTGCTGAAGTAGTCGGGAGGCACACCGGCGACGACGCGCGGCCGGAGCGCCTCGTCGAGCAAGAAGAGCTCGGGATGAGCCCACACATCGCTCGAGTCGGGAGCCACGAAGAAGGGCAGGTCGCCGATCAGCCTGACGCCCCGGGCACGGGCATGAGCTTTGAGTCGTTCCCCTTGACGGACCAACAGGAATTGGGCGAGGCGAACCTGATCGATCCCACGCGCCAAGTCTCGGCGGGCGCGAGCCAGGGCGGCCGGCTTACGTTTCACGATCTCCGCCGGCCACTCGAGGTAGTAGGTGTTGTTGTACTGGATCTTGAGAGCGCGGAAGAGGGCATAGTCATCCAGCCAGTGCGCTTGGTCATGGCAGAACTGCTCGAAGGCGAGCTGCAAGTCCGGGCGCTCCCCGCTGTGGAAGCGACTCCATGCCATTGCAAGGAGGCGATGCTTGAACGGGATGACCACTGCGTAGTCGACGGCGGCCGCGGAGAAGGCAGGGCCTTGGCAGTCACTTGTCCGGAGCAGGCCGTCCTCGATCAGACCATCCGGACTGATCAGGAGTCCATTGCCCGCAAAGGACGATAGGGATTGATACGGCGAGTTGCCATATCCCGTGGGACCCATCGGCAGTGCCTGCCACCAGCTCTGGCCGGCAGCATGGAGCCGGTCGATCCACGAGAAGGCCGCCGGCCCAACGTCACCAACCCCGTAGGGCGAGGGCAACGACGTCACATGCAGAAGCACGCCCGCGCCCCGCTCTCTCAGCGGAACCGGTGGAACACCTGTCGGACGCGCGTTGTCAGTCATCGGCCTGCCGTCCGCGAGGGACCTGCTGCCCGAGACGATGTCGGTGCGGCCTTCACGATTTCAGTGCGGCGTTCACGATCTCCTGAGCCTCACTCACGATCGCATCCAAATGGGTCTGATCCTTGAAGCTCTCCGCATAGACCTTGTAGATGTCCTCGGTTCCGGAAGGCCGGGCGGCAAACCACCCGCGGTCCGCCACAACCTTGAGACCGCCGATGGGTGCGTCGTTTCCAGGGGCCGTGGTAAGCGTCTTCCGGATGGGCTCGCCGGCGAGCGTCGGAGCCGCCACCGCCTCCGGTGACAATGCCTCCAGCTTCCTTTTTTGCTCCGGTGTCGCCGGCGCGTCGATCCGTGTGTAGTACGGTCGTCTGAACTCGGTGGTCAGCTCCTCATAGTGCACGCCCGGGTCTCGGCCCGTGTGAGCCGTGATCTCGGCCGCCAGCAGATTCGGGATAAGCCCGTCCTTATCCGTGGTCCAGACCGTGCCGTCCCGCCGCAAGAATGTCGCCCCCGAGCTTTCCTCACCACCGAAACCGAGCGAGCCGTCGATGAACCCCTCCACGAACCACTTGAACCCCACCGGCACTTCGACCAGCCGTCGGCCAAGCTTCTGCACCACACGATCGATCATGCTGCTGCTCACCACGGTCTTTCCGACGGCGACCGCGGGCGACCACTGCGGACGGTTGGCGAACAGGTAGGAGACGGCGACGGCGAGATAGTGATTGGGATCGAGCAGCCCATGGCTGCGGCTCACGATGCCGTGCCGATCGGCATCGGTGTCACTGGCAAAGGCCACGTCGAATCGCTCCCTGAGTCCGACCATCCGAGCCATCGCATACACCGACGAGGGGTCCATGCGGATTTGGCCGTCCCAATCGACGCTCATGAAGCGGAAGGTAGGATCGATGACGCGATTCACGACCTCGAGGGTGAGCCCATAGCGCTCGCCAATGGCATCCCAGTAGGCCACACTGGCGCCGCCCAATGGATCCACACCGATGTGAACTTTGCTCTCACGGATGGCCTCTAGGTCGACTACCGACGAGAGATCCCCCACATAGGACGCGAGGTACGGGTGGGGATGCGTGGTCGAAGCGTGCTGGGCTCGTTCAAACGGTACTCTGGCCACCCCCCGCAGATCGTCGGCAATGAAGGCATTGGCCTGCCGTTCGATCCAGTCCGTGACGTGAGTGTCCGCCGGTCCGCCCTGCGGCGGATCGTACTTGAAGCCACCGAACCGCGGCGGGTTGTGCGATGGCGTGATGACGATGCCGTCCGCGAGCCCGCGCGTGCGCCCCCGGTTGTAGGTGAGAATCGCGTGTGAAATGACCGGCGTCGGCGTGTAACCGTTGTCGGCATCGACCATCACGTCGACGCCATTCGCGGCGAGCACCTCCAGCGCGCTGACGAAGGCCGGCTCCGACAGCGCGTGCGTATCCCTGCCGATATAGAGCGGTCCGTCTATGCGGTGCTCCTTCCGATATAGGCAAATCGCCTGCGTGATGGCGAGGATGTGTGCCTCGTTGAACGCGTTATCGAGGGCGGAGCCGCGATGCCCGGAGGTTCCAAATCGGACGCGCTGTGCAGGTACGGACGGATCCGGCCGCCTCGCGTAGTACGCGGTCACCAGCCGGGGCACGTCGATCAGTAGGGAGAGGTCAGCGGGCTTGCCGGCGAGCGGGGAGATGTCCATGTCTCTTATCCTGTGTCAGGTGTTGTGTCGGCCATTGTGAAGCTGTGGCATGCGGACAAGTATCTCAGGCGCGATACGGTTTGTCTTCCCGACGATTCACGGTTGGTATGGTTGGTCCACCCGTGTTGTCCCGTGGTGGCCGCGACACTCCGGTGGTGCCAATGACGGAAATCTAGTTCTGCACCGAATCGTTGCACACTGCGGCTTAGCGCGCTCGCGCATATGCTAGGCTGAGGCGAGGGCAAGAGCGCAACGAATTCCACCAATTGGTCTCTGCAGGAATGAGAAGTATCGTCACAAGAACGTTCCGCCGCGTTCGGGCGTCGCGCGGGCTGTGCGTCCCAGCCCTGCTTACCGTGATGCTCGTTGGGGCGACCGCCGTGTCCGCGCAGACGCCTTCAGAGGAGGCCCGGACCCTTCTGAATAGCTACCGGGAGGACGTGACGCGGATCGATCGTGCGCGTGATCTCTTGGAGACCGCCGTAGCCGGAAAAGAGACTGCCGACGTCCGGACGCTCGTGCTGCTCGCGCGCGCATGGTTCCTCTACGCGGAGAACCGCACGAAGACGGAGGAGGTGCGTCTCGCCGCGTACGAGAAGGGCCGGGCCGCGGCCGAGCGCGCCATTGCCCGCTCGCCCGACGATCCGGAGGCGCACCTATGGTACGCCATCAACCTTGGCAGCTGGGCGCAAGTGAAGGGACTCTTCCGCTCGCTGATCACGCTCGGGACGATCCGTCGCGAGGTGGACACCGTGCTGCGTCTGGATCCCAACAACGTCGAGGCGAACATCATGGCCGGAAGCCTCCAGCGGGAGATCCCCGCCATTATGGGTGGAGACAAAGAGAAAGCGGAGGAGTACTTCAAGACCGCGAAACGGCTCGCTCCGCATCTCTCCGGCGCGCGCATCGAGCTCGCCAAGCTTTACATCAAGCAGGGACGCATCGCCGAAGCGCGACAGGAGCTTCAGGGCGTCATCGATGAGCCTGCCCCAACCGATCGCTCCCGCTGGGAGCTCGTGGAGGTGCCGCGGGCCCGCACGATGCTCCACTCACTCGACGACTTGAACTGATTCAGGGGCGGAGGCTCGTCACCCCGGAGCTCCGGCAGCCGACGGCAAAGACGAAGACGAGGCCCGAGAAGGGAGCGCCGACGTTCGCGATCGTGACGTCGGCCACGGTGACGATGAACGCGACGAGCGCGTGAGCATTCGCGGGCTTGATTGGGCTCGCTGTGTCGTCTCGCCGGTGGGCCGGGTGTACGATTCCACCAGACTGGCGAACGAACGCGCAGCACCGCGTGCGCCTACACTGGCTCGTCCCGCACAGGGGAAGCTAAGCAACCGCGTCATGGTGTGGTTCAAGAGGAGGCTACGGCAATGGCCGTGAATCGGGTCGAGGCTGACG
>Ga0306921_10001629_pt1 | contig 21955 bp, 16 predicted proteins | sample sta12Cox44000080_FD_203760 | JGI IMG/M metagenome (GOLD analysis project Ga0306921, IMG submission 203760) | Lab enrichment of tropical soil microbial communities from Luquillo Experimental Forest, Puerto Rico - statoxic.12C.oxic.44.000.080 (v2)... | ecosystem: Environmental > Terrestrial >...
GGCCGCTTGTTTCTGTCGGCCGTGGCTGGCGCCGGCGCTGCGATGATGATCACTACGTTGCCGCGCGAGACTCGAGTCATCGTAGGGCTCGATGCGTTCCTGGCCACACTGGTTGCGTTGATGGTCGTGATGATGTCGGTCGGCACCGCGGCGCAATGCGCCCGCATGGCGAAAGAGAGAGTACGGATAAGACATACGGAGCTGATCGCGGCGGTAGTGGCAACGCTGGTTGGGATCGCGGCGATTGCGGTGATGCTCCACAGCCAGCGGGACGAAGCACGCTGGCTGAGGACAGTTCACCTCGGCGGCTCATTGTTGGCACTGATATTGGGATGGATCGCTGCCCAGGTGACTTTCGCGATTCAATACATGCGGGCCTACTACGGAAACCAGGAGGGGGTGGGCAGCCATCGCACCGAGCCGGGCCTGGAATTCCCCGGGCAGCGGTCACCAGACCTCTGGGACTTTACCTACTACTCTTTCACGATAGCTATGTGCCTTTCAGACATCGGACGTGTCCGTCAGAGACAGTGCGATACGACGCCTGACTCTGATGCATGCGATATATTCGTTCTTCTATGTTGCCGCGATCATTGGATTCACCGTCAACGTACTGTCCAATCTGGCATAGCCTGAGCGCTACATTCCTGGGGTTGCAGCAATCCCACCCTTGAGACGCCATCGCACTCCCTGATTACTGGCGGAATTGCCACGCCGGCTCATGCACGGGAGCCTCTGCTTTTAACGTAATGCGCCCGCTGCGGGGGTATACCTGCAGCGATGTCGGTATTTGCTGGTAGGGAGTGTGAGGAATGGCGCCACTTAGCGACACCAGCGCCCCGGTCTCAGGATGGCAGCATGAAGCTCGCCCTGTTCACTGTTGTCGCTCTTGCTGCCTGCGCCAACGAGCTGGTGCTGGCCGCAAAAGAAAAGCGAGACGCCATGAGCATCCATTCCGCAGCTCCAGAGAGCCGGCTGGAGTCGCTGGCCCACGTGCTGAAGCCCGTATTGACGCTGCTGTACATCCTGATTTTGCCACTCGCGGTAGCCGCGCTCGTGTGCGCGCTGTCAGTATTCGCGCCTACCCAGGCGCTGGTACTGGTCCTGATGCTGCTGATCCCCGCGACCGGCTGGCTTCTGCGCCGATAATTCAGCCGCACGTGCCCTCACTGGCACGTGTGGTTGTCGCGCCGCTGCGGCCTTTCACTCAGGTATTTGATTGTCTGCAACAGCTGCTCGGGGTCAACCGGTTTCACCAGATGTACCCCGACACCCACCTGCGCGCTGCGCTGCTTATCGGCATCCTGCGCCAAAACCGCTGATGGCAATGATCTGGGTGTCGCCCGCCCAGTGCTCGAAGCGGGCTTGTTGTAGTCCGACACCTACAGCGGGCAGCTGAGCCGACCGGAAACGGCGAGCAGCCTCACGACATCTAATGTTCTAAGGCGGGTCACCGGGGAAGGACCCGGTGGAGCTCCGCCCGCGTAACTGTTTTTGCTCGGGAGAATCATCATGAAGATCACTGTGGCGTGTGCCGCGATGCTATGCGCTTTCAGCTCAGTCGGTGCCTGGGCCCAGGCCCCCACGGATCCCCAGATCGCGGCAATCGTCGTGACCGCAAATCAGGTGGACATCGACGCCGGCAAGCTCGCCAAATCCAAGGGCCAGTCGAAGGAGGTGCAGGCATTCGCCGAGCGGATGATTACCGATCACAGCGGCGTGAACAAATCCGCGAAAGAGCTGGTGCAGAAACTGCACGTGACGCCGGAACCTAACCCGACCAGCGAGAGCCTGCAGAAAGGTGGCGACCAGAACCTCGCTACGCTGAAGGGTCTCAGCGGCAGTGCCTTCGACAAGGCTTATGTCGACCACGAGGTCGCCTATCACGAGGCCGTGCTGCAAGCAATGGACAAAACACTCATTCCGAGTGCGCAGAATGCCGAGTTGAAAGCTCTCCTGGTCAAGGTGCGGCCAGCTTTTGTCGCGCACCTTGATCATGCAAAGCAGATCCAGGCGCAATTGAAGAGTGGCGCCTGACGGAACACCCCGGGTGCGGCTTGCACGCGCAAACCTGGTACTGCTTGGCGCCGGCGGTCTGCTGTTTTCGAGTCTGGCAGTCCCGGCGACGCAGCACACCGTGACGATCGAAGGGATGCAGTTCAACCCGCCACAGCTGACAGTGCATCGCGGCGAACGGATCGTGTGGGTGAACAAGGATCTCTTCCCGCACACGGTGACCGCGAACGACAAGGCTTTCGATTCGGGCAGCATTGCAGCGAACGCATCCTGGGCCTTCACCCCTCCCAGGCCGGGTGATTACGCGTACAGTTGCAGCTTTCATCCCACCATGAAGGGGATCATCAAGGTCCAATGAAGCCTCATGATTTCACATGACCACTGAATCGCTCGCTCCAGTCAGCGGGGTAGATGACTCGTGCCTCGCCCAGCGGGTGGCAGGCGGCGACCGGTCTGCGTTCGAGCAGCTCATGCGTCGCTACAATCGGCGACTGTACCGGCTGGCCCGGGCATCGCTGGGGGATGAAGCCGAGGCCAAGGACGCACTCCAGGACGCCTACCTGTCCGCGTACCGCTCGATCGGCAGGTTTCGCGGCGAAGCGACCCTCTCCACGTGGCTTTCCCGGCTGGTTCTGAATGCCTGCGGCGAGCGGCGGCGCCGCTCGCACCGGCGCGAGAATATCGTCCCCATCCTCAGCACGGAGCGCGCTATGGACTCGGCTGCACGGGTTCCCGACGGTGGTGAACAACCGGAGCAGCTGGTGGCGCGTACTCAAATCCGCAGGGTTCTCGAGCGCAAGGTCGGCGAATTGCCGGAGATCTTCCGCGTGGTGTTCATGTTGCGCTCGGTCGAGGAATTGAGCGTCGATGAGATTGCGGACATCCTGGCTATTTCGCCGGAGACGGTGAGGAGCCGGCACTTTCGCGCCAAGGGGATGCTGCGCGAGTCTCTCGCGAAGGAGATCGATCTCGCGGAAGCCGATATCTACGAGTTCGCAGGCGCGCGTTGCGATAGCATCGTCGCTAACGTTCTCGCAAGGCTGGACCAGACTTGAGCCGAGTCCGCGATAGCGACGAAGGCGCCTGCGAAGCGGGCTCCTCGCCCTGCTTCATGCACGAACTTGGCGCAGACGGCACCTCGGTCGTCGACCCGCAGCAGGAACGGGACGTCGTCCGTTGGCGCAAAGCTGAACGCGAGCGGCTGCTCGCGCTGCGCCTCGCCTTGAGCGCCGAGTACCGCACGGGCCAGACCGTGGCGATCGCAGCCGAGCTCGATCGCCTCATTCCAACGGAGGGCCCCCCGATCGTCAGCGTCTACTGGCCGATACGCAGTGAACCGGATCTCCGTGCCTGGATGCAGGCGCGTTGCGAGCGCGGCACGCGCATCGCATTGCCGGTTGCGGTGGCCCACGGGCAGCCACTCACATTTCGCGAATGGCAGCCCGGTGCGCGACTCGCACACGGGCTTTGGCGGATCCCCTATCCGGCCGAGGGGCAGGAGGTCACCCCGACCGTCGTGCTTGCCCCCGTCGTCGGTTTCGACCGGCAGGGATACCGACTCGGTTATGGCGGTGGATTCTTCGATCGGACTCTAGCTGTGCTTCGCCCCAAGCCGCTCGTGCTTGGGCTGGGTTATCCCTGCACCGCCATCGCGACAATCTTCCCGCAGCCACACGACATTCCGATGGACCGGATTGTCACCGGGACGACGAGTGGCGTACTCCCAGGACGAAACTAACGCCCGGCCAACACCTCCTGTGCTGCCGCCAACACCTCTGGAACGATCTCAGCGACATCCATCTCAGTGGTTCGGTGATTGACGAAGCAGGCACGCAGCACGAAGCGCCTGCCGAGTGTCGCATTCGATAGATATACGCGGCCGCGCTCGATTACCCGCTTCAGGATCGCCTCGTTGACTTCGTCACTGTCAGGAACCGCAGGCTCGGTGCGGTAACGAAAGCACACGGCGCTCAAGGCCACCGGAGCGCACAGCTCGAGGCGCGCGCTCGCGGCAACCTGCTGCGCGAGCAACTGCGCGTGCCGCAGATCCGCGCCGATGGCAGCGCGAAAGGCGCCCATACCGTGATAGCGCAGCGACAGCCACAGCTTCAGTGCCCGGAAACGCCGCGAGAGTTCCAGTGACTCCTCGAAGAAGGCGAACGCCTCGAGTGGATCCGTGCTGAGAGACCTGGCGTAGTCGCCAGTGTAGGAAAACGCCCTGCGCGCCGCTTCGGCATCTCTGTACAGCAGAACGCCGCAGTCGAGCGGCTGATAGAGCCACTTGTGCGCATCGAGCGACAGGGAGTCCGCAGCGTTCAGCCCTGCGAACTGCTCGGGCATGGCAAGAGCCGCCAGCGCGCCGTAGGCGCCGTCGATGTGCATCCACAGGCCGTTCTCGTGGCAGAGCGGGGCGATGTCAGCCAGTGGGTCGATGCTGCCGGTGTTCACCGTGCCGCTCGTCGCGACGACCGCGAGGGGTTGGCGGCCGGCGGCGCGGTCGGCGCAAATGGCCTCGCGCAAGTGTGCGAGGCTCATGCGGTAGCGCTCATCGGTGGGGATGAGACGCAGATTCTCGCGTCCGAGCCCGAGTAGCGCCATCGCCTTGGGGATCGACATGTGCACTTCGCTCGAGGCATAGACCACAGCGGGCCGGGCACCGGCGGCGTTAGCCGGCAGCCGCGTCTCGCGCGCCATCGCGAGCGCCATCAGGTTGGCCATCGAGCCGCCGCCGCAGAAGCTGCCGCGATAGCCGTCGCAGCCGAGTGAGGCAGCCAGCGCGCCGATCAGCTGCCGCTCGAGCGTCACTGCCGCCGGAGCGGAGCGCCAGGCGGTAACGTTCTGGTTGAGCACACTCGCCAGCAGATCCGCGAGCGCCGCCACCGGCTCACCGGAGCCGAGCACGTAGCCGAAGAAGCGCGGGGAGGGCGGTCGGCTGTCACCCAACACCGCCTGTAATGCCGCGAGCGCCGCGGGCCCAAGTCCTTCTTCAGGCAGCCCTTCCTGCAACAGCTCCGGGGAGCCCGGTCGCGCGTTCTGGGGGAAGGTAGGCAGCTCTCCGAGTCCGGCGAGATAGTCGGCGGCCAACGCCGTGACGCGTGCGCCGAGGGCGGCGAATTCGGCACTGGAAAGTTGCAGGGGCTTCATGACCTCGATTCCTGCGGGCTCACACGCGGCTCGGTTGACGAGGCAGCATCACGCTGCAGATATTGATGGACGAAGGCTATCGCCATACTGCCCTCGCCAACCGCTGACGCCACGCGCTTGATCGGGCTCAGCCGCACATCCCCACAGGCAAAGATCCCGGGGACGCTCGACTCGAGCAGGTAAGGATCCCGGCTGTGAGACCAGCTTCCATTCTTCAGGACGTCGCTTCCAGTCAGTACGTAGCCCCGCGAGTTTCGTGCGATGGCCCCGGGGAGCCAGTTGGTATCTGCGTCAGCCCCGATGAACACGAAGAGCCCGCCGCAGTCGTAGCGCCGCAAGCTGTTGCTGGCTTGCTCACGAATGTCGATCGCCGTCAGGCTCGTCTCACCGTGAATCGCTTGCACTTCCGACTGCAGTTTGACGGCGATGTTTGACTTACCGCGCAGTTGCTCGATGAGGTACTGCGACATGGTCTTTTCCAGGGAGCTGCCGCGCACGACGAGTGTCACTGTGCGTGCGTAGTTGGCGAAGTGCAGGGCGGCCTGACCGGCCGAGTTGCCGGCGCCGATGAGGTAGATGTCGAGCCCGTTGGTGGTCTCCGCCTCGCTGCGTGCTGCGCCGTAGTAGACGCCCTTGCCAATCAGGCGGTCGAAGCCCTCGACCGCCAGGCGGCGCCAGCCGACGCCGGTGGCGAGGATCACCGTCCGGGCACGGATGGTCTCTGCGCCATCGAGAAAGAGCTCGCGGGTCGTGGGATCGATGCGCTCTACGGAGCGGGTGACGAGAATCTCTGCCCCGAGTCGCCTTGCCTGCTGCAGCGCGCGACTCGCCAGCTCGTCTCCCGACACTCCCCCCGGAAAGCCAAGGTAATTCTCGATTCGAGCGGACGTCCCGGCCTGACCCCCGGGCGCCTCGCGTTCGACCACCAGCGTGCGCAGCCCTTCAGAGGCGCCATACACCGCCGCAGCCAGGCCCGCGGGCCCGCCACCCACGATCACCGTGTCGTAGTCGTCCAACCGCGCCGTGGTCTGCAGCCCGAGCGCTCGGGCCAGCTCCCGCGCCGTGGGCTGCGTAACGGTGCCATCGGCCAACAGCACCGGACAATCCTCATTGCGCGGCGGTGACCCTGGCCAGCGCGACGCCAGCTCCGGAGAATCGGGCGTGAGCCAGTCGAAGACGATCTGGTTGCGCGCCAGGAACCGGCGCAAGTCGCTGCAGCTGGTATCCCAGCGTTGTCCGACGATTATCACCCGCGGCTTCGAGGGCTGCGCCGCGATGCCCTGGAGCCCGCCCAGGCGTTCGCGCGCGAGCGCGCCGACCCGCGCCGCGACCTCGGGGCACAGGGCAGCCAGGGCATAATAGTGCCGGGTGTCGATGCGCATGATGCGCGATGGCTCTGCGGCTCGATAGGCTCCGGGAAACGGTGTACCCAGAGCAATTGGCACTTCACCGAAGATGGTTCCGGGAAGGCGCCAACCCAGACGGCGTTCAATGCCGTCGAACAACTTGATCACCTCGATCCTGCCGGAGAGAACCGCGAACAAGGCGCGCTCTCCGCCTTCGTGAACGGCGAATTCGCCGGCGCAGAGGTGTATATCCTCGGAGGTGCGGGCGAGCTGAACGAGATCCTTCAACTCGAGCATCGAAAAAAGCGAGACGGTCTTGACTTCATCAGGCGTCAGCATTTGGGTGCTCTGATCTCAGGACTCGAGTGCTGCTCCAACCGTCACATGGAGTGATGTAGCGAGGGCGGCCGCGTCCATCTTCGCACCTCCCTCGATTCGCACCGTGAGCAACTCGAGGCGTCCACCCTGCGCGGCGATATCGATGCTCCGGGCGCCAATGGCACACACTTCGCCCGGCTTACCCTGGACCGCGCCGAAAGTGCGGGTCCGATGGAGGATGAGGTCGTAGATACGCACCTTCTGCCTGTGAACCGTCGTCCAGGCGCCAGGGGAGGGGTTGCAGCCCCGGATCAGGTTGTAGATCTGATCGACGTGGGCCTGCCAGTTGATCCGTGCTTCCGGGTCGCGGCACCAGCCCTCGTAGCTCGCGAGGTCTTCGCGCTGCGCCGTCTCCTGATGCCGCCCGGCAACGACGAGATCCGCGGCTTCCACGAGCGCTGCTACCCCGAGCGGGAAGAGACGATCGAAATAGACACTGCCGAGGGTGTCTTCCGGCCCGATGGGGACCGACTTCTGCAGGATGATCGGCCCCTCGTCCAATCCGTCCGAGGGCCGGAAGATGCTGAGTCCCGTCTCGGTATCGCCCTTGATGATCGGCCAGTTTATCGAGCTGGGTCCACGGTAACGCGGCAGGAGTGATGGGTGATACTGGATCGTTCCGTGCTCGGGGATATTGACCAGGGCTTGCGGTGCAAACTGCACCACGTAAGCCATGACGCCCAGATCGACCTTGAGGTCCGTAAGTATCTGCGAGGCCTGTGCGTCTTTCAGCGAAGGCAGCTGAAAAACCGGTACGCCACGCTCCTCGGCCGCGGTGCGCAGCGGGTCTGGCTTGGCGCCGGGTTTCTCCGGGGCGCAGAAAACCCCAGCGACCGTCGCGCCGCGCGCGATGAAGGCCTCGAGCACGCTCTTGCCGAACGCTTGTTGTCCGATGATGGCGAGGCGCATGGCGAGTCTCTTGTGGCTGACCGGTGAGCCACACTACTGTTGATCCCGTAAGGGTTTCAATGGCTTTCGAAGTGAGCGGCAAGCGCGAGGCCGCGCCGGACGAGGAGGATGGGGATGGCACGGGTCGTGAGTACGCTGCTGTGCGTGGCGCTGCTCGGCGCGGGTACGGCACCGGAGTACACGATTGAGGCGATACGGTACGCCGATTCACCTCACGACGCGGTGAATGAGCTGGTCATCGGGGCGCCGAAGGATGAGACGGTGGACACCATTTACGTCTTCTGGCTGATCCGCGGCGGCGGGCGGAAGATCCTGTTCGATAGCGGTTTTCACCGCGAGCGCTGGTTCAAGGAATGGACCATAACGAACTACCTGCGCCCCGATAAGGCGGTAGCGCTCGCGGGCGTGAAGCCTGAAGAGATCACAGACGTGGTGATCAGCCACGCCCATTGGGACCATCTGGGAGGCATCGACCTGTTCCCGCAGGCCACCGTATGGATCCAGCGGGAGGAATATCGCTACTACACGGCTGATGCGTGGCAACCCGGCGGCGACCACGGCGGAATCGATCCGGAAGACGTCCAGGAACTCGTGCGCCTGAATACGACGGGCCGACTCCGGCTGGTTGATGGGGATGATGTCGAACTGTTCCCAGGAATCCGTGCATACACCGGCGGCCGGCACACGTTTGCGTCACAGTACCTGCGCGTGGACGGTCATCCGGCCTTCGTGCTCGCGTCCGACAACGTCTACCTGTATCGAAACCTGATCGAGCACAAGCCCAGCGCGACTTTCAGCGAGGACGATTATCCTGCCAACCTGCGCAATCAGGAACGTATGGTTGCACTTGCCGGCTCTCTCGATCGGGTCATACCGGGGCACGATGCGTTGCAGACGCGGAAGTATCCGACCGAAGGTCGTATCACTCGAATCAAGTAGCCCGCGCGCGCAGCGCAGAGACCGGCGGTCTTGTCAGCGGAGTACGACGGACAAAGGGAATTCGGCAGCCTGCAGGCGCGCAGGAACTCCTCGCCCATTCCGGGAGAGAAGCTCCTGCGCCGCTGCAATCAATCGTCGTCGTCTGCGTCTGGAGTCTTGAGGAGCCCTGGGAAATCACTTGGCGGGCGAACCTTGGTTTCTCCAGGGTACGGCCGCTTGAAGTCGGTCGCCTCGTACCAGGCCAGGTGATTGACCGTGTCCGGGTCCTCGGCGTCAGGTTTTCGCGACTTGCCCTTGAAGATCTTGAGCTTCGCCAGCCTCCAGGCCTTGGCCATCTTGCTGAGCGAGGCCGTCGCCACGCCCTTGTCGAGTGGAATCTGGTTCGGCACATGATCGATCGGCTTGAAGGCGTCATCCCCCGGCTTGCGCTCGACGAAGCAGGTCCTCATCGGTGAGGCAACGAGATCGAACTGGTTCATCGGCGGCAGGCCGAGGATCTGCTCGATCGTCCGGGTCATGTTGACCTGCGTGTAGTAGGTGTGGTCGGTTGGGCCGTGCTGCACGGCGTACGGACTGACGACGTAAGCCGGGCTGCGATGGCCGTCGACGTGGTCAACTCCATTCTGCGAGTCGTCTTCCTCGAGGAAGATGGCCGAAGAATTCCACACCTTGCTGTGGCTGATGTAGTCGATGATGCGGCCCACCGCCAGGTCGTTGTCCGCCTGCTGGGCGTCCGCGGCCGGCGGCCCGCCGGTGTGGTCATCCATGATCCACAGGATGCTGAGCGCCGGCACGGTGTTAGCCTGCAGATCCTTGTTGAAGTCCTGCACCCACAGGTCGACCCGGAACTGGTCGGGAATGTTCAGATCGAACTGCGGGAAGTTCTTGATCAGATGCTGCGACACGACTGGGATTGAGGACTCGACCGCAATCGCATTCTGATACGTTAGGGTTGGCTCCAGGCCAGCCTCAAACTTCTGTGAGTCGGCATAAAACTGCGACCAGGTCGGATGACCCTGGGCGGTCGGGAAGAACTCGTTCTCGACGTATTCGCCGTAAATCTTGGTCGAAAGACCGGCGGCCACGCTCTCCTGGAACAAGAATCCCTTCTTGGTGTAGGCGAGTGAATCCCCGGCGTTGCCACCCGGATAACTGCGGTTCCAGTCCGGAGACTGAACGTCATCTGCGTAGGGAGCCATCGCCTCGACGATCCATTGATGGCCGTCGGCCGACTGCCGGCTCGGGGTGTAGAAATTGTCGAGTAGCGGAAAGCGCTTGATGATGTCGTGCATGTTCGGTGTAGCTTTGGCACCGAATACGGTCAGGGATGGATCGCCATCGCCCTTGGGTACATCGCCGAGTACCTGATCGTAGGTGCGGTTCTCGCGGATGATCAGGAACACATGCTTGATCAGGGAAGGATCACCGATCTTTGCCGGGATCGGGACCGGCGCGGTGTCCCGGTCGCCGCCTGCTGCGGACTCGATGTTCACCCGCAGATCCCAGTGATTGTTCTCATAGACCTGCCGGGTCATCGCATGCAGCGTTTTCTTATCCGGCAACGGCACGATGCTGACGGTTCCGTTGTCCGCGTGCGAGTTGTAGCCGGACACGCCGTAATCGGTTTCGCCGGGGAACGTACGGGTGCCGATACCCTTGTCGTTGGCGACGAGCAGCCGATGATCCGTCCGGTCGAGGACGACCGACGCCGGGGCGTAGGCCACCGGAATCATGCCGAGGACGCACTCGTCGTCGTCACTCGATCCGCTGAGGTCGACGATTGCGATCGCATTGGCGTTGTAGAGCGCGACGTAGGCAATACCGGCTTGCTCGTCAACCGCGATCGAATTCGGGCCGGCGCCGTAGGCGTGGTGTTTTTGTCCGGGCACCCGGATTGGCAGCCCGAGATTGATGGTCCGCATCACCCTGTTGGTGGCGGTGTCGACGACCGAAATCGTGTCGCTGTAGGCGTTGGCGACCAGCAGGGCGTCCCCGAACATGGCCATGCCGGTCGGGTGCAGGCCGATCCCCTTCGAGATCGTGTCGATGACCTTCATGGTGTTGAGGTTCACCACGGAAACGGTCCCGGTTATCGCCGATCCGTTTACCGGGTCGGCCACGATGGGCGCGCCGGCGGAATAGATCTGGAAGTCGGCCTGGGTGGCTTCCCGCCCGCCTTCGTTGCTGACGTAGGCGATGCTTCCTCTTACGATGATGCTGTGCGGCGCATTGCCGACGCGAGTCTGCGTGCCCTGAGTGTTCGTCTTCAGGTCGAGCTTGGCGAGTGTGTTGTTCTGGTTCAGGAGGGCGTACGCGCTCTTACCGTCTTCGGAGAACGCGACACCGCCGGGGTACGATGTATAAACGTTGTAGAACGTGCCGCACGGCCTGCCATAGTCGCCGATGGGGCTGTTCGGGAAGCACTTGATGAAACTGTTGTCCGGCGGGACCGATATCTGGGCATGATCGCTCAGCAGGCCGCTGGATGACACGCTGGCGATGGCAACGTTACTGCTGTCCTGGCTGAACATCAGCCACTTGCCATCGGCCGAGTAGCTGATGCCGCTATAGCTGCCACTCGAGTCCGGACCGTTCTTGGTCGATGGCGAGTAGGTCTGCAGAACCTTGCCGGTGAGCGTGTCGAATACCTGGACGGCCTCACTAGCCCCCAGGGTGAGCAGCGCGGCGGTATGGGTGGCGTGTTTGGGGTTGAGCGCAATGGCCTTGGCGCGCACCCGGTCCCCGAGCTCGATCTGTATCCCGGCCGGGGTGATGATCTGGCCGTCGCTCACGACGAAGTTGTTTCCCGACAGCGGGCCCGTCTGGTACGTCGGAAACGGCTCTGACTGAGCCCACAAGGGCGCGGTAACGCCCATCGCAAACAGGCCAGCCAATGGCCGGAGTTGTTTCTGTCGGGATAGCTTTCGAGCCAGATTCTTCTTGCGAGCCATGGTCGATCTCCCCTGTGTTTGAAAGGTCAACGCCGGAGGGGGTCTCGCAGTTTGACGGGGCGACCGCAACGGGCCGGTCACCCTGCCTGGTCTGAGCAGCACCTGCCGGTGCGCGTAATTTTTCAGAACTTCGTTGGCGAAATTATTTCAGGCGCGTGAATTCTCGCTCGGACTCAGCGGTCGCCTCCTGCCGAGCTCTCTCGCCGAGGACTTTCAGTTGCGGCCGTATAGTGATGATTTGGCCGCTATTTCGCACGGCTCACCTGAGCCTTGTGTATTCCACTGAGGACAGGCGCGAGCAGTGAGAGGCTGGAGGAGTGAGAGGCTCGAGCGTTCAGTCGAGAAGCGCGCGTAGCGGGCCGAGCCACGGCTGGTAGCGGCGCCAGCGCCCCACCGAATGACGATAGATCGCCTGGCGCGTCTGCCACTTGCTGGGTGTTTTCACCGAGCGCGTATTGAGCTCCGGGTGAAGGCAGGCGTCATCCCACGGAAGGCCGCAGGCGGCGATGATCCGGCGGATCGCCGGTTCGGGCTCGCGTGTCAGGCTCTCGTACTCGACCTCGACGAAACGATCGGCTGGCAGCACGCTGCGCCAATGGTCGGTCAGGCGCTGATAGCAGCGGAAATACGCGACCAGCTTGGAACCACCTGTTGGAAAGGCGAGTTCTGGCGCGAAAAGAGTCTGATGGATCGAGAGGGCGGTGTCGATTGCTGCGCGGCGGCAATGGATGATGGTGGCACGAGGGAAGGCGCGGTGAATGAGTCCCGCCCACAGAAAATTGAACGGCATCTTGTCGGTCACGCGCAGCGACTTGGGACCGAGCGCGCGCAATAGCCGCAGGTAACGCGCTGCGGACTCACGTACGAAGGAGTCGTCAGCACCCGCGGCGACCCGCCGGTGCCATTCGGCCCCGCGCCCATTCCAGAAATTGATCTCTCCGCCGGCGCTCACCTGCGGGTGCCTGGAAATGATCTGCTCCATGAGGGTAGTACCGGAGCGTGGCATTCCCACGATCAGCACGCAGGTGGGGTCGCTATTGCCGAGTGCCGACGCCTGTGCGATGAATTCGGGCCCGCACCGATCGATCAGTTGGTCAACCTCCCTCTCGAATGCTGCGGCATCGAATGAGGCGGACCCTTCGTGTAGTGCCTGGCCTGAGTCGAAGTGCTGCATCGCCTGCGCGTAATCGCCGAGATCATCCGCCGCCTTCCCAAGCGCAAGGTGAACGCGCATTCGATGTCCGACTTCCAGCCCGGGTGTGTCGAGTGCCGCGTGCATGGCGGCCACCAGCTCGGCATCCTCCGCGGTGAGGGGGCGGCAGCGCACGAGATCGTAGTAGCTCCCGGCCATCAGCGGCGCGAGGCTGACCGCGCGCAGGTAGCATTCACGCGCCTCGGCGAAACGGCCGGACTCCGACAGCAGATTACCGAGCAGGTCCTGTCCAAGGGCATTGGCGGGATCCTGCGCCAGCAACTGCCGCAATGCGCGCTCACCCTCAACTTCCCGATCCTCGGCCAGCAGAGCACGTGCAGCACCGAGGCGCCCGAATCGGGTCTTGCGCCCCGAGCCCGCAGCGCGCCGGAAGCAGCCGATCGCCGCATCACGATGACCCATGGTGTAGACGAGGGCGCCCGCCCGGTACCACGCCTCCGTGAGTCCGGGTTGGAACGTGGTGGCCCGCTCGTAGGCTGTGACCGCCGCGCGGTGGTCGCCCAGTCTCTCGAGCGCGATTCCCAGGCGAAAGTACGCGTCCGCGTAGCGCGGGTTGCTCGCGATCGCGCGCTGAAATGCGCTGATCGACTCTGCCACGGATCCCACTTCGAGACAGGCCAGCCCCAGGTCGTGTTGAATCAGGGGATCAGCCGGTGCAAGAGATGCCGCTTCGCGCAGCGGTGCAATGGCGTCGGCCGGTCGTCTGGCACCGAGCAACTGAGCGGCCAGGGCGAGCAGGGGCCTGACTTGTTCCGAGTGGGGCGCGTCTGGAGTCAGGGACATGACTCAATGATAACCGTGCGGGCCGCCCTCTGTTGGTCTCTGCAACAATCCCGACACTTCGGTCGCAACCATTAGATTTCCTCGGGAATGACCCGCGCGACCACCGCTCCCATGTTCGTCTTGGTGCCCTGGCGGGCGGGGCCCTGGAGTGTGTATTCGTAAAAGACCAGATAGTGAACGACGTGACGAAATTGCAGTTCCCGCTCCACAGGCCAATCTGTGAAACTCTCCTCCGCGCGCCTGACAAGCGCGTCTGCACTAATGGCTTGCGGGCCGAGATACCGCGCCACGATGCTTTGATACAGCGCGCGTTTGTTCATCTCCGGGTGCGCGCGACGCTGTTGCCTGTACAGCTCCAGTAGCTGGGCGCTGGCATGCTGGGCAAAGCGTCGCTCGGCACGGGCACCGAATAAGAACCGGCGCCATTCATCGAACATTGCGCGCAGCGACCGCCTCACTTGCGGACCCTTGGCGTTGCTGGCTTCGCTGGCTCTTTCTGGCATCAGCCGCCTCCCACTTGGTCGGACCCTCGAGGATTTGCTCTGACACATGAATTATTGCTGAACAAGAGCTGTCGGACGAGCCGCAGCCGCTCGAGATCCCGCCTACAGCCCGGCGCGAATGCCCAGGTTGAATGTCCGCCCGGCAAGCGGAGCCCAGACGTCCGTGATTGGATTGCCCCCGGGCCCCGGGCTAGGGCGCAGGAGCGGATCGTAGTTCGTCTGCCGCACGTTGGTGACATTGATCGCGTTCAGAAACAGCGCAATTTCGCCGAAACGCAGTTCTCCGAGCGCATTGAGCTCGAAAAACCCGGGGCTCTCGTGCCGATACGGATCGTACGCCAGGGCCTGCTTTCCGGTGTAGCCGACCTCGAGTCCGACGCGCCCGCGTCTCCCGCTCTCGAGAATCGCGCCGAGCTCGGCCGCCTGACGCGGCACGAGCGGTGCGTTCTCGCGAACGCCGGGGGCGGTTTCCTCGGTGGCGTTCAAGTAGCTCAAGGATGCGATGGCGTGAAGCGGACCTGCGACGTAGCCGATGAGCGCCTCGGCGCCGGGTGCGCGTCGTGGGCCGTGATCGTTGATGATTTCGAGCTTTCCTGCCGCGGCCGGCAGTGCTGTCAACGGGTCTCGTAATTCAGAAGTAAAGACACTCGCATTGACGTCCCAGCCGTGCGCGCTCCATTTCGCGTCGAGCGAGGCAGTGATCGCGCGCTCGGCGTGCACGCCCGCGAGCGGTAAAACTGAGCCGAGACCCGTAGCCTCGACCTCCTCGACGAACGGTGTCGGTGCCGTGAAGCCACCGGCGATCGAGGCACGGAGACTCCAGGGGCTGCCGGGCTCGCGGAACAGAGCCGACAGGCGTGGGCTGAGGAAGGTCCCATACTGGTCATTGGCGTCTATCCGGGCACTACCGGCAAGGATTATCCATGACGCCGGTGAATACTCGTCCTGTACGAAGGCCGCGGGGACGTCATACAGGTGCCCCACGCCCGGCTCGGTGGGTACCGAGAGCTGATTTCGATTGAACGCCACACCCAGCACCCAGCTGTGACCCGCGGTGCTGCCGTTCCAGGCCGCTTCCGTGAACGCCGTGGTCTGAGTCCACGGCGTGACCGCGGGACCGAAGGTCTGGTTGAGATGCGCCGAAGTCACGGATGCCCGAAACGTGAACACTCGCCCGTCCGAGAGTTGCCAGTGACTGACCAGGCCGGCGTCGTAACGGTGGGTCTCAAGTTCGACAGGAAAACTCGTTCCGTCTGGAATGGTCCGCCCGGGTAGCGTCCCGCCGGTGCGGTCCTCATCGACAACACCGACGGTCAGGAATGTCGTGTCTCCGTCGCCGTCGTTCCACCAGATCCGCGGGCGCAGCGTGAAACGCCGATAGCCGGGAATGTCAGCCCAACCGTCGCCGTCCACGTCTTCCCGCGATTGATAGTGGGCGCCGGCCATGACGCTGCTGCTCCATCGCGACCCGCCATGCGTGGTGAGGAACCCTTCGAGATCTTCACCTCCCCACGAAGAGGCGTTGGCGAGCACAGTTGACTCAGAGCTCGGCGGCCGTGAAACCAGGTTCAACACGCCACCGAGCGCTGATCCGCCATAGAGTGCCGAGGCCGCACCCTTGATGACCTCAACGCGTTCGAGGTCTAACGGTGGAGTCTGCAGGAGCCCGAAGGCATCCGGCTCCGTCCCCAGCAGCGGTAAGCCATCCGTCAGCACCAAGGTGTCACGCGCGGGCATGCCGCGCAATTGCAGCCCCGCGCCGCCGAAACTCGGCGCGAGAGCCTGTACCCGCACACTCGGCAGCTCGTTGAGGAGCGATGAGAGATTCCCGGGCTGGACGGTGAGGTTCTCCTCGATTTCCTCCGCGGGCACGGCCTCGACCCGCAGCGGTTCGTCCTGGATCAGGGTCGGCCTTCGGGTCGCCGTTATGACGATGGTCGCAAGATCCTGATGTGTGTTTGTGTCGCTCGCCCACGCGAGCGCCGGCGCCAGCGCCGCGCACAGGGCTGAGCAACAGGCAAAGCTCGGCTTCCGCCGGGTGAGCTTCGACTTCCTAGCGGCGTGCAATTTGAATCCCAGAGATGCCTGGAGGTCTAGCGCGTTTCCAACTCGATTCGAGCGCCAGTTCACCGGGCCACGTATGGCCTCTAGGGACGGCATCGATCAGAACCGGAGCTGCACGCCCGCCCGGAACCCGAATGGCTCGGCCGGCGTGTAGAAGCGCGGATCGGTGAAGTTGGGGAAGGCGCCGTTGCCCGTTGGATCGCCGTACAGGCCGAAGCCGGCGTAGCGATGGTCGAGTATGTTCTCGCCGTCGATGTAAAAACCGAGAGTGCGGGTCGCTTGCCAGGAGAGCCGTGCGTTCAGCAGCGCATAACCCGGCAGCGGCTTCTGCAGATTGGCTTCATCGCCACGCAGGTACTGGCTCGAGACAACAATCCCCTCGAGCCCCACATGAATACCGTCCGGCAGACTCAGGCCTACGCCCAGCTTGCCCGTGTGCAGCGGCACGCCGGGGAGCCGAGCGCCGGGCTGGACGAAGATGTTGCCGTCCGCGTCGGCGCCAGGGTTGCTGTCGCTGAGTACGGTGACATGGGACTGAAAGGTGGCGCGTACGAAGCCGTAATTCGCATGGAAGTCCAGCCGTTGCCAGCTCCCCTCGAGCGCGGCCTCGGCTCCAATGCGCTGCGTAGCGCCGGCGTTCTTGAAGTAACCCGACGCGATGAGCGGACCGGAGCTGACAAACAGGATGTCGTTGTCGTTGCGGGCGCCATAGATGTCAGCGAACCAATCGAGCGTAATGTTCCCGCCGGAGCCAGCGCGCCCGCGCGCACCGAACTCAACCGTGTGGGCAACGACCTGCTGGAGATCAGGGTCGGAAATGAAGCCGAGAGGGAACGTGCACGGTTGCGAGGGATTCGCGCAGCTCAGCTCGGCCGCCGTCGGAATTCGGTTCGCCTCGCTGTAGCTCGCATAGAGAGTCAGTCCCGGAGAAACCTGGTAAGTCGCTCCTAACGAGGGGTTGAATCGCTGATAGGAATGGTTGCCATTCAGCGAGTCGCCGAACAGGTCCGACAGCTCAACCTGCGCACGATTGAATCGGCCTGCTGCGGTGGCGCTCAAAGCGTCCGTCAGCGACAGCGTATCGCTGAAGAACACCCCGTAATACCGGTTCACCGCATCCAGACGCACGTTGTACACACTGCCGCCGAGCTGCAGGCCAGCCGAGGAGGTCGTGGTGCCCGGGGGACCCAGGTACAGCAGGCTGCCGAGGTACGTGACATTGCTGAAACGGCTGCTTCCATGGTCCAAGCTTGCGCCGAGATTCGCGACATTACTCCGCCCCGCGAATGAATGGTTGAAGGTGAGCTGGAGCGAGCCACCTAGTCCTGTAGTCCTGGTGGTCGAAACTGGCAGGATGCCCTCGTAGGAAGAGCTCGGGGAGACCGGTGTTCCATCCAGCAACCTCAGTGGCCCGGAGTCATCACACACCGTGTTGGCGCACGGCGTGAAGCCCGAGGCGGCGCCGTTTTGGATCTCGATATCGACGTAGCGGGCATAGGCGGTGCCCTGGAGAGAAAGCTCGGCGTTGAAGGCGGTGCTGCCGCGCAGCTGCAGAAAAGCCAGGCGATCGATCTGCAGGTCCGGCACCGCGAAGGCAGCCGCCGGGTCATCTTCCGCCGGGTTGGCCCCGTTGCCGTTGAGGTGGCTCCAGGCGAGTGTGAGGCTCGCACCGAGCTTATAGGAGTCTCCGTGAAGCGCCGCGTCCGCGAAACCCTGTACGACATCCGAGGAAGAGAGTTGGCGCCAGCCATTTTCGTGAAAGCCCATGGCCCCGAGGTAGAGCGCCGCGTCGCCGGAATTCACGCCGTCCTGCACCGTTGCGCGGTAGCGGCCGAAGGAGCCGCCCGACAGATCCGCCGTGCCGCCGTGAAAATCGAAACCATTCTTCATCTGCAGGGTGACTGCGCCGCCGAGCGCATTCAGCCCGAACACCGGGTTGGACCCGGGAATCTCCTGCAACTGAGCGATCGCAAACAGCGGAACGAAATCCCACAAGACGATGTCCCCGAACGCTTCGTTGATGCGTACGCCGTTCTGGTAGATCGCCAGTCCCTGCGGTGTGCCGAGCACCGGCGAGGCGGTAAATCCACGTGCAACGAGGTTCTCCTGAAACGGATTCCCCTCGGTGTCGGAGAGCGCGACGCTGGTGAAATGCCGCTCGAGCGCTTCGGTGAGGCTGTCGGCGTGGTCCTTGTCGATGTCCGCGGCGCGAACGGTTTGGACGTTGCTCGGGACGTGATCGAGTGGAATGCCGGTCCCCATGACGGGCGTAGCGCTGACCAGCACGGTCTCGAGCGTGTCGGAGCTCGGGAGCGCGGGCCTCGGCTCGGCGAGGGCCGGCAGGCAGTACGCGCCACCGACGGTAAGCAGCAGCAGGCCAAGCAACGCCGCTCGCCGGCGCTCATGCAGCGATTGCAAGTTCATAGACTTGGGGTAAGAGCGAGGGGGAGTTTGCGACCGGAGTGTTACAGAAAAAATTCGTCCGCGGCCGGTTGCCTCGCGGCTGTCGTCAAAGCTTCATGATTGCCGACTAGCATCGCCTCGAATAAGGCTCTGCGGCGTTTTGCGCCGCGAGTTCGGCATGACGCAGCGAAACACCATCGTCATCGGCGTGATGCTCGGCGCATTCACCACCGGCATCTACTCCTGGTACACGCGCCCGGGTACCTCCGGTGAGGCGCTGGCCAACACACCGCTCCCTGCCGTGGGAAAGGTTCCCGGCGCATTTGAGAGCCTGGCACCAACTCCGCCTGCTCGGGCACCGGCGGCGAGTCCTCCAGCCGGCGAAACACCAGGCGTTACAGCAGACCCGTCGGCCGAGACGCCAGGCGTTACCGCAAACCCGCCAGTCGAAACGGCACCCAGGTCTCCCGCAGAGCGTGTCATTGTCCCTGAAGGGCCACCGGGATCGCCGATCCGTAACTCTGGCCGCGGCAGATCCAAGCGTGATGACTGACGCTTTGCGCGCGCAGCGGTCAGGCGATCGCTAACTCGTAACGCAGCGCATCGTGGGATACCCCTGGCGACAGATTGGGGAATTCGGTGCGCGTGTCCGCTTTGCAGGTGAAGCGGCACTTCTGCAGCACACGCCGTGAGACGGTGTGCTCAGCGTGGCAAATCGCGTGGAGCTCTCGGATACTGAGCGTGCGGGCAACATCGATCATGACGCGCAGGGCTTCGCTCAACTCGCTCTGGCGCCTTCATGGGGCGAAGAATCAACGCGCAGAACTTACCTTCGCACCAGCGAAACTCCGTAGAACCCTCTGATCAGCTCTATTGCCCGGCAGGCCTTCTCGTGTTGCGCGCGGATTTTCGGGAAGGTGGCAGCGTTTGCGCCGTCGGTTCGTATGATCTCGAGCGCAAATACCATCGCTCGCTGATACTCTTCCCACAACTGGGAGAGTTCCGCGATGTCCTGTGGCGTGCTCGGTGTGCGCATCTTCTTGGTTCTTGTTCTGCGCCGCTCCATTATGCTCTGGTCAGCGCAAACGGCAATTGCCTTAACTCTCGAAGCGGGGCGGGTATGATCGACCATAATCTGATATATCTGAACTGCCCGTCGCCCTTTGCCGTGTAGGAATCAACGCTCTTCCAACTCACAGCGTTCCCGAGGGCCACGAGCGGCCCGCAAACCAGAGACACACCATGATGACCCGACGTGACTTGCTCAAGGCCGGCGCGTGGCTGAGCACAGGCAGCGCCTTGGGAGCGCTTGCAGCCGACCCGCGCGAGAAGACGCTGCTCATTCTGGGTGGAACCGGGTTCATCGGGCCGCACCTCACGCGGGAGGCGCAACGCCGCGGGTGGCGGGTGACGCACTTCAACCGTGGGAAAACCGCTGTGGAAGGGCTCGCAGGTGTCGAGTCGCTGGCCGGTGACCGCAAGGGGCAGCTCGATGCACTGCGCGGGCGCAAGTGGGATGTGGTAGTCGACGACACCGGCTATATCCCCAAATACGTGAAGATGTCCTCGGAGCTGCTGGCGCCCAATGTTGGCTACTGCCTGTTCATCTCAAGCATCTCGGTCTACGCGAGCTTCGCGAAATCCAACGATGAGCAATCCCCGACCGGGCAGCTCGAAAATCCTGACATCGAGGAGATCACCGATACAAGCTACGGCCCGATGAAGGCGCTGTGCGAGCAATACGTACGCACGGCATTCGGGCAACGCACTTGTATCGTCAGGCCGGGTTATATCGTTGGACCGCTGGATCGGTCGGACCGATTCACCTACTGGCCGGTGCGTGCCTCCAAGGGAGGCGAGATGCTGGCGCCGGGCACTCCGCGTGACCCGATACAGGTCATCGACGTGCGCGACCTGACACGGTGGATGATGGGTCTCGTTGACTCACGCCGCAGCGGCTGCTTCAACGCCGATTCGCCACCGGGCGCGTTTACGATAGGAGCGTTGATCAGTGCCAGTCAACGGCAGTCGCCGCATTCCCGGACCCGTGTAACCTGGGTGCCGGAGGATTATCTGGCTGCCCACTGGAAAGCGGACGAGCTCGACCTTCCACCCTGGTCACCGATGAGCGGCGACACCGCAGGGGCGTCGCTGACATCCGTGAAGCGCGCGCTCGAGAGCGGACTGCGTTGTCGTCCTCTCGAGGAGACAGTGCGGGATACGCTGGTGTGGTTCCAGTCGTTGCCGGCCGAGCGACAGGCAAAGCTGCGCGCGGGGCTGGACTCGGTGAAAGAAGCGCAGACGCTCCGGGACTGGCACTCGAGCAGCGAGCGGAAGAATGGCTGAGTCGCGGACCTGGAAGGGCGGCTGTCCTGCGCGCGGGGTGTAACAGACTAATTATTAAGGAGAAAACTGCCGCCCGCGCGAGCAGTCTCACCAGCGCGGTGCCGGTGCGTTAAGCTTCCGCCCACGGCACATGAAGATGCCGGGCGCGGGAGCGCGGGGGGTTGCCTGACTCGCTCATCGACGAACATCGCTAGAGCGGTGTCTGCGGCGCTGCGTACGCTTGCGGTATGCGCGCCGGTTGCCGTCATCGCCCCTGCCGCACTGGCGCAGACTCAGCAGCACGGCGCGCTCGCCGTCGATATTCCCGCTCAGCCACTGGCTGCGGCGCTTGCCAAGTTCGCGCGCCAGACCGGTCTGCAGGTCGTCTATGTCTCAGGGGTCGTGCGCGACCAACAATCGCACGCGATCTCCGCCGGATTGAGCACTGAGGAGGCACTCGCTCAGTTGCTCGAGGGGACCGGCCTGCGGTTTGAGTACCTCACGGCACACAGTGTCCGCATTCTTCCTGCCGCGGTGACACCCGCACCGCTAGCACCTGCGCCGAGTGAGCTGCCGGCGGTCATCGTCACCGCCAACCGCCGCGAGGAGAACCTGCAGGAGGTTCCGATAACCGTCCAGGTGTTGACGGGTGAGACTCTGGCTGCACTCAATGCCAGGACATTCGATGACTTCCTGAACTACCTCCCGGGCATCACTGCGCATGGGGTCGGACCCGGTCAGAGCAACATCTATATCCGCGGTCTGGCCATGGCAACTGCGGCCATACAATCAGCGGGCGTGACCGGTACGTTTCCCAACGTCGCGGTCTATCTCGACGAGCAGTCCGCGGAGTTGCCGTACCGCAATCTCGATGTCTACACCGCTGATCTCGAGCGCATTGAAATCCTGGAAGGTCCGCAGGGCACCCTGTTCGGCGCAGGCGCAGAGGCTGGCGTGGTGCGCTACGTTACCAACAAGCCA
>Ga0306921_10001632_pt1 | contig 21940 bp, 20 predicted proteins | sample sta12Cox44000080_FD_203760 | JGI IMG/M metagenome (GOLD analysis project Ga0306921, IMG submission 203760) | Lab enrichment of tropical soil microbial communities from Luquillo Experimental Forest, Puerto Rico - statoxic.12C.oxic.44.000.080 (v2)... | ecosystem: Environmental > Terrestrial >...
GTACCCGTTGCGGCAGCGCCGAAAAGTGCAGCGACGAAGAACTGAAGTTCCGCGTGGCCGGCGTGCGCGAGGCCTTCGAGGAGTGCGGCATCCTGCTGGCGCGCAAGCGTGGCCAGCGCGCGCTGGTCGCGGCAGCCGAGCTCAAAGGTATCGAGGCGCGCTGGCGGGCGAAGCTCGCCAAGGACGAGGCGACGATCGTCGATCTCGCCGAAGCCGAGGATCTCGAGATCGCCACCGACCTGATGACGCCGTTCGCGCACTGGATCACGCCGACCTTCGCGCCCAAGCGCTTCGACACCTGGTTCTTCCTCGCCGAGGCGCCGGAGGATCAGGTCGCGCTGCATGACGGTTCGGAGTCGGTCGACTCGGTGTGGATCAAGCCGCAGCAGGCGATCGACGAGGCGGCCGCCGGCAAGCGGACCTTGGTGCACGCCACCTTCAAGAACCTGGAGCTGCTGGTCGAGGGCGGTACGGTGGTCGGCGCGATCAGCCAGGCGAGCGAGCGCAAGATCGTCACGGTCCAGCCCTGGGTCGAAGTGCGCGACGGCAAGCGCTTCCTGCACATTCCGGAAGGGGCGGGGTACCGCAATCTGTTCCGTGAAATGCCGCCTCAAGCGGGTGTTCCGCAGGCCGGTCGGTAGTTCCGTTTGCCCCGTCCGGGCCAGCGCGCTAACAACGACTGAACAAGCGTTCATGTAGCCGGCGCTTGCGCCGGCCCAGCGGAGGGAACGAGATGGTCGGAATCGTGGCCTACGGGGCTTACGTCCCGCGCCTGCGCCTCAATCGTCAGGCCGTGTACGACGCCAACAAGTGGTTCGCTGCCGGCCTGCGTGGCCTCGCCAAGGGCGAGCGCTCGATGGCCAATTGGGACGAGGATTCGATCACCATGGCGGTCGAGGCCTCGCGTGATTGCCTGACCAGCCACAAGCCCGAGGATGTGCGCAATCTCTACTTCGCCTCGACCACCCATCCCTTCAAGGATCGCCAGAATGCCGGCGTCATCGGCACCGCCCTGTCGATCGAGCAGGACCTGTCAGCGACCGACATTGCCGGTTCGTTGAAAGCCGGCACCCAGGCGCTGGTCGCGGGCCTCAATGCGTCAAAGAACGGCGGCGGGCCATCATTGGTCGCGGCGGCCGACAAGCGGCTGGCGCGCGTCGCCTCGTCCAACGAGCTGAACTACGGCGACGGCGCTGCTGCGCTGCTGTGCGGCACCGAGAACGTGATCGCCAAGCTGGTCGGCCATCACTCGGTGTCGATGGACTTCGTCGACCATTTCCGCGGCGACGAGACCGACTTCGATTACGGCTGGGAGGAGCGCTGGATCCGCGACGAGGGCTATTCGAAGATCGTGCCGCCGGCGATCAAGGCGGCGCTCACCGCCTGCAAGCTCAAGGGCGCCGACATCAGCCACTTCATCATGCCGAGCCTGATGCCGGCCGTCCCGAAGCAGATGGCCAAGGCGTGCGGCGTGGCCGAGACCGCGGTGCGCGACCTTTTGGGCGCCAATCTCGGCGACACCGGCGCGGCCCACGCGTTGGTGATGCTGGTCGAAGCGCTGGAGACAGCGAAGGCCGGCGACAAGATCATGGTCGTAGCGTTCGGCCAGGGCGTCGACGTGCTGGTGTTCGAGGTCACCGAGGAGAACGCCAAGCTGCCCAAGCGCAAGGGCGTGTCAGGCTGGATGGCCAAGCGCAAGGAAGAGAAGAACTACATGAAGTTCCTCGCTTTCAACGAGATGCTGCCGATCGAGAAGGGCATGCGGGCGGAGTTCGACAAGAAGACCGCGCTCTCGGTGCTGTGGCGCAAGCGCGACATGATCTACGGGCTGGTCGGCGGCAAGTGCAAGGTGTGCGGCACCGTGCAGTTCCCGCGCAGCCAGGTCTGCGTCAACCCGAACTGCCATGCCATCGACAGTCAGGAGCCGTACCGCATGGCCGGGCTGGAGGCGAACGTGATGTCGTTCACGGCCGACTCGCTGACCTACTCGCCCGATCCGCCGGCCTATTACGGCATGATCACCTTCCCCGAGGGCGGCCGCTTCATGGCCGACTTCACCGACAGCGACAAGGAACAGGTCAAGGTCGGCGCCAAGATGCGCATGACCTTCCGCATCCGCGACAACGACACCATGCGCGGCGGCTTCAAGCGCTATTTCTGGAAGGCGGCACCCATCTGATCTTTAGGGTCTGATCGCCTTCCACCGGTCAAGAGCGTAGAATTTCCACCCCACGAAGGAGACCAACATGGCACGGGGTATCAAGGACAAGGTTGCGATTCTCGGCATGGGTTGCTCGAAGTTCGGCGAGCGCTGGGACAGCGGCGCCGAAGAGCTGATGCTCGAAGCCTACAAGGAGGCGATCGCCGACGCCGGCATCGACGCCAATCAGATCAACGCGGCGTGGTTCTCGACCGCGATCGACGAGGTCCATGTCGGCAAGTCGGGCATCCCGATGTCGACGACGCTCCGCCTGCCCAACATCCCGGTGACGCATGTCGAGAACATGTGCGCTTCGGGCACCGAGGCCTTCCGGGGCGCCTGCTACGCCGTCGCCTCGGGCGCGGCCGACATCGCCATCGCGCTCGGCGTCGAGAAGCTGAAGGACACCGGCTACGGCGGCCTGCCGGGTGGCCGCGGCGGCCCGCTGCAGGCGCTGTGGAGCGCCAACGGCACGGCGCCGGGCAACTTCGCCCAGCTCGCGACCGCCTACATGGCGGCGCACGGCGTCTCGGGCGAGGACCTCAAGAAGGCGATCGGCCACGTGTCGTGGAAGAGCCACCAGAACGGCGCCAAGAATCCCAAGGCGCACCTTCAGAAGGCGGTCGACATGGAGACCATCCTGAAGGCGCCGATGATCGCCTCGCCGCTCGGCTTGTTCGACTGCTGCGGCGTGTCGGACGGTGCGGCGGCGGCCATCGTCACCACGCCCGAGATCGCCAAGGCGATGGGCAAGCAGAACATCGTCAGCGTCAAGGCGCTGCAGCTCTCGGTCTCGAACGGCTCCGAGTCGGGCCACAATTCGTGGGACGGCAGCTACTTCCACACCACGCGCATCGCCTCGAAGAAGGCCTATGAAGAGGCCGGCATCAAGAACCCGCGCAACGAGGTCTCGATGTTCGAGGTGCACGATTGCTTCTCGGTCACCGAACTCGTCACCATGGAGGACTTGCACATCTCCGAGCCGGGCAAGGGCTGGAAGGACGTGCTCGACGGCTTCTACGACTCCGACGGCAAGATCCCGTGCCAGATCGACGGCGGCCTGAAGTGCTTCGGCCATCCGATCGGCGCTTCGGGCCTCAGGATGCTCTACGAGATGTACCTGCAGTTCCAGGGGCGGGCCGGTGCGCGCCAGCTCAAGGATCCCAGGATCGGCATGACCCACAATCTCGGCGGCGCGCCGCGCGAGAACGTGTCGAGCGTGGCCATCGTCGGCCGCTTCGAGTAATTCCGCGAACGAACGACCCTCTCTCCGCCTGGCGGAGAGGGGGTTTTTCATTTTGGGGACGACAGGGAGGAAGGCGTGCAAATCGACAAGAAGCACATCGGCCACGAGTTCAAGGCGTTCACCGCCGTCGCCGAGGCCGGCAAGCTGAAACTGTTCTGCAAGGCCATCGGCGAGGAAGACCCGATCTATCAGAGCGAGGAGGCCGCCAAAAAGGCGGGCTACTCGAAGATCCCTGTGTCGCCGACCTTCCTGCAGGCGCTGACCAACGATGATCCGGAGAAGGGCGGGCTGCTCAAGCTGATCAATGTCGATATCGGCCTGATCCTGCACGGCGAGCAGCACTACGACTATTTCGCGCCGGTGTTCGTCGGCGACAAGGTCACCTGCCAGCAGAAGATCGTCGACATCTACGACAAGAAGGGCGGCGCGCTGTGGTTCATCGTGTCGGAGACGGCGATGAAGAACGAGACGGGCAAGATGGTCGCCAAGGCGACCGGCATCACCGTCGTGCGCAACCCCGACGCCGGCAAGAAGTGAGGCGGCGATCATGACCGCTGCCGTGCCGAAATTCTCCGAGGTCAAGGTCGGCGACCAACTGAAGCCGATCGTGCTGCCGCCGATCTCCCGCCACCAGCTTGCGCTCTATTGCGGCGGCTCGGGCGACCACAATCCCATCCACGTCGACATCGACTTCGCCAAGAAGTTCGGCTTCAAGGACGTGTTTGCCCACGGCATGCTGTCGATGGGCTTCCTGGGCCGGCTGGTCACCAGCTATGCGCCGCGCGACCGCATCCGCAAGCTCGGCACGCGCTTCACCTCGATCACCTGGGTAGGCGACGTGATCACCTTGCGGGGCAAGGTGACCGGCAAGCGCGAGGAGGGCGGCGAGAAGCTGATCGACCTGGAAGTCCGCTGCACCAACCAGAACGGCCAGGACACGCTGCAGGGCCACGCCACCGTCGCGGCGGCCTAAGGATCATTTTAGGAGAGCAAGACATGGGTCAGATGGATGGCAAGGTGGCGATCGTCACCGGCTCGGGCCGCGGCATCGGCAAGGAGATCGCGCTGCGCCTGGTGCGCGACGGCGCCAAGGTGGTGATCAACGACATCGACGAGGCCCCCGCCAAGGAGACCATCGCCGAGATCGAGAAGATGGGCGGAAAGGCGGTGGCCTGCAACGGTGACGTCGCCAAGGCCGACTTCGGCGACCGCATCGTCAAGACCGCGGTCGACGCCTTCGGGGGTTGCCATGTCGTGGTCAACAACGCCGGCTACACCTGGGACTCGGTGATCCAGAAGATGAGCGACGAGCAGTGGTACGCCATCCTCGACGTCCACCTGACGGCGCCGTTCCGGATCCTGCGCGCCTTCCAGCAGCATTTCCGCGCCGAAGTCGAGAAGGAGCGCACCGCCGGCAAGCGCATCGTGCGCAAGGTGGTGAACATCTCCTCGACGTCGGGCGTCAACGGCAATGCCGGCCAGTCGAACTACTCGGCCGGCAAGGCGGGCATCGTCGGCCTGACCAAGACCTTGGCCAAGGAGTTCGGCCGCTACGACGTCACGGTGAACGCTGTGGCCTTCGGCTACATCCAGACGCGTCTCACCAAGCCCTTGAGCGAAGGCGAGGCGGGCGAGATCGAGGTGCAGGGCCGCAAGGTCAAGATCGGCGTGCAGGGCGGCCGCATCGCCGCCATGAACCAGATGATCCCGCTCGGCCGCGGCGGCCTGCCGAGCGAGGCGGCGGGCTCGGTCTATCTGTTCTGCAGCCCTGACAGCGACTACGTCTCGGGCCAGTGCCTGGTGGTGAACGGCGGGCTCTAGCCCTTTGCAGATCGGCGTCGTCGGCTGCGGCGTCACTGGACAGGCCGCAGCGACCTTCCTGGCCGAGGCCGGCCACGACGTCACCGTCTTCGAACGCTTTGCAGAGCCCCGCCCGCTTGGTGCGGGGCTTTTGCTTCAGCCGACCGGGCTCGCCGTGCTGGCGGCCCTCGGGCTTGCCGATCAGGCGCTGGCGCAGGGCGGCAAAGTGGTCGGGCTTGAGGCTAGGACCGCGCGCGGCCGCGCCGTGCTCGACCTTTCCTATGCCGACCTGCACCCCAGGGCGCACGGGCTCGGCATCCGCCGCAGCGCGCTGTTCGACCTGCTGCATGGTCGCCTGAAGCGCTCGCCGGCCAAGGTGGTGACCGGCAGCGAAATCATCGACGTCGTGCGCGAGCATGGGCAGGGCGTGATCATCGATCGACACCTCGGGCGGCATGGCCCGTTCGATCTCGTGGTCGTGGCCGACGGCGCACACTCCGCGGTGCGACGGCGGCTGATGCCCGACGCCTATCAGAAGCTCTATCCCTGGGGCTGCATCTGGGCCACCGCGCCGGACAGCGTTGGCCTCGGCGCCGCCGGGCTGCTGCGCCAGCGGGTGCGCGGCACGCGCCTCATGATGGGCCTGCTGCCGGTCGGCGATGGCCAGCTCACGATCTACTGGAGCCTGCCCAAGGCGGCACTGGCGCCGCACGAGCCGCTCGATCTCTCGGCGATTCGGCAGACCGCCGCAGCTCTGTGGCCGGAGGCGACGCGCGTCTTCTCCGACGCCGGCGAGTTCTCGCGCGCGACCTACCGCAATGTCACTCTGCCGCGCTGGAACGACGGGCCGATCCTGTTCCTCGGCGACGCCGCGCACGGCACCAGCCCGCAGTTGGGCCAAGGTGCCAACCTGGCCCTGGTCGATGCCTGGACCTTGGCCGACACGCTGGCGACGGCCGGCGATCTCGCCGACTTCGCGCGCCGGCGCGACGCGACGGTGCGTTTCTACCGCCAGGCCAGCCATCTCTTGACGCCGCTCTTCCAGTCGAATGCCGCACCGCTCGGCTGGCTGCGCGACGCTTTCTCCGGCTGGGCGTGCCGGCTGCCGATTGCGCGCGGCATCGCAACGACCACGCTCGCCGGCATACGCACCGGCTGGCTGTCCTCGTCCAGGCTCGACGACGAGGGCCGCTACTGCCTCGACAGCGCCGCCCAGCGGCCGGGCGTCAGGCCGAAGCGCGCCGCGAAGTGACGCGTGAGATGGCTCTGGTCGGCGAAGCCGGCCGCCGCCGCGGTTTCCGACAGCGACACCCCGGCCGCGATCATGTCCTGCGCCCGGGCCAGCCGCCGGCCGACCTGGAAGCGGTGCGGCGAGGTGCCGTAGGCGGCACGGAAATGGCGGGCCAGTGCGAAGCGGTCGAGGCCGCTCACCTTCTCCAGCTCCTCCGAGGACACCGTGCGGTGTGCCTCGGCGGCCAGGAACTCGCGGGCCCGCGCCACCGCCTGCCGCGCCGTCCTGCTCGGCTTGGGTTTGGCGCCATCGCCGCGGGCGGCCAGGAGCTCGGCCAGCCGACCGACCAGGGCGTCCTGGGCGAGCGGCTCGAGCGGCTGCGGAAAGTCGGCGAAGGCCTCACGCAGCAAATCAGCGAGTGCCGGGTCATCGGCCACGACCTCGGGTACGAAGGGTGGGTTGGCGCCGTCGAGCGCGGCGCTGACCGCGGCCGGATCGACATAGAGCATGCGATAGGCGAAGCCCTGGTCGACGCCGGCATGTCCATCGTGGGCCTCGTCGGGATGGATCACCATGACCTGGCCGCCGCTGCTGGTGCGCAGCTGTCCGCGATAGTGGAACGACTGGGCGCCCCATAGCGTGAGACCGACGGCATAGGTCTCGTGGCGGTGCAGGTCGTAAGCATGGCCACCGAAGCGCGCGGTCAGGCGCTGCAGGCCGGCGTGCGGCGACTCAAAGCGGATCTGGTCAGCCTTCATGGGACGGGCGGGCTCATGCACAAACGTTCAAGACGGTCGCTCCATCCTGCACGATATGGGGCACATGATCTACGAGACCAAGACCGCGCTGGTCCTGCGCAAGGACCTGGCGCCGTGGCAGGTCGCCAATGTCGCGGCCTTCCTGGCCGGCGGCCTGGCCGCGACCCATCCCGGGCTCAAGGGCGAGCCCTACCGCGACGGCGGCGGCAAGGCCTACACCGCCCTGATCCGCGAGCCGGTGTTCGTCTATGGCGGCACAGTCGAGGAACTGCGCCGCACCCATCAGCGGGCGCTCTCCCGCGAACTGGTGCCGGCGGTCTACATCGAGGCGATGTTCAAGACCACCAACGACGCCCAAAATCGCGCCGCCTTCGCCGCGGCGCCAACCGATGCGCTCGACTTTGTCGGCATCGGCGTGCACGGGCCGCGCAAGACCGTCGACAAGGTGATCAACAGCCTGAAGTTCCTGAGCTAGAGCGCTAGGTGATAAAGATGCGCGCTCCGGTCGGCAGGGTGCGCGCCTTGTCGAGTGCTTCCATCGTGGTGCGGTAGCCGATCTCGATCGCGGCATCGAAGCTCGTCCAGTCGAGCAGGTCGTACCGCTGCAATGGCGGCGTGATCAGGAGGTCGGCGGCCAGGCGGTCCTCCATCGTGCGGGCGGCGCTGGCGACCAGCGCCGAGCGCAGCAGGATGCGCACGATCGACGGGATGGGCAGCGTTTCCTTGCGCTTCCAGATCAGGCGGCGGAAGAACTCCCAGGCCGACCACGACTCGTCCACGCTGACGCCCGCGCCCGCCGCCAGCGCGCCGCCGGTGTCGATGTCGATGCCGATGGTGGCGCCGCGACCCAGCCGCCGCATCTCACGCACCGGGAAGTTGTCGATCACGCCGCCATCGACATGGACCTGGCCAGCGTCGTTGAACGGCGGCATGACGCCGGGCAGCGATACCGAGGCGCGCAGCCATCGCCACAGCTTGCCGACCTGGTGCATGTCGGCGCTCGAGGTCGTGAGGTTCGCCGTCATGCAGAAGAACGGCAGGACCAGGTCCTCGATGTCCTTGTCGCCGAACGCGAGCCGCAGCAGGCGACCGACCTGGTGGCCGCCGAACAGCGACACGAACGGCAGCGTGTAGTCGCTGAGCGGATTGTTGTCGACGAAGGAGCGGCGGAAGCGCTCGACCAGCTCCTCGTCCGTCCAGCGCGAAGCCACCGCGGCGGCGACGATGGCGCCCATGCTGGTGCCGCCGGTCAGGTCGATCGGCACGCCCGATTCACGCAATGCCTTGACCGCGCCGACATGGCCGAACGAGCGCGCACCGCCGCCCGCCATCACGACGCCCACGGCATGGCCGGTGATCAGGCGCGCCAGCCGGTCGAAGTCTGAATGCAGGTCTAGTCGCACATGGTGGTGCTGGCCGTACATGCCGCCGGCCAGCAGCGGCGCGGTCGAGCCGGCGCGCGGATCGTGGCCTTCATGCAGCAGCACCAGCTCGCGGCGGCGGTGGAACACGGCGCCAGGCTGGGCCGCCTCGATCTCGAACGGCAGCTTGGTCGGCAGCTCGGTGTCGGCGTTGCGCACCACCACCAGGCAATCGGCCTGGCGCAGGCAGAGCTCGGTCCACGGCGTGAGGGCGGCGTCGGCGCGATAGAGCACGAACGAGCATTCCATCTCGCAGCGCGCGAACCATTCCGGCTCCTCGTGCATGGATTCTGAACCCAGCATCTGCACGCGATCGCCGATGCGGCCGAGCGCAGCGGACAGCATCACCGCGAAGCGCGCTGCCGCCACCTCGGGCCCGGCCGGCAGCAGGGCGAAGGTGCGCGGCTGGCGGCGGCGCTTGCCCGGACCCATGGCGTTGCGCGCCGCGACGTTGCGCATCAGCGCCGGCAGCACCTCGGGATGGTGATTGGTGAGGCTCTCGAAGCTCGAGCGCGACAAACGCCAAACCTCGCTGTCGCGCAGGGCAGCGACGCTGCGCGTGCGCGGGCTATGCGACAGCAGCGACATCTCGCCGACAATGTTGCCCGGCGTCAGCTCGGCGATCAGCGCCGGTCCTTCTATGGCGTCGTCGTCGTCGTGGCGGAACACGCCCAGGCAGCCGCTCGCCACGACATAGACCGCGTCCGCAGGCTCGCCGCTATGGAACAGCGGCGCGCCGCCCGGCAGTACCAGCAGGCTGAGCTCGCGCTCGACCGCGGCCATGCTGTCGCTGTCGAGGTCGGCGAACAGCGGCGCCTGGTGCAGCGCCTGGCGCAGCCGCAGCCGCGCGGAGTCCGCGTTGGGCTCGACCAGGCTCATCCTGGGTTCATCCGGCGAGCCCCTTGAGGGCCCAGCCGATGGTCTGGTCGGCGCGAGCCCACACCATCTCGCGCCACTTGTCGCCGGCCGGGAAGAAGCGTTCCTTCATGTCGGCCTTGAGCTCCCTGGCGAGCGCCGACTTGAGGTCGCCGCGCTGGTGCAGCCAGTTGTCGGCTCGCACCGCACCCAGCACCTCGGGCACCGAGTAGGTGCCGTACTCGATGGCGATCGGCGTCACCTGGGCGTCGGGCAGTTCCTGCGGGAAGGCGTCGGTCATCACGCCGACCACGACCGCCGAGGTCGAGGTGCCGCCCTCGGGCGAGGTCATCTCGTCGCCGTACCAGGCGCGCGCCCGGCCGAACGATTTCGAGGTGGGCGGAATGGCGCAGATCAGCTCGCCATGGCCGAACGGGCCGAGACCGGTATGGAAGTCGATGATGCCGACCTGGCCGGCGTGGGCGAGCTCCTGGCGGGCGATAGCGCGGATCGTGCGGTTGCTCCAGGTTTGCTTGTGGCCGCCGAAGAAGATGCCGTTGGCATGGGTGTATTGCCCGCCGCTGATCGCGCCCTGCAGGCCGTAGGCGCCGTGTTTCTGGGCGTAGGCGTCGAACACGCGCTGGGTCTCGGCCTTGCTGGCGTCGTTCCATTCCCTGGGCAGGATCGCGTCGGCGATGGCGAGGTAGCCGTCGTTCGTCGGATAGCCCTTGTCGTGATCGACGAAGTTGCGGTTGAGATCGACGTTGTCCTCGTTGACCCGGCGGGTCCAGGCGAAGCCGTAGGGATTGATGGCGTGTACCAGCAGCGCGCCGGTGCCCTTCGGCAGCTTGGCCGGGCCGCCGGTCGCCAGCCACGAAATCTGCGCGCCCGAACCGCAATGGCCTTCGACGCCATGCGTGCTCGAGATCAGCACCAGCATGTTGGCCGCATCCGCTGGCCCGAAGCGGGCGGTGTCGAGGAACAATTGCTCGCCGTTAGGGCCTTTCACGTGCGGGTTTAGCCACGAGCGCAGCGACCCGTCGGCGCTCGCCGCGGCACTGCAGAACTTGGCCCGCGCCTCGGCATAAGTCTCTGAAAAACACGCGGGAATCGAGGCCATCTAAACTCGCACTCCTCCCCCTACAGCTCGTTCAGGCGGATGCTAGCATGGACCGGGCGAGGGGTGGGCCATGACGCAGTCGCTATGGGCGTTTGTCGGAATTTCATTGCTGGTCATCGCCACACCGGGCCCCGACACGGCTTTGACGGTGCGCAACACGCTGCTGGGCGGCCGGCGCGGCGGCGGCTTCACCGCGGCCGGCGTGGCGGCAGGGCAGGCGATCTGGGCGCTCGCGACCTCGGTCGGGTTGGTGGCGCTGCTGGTCGCCTCGGAGCCGGTGTTCGAGGCGGTCAAATGGCTGGGCGCCGCTTACCTGGTATGGCTCGGGGCGCACGCGCTGTGGAGCGCCTGGCGCGGCCGTGCCGCGCCGGGAGCAGCGGTTGCCGGCTCGGCGCGGCTGTCGCACGCGACGGCCTTCCGCCAGGGTCTCCTGAGCGACCTCGGCAACCCGAAGATGGCCGTGTTCTTCTCCAGCCTGCTGCCGCAGTTCAGCGACGCCAGCTTCGGCTCGTTGGTCTTTCTCGGCCTGATTTTCGCGGCCATGACCTTCGCCTGGCTGACGGCCTATGCCGTCGCGCTATCGATGGCGGGCAACTTCGTGCGACGCCGGGCGATCTGGCGATCGATCGAGGCCATCACCGGTGCGGCCCTCGTGGCATTGGGCCTGCGGCTTGCAAGCGAGCATCGCTAGAGCAGCCAGCCCACCGTCATGAACAGCGCGGCGGCGAGCGCTCCGGTCATCGGAACGACGAACCAGCAGCGCCAGGCAATCGCCGCGTAAGTCACCGCGATGGCGACCAGCAACGGCTCCAGCCAGAGTATCCGGTAGAACGTCGCCACGCCGACCAGCAGTGCCAGCATCAGCACGCCGAGGCTGTGGCTGAGGTTGAAACCCAGGATTCCCGACCAGTAGTCGCGCCCGTTCGGCGCGATGTTGGTGCGCGTCAGCTTCATGGCGTCGAGCAACGCGCGATCCTGCGGCCGGAAGTAACGCGGCCGGTCGCCGAAATCTCGCCACGTGTAGAGGAGATGCAGGCATCCCAGCACCGCCATGATCGCTGCGGCGATATAGGCGATGTTGCGCATGGCGTGCCGCCCGCGACGCCTAGCTGTCGTAGCTCAGCAGCGCCTCGACCGGCGGCTTCAGGCGCTTGCGGCCTTCCAGGAAAGCGAGCTCGATGATGCAGGCGGTGGCCGGGACGACGGCGCCGACCTGCTCGAGCAGAGTCACCGCGGCGGCCATGGTGCCGCCGGTGGCCAAGAGGTCGTCGACCAGCACCACGCGGCTGCCCTTGTGTACGGCGTCCGACTGGATCTCGATCGTGTCGGTGCCGTATTCCAGCGCATAGGTGTGGCGCACCGTGATGCCGGGCAGCTTGCCCTTCTTGCGCAGCATGACGAAGCCGGTGCCGAGTCTCAGCGCCAGCGGCGCCGCCAGCAGGAAGCCGCGCGATTCGATGCCGGCCAGCACGTCGGGTTTGTGCTTCTTCACCCGCTCGGCCATCTGCTCGATGGTCTCGTGCCACGCCTTGGCGTGCGCCAGCAGGGTCGAGATGTCGTAGAACAGGATGCCCGGCTTGGGAAAATCCGGGATCGAGCGGATGTGCTTCTTGAGGTCGATCTTGGCGGCCATCTCGTTCAGTGCCTTTACTGGTATGCCGGCGGCGGTTTGAAGCTGCGGTACTCCTGCTCCAGGAGCTTGGCGAACTCGATGCAGGTGTAGTCGCCGTATTGCGGGCCGACGATCTGCACGCCGATCGGCAGGCCGTCACGTGTCTGGCCGATCGGTGCGGCCGAAGCGGGCAGATAGGCGACGCCGGCGTAGCCCGCCCAGAAGATCTGGTCGACCACCGGCACCTTCTTGTTGTTGACCACGATCGTGCGCTCGTGCCGCGGATCCTTGTGATCGTGCGGGAAGGCCGCCGTCACGGCGACTGGGCAGAGCATCAGGTCGTAGTCCTTGAAGAATTCGTCCCAGGCCAGACGCATGCGGTGCCGCTTCTCGTTGAGCTGGATCCAGGTGCGGTGCGGCAGTGCATTGCCGCGCTGCATCTGGGCGAAGTAGCTCTTGTCGTCGTCCGGCAGGGCGGCGGCGTCGTGCGCTGCCCGCCGCCACGCCTCATCCGACATGCGGCCCGAGGTACCCGCGCGCAGCAGCCGGATGTAGACGTCGTTCAGCTCCGCCGTGTCGATCTCCGGCCGTGCGCTGTCGCTCACCTTGGCCTTTTTCTTGCCGAGGAAGGCGGCGAGCTTCTGGATCTCGTCCTGCACCGATTGGTCGACCTCGGCATTGGGATCGCTGAGCAGGACGGCGACCTTGAAGTCGCGCAGTTTCTTCTTCTTCGACCGCGGCAACGTGAGCTTCCAGCCGCGGCCGTCGATCTCGTCAGGACCGGCGATCACGTCCATGGCGATCTCGAGGTCCTCGGCGCCGCGCGCCAGCGGGCCGACCACGGTGATGTCGCCGACACTGACATTGCCGCGGGTATGGCCCTTGTAGGAGACCACGTCGTAGGTCGGCTTGTGGCCATAGACGCCGCAATAGTGCGCCGGATTGCGGATTGAAGCGCCGACGTCGCTGCCCGCCTCGATGCCCGTCAGACCGGCGGCAAGCGCCGCGCCCGAGCCGCCCGACGAGCCACCCGGCGTGCGGCCGAGGTCCCACGGATTGTTGGTGACGCCGTAGATCTCGTTGTAGCTCTGCCAGTCGGCGAGGTTCAGCGGCACGTTGGTCTTGCCGAACAGCGTGACGCCGGCGTCGACCATGCGCTGGGCCACCAGCGAGTTCTTCGGGGCAATGTATTTCTTGAAGGCGGGATCGCCGTAGGTCGAGGAATAGCCGGTGACGTCGAACGACTCCTTGATGGTCATCGGCACGCCATGCAGCGGCCCGAGCTTCTTGCCGGCCTTGACCGCCTTGTCGGCCGCCTTGGCGCGCTTGCGCGCGCCCGGGATGTCGGTGGCGATGATGGCGTTGAGCTTGGGATTGTGGGCCTCGACCCGCTTCAAATAGAGATCAAGCAGTTCCAGACAGCCGATCTTCTTCTTCCGGACGGCCGAGGCGAGCTGCTTGGCGGTCCGAAACGGCAGGGCAAGGGACATGGGACTGGATTCCGCTCCGGCGATGGACGTCAAGGAAGGCCGTACCATATTGTGCCGCCCAACGTGAAGAAGTTACCCGCCAGCCTCCACCGCTTCGCCCTGTCAGTCGGGACCTCCTTTTTCATGACCTTCCTGGTGTCGGGCATCGCCACCTGGCGGGCGATCGGCCCCGGCGAAAGCCTGCTCGGCACCTGGATGAGTTCCTGGATGATCGCCTGGGTCATCGCCGCTCCCACCATGTACTTCATGATGCCGATCGTGCGCCGGGCCCTCGCCCGGGTCATCGAGGCGGAATGAAGCGCGGCAATCTCCTGACCGGGCTGCCGCTACGCCAGGCCGAGGAGCAGGTCGAGCGCCTGATCGATAGCCCGGATTTGCGCATCGAGCGCATCGTCTCGACCGGCCAGGCAAGCCCTCCAGGCTTCTGGTACGACCAGCCCGACGACGAATTCGTCGTGCTGCTGGCGGGCGCCGCGCGGTTGCGCTTCGAAGCCGGCGACATTGGCCTCGATCTGGGGCCCGGCGACTGGGTCGAAATTCCCGCCCACGCTCGCCATCGGGTCGAGTGGACGCAAGCCGATCCGCCGACCGTGTGGCTCGCGGTTCACCGCCAACGAGACTCATCCTCCCCATTCTGATGGGGAGGTGTCGCCGTCATACGGCGACGGAGGGGTCATGGGCTGCAGGGTAAGGCTTCTGACCCCTCCGTCAGCGTAAGACGCTGACACCTCCCCATCAGAATGGGGAGGAATTACTTGCGCGGCTTGGCGCGGGCGGTGGGTTCGGCGATCAGCGGGTTGTCGGGCCAGTAGTGCTTGGGGTAGCGGCCCTTGAGCTCGGCCTTCACATCGCGATAGGCGGTCTTCCAGAAGCTCGCCAGGTCGCGCGTCACCTGCACCGGCCGCCGGGCCGGCGAGAGCAGGTGGATCGTCACCGGCACCTTGCCGCCGGCAATGCGCGGCGTATCGGTGAGGCCGAACATCTCCTGCAGCCGGACCGAAAGCGCGGGCTCGGCGGGGTTGCCGTAGTCGACGGGGACGCGCGAGCCGCTCGGCACCTCGATGTGGGTGGGCGCCAAGGCATCGACCTGGCGCTGGCGGTCCCACGGCACCAGTGCCTTGAGAGCGGCGGCGAGGTCGATGTGCCGTGCGGCGCCGTCGACGAACGGCGCCAGCCACTCATCGAGCGAGGCGGCGAGGCCGGCATCCGAGAGATCAGGCCAGCTCGGGTCGAGCTGGCGCAGGAAGGCGAGGCGCTGCCGCCAGGCTAAAAGCTCGTCGGTCCAGGGCAGGCCGCGCTGGCGCAGGCCGACCAGCATCGCCGTCTTCACCTTCTCTGGATCAGGCCTGTTGATCGGCTTGTCTTCGAGCACCAACGCGCCAAAGCGCCGCCGGCGTCGCGCTACCATGGTGTCGCGCCATTCGACGATCTCCTCGTCGACGATGCGCTCGCCGTACAGCTCTTCGATCTCCGCGGCAGAAATCGGCGCAGCGAGGAAGATGCGGGCGTCCTGGGCCGAGCCGTCGAGGTCGGCCACGACCAAGAACTCCTCGTTCGACATCGGATCGCCCTCAGGCAACGCCGCGCCCCGGCCGCCCGACAGCAGGTAGCGGTTGGCCGTGCCCGGCCGGCGACGTCCGATGCGATCGGGATAAGCGAGCGCCAGCAACGCGCCGGTCATCGATGGATCGGACGTCTCGTCGCGCGCCTCGCGGACTGTGAGGCGTCTCGCCGACTCGGTTATCAGCCGCGGGGCGCGGCCGTTCAGCGCCATATCGACGCGATGGCGCAGATCGACGTCGCGTTCACGCAGGAAATCGCGCTCGCCCAGGATCGCGGCGATCAGCGCGGCGACCTTGCCCTGCTTCAGCTCGCGCCCCTTGAGCACAAGATGAGCAAGGCGCGGATGCTGGCCCAGCCGTGCCATGGAACGGCCGTGCGGGGTGATGGTGCCAGTGGCATCGATGGCGCCGAGATCGAGCAGCAGCGCGCGTGCCGTGGCGAGCGAGGCGGCAGGCGGCGGCGTCAGCCAGGGCAGCGCGGCAGCATCGCTCGCCCCCCACGCCGCCAGCTCGAGCGCCAGCGGCGCGAGATCGGCATCGAGGATCTCGGGCGGCGTGAAGGGCGGCAGGCCGCGCTGGGACTCCTCGGGCCACAGGCGATAGCAGATGCCAGGCTCGAGGCGACCGGCACGGCCGCGACGCTGGTCGGCCGACGCCTGGCTGACGCGCACGGTCTCCAGCCGGGTCATGCCCGAGCGCGGCGAGAAGCGCGGCACCCGCATCAGGCCGCTGTCGATCACCAGCCGCACGCCCTCGATGGTGAGGCTGGTCTCGGCGATCGAGGTGGCCAGCACGACCTTGCGCCGCCCGGCGGGCGACGGCGAGATCGCGCGGTCCTGGTCGGCCGGCGACAGGTCACCATAGAGGGGCGCCACGTCGACATCGGCGCCAAGACCGCTGAGCCGCTCCTCGACCCGGCGGATCTCACCGACGCCGGGCAGGAAGACCAGCGCACTACCGCTTTCACGGGCCAGCGCGCTACGCACGGCGCTCGCCACCGTGTCCTCGATGCGGCCGGTGGCGTCGCGCTCGAGATAGCGCGTCTCGACCGGGAACATGCGGCCGGCCGATTCAACAACCGGTGCGTCTCCCAGGCGCTGCGACACCGGGCCGGAATCGAGCGTGGCCGACATGGCGATGACCCGCAGGTCCTCGCGCAGCGCGCCCTGCGATTCGCGCACCAGGGCGAAGGCGAGGTCGCTTTCCAGGCCACGCTCGTGCAGCTCGTCGAAGATCACGCAGCCGACGGTTTCGAGTGATGGGTCGTCCTGCAACAGACGCAGGAACAGGCCGTCGGTCACGACCTCGATGCGTGTGCGCGGGCCGACCTTGCTGTCGAGGCGCACCCGATAGCCTACCGTCCCGCCGACCGGTTCGCCCAAGGTCGCTGCCATGCGGCGCGCGGCGGCGCGGGCGGCCAGCCGTCGCGGCTCCTGCATGACGATCTTGCGGCCCTTCAGCCAGGGTGCGTCGAGTAGGGCCAGCGGCACACGCGTGGTCTTGCCGGCGCCGGGCGGTGCCACCAGCACGGCGGCATTGCGCTCGGCCAGCGCCGCCTTCACGCGCGGCAGGGCTTCGTCAACGGGGAGGGAGTCCACCGGGGGCTTATAGCTTTCCCGTGAGATGACGGGAAAGGAGCATGACGGTAGGGTGTCGCCATGCTGCGACGTTCGCTCCTCGCCTCCTGCGCCGCCCTGCCGTTGGGCGCGGCCGCGCTGGCGCAGAATTTTCCGAACCGTTCGGTCCATCTGATCGTCGGTTACACGCCGGGCGGCGGCAACGACCTGATCGCGCGCATCGTGGCGGCCAAGCTGCAGGACAAATTGGGCCAGACGGTGGTCGTCGAGAACAAGCCGGGCGCGCAGTCGATCGTGGCAGCCGAGCTGGTCGCCAAGGCGGCGCCCGACGGCTACACGCTGCTGATCGCGGCGAGCGGGCCGATGACCATCAACCCGGCGGTCTATAGCAAGCTGCCCTATTCGCCGATAAAGGACTTCGTGCCGGTCTCGCTGCTCGCCGAGTTCCCGCTGCTGCTGGTGGTCGCCGCCGACGCGCCGGTGAAGACCGTCAAGGAGCTGATCGAATACGGCAAAGCCAACCCCAAGTCCGCCAACTACGCCTCGAGCGCCACGCCGTTCCAGCTCGCCGCCGAGCTGTTCAACCAGAGCACTGGCTCGTCGTTCCAGCATATTCCCTACAAGGGCAGCGGCGATGCCATGCAGGCCGTGATGGCCGGCCAGGTGCTGTGGGCTTTCATCGACTCCGGCCCCGTCACCGGCCCGCTCAAGGCCGGCAAGCTCAGGGCGATCGGCATCACCACGGCCAAGCGCCCACTGAATTTTCCCGATGTGCCGACCATGGTCGAGCAGGGCTTTACCGATATGGAGATCGTGCTGTGGACGGGCGTGGTGGCGCCGGCCGGCACGCCCAACGAGATCGTCGACCGTCTGCAGGATGCGATCGCCGACACGCTCGGCATGCCGGCGGTCGAAACCGCACTCGATGCCATCTCGGTCGACGGACGCTCCACCACGTCGGCGGAATTCGGCGAACTGATCAAGACCGATATCACCCGCTGGAAGGCGGTCGCCGAAAAGGCCAACATCAAGCTCGATTGAGGGCAACGATGGACACCAACGAGGCTCGCCATTCGGCGGCGCATTATTTCCTCGAGGGGCTGAACGAGATCGGTATCGACTATCTGTTCTGCAACTTCGGTACCGATCACGCGCCGCTGATCGAGGCGATGGCCGGCTTCAGGCGCGACGGCCGCAAGATGCCGGGCACCATCCTCTGTCCGCACGAGGTCACCGCCGTGCATATGGCGGCGGGCTATGCCATGGCCACCGGGCGCGGCCAGGGCGTCATCGTCCATGTCGATGCCGGCACGGCCAACTCGGCGATGGCGCTGCACAACCTTTGCCGCGGCCGCGTTCCCGTCCTGCTGATGGCCGGCCGCGCGCCCTACACGACCCGCGGCGAGCTTCTGGGGACACGCGACAACTACGTGCATTTCGTGCAGGAGCCGTTCGACCAGGCGGGCCTGGTCCGGCCGTACACCAAGTGGGAATACAATCTGCCGTCCGGCGTCGTCACCAAGGAAGCGCTGCGCCGCGCCCACACCGTGATGATGAGCGAGCCGCGTGGGCCGGTCTATCTCACCTTCCCCCGCGAAACGCTGACCGAGCTGTGGTCGGAAGGGCAGATCCGCTCCTATCCCGAGGATCGTTTCGGGCCGTCGTCCGTCGGCGCCGTCGATGCAAGGTCGGTCGATGCCATCGCGACACGGCTGCTGGCCGCCCAGCGGCCGCTGCTGATCACTGCCTATGCCGGCCGCAATCCGGCGAGCGTCGCGGCGCTCGACGAGCTCGCCCGCTTCGCCGGCATCCGCGTCGTCGAATTCAGCCCGGTTCATCTCAACATGCCGCACGATTCGCCCTGCCATGGCGGCTTCATGCCGGCCAAGGCGCTCGCCGAGGCCGATGTCGGCGTGCTGGTCGACGTCGACGTGCCGTGGATCCCCAAGGACATGCCGGAAAATCCATCGACCTGGTGGGCGCATGTCGATCTCGACGCCGACAAGCGCGCCTTCCCGATGTGGACCTTCCCGGCCAATCTGCGCCTGCAGGGCGACAGCCACCGTTTTCTCGTCGACCTTCTTGCCGCCCTGAAGGCGCGTGCCGATGCAGGCTTCAAGGCGCGCGCCGCCGCGCGGGTGAAGGCCATGGCCGAAGAACTGCGGGCGCGCCGCGAGCAGGCCGCCAAGCTGGCCGCCGATCCGGGAAAACCCGGCGAGATCAACGCGCATTTCCTGTGTGCGGCGCTGGCGCGGGCGCTCAAGCCGTCGGACATCATCGTCAACGAGGCGATCCGCAATATTCCCGTGGTGATGCAGCAGATCCCGCGCAACGAGCCCGGCAGCCTGGTCGGATTGGCGGGCGCCGGCCTCGGCTTCGCCGGCGGCATGGCGTTGGGGCTGAAGCTTGCCATGCCCGACCGCCTGCCGGTGCAGATCGTCGGTGACGGCACCTTCTACTTTTCCAATCCGCAATCGACCCTGGCTGTCTCGCGGCAGTATGGGCTGCCGATCCTCACGGTCGTGCTCGACAATTCAGGCTGGGGCGCCGTGAAGGAGGCAACCCTGCGCGTCTATCCGGCCGGCGCCGCCAAGGCGGGCGACGATTTCGGCTCGTCCTTCGCCCCGCCGACGGATTTCGCCAAGATCGCCGAAGCCTCCGGCGCCCATGGCGAGCTGGTCAGCGATCCGGCCGACGTCGAGAAAGCGATCGCGCGCTGCCTCGCCGCGGTGCGCGGCGGCCAGTCCGCCGTGCTGCACGCCAGGATCACGAGGCACTGAAACCATGACCCTTTCCGTCGACGCCTTCGATCACATCGTCATCAACGTGCGCGACGTCGAGACCGCGGCGCGGTGGTATCAGCGCGTGCTCGGCATGAAGCGCGAGGACAAGGAGCGGCGGCCGGGCAAGATGCGCACCTCGATGCACTTCGGCCGGCAGAAGATCAATCTCAGGCCGGTCTCGGCCAGCCAGCAGGACTGGTTCACCGGCCAGCAGGTGGCGGCGGGCAGCGACGATCTCTGCTTTTTGACCAAGTCGACGCCGCAGCAGGTGGTCGAGCACTTCAAGGCGTGCGGTGTCGCGGTCGAGGAAGGGCCGAGCGAGAAGCAGGGCGCCCTGGGCACCCTGGTGTCGGTCTATTGCCGCGATCCCGACGGCAACCTGATCGAAGTTTCGTCCTATAAAGCCTGAGACAGACCTGGCCGGTATGGAAAAAGTAGCAATTCGGCCAATTTCAAAGACTTAGCCCAACGGGGGGTGGGGCAGATTCTGGGAAGAATCGCCTTAGACCCAAGCGGGCGTGCACTTTCGGTTTCCCACTGGGGTGGGAAACTCCGGGAAACCTAGAACGGAATCGCCACCAGCGTGTCGAAGCGCCGGCCGTCGCACACCACGATGCGCTCGGCGAAGCGCAGCGCGCCTTGCGCGTCGGGCTTCACCTTGTCGCGGTAGCAGCCGGTCACGAACACGTCCATCGCGCCCTCGCGCATGATGCGCACGATCAGGAACGGCGTCTCGACCTCGGTAGCTCCATTCGTCTGGCCGAGCACGACCGGCAGGCCGACGATGTGGCGATAGCGCTGCTGCTCATAGATGTTGACGTTGCGCAGTGAGGAGATGCGGTCCTCCAGCATGCCGCGGGTGTCGGCATAGATCAGCCCGCCCTCCAGCCCGCGCGCCAGGTTGTCCGCCGTCGTCACCTTGTAGAGGCAGGGATCGTGGAACAGTTTTGGCCATTCCTCGAACTGCTCGTTGTCGATCACGCGCGCGTAAGCCGCGTTCAGCTCGACGATGCGCGCCAGATCCATACGGCTAAAGGCCCATATGCCGCCGATAGGCCTTCCAGAAGCCGCGCACCGAGGCTTCGGTGGCACGCGTCTCCTGGCTCTCGGCGGTGCTGCCGCCCATGTTGATCACCGACACCTGGTCGGCGGCGGCCAAGGTGCCGCGCTGCACGAAGCCGCCGACGCAACCGTCCTCCATCGAGATGAATCCGGCCGGCCCGACCAGGTTCTGCTGCTTCAGCCGCCGGCGGTTCATCTCCGGCGTGTCGTCCTCGAAGCCGAAGTAGGTCCACACCAGGTCCATCTTGCCGACGCCGCGCGGCACGACCTGGCGGATCGCCAGGCAATTGTAGATCTGCTGCAGGATGAAGCCGGGGAACACCGACAGGATCTGCAGCTGGATGTGGTCGCCGAACTCCTCGACCGAATCGAGCACGCTGGGATCGGCCAGCGCGAAGCGGTCGTTGTCGGTGCGGATCTGCTGCTCCTTGTAGGCGGTGGCGTTCTTCCCTTCGGGAATGGCGATGGTGTAGCTCGAATGGTTGCCGCCGTCCGGGCTGACCAGCACGCCGCCGCCCTGGGTCAGGCGCGAGATGCGGAAGGTCGCGAGGAAGGTGTGCAGCAGGCTCGCGTGGTAGGTGTCCTTGACGTTCTCGACATAGAGCTTCCAGTTGTTGGGCAACGGCTGCACGAAGCGGCCCATCACCCGGATCGGCCGGTTGAGCACGCGCTTGATGCGGCCCAGCACGTCGGCGCCGATGTAGTCCTCGATCGGCGGCGTGTCGGCCGACAGGGTGGCGAACACCAGCCCGAAGAGCGTCGTTGTCCTGAGTTTGCGCGGGCTAAAAGTCTCGCGGCTGAACTCCTTGGGCATGCCGCCTACGCCATTGATGCCTTTCTCGAAGGCGATGCCGCGCAGGTTGCCGCAGAGGTCGTAACTCCAGGCGTGATAGATGCACTTGAAGTTGTTCTGGACGTTGCCGCCGTCGTCGAAGGCGATCAGCGCGCCGCGGTGCGCGCAGCGGTTCTCGAAGCAGTTGATCTTGCCGTCGGCGTCGCGCACCACGATGACCGGCAGGTCGCCCAACTGGTTGGTGCGGTAGTCGCCCTTGTTGGGGATGTCGGCTTCCAGGCAGACGAAGTTCCAGGTCGCGCCCTCGAACAGGCGCTGCATCTCGCGCTTGTAGTTGGCCTCGTCCTGGTAGACCCAGTAGGGCACGCGGGCGAGCGAGTCCTCCGGCCAGACCGTCGAATTGACTGTGTCGTCGTAGCGGATGTCCATG
>Ga0306921_10001633_pt1 | contig 21927 bp, 20 predicted proteins | sample sta12Cox44000080_FD_203760 | JGI IMG/M metagenome (GOLD analysis project Ga0306921, IMG submission 203760) | Lab enrichment of tropical soil microbial communities from Luquillo Experimental Forest, Puerto Rico - statoxic.12C.oxic.44.000.080 (v2)... | ecosystem: Environmental > Terrestrial >...
TACAGCGGCACAGAGGGATTCGATCGCACCACGAATCAGCCGAATCGCGCGGAGTCGCTGCAGTCTGCCGTGGGCCGCAGCGTGATGCCTGACGAAGTTCGCAGATGTTTTTCCTGTCACGCTGCCGGCGTAACCCGGACCGGCGGTTTCAACGATGTGATCCTCGGCGTGACCTGCGAGACATGTCATGGGCCAGGTGCGGACCACGTTGCCGCCATGAAGGCAGGCGTTGAGGGCGGCGAGGCTCTGATCATGAACCCTGGGCATCTGGAGCGCACGGCGTCGGTGGACTTTTGTGGTTCGTGTCACATGACGTGGGTCGATGTGGAGATGGGCGACCTCACCGGGTCGCCGACAATCCGGTTTCCGGCGTATCGGCTGCTCAACAGCAAGTGCTGGGCCAAGGGCGACGCCCGCATCACGTGCGTCGGATGCCACGATCCGCACCATCCGTTAGTGGGGGATTCGGCTTATTACGACCAGAAATGTCTGGCGTGCCACGTGACCAGTCCGACCGCGAAGCTCACGGCCGATCATCCGGGAAAGGCATGTCCGCAGTCGGATCACAACTGCACCAGTTGCCACATGCCGAAGCAGGAGTTTCCCGACATGCACCACTCATTTACCGATCACGACATTCGTATCGCGCGCGCAGGTGAACCGGTGCCGAATTAAATGCACGGCCATCGGCGTTGCCGAATCCGTTTCCGAACCTATGGGTCCTTACCGACGACTTCAGCCTTTCTTACCCACGGGGAATTCCGAATGAAACACCTGATGTTCACCATCGCAGCATCCGGGGCGGCGATGATTGTCGCATTCGCGGCAGGTGCGCCCGCAATTCGTCACGCGTCGGCCGCGGCAGCGGAGAAAACTGCGACGCAGGAGTTTAAGAATGTCCGGGTCCTGAAAGATATCCCGGCAGACGAGCTGATTCCGACGATGCAGTTCATCAGTGCGTCCTTGGGCGTAGACTGCGAGTTCTGCCATGTCGAGCGCCAGATGGAAAAGGACGACAAGAAGACCAAGAAGACGGCGCGCGAGATGATCCGCATGGTTCTGGCGATTAACCAGAACAACTTTTCTGGTCAACGCGAAGTCACCTGCAATACCTGTCATCGCGGAGCGATTCGTCCGGAAGCGATTCCAGCGGTTGGCGGGGAGGCTCGAAAGCCTGCAACCACAGAAGGTGATCAGGATGACGAGGCGGCGCGCGCGAATTGGCCCTCGGGAGATGCCGTGCTGGCCAAGTATCTCGACGCGCTGGGAGGAAAGGACGCTCTCGACAAGGTTACGACACGCGTCGAGAAGGGAAACGCTGTTCTGGGTAGCGGGCGCGGACTGCCGATCGAGATTTACGCCAAGGCGCCCGACTTGCGAGTCTCGGTTATGCACACCCCTAACGGCGAAAGTGTGACGGGTTACAACGGAAAAGATGGATGGCTGGCAGTTCCGGGCCGGCCGACCCGCGAGATGTCCGATTCAGATGACTACGCGGCGAAGCTGGATGCTACGGCTATGTTCCCATCGCACTTGGCTGCAACGTTGGGTGAGCTCAAGCTGCAACCACATCCTGAGAAGGTTGGAGATCATGCCGCTACCGTGGTGTGGGCAACGACAAAAGGCCAGCCCCCGGTGAAGCTGTACTTCGATCCGCAGTCGGGCTTGCTCGTGCGAATGGTGCACTACACGGATACCGCGCTGGGGCTCAATCCCGTCCAGGTTGATTATGGGGATTATCGAGATGTAGGCGGGGCGAAGACGCCGTATCGCTGGACGATCGCGCGTCCAAGTGGTGTGTTCACCATTCAGCTCGACGAGGTGAAAAACAACGCGCCGATCGACGCCGCGAGATTCGAGAAGCCGGCCCAGACAGCGAGCGCTTCCGGGTGGCCTTCCGATCACTGAAAAGCCGTGGCGCATCGTCGTCGACTGCACACAATGTGAGGTTCGAAATTAGGCTAATGGTTTGCTGCGCTATCATGGTCTGCCGGAAGGTGACCATGCACTACTTCCGTCTTGTCGGAAAGTCCGTTCTCTTTCTGTTGTGGGTGATGGCGACGCTCGCCCCGGCTCAGAATCAACGCGCCACAGGAACCTGGACCTTCGCCGTGTCCGGCGACTCGCGTAACTGCGGCGACATCGTGATACCGGCGATCGCCGAGAAGGTGCTGAACGATGGGGCCTCGTTCTATTGGCACCTCGGCGACTATCGCGCGATCTATATGTTCGACGAGGATTATCTGCGGCTCAATCCCGGCTCGGCGATTACCGATTACCAGAATAACGCGTGGCCTGACTTCATCAATCATCAGCTGAAACCCTTTGGCTCGCTGCCGGTGTTTCTCGCGATGGGAAACCACGAGTTGATTCAACCGAAGACGCACAACGAAGCGGTCGCCCAGTTTGCCGACTGGTACGACTCGCCCACCATCAAGCAGCAGCGGCTGGCCGACGATCCCAACGATCATCTGGTAAAGACGTATTACCACTGGATGGATCGAGGCGTGGATTTTATTACGCTGGATAACTCCGATCCGGACCACTTCGGCCCCAACCAGATGGCCTGGATCACCGCCGAACTCGTCCGCGCTGCCAAGAATCCTGAGATCCGCACGCTAGTGATCGGCATGCATGCTGCGTTTCCGGATAGCACGTCTGCGGGGCACAGCATGAATGACTCTCCACAAGAGCAAACGAGTGGGCGACTGGTCTATAAGGCGCTGTTGGATTTTCGCAACTCCACACACAAGAACGTCTACGTGATGGCCAGCCATTCGCACTACGTGATGGACAACGTCTACGCCACCGCATGCCACGACAAAGGTGACGTTCTGCCGGGGTGGATTGTGGGGAGCGCGGGAGCCGTTCGCTACCGGCTGCCGAGCGATGTTGGTGAAGCAACAATAGCGAAGACAGATGTGTACGGATACGTTCTCGGAACCGTAGCTCCCGACGGTACCATCACCTTCGAGTTCAAGCCGGTGGAAGAGAAAGACGTGCCGAACTCCGTTAACGAGGAATTTGGCGCAGCCCAGGTGCGCTGGTGCTTCGATCGGAACAAGTCGACTTACCAGGTACCGGGACCGACCTGCCCGATCACGTGTTGTCCGCACTAGATTTTGCCAACCACCTTAGCCGCCGCCCTCAACGACTGACGCGAGTTGAAGAAATCCTCCCAGGGATCTCTGCGCTTTGCCCGCTTCGCAAAGTTGCCGATGTTGAAGCTTGCGGGATCAAGGCTGGGCTTGACCTCTTTCCAGTCGAGGGGCGTCGAGACCGGCGCGCGCGGACGACGGCGGACGGAGTATGGCGCCACCACCGTCTGTCCGAATCCGTTGCGAAAGGCATCGAGATAGACTCTACCTTTGCGTGCCGCGATCGAGTGCTCAACCGTTGTTTCGTTTGGATGAGCAGCAGCTACCTTCTGCACTACAGCCTGCGCGAATGCCAAAACATCGGAGGCATCGACTTCAGGACGGATAGGAACAAAAACATGCAGTCCGCGGCTGCCTGAAGTCTTAGGAAACGACTCGAGCTTGAGCGCGTCGAGAGCTTCCTTGATGAACCGCCCGGCACGCGCGGCATCGGCGAACTTGCCGGACTCCGGGTCGCAATCGAAGCAAATCCAATCGGGCTTGCGCGGAGCTCTTGCACGGCCACCCATTACGTGCACAGGGATGCAGCCAAGGTTCACCAGCGCCAACTGCGTTTCGAGCTTGCCGCCGACCACGTAGTTGACGGCTTTGCGTTTGCCTTCGGGGCTCTCGACTCGGATCGTCGGCGTGTCGGCAGGCATGCCCTGAGGCTTTTCCTTCTGATAGAAACAGTCACCATTCATGCCATCGGGACAGCGTTCCAACGTCAGCAAGCGATCGTCGACATAGGGCTGGAGCCGCAGAAAGATGCCGGCATAGAACTCAGCAAGGTCCTGCTTGGTGTAGCCCTCTTCGGGCCAAAAGACTTTGTCGGGGTTTGACAGCTTGACGGCAACTTCGCTTGCCAATTGCGATGTAGTCTTGCGAGTACTCATGCGCCAGCCTCCGGAACCGTGACATCTTTGGCGCGTTTGTCGTCGCGCAATCCGAGAAAGACAGGTTGGCGCAGTTTACGGTCAGCGGTCATTTCCTGGTAGGAGATTTGTGCGACCAGCCTCGGTTCGAGGTAGGTGACACCGCGCTCGCGAGGCGGATCGGCAAGAGCGCTGGTTTTTCTCACCAGCGGCTGAAAGTTCTTGTACAGAGACGCGAGGGAGTTGTGATCAAATCCGGTTCCAACTTTGCCGACATAGAGGAGTTTGCCATCTTTGTAGGCTCCGAGCAGCAGCGCGCCAAAATGCTTTCGGGCGCCGGCGGGAGCCGTGTACCCGGCAACCACAAATTCGTCTTCCTGATGAACCTTTACCTTTAGCCAATAGCTGGACCGGCCCGCAACGTAGGGTGACGACGAATCCTTCGCAACCAGGCCTTCGAACTTGCGGCGCTTGGCGATTTCGTAGGCTTTCAGCCCATTGTCGGCGAGACGCCGGGAGAGCAATAACGCGCCTTTCTCCTGGACCACCTGCTCGAGAGCCTGGCGCCGCTCGGAGAGCGGTTTGCGTCGCAGATCTTCGCCATCGACATACAGGCAGTCGAAGGTGGCAAACACCCGATGTCCTTTGCCTTGCTGCAGCAGCTGAAAGTGCGAGACCTTCTTGCGGTCGAATACGACAAGCTCGCCATCCAGGAGTAGCGACGTCGGCTGCAGTTTCGCGATCGCCTCCGCCACCTCGGGATAGCTAGCGCTGCGGTCGATGCCGTTGCGCGAGATCAGCTGCACGCGCTCGCCTTCCTTGTAGGCCAGCAATCGAATGCCATCGTACTTTTCTTCGTACACCCAGCCGCGTTTGTCGAACGGCTTTTCGACCAATGTGGCGAGCATAGGACTTACGCGAAACGGGATGAAGTCGCTCGGTCGCCTTGGGTTCCGGGGCTTCGTCCTCAGCGTTTGGGTCTGTCGGAGTGCCATATCGACCGTGTTTTAGCAGTAGATGAAGATGCCTTCTTGGCGGCGCGTTTCGCGCCGGTCTTTTTGCCCACGCCGCGGGTGCTGGGTTTAGCTGCTACGCCATCCGACGGTAGCGGATCGGCGGTGGCTGCCTGCTCGACGTTTCCGCCATTGTCGCGAGCGATCCGACCCAGTGACCTACCCGACAGCGCGGAGTATGGCTCGTCGACTGTGATGTCATCGTCGGAGGCGTAGGCATCGCGATGCTTGATGAGTAGCCACGACGGCTTGCTCCGGGAACCGAATCCGCGTGTGCGTACCAGAACCCACGAGCCTTGCAACTTCTTTCCGTAAAGCTGGAACTTCAGGTCACCCTTGCGAAGGGCTTCGTCGACCTCAGGAACTTCCGGCTCCCACGTGCCGATGTCCCACACCATCACCGTTCCGCCGCCATATTCGTCAGCGGGAATGACGCCCTCAAAGTCAGCATACTCGATAGGGTGATCTTCCACCTGCATCGCGAGCCGCTTTACCGAGGGATCGAGGGAAGGCCCTTTGGGCACAGCCCAAGACAGCAGCACGCCCGCCCATTCCAACCGGAAGTCATAATGCAGTTGGGTCGCGCGGTGTTTCTGAACCACATAAATCTGCTTCGAGGAGGACTTCCTGGGTTTGCCTTCGCCGGAAGGTTCGGGCGTCTTTCCGAAGTCGCGTTTCTGGTTGTACTCGTCGAGAGACATAGCCGGTTGGATGACGATGCCAGCGGGAAGGTAACACATTCCGACGAGAGAAGTGATCCCCACACATACGGATCCGGGAAAGGAATCCCGGGAGGGGGTCTCAACCCCACCCTTTCCCAAAATCGAGGAAAGGGTGGAACCCCGCGGAGGACTTCGGTCCCACCTTTCCCCGAACAGGGAACGGATAAAACACTCGCATTACTGCTTGGTGCGGTAGACCACCGTCTGAGCGCCGCCTTCCGTGATCTTGAAGTCGGACGGCACAGTGAAGAGCGACGGGTCGGGCTCGGACCGTTGAATGTTGGTCAGCTTGAAGGTCTGGTCACTCATGCGCGGATCGCTGCGCTTGCTCAGCACGGTGGTCTTTAGGTCGGCCGACGTCCAAACTTCCGTGGTGATCACGATGGGGCGGTCATTACCGATTTTGCCGACGGGTATGGTCTGCGTGCTGCGAGTGCCGGTCACCTGTACGCCTTCCATTACCTGTGTGCCGAGGTCTTCGGTTGTGACCTCGCCGGCATCTTCGGCAAGTCTCTTATGGATGAATATCTGCGATGCCAGTGGAGGCGGCGGCAGATCGGGCATCTGAGCCGCATCCCCCCCGGTACGTATAAAGACAGTGTCGCTGGCGACGGCGGTGCTGGACACGTTGACTCCGCTAGCCGTCCCACCGGCCGTCATCGGCGGCATCGGGTTCTTCCAGGCGGTCTTATCCGTCAGGTTCAACGTGTAAGAGGTTCCGGCGACTGGATCCTGAATGATGACGAGGTGCGGAGCATCGGTGGCAGAAAGGTTTCCGATCGACGGCAACGGTGCATCCTGGCGCGTGCGACCCTGCGAATCGCGGGCGGTTGCGCCGCTGCTGCTTTGCGTAATGTGCGTGCCATCGGCGAGAGTCTGGACCGACTCGTTAGTAATGGTCGCGGTAAAAGGCGCGCCTTTGATGGGCGCGGCCTGAGCTCCGAACGCGCCGAAGGCCATGGTGCCGACGCGAAGCGGCGCGGCTTGAATGGTAACCGGGCCGGCTTCTTGCGCCATCATGCTCGACGCCGCTGCCAGAAGGAAAATCAGAGTGCGTTTCATGGTCGGGTAGTTCTCCTTATCGACGATAAATCATGTGCTCGAAAGTTAGGGTTGTAGCCGAATTCCCTGCACCAATCCGTCAGGGCCCAGGCTCACGTTCGCGATGTAGGTAACGCCTTCAGGAACCGCTCCCGGAGGAAACATCGCCTCAGCTGGTATGGCGATCTGGATAGCAGGCTCGATCATGGCCCACTCGGCCTTGGTGCTTTCCAGTTTCGTTGTGCGGCGGGGCTGCCCCACCCTTATCGCCTTTTGTTGGCGATAGGGTCGGTAATGATCTTCTGCTGCTGACGGGGAGGCTGGGACTCGGTGTGCAATTGGCGACGTTTCAACAGTCGACGGAATCGCGGCCGTCTGCTGAATAGTTGGAACCTGTTTGGCCGAGCGAGTCATGAACGCGATCATCAGCATCGCAGCCACGGCAGCGACCGACGCAGCAATCGGCACCCAACCGGAAGCCTTCTGCCGTCGTGCTACTGGACGAGTTTGCATGAATGCGGCATAGTATGCGGCGAATTCGCGGCAGATTTCTTCGCAGGCGGAAACACACTTGCCGCAAGCAGGGCAAGCTCGCACATGCTGCTCGACTTCCGCGGCCTCGCTTTCGGCGAGTTCGCCATCCATCCAGGCAATGAGGCGTTTTGAATACTCACACATTGCATTTCTCCGCTAACTTCTTTATGGCTCGGTCCACCACGTCGGCGACAGTCGAGGTGGGAATACCCAGTACCTCACCAATCTCGCGATAACGCAGTCCCTCAGCGCGCAACATGAGGCACTCCCGCTCCTCGACTGCTAACGTCCGGACGGCTTTGTCCATGCGGCAAAACCTCTCGTGTTCGAGCGCGGCCTGTTCCGGCGTCGCGGCGTTCGAAGCTGCGTCGAAGACCGTGTCGAGGGGTTCGCGCATGCGCTCGGAGTAACTCTGCTGATGGTTGCGCGCGCGATTGTGCGCTACGCGAAACAGCCAACTGCGAATGTTCTGTTGCGAGTCGGGTGCCCCGTCCAAGCCGGTTTTGCTGGGGCGGGTTTTTGGATCTGCTCGCAGCGATCCTCTTTCAGCCATATGCTTGTGCAGGCTGAGAAACGACTCCTGCACGATGTCCTGAGCTTCGTCAGCAGAGAGGCCGAGCCCCGCCAGATACCGCAGCAGGGGTTTACGCAATTCCTGATACAGAGTGGTGGCCTCGCACGAATCGCTCGCCAGGCGCGAGAGCGGCAGATTTAACGAGAACGAATCGCCACTCATAGGTTCGTTACCATCGCGCCTCTATATATAAAACATTTGACGGAGGGAGTTTTCCGGATAGAGCGCCTTTGTTGCGAAAAATCGAAGTGAGCGCCCCTACTTACTTGCGGAAAAGCATAGAGGCCACAGCTGCGAGGCCAAGGAGTGCGACCGCCAGGGCCAGCATTCTTCGAGGTGATGCAGGAACTCGAGTACCGAACTCCCTGTGCAGTTGGTGTAGCTCTGCGCGATGTTCGCGAGTGCCGAGATTCAGCGCGGAGATCCCGATGAGAATCATGGTCAAACCAAACTGTCGCGGGCCTAGCCCAGCTTGATCGACCGGAGAAGTGGGACCTAGCAGCTGCCCTGCCTTGTAGAAGCCGTACCCAAAAGTAATGAGTGAGATGGCAGTTCGTACCCAGGCTATCAGTGTGCGTTCCAGGGCCAGGCGGTTGCGCTCGGCAGCGAGACGCGTGGCGTTGTCGATTTTGAGACCGGCCTTTTCCATGGTTCTTTGCATCGGGACCTCGCTACTGGGTGATCTGGCCGGAGTGCGGCGAACAAGGTTCGCCGCCCTGGTTTCAGCCGACAGCTTGGACAGAAACGATTTTGGATGCTCGCGAAAAAGGAACCGTGCCAATCGATTTTCGCCGAGAGCGGTTCCAGTTCCGTGAATCGCGAAACGGTATGAGCATCACGAAGAAAATGGTTGCGATACGGATGAGCCCTCCGGGCGGAGACCCTTGTCAAGTTGAAACTTCCTGGCAGCCAGAGCGATTTTCGGCAACAGACATCCGCCTCCCTCCGCAAGGCAGCGAGGTAGTCATGCAACTCCTTGCGGCTGAGGAGCATACGTATAACTCCCACGCGCTCAAGTATTTGCGCGACCGAACTGGCTATCTCCATGAAGATGCGTATTTTGCAGACACGGGAGGTGCGCAGAGCAGACGACACAACTGATTGTTCAGGATGGAAGAATCGTGGCTATACTTCGAATCACCAATTCTTTCACTCCTCGACTTAGAGCGTCACTTGTCGGACTTCAAAACTGACGGAGAAGGGATCATGTCGCCCCATCGTTCCGGTGCCGATCTGCCCATCTATCCCAGGGCCTTTATTGCAGCGTCGAAGCTTCAACGGCAACGAGACCGAGTCTTCGTGGCAATGCCCTTCGAGGCCAGTCACTCGAAGACCCTGTGGAAGCTGTTGCAGTCGATTTGCGAGATTCATGAGTTCAACCCACGGCGAGGAGATAGCGCCCAGGCGAGTCATTCCGTTGTCGCTGATGTGCTTGAGGAACTCGAAAGTGCCGAAGTCGTGATTGCCGACCTCACAGGACTGAATCCCAACGTGCTCTACGAACTGGGTATAGCCCACGTCAGGTGCGACGCGGTGGTGTTGCTGTGTCAGCGAGGACAGACCCTCCCGTTCGATCTGGCTTCGATTCGATGCTTGTTCTTCGACTTGAGCACGGTGGGTGGCAAGGAAGAGCTGGCGGTCAACTTGGGGAGAATTCTGGAAGAGCTGAGACAGCCGGGTAAGCCGACCCTCATCGATGGCAGCGCGGAGCGCACGCAATCGGTTATTGCCGATCTAAAACTGCTGGCCGATCTGCCCGACGACGAGTTAAAGAATGAAATCATCTGGTACAGCGGCTTCCTGTCGTCATTTTCAGTGGGAGAAGTAAAGGCGTTTCGGGACGACGAGCAGTCCTATCAGGATGCGCGATTGCAGGAGCGTGAGTGGCTGTTAAAGCTGGCACGTCGCGGGTGTGGCATTCGCTGCGTGATTACTCCACCAGCAAAGACAACCTGCTGCCCGATCGGGTGAGTTACGCGTTGGAGAGAGTCCGCGCCCTCATCGTGTTTCTGGAGAGCGGCGATCCTGCGCTGCAAAACATTGAGTTCGTCATCTCTCCCTTCCTGCAGAAGAATTTCCATATCATCGGCCGGCTGTGCTTCTCCGAGGGTTTCAGAATCGGCCTGGAATCAGGCTACCCTCTTACCTTGAGGCAAAGCCACCCCGAGGCAATTACATCGAGTACGCTGCTGCATCGTGCGTTGTTTGAGCGGCTTCGCGACTACACGTTAATGGAGTATCCGCCCGAACATTCTCAGTCGAGTTCGCGCGAGAACCTCAGGCTCGCAGTGCTAAGGTGTCTGAAAGAATCGCAGACGTTCTGCGAAGAGGAGGTGCGAGTCAATGCAAGGACGTGAACGGATATTCAACATTCTGTCTACGTCCCGACATACTTTGCGTACAGGCTCCTCGCAATCGCGGTGTCGGTGGTGCCTTTGATGATGGCGCGACCGTCGGGGAAGAGAGTCATCTCGTAGGGCTCGCGCCAGAACTTCAGCACGAACTCATTGTGCTTCACCTGGCCGTGGGGCGTAAGTCGGCGGGTGATCTCCTCAAAGTCGATGGGACGCTGGCGTTCGTGGATTTGGACCGAATTGCGACCGCACATCGAAATATGAGGGCGGCCTTGGCCGGCGAGATGCACGAAGTCATGCTGCCGGCAGGCGCGGCAGCCATCGCGCGGGCGAGCGGTGGAGACTTCAGCGTGTTCGTTCGTCCAGACATCGTAGGACCACAGGGTACGACGGATTTTGTCGCCCCCGCCGACCATGAGCTTCATGGCTTCGGCTGCAGCGATTGAGGCAACGAGATTTACGGCAGAATTGAGAATGCCCGAGGTGTCACAGGTCTCGACCAGTCCGGTGGGCGAGTCGGGAAAGATGCAAGCGAGGCAGGCGGTGTCCCCGGGAAGGATGGTCATAGTGACGGCGTAGCTGGCGACTCCGGCGGCGTAGATCCAGGGCAGCTTTTCGCTGACGGCGAAGTCGTTGATGAGGTAGCGGGTCTCGAAATTGTCGGTGCCGTCGAGAACGAGATGGACATCGCCGAGAAGGTCGGTAGCGTTGTCAGACACGAGGTCAGCGGCGTGCGGCTCGACCTCGATCTCGGAGTTGAAGCTGCGGATTTTGCGAGCGGCGGCAATGGCTTTGGGCAATGATTCGGCGGCATCGGCCTCGTCGAACAGAACCTGGCGCTGCAGGTTGCTGGCTTCGACATAATCGCGGTCGATGATGCGCAGGTAGCCGACTCCGGCGCGCGCCAGCAGCCCAGACAACGCTGAGCCGGTGGCGCCGCATCCGACGATGGCGACGCGCGCGGCAGCAAGGCGCTTCTGGCCGTCGGGGCCGATCGGGGGAAAGAGGATCTGGCGTGAGTAACGCTCGGTCAACTCGCGCCCGCCTACCTGCTCATGGGGAAGCATCCTTAGTTATTATAGGAACGCCACAAGGGTTTCGTCGCGCTCGGCGCGGGACCGCAAGAGCCGTGTGGACAAACCCGGCCGTGGCATTGGCCGCTACGCGGCCTGCGGGACACATAGGGTGGCATGACCATCGGCTTGCGCCGCCGCTGGCTACAAAATCGTTGTCGTCGCTCTGCGACTTGGGTCATCGGCAATGCTTAGTTCCAGGGTAGCTCCCAAAACAGTAGCGAGAACCCGAGCACCCCACTCTTCATTCCCTCGGGTGGACGCAGTCCCGTCGCCAGCCGGGATGGCAACGGGATCGTGGGGGTTACGAGTTTGAGGAAGCCAACCACGCCAATTATTTTGGGGCACGGGCTGCTAGGCGCGGTGCTCACGCTCGGCATGATGTCGGCGTGGTCGCAGAATCCTTCGTCGCAGAACGTTCCGCCGCAGCCCAATCCTGAAAACGAGCACCTGAGCGACCAACCTCATCCCACGCCGGAGCTGTCGCGCTCCACGAAGTACGAAGGCGCAATTGTTCACGACATCCAGTTTCACGGCATCGCGGGAACGAATCCTGACATGTTGCGCGGCCTGGTGCTGGTGAAAGCCGGCGAGCCGCTCGATCGGGAGGCGCTGCGTGAGTCGATTCGGGTGCTGTATGCGACGGGACGGTTTTCGAGCCTGCATGTGGAGGCGTCGCCCGCGACGGGCGGTGGCATCACGCTTACCTTCGTGGCTACCGAAAACTACTTCAACGGCGACGTCAGCATTCAGGGGCTGAACCCGAAGACGCTGCCCAAGGCGCATCAGCTGATTTATGCCGCTAAGCTCGACCTGGGTGAGCTGTTCGCGGAAGACAATGTGAAGCTCGCGATGGAACGGATGAATAAAGTGATGGGCGATAACGGCTATTACGAGTCGTCGATTACCTATGACCTGAAGCCGCATGAAGACTCGCGACAGATGGACATGGTGTTTCATGTGACGCCGGGTGATGTGGCGCGTGTCGGCAAAGTGAAGATCGAAGGCGACACAGGCATTTCGGAAGATCAGGTGGTGAAGATCACGAGGCTAAAGCCCGGCACCAGAGTGAAGAATGCCAATGTGTCGCGCGCGTTAGACCGATTGCGCAAGCACTACCAGAAGAACGACCACCTCGAGGCACAGGTGTCGCTTACCGATCGCGACTACCAAGCCGCAAGCAACACGGTGAGCTACATGTTCGAAGTCGAGCAGGGGGCAAAGGTCGTCATTACCGCCGAGGGAGCAAAGATCGCGAACCGGGACATGAAGAAGCTCGTGCCGGTATACCAGGAAAATGCGGTAGACGATGACCTGCTCAACGAAGGCCGCCGCAACCTGCGGAATTTCATGCAGACTAAGGGCTACTTCGACGTTACGGTGGATGTAGAGCGACGTCCGGTGCCCGATGCCGACCGGGTAGACATTATCTACAAGATCAATCCGGGCGAGAAGCACCAACTGGCGGCGATCAAGATCGAAGGCAACCAGTATTTCGACGATGCGACGATTCGCGAACGCCTGACGATCCAGCCCAAGAACTGGGTGCTGACGAGTGGCCGGTTCAGCCAGCGCATGATGAGCGACGACGCGGCGGCGATCAAGGCACTCTATGTGTCGAATGGATTTCAGGAGGTCAAGGTCGATGCGTCGCTCGAGGACAACTACGATCGCGACAAAGGCCAAATCGCGGTAGTGTTCAAGATCGCTGAGGGGCCGCAGACTCTGGTCAAGGACCTGACGATCGAAGGCAATAACAGTTTCAGCGACGAGCGGCTGGCACCGCTGTTGAGCAGCGTGCCGGGGCAGCCATTCAGCGAAGCCGACATCATCAGCGATCGCGATGCGCTGACCTTCTTCTACTACAACCGCGGGTTTCCGGATGTTCAGTTCGACTCTTCGTTCAAACCAGTAGCGGGCGAACCCTATCGCATGGACGTGACCTACAAAATCACGGAAGGACAGCATGTCGAAGTGGATCGCGTGATCGTTACCGGCCTGGAGAATACCCGTCAGAGCGTCTTGAACCGGCGGCTGCGCATTCAGACGGGCGATCCGCTAAGCCAGGCGGAAATGGTGGATTCGCAACGGCGGCTGTACAACCTGGGAATCTTTAACCAGGTTGATGTGGCGGTACAGAATCCGGAAGGAATCGAGCCGCAGAAGAATGTTCTGTTCAACCTGGCGGAAGCGCCGCGCTGGACGTTCCGGTATGGCGGCGGCATCGAGTTTGCGACTGGAAACACGCCGCAGATCAACAATCCACAGGGCGGGTCGAGCGTAAGTCCGAGTGGCGTGCTGGAGATTACGCGGCTGAACATGTTCGGACGCGACCAGACGCTGAGCATGCGGGCGCGAGTGGGCTTGCTGACGCGGCGGGGACTGATCAGCTACGACGCGCCGCGACTCTTCAGTAAAGAAAACTGGCACTTCACCGTCAGCGCTTTCTACGACAATACGGTCAACGTTAATACCTTCACCTCAGAGCGCCTGGAAGGTTCGATCGGCGCTGAGCAGCGCTACAGCCGGGCGACGACGATTATCTACCGACTCAGCTATCAGCGTGTGCGTGTCGATCCGTCGAGCCTGGTGATCGATCCGAATCTCATTCCGCTGTATTCGCGTCCGGTGCGTATCGCGATGCCAAGTGTGACCTGGGTACGAGACACGCGCGACAATCCGGTGGACACGCACAAAGGTACGTACAACCTCGTCAATCTCGGCCTGGCGACGAGCGCGCTGGGGTCGGAGTCGAATTTCGGCAAGGTACTGCTGCAGAATTCGACCTACTACACGTTTCACAAGAAGTGGGTGTTCGCGCGCAATACGCTGATTGGCATCGAGCATCCGTACGGTACGAATTACTACCCGGGCGGATCGGCGACGGCGATTCCGCTGCCCGAGCTGTTCTTCTCCGGCGGCGGTAATTCCCTGCGCGGCTTTGCCATCAATCAGGCCGGTCCGCGCGACCTCGAGACCGGCTACCCGATTGGTGGGCAGGGACTGTTCGTCAATAACCTCGAGATCCGCACGCCTCCAGTACTGCTGCCGTACGCCCAAGACAATTTAAGCTTTGTCTTTTTCCACGATATGGGCAATGTATTCGCGACAGCGAACCAGATCTGGGGCGGCCTGGTGCGTTTCCAGCAACCTTCGATATCGGCGTGCGCACCGCCTAACGCGTCGGTGCGCTGCAACTTTAGCTATAACCCGCAGGCCGTGGGTATAGGACTGCGCTACAAGACCCCGGTCGGACCGGTGCGTGGAGATATTGGGTACAACTTCAATCCCACGCGCTATCCGGTACGCGAAGACGGCACAGTTGAGACGCTACGCCACTGGAATTACTTTTTCAGCATTGGACAAACTTTCTGATGAAACGACTACGACACATCGTTATTTCTATTTTGCTGGTGGTTCCGCTCGCGGCTTTCGCCGGAGAGGTGATCGACGGCGTCATTGCTACGGTCAATCGCAAGCCGATCCTGCAGAGCGAGTGGGACGACGCCGTACGCTATGAAGCCTTCATGCAGCAAAAGCCGCTGCGAGCCGTGACGGAGGGAGACCGTGTCAGCGCGCTGGAACGGCTGATCGACCGGCGGCTTCTGGAGAGCCAGATGTCCGACGCAAGCCGCTTTGCGCCGTCGCGTGATGAGGTTCGCGTTGGCCTGGCGAAGCTGCGGGAGCAGATTCCCGGCGCCAAGGACAATCAGGCGTGGCAGAAGATGCTGTCTTCGTATGCATTGAAGGAGCGCGATATTGAGGCGGGCTTGCGGAGCGAGACGCTAATGATGAACTTCATCGAAGTGCGCTTGCGGCCGAGCGTTCACGTCCAGCCGGAAGAGGTGGAAGCCTATTACCGCGCGCAGGTGCTGCCCGATATGGAGAAGGTCGGCGTCAAGGTAGTGACCTTCGAGGAGCTCGAGCCGCGGATTCGGGAGGTGCTAGTGCAACAGCACATCGATCAGTTGCTGGATACATGGCTGCACAATCTGCGGCAACAGACGCCAATTCATAGCAGTATTCCGCTGCCGGCGCGGAGTTTGTCGGCAGGACGCGAGGCGGAAGGCGGAATCTGAAGATGGCCGAGAATGCAAAAGTCCGGTTGTCGCGCTTCCCATGGTGGTTCTGGGTGGTGATGGCCGGACTGTTTGCGGTTCTGGTCGCCGCGATCGGATGGTTTTTGACCAGTCCGGCATTTGAAGAGATCGTGCGCTACCGCGTGGTTGCTGAGCTGGAGAAAGCGACCGGCGGCACGGTTGCGTTGCAATCGCTGAAGTGGAACGTTTCGAAGCTGGAGATCGAAGCGAAGGGCCTGACCATCCACGGAACGGAGCCGGTGACGCAAGTCCCTCTAGCGCACGCTGACCGGCTATACCTGCGGCTGAGAGTGGTTTCGTTCCTGAAGACACAAATCGACCTGCGCCGGTTGACGCTAGAACGGCCCGTGATTCACGTGATCGTGAAGCCGGACGGGTCGACGAATGTACCTGAGCCGAAAGGGAAGTCGACCGGCGATCCGCTGCAGCAACTGTTCGATCTGGCCATCGGCAGGACGGAGTTACATAACGGCTTATTGATCCTGAATAACGAGAAGCTGCCGTTGGACTTCAAGGCCGATGACGTGGGCCTGATGATGGATTACCAGCGCCTGCTTCGCCGCTATGATGCATCGCTACACCTGGGCAAGATCGATGCGCAATTCCAGGACTGGCGTGACATCGCGGCGAGTGCCGATGCCGAATTTTCGTTGGAGCGCAACCGCGCGCAAGTGCGCTCGTTCAAGCTGACATCGCAGAAGTCCTCAGTCGAGCTGAGCGGGACGGTGGAGGGCTTCAATCATCCGAAGCTACAGATCGCTTATGAGGGTACCCTCGATCTGGCACAAGCAGGCAGTATCGTTCGCGTTTACCAAGTGCGTAGTGGCGGTGCGACATTCAGCGGGTCGGGGACATTCTCGCAGGCGAGTTTTACGACCAGTGGCAAAGTTGGATTGCGCGGCGTCGTCTATCAGGATCCAAGCCTCAGCCTTCGCGATGCCAGTGCCAGCAGCGAGTTTTCACTGGATCGCGAGCACATCCTGCTGAGGAAGATTGATGCCAGGCTGCTGGGTGGGACGGTCACAGGGAACGCTGAGGTCACCCACTACGCTCCAGCATTGGAGACTACGGGTGCGACCATCCAAAGCGAGCCGCCGGCGAAAACAGGAAAGCCGCTGCCGGGCAGGGCAAGGAAATCGGTTGTCAGTCCGGTACAACAGGGAATCGCGAGTTTCAAAGTCACGGGCGCATCGCTTGGCGAGTTCGTCCGGATGCTGTCGAGCAAGTCGTTGCCCCTCGACAGGCTCAATGCAGCCGGCGTCGTAAACGGTACGGTTGACCTAACGTGGAAGGAATCGATCACTCGGGTGATTGCCGAGATGGCGCTCGATGCGACGGTTCCGGCGCAGCCGAGAACGAACCAATTGCCGGTGAGTGGAACGTTTCGCGGCCGCTATGACTTGCGCTCGGGAACGACCAATCTTGCGCAGTTGAGTCTCGCGACTCCGCACACCGAAGCCAATGCTCGAGGAGTGCTGGGCTCACGGACCGCAGAGTTGAACCTGGGCGTGACGACGACCAGCCTACAGGAATTCCAGCCGCTACTGAATGCGATGGGAGAGTCAGCGGTGCCGGTGGAGCTCAACGGACGGGCCAGCTTCAAGGGCACGCTGAGCGGCAGGCTTGAGCATCCTGATGTCGCGGGACGGCTGTTGGCGACTGACTTCAACTACGTCTACACGCCGGCACAGCCACCGGCTCCGAAGCCGCAGCCCACGCTGGTGAGCCGAGTCGAGTCCGCATTCCATATCGGGCAGGCTGCTTCTGAGGCGACGCCGCCGCCACCGCCGCAACCGAAGCGCATTCACATCGACTCATTCGCCGGCGATGTGCAATACGGACGCACGCAAGTTGCGCTACGGAATGGCGTGATTCAACAGGGCAGCGCGAATTTGAACGTCGACGGCTCAGCGACACTCGATAACGGCGCGTTCACCGATCACTCGCCATTCGAGGTGCATGCATCCATCCGCAATGCGAATGTTGCTGATCTGCAGCGCACCATCGGGACGGACTATCCGGTATCAGGGATCGTGAATCTCAACCTGGCCGCGTCAGGGACGCAGAAGGACCCACACGGACAAGGACACCTGGTTGTTACGCATGGTGAAGCGCACGGACATCCGATTAAGACCCTGACCACCGATTTGCTGGTGACGAACCAGGAGGCGCAGCTCGAGAACATTCGAATCGAGGCGCTCGGTGGCTCGATGTCAGGCGCTGCAGCGTACAACTTCACCAGTAAAGAAGTGCGTGCCGATCTCCGCGGAGACAATATCGATCTGGCCCAGGTAACTGAATTGCAAAGACTGCCCGTCGAGGAGCATGGGACCGCCAGCTTCACGCTGAAGACGTCGGGTCCGCTGAGCCTGCCGAGGGTGGAAGCGCATGTCGAGGTTGCCAAGCTGGTGATAAATGACGAGTTCCAGGGAGGTCTGGTGTTCGATGCGGTCACCCGTGGCGACACGGTCGAGATCACGGCGCGCTCGAGCTTCGAGCATGCATCCTTGACGCTGGATGGCACGGTGGACGAGAAAGGCGATCTGCAGAGTGAGTTGCGCGTGCAGTTCCATCAGGTGGATATCGATCCGCTGTTGACGGCTGAGCTGAAGACCAGAATTACGGGCCACTCATCGCTGGAGGGTTACGCGAATATCCAGGGGCCCCTGCGTAATCCGCGAGCGTTCAAGGGGACGCTCGAGATCGATTCCTTCTCGGTGGAATTGGAGAGAATTCCCATTCGCAGCGATGGTCCCATTGAACTGGCGCTCGACGATGGAGTGGTATCGGTGAAACGGCTGACGATGAGCGCCTCCGACACCCACTTGACCGCGGGCGGGACCATCGATCTCAAGGGTGAGCGGCCGCTCGATCTTTATGCAAAAGGCCATCTCAACGTGGCGCTGTTCCATGCGCTCGATGATGAGATCACCGCATACGGTACGACCGAGGCCGACGTGACCATCAAGGGCACCGTCGCCAAGCCCGTCATCACGGGACGTGTGGTGGTCGCACATGCCGGCTTCTCGATGATCGACCTTCCGGCGGCGCTGGGAGAAGTAAACGGAACGATGGTCTTCAACCAGAACCGCCTGGAGGTGGAGAAACTTTCCGGACGTGTGGGCGGCGGGCAGGTGAACTTCTCGGGGTACATCGCCTACGGCAATACGATCGCGTTCGATCTGAAGTCCGACGGGCACGATATCCGCTTCCGTTATGGCGGAATAAGCCTGACCGCGGACCAGAATCTGCACCTCAGCGGCACGCTCCAGAGCGCAAACCTGACGGGTGATATCACAATCACGCGCTTTGCGCAGATTCCGGCAGACGTGGCAGCGGCATTTACTTCTGCGCCGGTTGCGGCGCCGAACCCAGCGTCGCCGCTGAACAACCTTCGTTTTGATGTGCACATTGTCTCGGCTCCGGAGTTGACCGTGCAGACGTCGCTAGCCAAATTGTCGGGTGATGCCGACCTGCGATTGCGGGGGACGGGCGCCCGGCCTGTGCTATTGGGGCGCGTCAACATTGCTGAAGGGGACATTAATATCGGCGGGCAAAAGTATCACCTCGAGCGCGGCGACATCACGTTTGCTAATCCGATTCGTATCGATCCCACGCTCGACTTGGAAGCCACCACACGCGTACGCGACTTCGACATCACCATCGGCCTGCACGGCACGATAGAGAAGCTGACCACGACGTACCGGTCGGATCCGCCGCTGTCTAGCGATGACATCATTGCGCTACTGGCGTTTGGCCGCACGCAGGAAGAAGGCTATTTGGCAACTGGACCCCAGAGCGGGAGCGGCTTGGGCCAGGGCGCGGGAAATCTGGTGCTGGGACAGGTCATCAACCAGGCGGTGAGTAATCGGGTGTCGAAGCTGTTCGGCGTGAGTTCGATTCGCATCAATCCGTCGGTCGGCGGGCCGGACAACAACCCGAACGCGCGACTGACCGTCGAACAGCAGGTATCGAATAACGTGACTGTGACCTACATCACGAACCTGACACAATCGGCGCAGCAGGTGATTCAGTTTGAGTACAACATTAATTCGGAGTACACCGTGCAGGCCATACGCGATGAGAACGGCGTGGTGAGCTTCGTCTTGCTGATTCGGAAGCGGAAGAAATAGGCGCCGAAATTCGGGTCCACCGAACTGTGCGGTCGAAAGGAACATGGTGGCATTCTGGAAACAACCCGTCGACGAGTCGCAGTACCTGGCCGAGCAGCGTGCCCGCATGGTGAACCTGCAACTGCGCGAGCGGGGTATCCGGGATGAGCGCGTACTGGCGGCCATGGGGAAGGTTCCGCGAGAGGCTTTCATTGCGCCGGAGTTCGGACGAGAGGCATATTCGGACGGGCCACTGCCGATTGGCGCAGGCCAGACGGTCTCGCAGCCGTACATGGTCGCCGCGATGGTCGAGGCGCTGGAGGTGCAACCATCGGACCGAGTGCTGGAGGTCGGAACAGGGACGGGCTATGAAGCGGCGGTGCTGGGCGAACTTGCGTCAGAAGTGTGGACGATCGAGCGGCATGCCGCGCTGGCGGAGAAGGCCAGGCAGATTCTCGCGGAATTGGGCTACAGCAACGTGCACGTCGTTTGCGGGGATGGAAGCCAGGGACTTCCGGAACACGGACCATTCGACAAGATTGTTGTGGCGGCGGGTGCTCCACACGCTCCGCCGAGCCTCATCGCACAACTGGCGGAGGGTGGCATACTGGCGGTTCCGGTGGGCAATCGTGTCGAGCAGCAGCTCCAGATCGTGCGCAAGAGCGGGGGCGTGATTACCACGTCGCGGCACGTCCTGTGTTGCTTTGTGCCATTGGTGGGCGCAGAAGGCTGGCAGGCCTAATCGTCACTGCAGCAGTAGTACAGTGGACGCGACCACGAGTCCGGTAACTGCCAGGACGATTCCCAGAAACCAGAAATGCCTGAGGCCGGTGAGTAGCGTGATAGAGGTGACTACCAGCGATATCTCGAGGAAGACTTCTGCCAGGTCGAAGCGGTTGGCGCGCCGCGTCTCGTGGCGCAACTCGTCTTCCAGTTTGCGGGCCTCGCTCTGGATGTCCTTTTGTTCGTCGCGATATTTCTCGATGTCGGCTTCGAAGTGCTTCGAGACTTGTTCGGCTTTTTCGTTCTTACCTTCGAGAGCCGCCAGCACGTCATTGAGTGCCTCAAGATTGTTACGGCGAAGGTTTTTTGCCTGGTAGTATGCCCACTCGTCGGTGGTCTTGTTTTGCAACAGGATTTCTTCCGTGTGGGCGCGATGCCCGAGCAACGAGATAGTCGCGACCAAAACGGCGACCACCGCCATGGTAAGGCCGACAGGAGCAAGGCCCTTTTCGGCGGCCTTCTCGGCACGTTCTTTCAATTCGCTAAGTTCTTCGCCGGCGGACATGCGCCTCCCTGATCGGGGATGGTGTAAGGAAAAGGATACTACGAGGCTGCCGGGAAGGCAGGATCGAGCGAGGAGCTAAGCGCACTCGACTTGCGCGGCGCGAATCTTCTTCCGAAGCTCCTCGACTAAAGGTCCCAAGGGAGCGCTGTGCGGGGCGTCAAGCTTCGAGAGACGGTCTTCGATGTCCATCAGGACCTTATTGGCATCTTCGAGAGCGGCATGGGCGCACGCTGCATATTCCGCGCCCGCGTCGTCGACGAGGCTGAACGCCATATCAACATCGGCTTCGGACGCGACCGGAAGTTCGATGGATGATGGTGGGCATCGGACATAAGGGACCGCTATTGATGGCGCGGAAGTACTGTATCGCATTCTGCCATGCAGCAGCGATCAAAGCTCAGCCTTGACAAAATACCAGATTAGATATATTCCAAATAAGACAGATGGATGCCGACGCGATCAGACGGTCCCTGGAAGGCGGCGGGTTGCGGTGCACGCCGCAGCGCTACGCCGTGATGGCATTCCTGACCGGTTGCGACAGGCATCCTACGGCTGCAGAAATCTTCCAAGCCGTAAACCACGTGGATCCACGCTCCTCGAGAGCCACAACCTATAACAATCTGCGGGACCTGGTAGAGGCGGGCTTGGTGCGAGAAGTGGCTGTGGAGGGCCGCGCCGCGCGATTCGATGCGAAAGGCATGCGGCATCACCACTTTATCTGCGACCGCTGTGGCAACGTTGAAGACATGGAGTGGTACGACGTGCCCAGGCCGGGCTCGGGTTCCCTTGGTAAGCGGGTCCTCCGCGAAAGTGAAGTGATTTTTCGCGGCCTCTGCACAAAGTGTGCTCCGCGGCGTCCTCTCAAGCGCCGCAGGCGTGTGAATGTCGGATAGCGCGCCCGCAAGCGCAGGGTTTGCAATTTCGCGCATGGGAAAGACAGACATAGGTTCGTAGTTCGTAACAATTCGAAGGATGAGGAATATATGGAGAAGGAAGTCACCAACGCAGCAGGAGCGACTGTCCTCAATGGTCAGGAGCAAAACTCGTCAACCGAATCAAAATGCCCGGAAGCGCACGGAGCTCGCCAACACACCCTGGCTGGGG
>Ga0306921_10001635_pt1 | contig 21907 bp, 16 predicted proteins | sample sta12Cox44000080_FD_203760 | JGI IMG/M metagenome (GOLD analysis project Ga0306921, IMG submission 203760) | Lab enrichment of tropical soil microbial communities from Luquillo Experimental Forest, Puerto Rico - statoxic.12C.oxic.44.000.080 (v2)... | ecosystem: Environmental > Terrestrial >...
TCTGTCTTTCGGACGGTACTGAGGTCAGCGTCGATCGTTTTGAAACGCGAGACGGGAAGTTCCTGCTCTTTGTCCCCGGCGGCAGTGCACCATTGGAATATCCCTCGAGCTCGGTCAAAGGCATCAATATGCCTTGTCCGGCCGCGCCAGCGGCGCCCCGGTTCGGCATTCACGGGTCGAATACCGTCGGTGAGCGTCTTATGCCGATGCTGATCGAGGCTTATGGACAAAGACGGCTTGGGGTGAGGCCCACTGCCAGATTGACTGCTCCAGAGGAGCAGGAAATCACGGTAAAGTCGCCCTCCGGGCCGCGGGCAATTATCGATCTTCACGCGCACGGATCGGGAACAGCCACGGCCGCTCTCGTCGATGGTACGGCTGTCATTGGGATGGCGTCACGCCGGTTGAACTCGGATGAAGTCAGGCTCCTAGGGCAGCGGTTCAGTGTCGATATGCTTGCTCCTGGGAACGAGCACGTTCTCGCGCTCGATGGTCTTGCGGTGATCGTCAATCCGAGCAACCCAATCAAACAATTGCGCCTCGATCAGATCGCAAAAATCTTCTCGGGTGAGGTTGCAAACTGGAGGGAGGTCGGCGGGCCCGACCGACCCATAAAGATCCTCCGACGGGACGATAAATCGGGCACTTACGACACGTTCAAGACCCTAGTACTCGCCCCGTTTCGGGTTAGCATCTCCCCCCAGGCGAAACTCTTCGAGTCGAGCGAGACGCTTTCGGCCGAAGTAACGCGCGATCTCGATACGATCGGGTTCATCGGCCTGCCCTACGTCAATAGAAATATCGCCTTATCGATCGCTTCGTCGTGCGGTATCTCTAGCGCCCCGTCAAAATATTTAATAAAGACGGAAGAATATCCGCTAGCTCGACGCTTGTATCTCTACACTATTGGAGCTCCAGCGGACCCAACTGCGCGCGAGCTGCTGCAATTTGCGCTCTCGGATGACGCACAGTCGACAGTGCAAGATGCAGAGTTCGTCGATCAGGCTGTCGCCCAACAAGACGAGTCCGATCAGCGACGCTGGGCTGATGCCAACATCGAGAATCCGACGCAGACACTTCCTCCCGGAAAGTTGGTGCCGAATGATGCCATGCAAGCGTTCCGACGCGCGATAAACAACGTAAGTCGAACTTCCATCGTTTTCCGCTTTGACCAAGGAAGCGCGCACCTCGATACAAGGGCGCTACAGGATATCGATCGCCTATCTCGCTATCTCTCGTCCTCGATGGCATCTGGCAAGCGCTTTTACATAGTCGGATTTGCGGACGCGAAGGGGAGTTGGGGATCGAATCGGGCACTTGCCGAAGAACGAGCCCGACAGGTGGTTGAAGCGCTGGCACGCGCCGGTGCACGCGCCCCCAGGGACTATGTCCTGTCCATGTCCTATATGGCCCCTGTAGCATGCAACGACACCGATGAGGGGATGGCGAAAAATCGCCGTGTCGAAGTTTGGATCGCGAGATGACGCGGCGGAGGGCGAAAGCGCCGAGCGGCGATGTATTCCGGGTGCTCTCAGGGTGCGGACCCAAGAACAATCTGGTTGCTCCCCACGATAGAGCAATTCGCGGCCCAGCTGGCGGAGGAACGGCTTGAAGCAAGCCTTTGTCGAACCTGATCCGGAGCAGCCCTACGGGCACGCGCTGGTCCGCCTGCCTGGCGCGGCAGCCGCTGCCACCGACCCGCGCTTCCTGATCCGGCGGGAGGGTTACGAGAAAGGGGTTCTGGGCCCCGGAGGTTGGCAGGTCGGCGAAGCTCATCTGTCGCCGCTCTCCGCCGATGCGGAAGGCGACGACCTGGTGATCCGCCTCGGTCCACAGGTGGTCGATCTGCTGGAACCCGGCACCGTGCTGCTCACCGTGCCCGCTGCTGGGTTCGACGGGTTTGCGGTGTGGCCCGACATCGCCCCCTCCTATACCGGCAGCACGAGCAGGTTGCGCCAGTCTCCTTCTCAGCCTGAACGCAAGAAGGAAGCCCAACTCGCACCCGAACGCATCGTCGAGCCTCGCCCGGAACCTCCGCCGAAACCTGCACCCGAGCCTGCACCGAAGCCGGCGCCCAGCCCAGTTCCTCCGCGTCGGCACTGGCCGCTGTATGCGGCGCTGGTGTTGCTCCTCCTCGCCGGAGGCGGTTACGGCGTTTGGCACCTCATTATCCCCCCTTGTACCAGCGCACCAGGAGCCCGGGTCCCAGACGGGTGTCCAGGACCCGTTGGCCCGGGACCCGGATCTGCCTCTCGAGCCGAGTGCGAGACTGGCACGCCCGCCCAAATCATCGCCTGCAATCCTACACCGCAGCGTCTGGCGGAGCTGGGCCAGAGGCTAATGGATGCAGGTCGAGCCAACGACGCGGAGTTGTTGTGGGAGGCCGGAGCCGATCAAGGAAGTGGCTCCGCCGCGCTGCGGCTCGCAAAGCTGTACGATCCGAACTCCTTCCGGCCCGGCGGCCCTGTCCCACGGCCGGATCCGCGGTTGGCGGCCAAGTATTACAGGCAAGCCGCGGACGCGGGCGTAACCGACGTCGCCGAGCCGCGCGAAGCGCTGCGGCGGTACCTCGAAGACAGGCGAGGGCGCGGCGATCAGGACGCCCGGATTATTCTGCAGGAGTTCTGGTTATGAGAACTTTCGCACGTGCATTTCTGCTCTGGTTCGCCGCTGCTCTCGTCTCGGTCCACAGTATTGCAATGGCTGCCGATGCTCCGCGTCAGCCCAAGAAGATGGAAGGCAAACAGACCCTCTTCCAGCGGGTCATCGTACGCCCCGGCGCGATGCTCTATCCCAGCCCGCAGGCGAGCGGCGGCCAGCCCGTCCCCGGTTTTTCGGTGTTCTACGTTTACGATCGCCGCGGCGAGGGTGATGACGCCTGGGTGGAGGTCGGCCGTGCCGCCGACGGACAGACTCAGGGCTGGATTCGTGGCGCCAAGCTGATCGACTGGAAGCACACGATCATAGCCGCCTTCACCAACCCTGCCGGGCGTGGCCGCACCCTCTTCTTCCGTCAGGAATCGGATCTGCGCTCGGTGGTTCAGAACCCGAACGCCGGCCAGGAGGCCGGCCGGCTGCGAGCCGATGCGCTCGCCAATCACCCCGGCCCGATCGTCGCGCTGGAGCCTGAGAACTATGTCGACATCACGCGCAATTTTTATCTTTTTCCAGTGCTGAATGCGCAGGAGATGGAAACGGGTCAGGACAACCCAACACGGTTGCTAGAATTGATCTCCGCTCCGGCTGACCAACAGCGCCCGCCGCAGCCGCGCCAGCAAGCGTTGGAGAACTTCCGCGCCGGTGTTGTGTTCGTCGTCGACACTACCGAATCAACGCAACCCTATATCGACCGCACGCGCAAGGCGATCGCGGAGATCATAAAGCGCATCAATTCCTCGCCGATGAAGGGGAATTTCCGCTTCGGAATGGTGGCGTACCGCGACAGCCTCGAGGATACGCCCCGCCTCGAATACACAACCCGGATCTTTGCCAAGCCCGATTTCGGCCAACCGCCGGACGCGGCGATCGCACAGCTCGCCAATGTGCGCGCCGCCACGGTTTCGTCGCAGGGCTTCGACGAGGATCCGATCGCCGGGATCAAGGCGGCAATTCAGGAGATCGACTGGGGGCAGCTGGGCGGGCGCTATATCATCCTAATCACCGACGCAGGGGCGCGGGAGGCCAATCACCCGCACAGCTATACGCATCTGGGAATCCCGGAGATCGCTTCAATGGCAAGGGAGCACCAGATCTGGCTATACGCGATCCATCTGAAGACGCCGGAAGGACGAGCGGCTCATGACCATGATCGCGCCGCAGCCCAGTACCGTGCGTTGACCCAAACGGGGTTATCAGGCGGCGGATCTCTCTACGTGCCGGTGGAGGGCGGCACGCCGGAGGCATTCGACGGCATGGTCAACCTTTTGGCCAACGCTCTGCTGCGCCGCGCCTCCGAGACAGCGGGAAGGCCGGTGGAGACCCCGCCGCCGCCGCAGACGCCTGAGGCAAGACGCATAGAAGAACAGACACGCATCGTCGCAGAGGCGGTCCGATTGGCGTATCTCGGGCGGGTGGAGGAGACGCGCGTCCCCGATGTGGTCCGTAGTTTTGCCAGCGACAGTGACTTCGCCGACCCCGCTGTCGCCACCCTAAAGCTGCGGGTGCTGTTGACGCGGAACCAACTCTCGGATCTCGCGGATTCGCTGCAGACGATCGTCCGCGAAGGCCTCGCCCACCGTATCGATGAGCAGGCGCTATTCGGCCAGCTTCGCATCGCGCTCGCCACCGCCGCCCGCGACCCGCAGCGCATTGCTCGGGCAACTAAATTCGCCGATCTGCTCGGCGAATATCTCGACGGCCTGCCGTACCATTCCGGTCTGCTGAACATTAGCGAGAGTGACTGGGTGGCGATGGGAGGTATTGCGCAGCGCGAGGTGATCAGCACTGTCGAGACGAAGCTGCGCTTATTCAAGGAGTACGACGCCCAACGCGATCTGTGGGTGGATCTTAGCGGTACCCATAACCCCGGGGAGATGGTCTTTCCGGTGCCCGTCGATGACCTGCCGTGATGAGCCGCTGCTCTCGGCGCGGGAGGTGCGGCGCGTGCTGGGTCGCGGCTCCGACTGCTTCGAGGTGGTGATCGAGGAGCTCGATCTGACACCCTCTGCGCGCGTTGCGATCGTCGGCCCGTCCGGTTCTGGCAAGAGCACGGCTCTCGCCTTGCTGGCATTGGCGATGCGTCCCGATAGCGCACGGGTTCTCCAGCTCAACCCGCCTGAGGCCTCTCCAGTCGATGCCGGGGCGCTGTGGCTGGCCGGCCGATATGATTCGCTTGCCTCGTTGCGCGCTCGGATGCTGGGCTTTGTGCCGCAGGTTGGTGGTCTTCTGCCATTTCTCACCTTGCGGGCCAATATTGCGCTTACCCAGAAGCTGGCGCGTCGGGCCGTCCCTGGGCGTATCGAGCAGCTCGTCGAGGCGCTGGAGATCGCTCAAATCCTCGACCGACTGCCCGCGGAAGTCTCGGTGGGCCAGCGTCAGCGAACCGCCGTTGCCAGAGCGCTAGCCCATGCACCGCCGATTATTCTCGCAGACGAGCCGACCGCTGCTGTCCATCCGGCGCAAGCAAACACGATCATGAGCCTGCTGGCGCACGCGGCCGCGCACAGCGGCGCCGCTTTGCTGGTCGCGACGCACGACATCCATCTGGCGGAAGTGGCCGGCTTTGCGATTGCGCCCATCAACGCTGCCAGCCTGCGCGGCACAGTCGGTTGGCTGCCGACATGAGAAGAGGCTTGGGCTTGATGCCGCTCGCCTTTGCGGATTTATGGTTCGAGCGGCGCTTGGCGTTGTGCACGATCCTCGGCATGGCCGCAGTGCTGGCACCGCTGATCGTACTGGCGGGACTGCGCGCAGGTGTTGTCGAAGGCGTGCGTGAGGCGCTTTTGGAAGACCCACGGACCCGCGAGATCCGCTCGGCAACCAACAGAGACTACGCGGCCGAGCAGCTCGACGCGATCGCGACGGATCCGGCCGTTGCTTTTCTAGTGCCGCATATTCGCTTTCTCGCTACCAGCCTGCCCGTGCGTGTGGCCGACGATCCGGCGGGCCCGACCGTGGAGCTAAGACTTATTCCGACCGCGCCGGGCGACCCATTGCTTGGAGACAGCCCCCAACCGGCCGCGATCGACGATGTCGTGCTGAGCGCCGCCGCAGCGGCAAAACTGCACGTGCAGCCGGGAGCAAGGCTGATGGGCAGCATCACACGCTCGACCCGCGAGAAGCGGGAAAAGCTCGACCTGCCTTTGCATGTGCAGGCCGTGGCTGCGCCCGCCGCCTACCCGGACCCTGCCGCCTTTGTCACTCTGGCTCTGGCTACTTTCAAGGAGGATTACCAGAACGGCGCCGTCGAGGCGCCGGACCCGGGCACACTCCCACAGCCACGCTCCCGTTCCGTCTATGCCGGGTTCCGGCTTTATGCCCGGCATTTGGAGGATGTGCCGGCGCTTGACGCTGCGTTGCGCGCACAGGGCTTGGAGGTCAATTCCCGCGCCGGCGATGTCGCAAACTTGCTCTCGGTCGACCGCAGCCTTGGCCTCCTGCTCCTGATGGTCGCCGGGCTGGGCGCCACCGGATACCTCGTTTCGCTCGGCGCAACCTTGTGGGCGGCGGTCGAGCGCAAGCGACCTGGGCTCGCGATGCTGCGCTTCCTCGGCATGCGAGCAGCGCCGCTCACCGCTTTCCCGATATTGCAGGCCATCGCGCTGGCGCTTGCCGGTTCGGCAATTGCCCTAGTCGCCGCCGAGGCGACAGCGGCGGTGCTCAATTACCTGTTCGCCGGCACAGTGGGTATAGACCGTCCGCTTTGTCGGGTAACGCGTGGGACGGCGTTGGGGGCGATTGGGCTCACGGCCGCCGGCGCGGTGCTTGCCGCTGCCGCCGCCGCTGCCCGCCTCGGACGGATCGAACCTTGGGAGGGGATCGTCACGCCGTCATGATCAAGACTACCGTGATGCTGCTCGCTGTCATCGTTCCGGTGCTCCATAGCACGAGTGCCCAGGCGAGGTGGGATGAGCGCTTTTTCAACCCGAAGCCTGCCGAGGGTGATCTGATCCTGCCTATGCCCTGTGATGGCGCCATGGTTTTTCGCCCGGTCGGCGTTCTCGACCGGGGCGGGCCACTGGACGACAAGCCCGTGGAATTAGGCGCGGCTGACACTGATCTTGGCTTCAATGAGTTCGAGCGGAAGACCTATCTGGCCGCCCCGTTTACTGCGTCGGATGGCAAGAGGCTCTATTGGATGGGCAAATACGAGGTCACCCGTGACCAGTATGCCGCCGTCACGGGCCAATGCCCCACACCCTCGCCAGCCGGTCGATTGGCGCAGTCGGAGGTCAGCTGGTCGGATGCCGTTTTGTTTACCGAGCGCTGGACAGCCTGGCTGTTGCAAAACGCTCGCGACAGCCTGCCCCGCCATGGTCAGGACTACGGCTATATCCGGCTGCCGACCGAGGATGAGTGGGAATACGCCGCGCGTGGTGGCGCCAAAGTTACTGAGAGCGAGTACCTGGCACGTACCTTCCCGATGCCCGACGGGGTGGACCGTTATGCGGTGGCCGGCGCGCGGGCTTCGGAAGGACGGCCGCAACAAGTCGGTCAACTCCTGCCCAATCCGCTTGGCTTGCACGACATATTGGGGAATGTTTCCGAGTGGGTGTTGGATTCCTACCGGCTCAACCATGTTGGACGTCCGCATGGCATGGCCGGCGGTGAGATTGCCCGTGGCGGCAGCTACATCACCCCGCTATCGGAGCTGCGCACCTCGATGCGCGACGAGATTCCGCCGTTTGATCCAAGCCGCAACGCGCCTAGTCGCCTAAGCTTTGTCGGCTTCCGGGTAGTCCTTGCCTCGCCGGCCGGAGGCGGACTGCAGGCGGTGGAGGCGTTGCGGAAGGCTTTTGAGGAGGTCAAGGCCGACGCGCAACGCAACTCCACCAGTACTGCCGACGCCTCGCAAAAACTGCTGCAGCAGATGCAGCAGGAGGTGCAGCAGCAAACGACGGACAACACTCGGCTCCGGACTGAACTCGACCGACTGGCGGCGCGCTTGGCGGCTGAAGCCAGCGCCCGTGCCGAGGCCGCCCGGGAGGCGCTCGGGGCCCAGGTCAGTGGAGCGGCCGCGTTGGCCTATACAGTATGCCGCTTGGGAAGAACCATAACGGTTCAGCAGGAAGCCTTGCAGAACATCGAGAAGCTGGATCCGAAACTGAACCCTAATCCGCCTGGCAGTCCGGGCTACCGGATGCTGCAAGACGGGCTTGCAGTAAACCGCGCCGACCGCGCGTCATCTCTCGACGCCTATTCGGCAGTCGTCCGCAGGGCTGCGGCCGACCTGTCGCGTCAGGATCTCGATTCGGTGCTTCAGCAGGTGAAAAGGGAGTACCAGGAACGCTCCGATCGGCGGCTCGCGCTGCTGCCGGTCGTCTCAACGCATCTCGTCGGCTTTGCCGAACAGCATCCGATGTCGCCCGACAAGATGTTACAAGGCATCGGCGATGTCGCGTTATGCCCGCCGCCCACGCCTGGCCGGTAACCCCGTTACAACGCGCCAAAGACGACTGCTACAGCCGGCTGATTTCCTCCACCAGCTTGTTCTGGGCGTCTTGAAGCTGCTTCACAGTTGCCGCATCCGGCGCACTGCTCGCCTGCTGCTCTTTGATCTTCCGATCGAGCTGGTCGAGCTCTCTGCGGGTCTGTTGCAGCGTCGAATCCTGTGCGCCGCGCCGTTGCTGAGCCTGAGCAAGCTGCTGATGCAGCTTTGCCTGGTTGCGTTGCATCTCGTTGACGCGCCGCTGCAGCGCCGCAAGATCCGCCTCCGAAGCCGCGGCAACCCGTTGCTGTTGAACCGCTTCTTGCCGCGCCGCGACATCCCGGCCCTGCTCTGTCGCAAGCGTGTTCTGCAGCGCCCCGGTACGCTGACTATAGCCGCTGCCGACACTGCAGCCGACACCGGAGAAAAAATCGGCTCGCGACGGATCACATTGCGCGGCGGTGCAGCCGCCGAGCGCCAGTATCAGCATCAAAATCGCCGTGCGCATCATGCCCCCGCCAAGGCTTGCACCATGCTGTTGTAGCTTTGCGACAGCTGCATCTTCGCCGCATCCAGAGTACGCGCCTGCTGCTCGAGCTGAGCACCCCCGGGCCCCGCCTGCGCCGCGTCTTGCCTCATTTCGGCGGCTCGCTTGTTAACGTTCTCGATCATCTGGCGAGTTTTATCTTCGGTCTCGCGGTAGGAGGCGATTTCCGCCTGATAATTCTCCGACGTGATCTGTCCGGCGCGGTATTGCGCATTCAGTTGCCGGATTCGCGCCTGCGCCTCGCTCGCCCGCTGGTGTGCGGCCGCTGCGGCCTGTTGCGCCACTAACGCGTCCTGATGGGCGGAATCGATCAACGCGTTCAAATTCTGCTCGGTCCGTTGCTGTTGGAAATTGTTGCGAGCTACCGCATAACCGGCCGCGGTGCCGAGGGCTCCGCCGAGAGCTGCCCCGGTCGCTACCCCCGCCGCCTTGTTGCTTGACAGGAAATAACCCGCAACGCCCCCCAAAACGGCACCAGTGACCGCCCCCTGGGCGACAGTCGTGTTGAACCGACTGTTAGAACAATCGAGGACCTGGTCGGGGGTTGTCGGATTCTGGCAAGCGGCGTTCATGTTCGCGCAGCCGCCGAGCAAGAGGCTGCCGGAGATGAGGACCAACAAGGCCCGAAAGGTCGATTTCATGCGCCACCACATCGAGCGATGTCGTTACTCGAATTTTACACCTACGGTAGGATCGGGCAACCCTCCTTTGAAATCATTCCGTAAAATCCGCCGCACCCGGAAGCGAGCTCCGCCGGCCAGAGAATAAGCTGGCGTAAGGTCTCCGTCTTGGAGAGAAGACTATCGCCCGGACATGCCGAACCCATCACTGATGGAGCCCAAACCACACCCTACCTGACGCAATATGCGACCTCGATCACCGCGACGACCTCCGCTCTCGAAGTTCGGGCTCTGGAGAAACCCATGGCTGCGGTGGCCGGGGAACGAATTTGCCGTTAGGGGACACTTAGCCCCATGCCCAAAACGAAACAGCCCGTTTCACCGGCGATCATTGCTGCTGTGGAGGCTTAATAACGGCGCCATTGTTGTCGATCACCATCAGAGTGATAAACGGTTGCTTGCGACCGAAATCGGCGATTACGTCATCGCAACTCGGGCAAGGAGGCCGCTCGGTAAACAACTGAATGGTGCCCCGCGCGCCAGAATTCATGTTGATCGCCCGTCCGACTGCATCCAGAAGCTTGTTTTCAGAGTCTTTGTAGGTCTCTCTGATATCGGCAGGGTTGTTGGTGCCGGCGACAGCCACTGGGCGCGAGTCATAAAGTCCAGTCGCCATGCCAACCAGGCCAACCGCACGCTCCGCATCCCCCGTAACGCTGTCCACTTGGCTGCTGGCTGAAACGAAACAACGTAAACCCGGGACATTTACATAGGCGGCCGCTACGTTGCCCTGGTTCCTCTGCTGGGAGGTCTGCAATGCGCCTCTCACGCGTACCACGTCGGCTCGTATGGTCTCGAAGCTAACTAGCGCACAGTTTGGGGATTGTTGGTCCGGGCCAGAAACGCCGAAGGGTATTGGTCGCGGTGGACTACCATCCGAGGCAGTGGTGCAGCGATATTGCTGATCCGGATTTAATCTCAGGATCGCATTCGTCCCGCGGTCGCCGAACGGGTCGAACACCAACATATCGCCGCTGATGTGGTAACCGAAATGTGGGTTTTCCACGCCCGGGGTGCGTATCCAATTGAACAATGGTGGGTCGCTCGCAACCGGGGGATGCTGGAAGCGAAGCGGGAAGGCAGCGGGCCCAATCACCGCCAGATCATTGTACGCAGCGAAGTAACGCACTTCCGTGCCGGGGAAACGATCAATAGTCGTGTTGGGCGCTAGGAGTCGAGGAAAGGTGACAATTGGCGATCCCAGGGTGATGATCCGCGATCGCGGCAGGTCGGAGATCTGAAGCGTCGCGGCATAGAATAAAAGGCTTTCCTCTGCGATCCCGCCTAGGCTGTGACCGACCATCAAGACGCGTGTATTACCAGACATTCCGAATTCCGCCATAGCCCGCACGGCTGCCTTCGCATACGGATCGAGCAGGGCCATCTGGAACGGCGCTAACGTACCGTTTGCGGTGGCCCAAGTGTTCACCTCATGCTCGCCATTTGACCTGGCGTCTGCGTCGATACCGGTCAGCGTCACCAACCAGTCATATGACGACGGTGGAACGACGCGAGCAATGAAGATCGGATAATGTCGACCCCCGAACGCGCCATAACCACTCATCACAACGCGGGCCAGGTCGCGCATCGAGCGAACGCCTGTGGCTCCGGGTGGTGATGGAACACAGACCGGTCCGCCAGCTGAGTTGGCCGGCGGCCTACTACCCCCAGGCGCAGGCGGTGCAGGCGCCAAGCCGCAAGGCGTGTTGGGACCGGTGCCGGGATACTGCGGATAGGGCGAATGGCCCGGCCAGTTTTGGCGATAAACGGAGGGCAACCCTGACTGGGTACGAGTCGCGCCACTCGTGTTCCCGGCAAGCGCGGGCAACGGCACCAGCATTAGGCCGAGTGAGAGCGTGAACCATAGAACGGACGAGGATCGAAACGGGAGCATCTTGATGCTCGTGCTGCCGGGGCGTTGGCCGGTGACTCAACTAAACTATCACGTTCAACTTGTAAACTATCACGTTCAACTTGGCGTGTCTCGCGCGGACTACTAGTCGCTACTTAGGAAACCGATTACTTCGTCAGGCAGCGGCCAACGGCTTCTGACTGTTCTCGAACACACCTTAACGATACGATTCTGAATCCGACGCTCCCCGTTGCGCTGCGGTGTGCGACCTGGGCGGCACGTTCCTTGGGGTCTCGGACGGCAGCTGTATCTTCGATCGGGTTGTGCGATGGTGACACCATGCCGTTCGCTGATTTTGTTCACCTTCGCGTGCACACCGCCTATTCGCTTTCGGCCGGTGCGATTACCATCAAGGAACTGGCCGGCCTGTGTAAGGCCGAGCACATGCCGGCAGTGGCGATTACCGATACCGGCAACCTGTTCGGGGTGCTCGAATTTGCGACGACCTGTTGTGCGGCTGGTATTCAACCCATCATCGGCTGCGAAATCGCGCTGCAACGCAGCGCGGCGGAAGGGGGCAACCGGTTGGGCCGCGCCGCCGGCGAAACCGACCGGATCGTGTTGTTGGTCCAGAACGAGATCGGGTATCGCAACCTTCTCCAATTGGTGAGCCAGTCCTATCTGGCGGGCGAGGCTGCGAGCGAGCCGACGATCAGCCGCTGCGATCTGTCTCGCGCTGGAGATGGGCTGCTGTGCCTCGCGGGTGGTCCGAGGGGCCCCATCGGACGGCAGCTGGCGGAAGGGCAGGCCGAAGCGGCGGAAGCCGTGCTGACCGAGTTGGCTGCTGCCTTTCCGGGCCGGCTTTATATCGAGCTAATGCGCCACGGGACGCCGGAGGAGGCCCGCTGCGAGCCCGGCCTCGTCGAGCTGGCCTATCGTCACGGGTTGCCGCTTGTCGCCACCAATGACGCCTATTTCCCCGATCGCGACTTTCACGAGGCGCATGACGCGCTGCTCTGTATCGCACAAGGGACGGCAGTGGCAGACGCAGACCGCAAGAGGCTGACCCCATTCCATTACTTCCGGCCCGCCGCAGAGATGCGCGCGCTCTTTGCCGACCTGCCGGAAGCCTGCGATAACACGCTCGTCATTGCCCGCCGGTGCGCTTACATCCCGCAGCCCCGGCAGCCAATCCTGCCGGCCTTCGCAGGCAGCGAAGGTCTCGACGAGGAGACTGCACTACGCCGTGTTGCGCTCGCCGGTCTCGAGGCTCGGCTTGCTGCTCGGCGGGTTCAGCAGGAGGACCTCGTAAAGCCTTACCGCGATCGTCTTGAGTTCGAGCTCGCAACCATTATTCGGATGGGGTTTGCCGGCTATTTCCTGATTGTCTCCGACATCATCCAATGGGCAAAGCGGCAGGGGATCCCGGTCGGCCCCGGGCGCGGTTCGGGGGCAGGCTCGGTCGTCGCGTGGGCGCTCACGATCACCGATCTCGACCCGCTGCGCTTCGGCCTCCTGTTCGAGCGCTTCCTGAATCCCGAGCGGGTGTCGATGCCGGATTTCGACATCGATTTCTGCCAGGACCGGCGCGACGAGGTGATCCGCTACGTCCAACAGAAATACGGGCGCGACCGGGTCGCCCAGATCATCACTTTTGGAAAACTGCAGGCCCGCGCCGTGTTGCGCGATGTCGGGCGCGTGCTCGCCATGCCCTATGGGCAGATCGACCGGCTATGCAAGCTGGTGCCGAACAATCCGGCGCATCCGGTAACTCTCGAACAGGCGATTGTCGGGGAACCGGTGTTGCAGGAGCAGCGCGATTCGGACGAGGGCGTGGCCCGGTTAATCAGGATCGCATTGAAGCTCGAAGGACTCTATCGCCACGCGTCGACCCATGCCGCGGGCGTCGTGATCGGCGACCGGCCATTAACCGAGCTCGTTCCGCTCTATCGCGATCCGCGCTCCGACATTCCCGTAACGCAGTTCAACATGAAGTGGGTCGAGCTGGCGGGGCTCGTCAAGTTCGATTTCCTAGGCCTCAAGACCCTGACGGTACTCGCCCGCACCTGCGATCTGCTCGCTGCCCGCGGCATCGCACTCGACCTTTCGGCTTTGCCGCTTGACGATCCTCGGGCTTACGAGCTGCTCGCGCGCGGCGATACGGTGGGCGTGTTTCAGGTCGAAGGTGCCGGCGTGCGCGACATGCTGAAGAAGCTGCGCCCCGACCGGTTCGAGGACATCATCGCCGCCAACGCGCTCTACCGGCCGGGGCCGATGGAGAACATCCCGCGCTACATTGCGGTCAAGCATGGCGAGGAGGCGCCCGACTACCTGCATCCGGCCCTCGAACCGATCCTCAAGGAAACCTACGGCGTCATGACCTATCAGGAACAGGTCATGCAGATCGCACAGGTGCTGGCGGGGTACAGCCTCGGCAGCGCCGACCTGTTGCGCCGCGCGATGGGCAAGAAGATCCCGGCCGAGATGGAGGCGCAGCGACAGCTGTTTTTCGAAGGTGCGGCTGCGCGCGGGGTCGAGCGCGCTCGCGCCGAGCTGATCTTCGACCAGATGGCGAAGTTCGCCGGCTATGGCTTCAACAAGCCGCACGCTGCAGCCTACGCGCTCGTCACCTATCAAACCGCCTATCTGAAGGCGAACTACCCGGTCGAGTTTCTCGCCGCGCTGATGACCTTGGATCTCGGCAACACCGACAAGCTCAATGTCTTCCGGCAGGAATTGAACCGGCTCGGTATCCGCCTGTTGCCGCCGGACGTCAACCGCTCGGAGGTGATCTTCGCGGTCGAACAGGATCCGCAGACCGGACAACCGGCGATCCGCTATGCGCTGGCGGCGGTAAAGGGGGTCGGGGGTCAGGCCATGTCCGAGCTTGTTGCCGAGCGCACGGCGCGGGGTCGGTTCAAGGACCTTATCGACTTCTCACGACGCCTCGACACGAAGAGCTTCAACCGTCGGCAATTCGAGGGCCTCGCCAAGGCAGGCTCGTTCGACAGCCTCAATCCCAACCGGGCGCAGACCTTTGCCGCGGCGGAGCAGCTACTGCGCCAAGCAAGCCTAGCGGCGGAAGAACGCGACAGCCGCCAGGAGAGCCTTTTCGCTGCCATCGACCCCGGCTTTGCGCCGCGTCCGGCATTCCCCTTGGTGGCCGATTGGCCGCCGGTCGAGCGCCTGCAGCACGAATTCGCAGCGATCGGCTTTTACTTGTCTAGCCATCCACTGGATCCTTACGGCAAGAGCCTCGAGCGCGCCGGCATCATCCGCTACACCGATCTGCCGGCCGGTCTGGCTGCCAACCCGACCAACCGTTTCAAGCTGGCCGGGATCGTCGTCGGCCGCAAGGAGCGTACCTCAGGACGCGGCAACCGCTTCGCTTTTGTGCAGATGTCCGATCCGAGCGGCACCTTCGAGGTGACCCTGTTTTCGGAGATCCTGAGAGAGACGCGGGCCCTGCTCGATTCCGGCCAGCCGCTGGTCGTCACGGTCGATGTACGCAGCGAAGAAGAGAGCCTCAGGCTGATGGCGCAAAAGATCGAGCCGCTCGACACTGTCGTCGCGCATGCTGCCGCAGGGCTCCGAGTGTTCGTCGGCGAGGTCAGCGCTCTATCGAGCCTCAAAGGCGTAATCGCCCGTGAGGCGGGTGGCCGCGGCCGGATCTCTGTGGTTGTCGACCTCCCCTCCCGCGAAGTCGAAATCGCCATCCCCGGCGGCTTCAAGGTCGGCCCCCAGACCCGCGCCGCCGTCAAATCCCTATATGGCATCATCGACGTCCACGATATTTGAACCTCGCTCATCCATTATGTTCAGCAGCGCCGGTGCTTTGCGCTCTCCCGGGATGAGCGGTTTGCATAACAATGATGAACAATGTTCATGATAGAGTTGATTGATGAACGCAGATCCGAGGCGTAGTCTGCGGTTTGCACCATGAGAGAGGGTGCCGGTGGACCACTGGCCCGGGTGGGAACGGCCCGCCGCGATGGCCCCGGCTCGTGCGGAGCGGGGTAATGAGGAGAAAAAATCATGGCCTATGATCTGCTCATCAAGAATGGTCGCGTCGTGGATGGCTCGGGCGAGCCGGCGTTTCAGGCGGATGTCGCTGTATCTGCGGGGAAAATTGTCGGTGTCGGCAAATACGCCGGCGCTGCTGCCAAGCGTACCATCGATGCCGAGGGGCGCGTCGTCGCCCCGGGGTTCATCGATCATCACACCCATTTCGACCCGCAGGCTGTGTGGGATCCCTATTGCGGCTCGTGGGTGCATAATGGCCACACCACCGTCGTCGTCGGCCAGTGCGGGCAGGTCATCGCCCCGGTCCGGCCGGGCGACGGTGAATGGTATCTCGAATTCTTCTCGGACGCGGAACAGATCCCGCTGCCGGTGCTGAAGGCTGGGGTCGACGTAACCTGGGAATCGGTCGGCGACTATCTGAATGCGCTCGGTAAGAAGCGCGGTATCAATGTCGGCACCTTGGTCGGCCATTCTGGCATCCGTCGCTATGTGATGGGCGAGGCCGCCTCCGAGCGGGTCCAGGCGACACCGGAAGAAATGGCGACGATGAAGCGGCTGATCCGCGAGGCGATGTATGACGGCGCGCTCGGCTTTTCGACCGCACCAAAGGATCGTGGCGACCCGGCAGGGGTACCCGACGATGCCGAGCGCTGGGAGCTCGCCAGCGTGCTTGGCGAACTCGGCACCGGCGTGTTCCAGGTCGCCGGCGGCGCTCCCGGCGGCACCAAGCAGACCCGCGCCTGCGCCCGCGAATTGGCAGCGCGGACCGGCCGCCCGTCGATCTACAACCTGATGTCGGATCCGATCGGCAACCCCGACGAGTGGGTCGAACACCTGAAGTGGCTCGAAGACGGGTTCAAGAGCGGTGCGCGCTGCTACGGCTCGTGCCTGTCGACCGTTGCCGGGGCGATCTTCGACCTGCAGCGCGGTCTCAATGTGCCGCAGGACGAGGACATCACGCATCCCGAAGGCATCTTCCGCGGCATGCCGACCTGGGACAAGGTCATGGCCCTGCCCTACCAGGAGCGGATGCGGGCGTTCCGTGACCCCGAACTGCGCAAGGCGCTGTCGGCGGAGGCGGTCGAAGGTACCGTTGAGCAGCAGGGCGGGATGACCGACCGACGCGGCCGCGCTCGCGGCTTCTTCAACCGGCGCTGGGACCTCGTCGAGGTGTTCATGACGACGAAGGGGCAGAACCGGCACCTCGAAGGCAAGAGCGTCGCGCAGATCGCGAAGGATCAGAATAAGGGTATCATGGACGCCTTCCTCGATCTGTCGCTCGACGAAGACCTGAACACCTGCTTCCAGGCGATCGACCGCAACAACGATCCGAAGACGCAGAAGCACATTCTTGGCTCGCAATATACCGTGATCGGCACCAGCGACGGCGGCGGCCGGCCGCACACCGCCGACCGGCACGAGACCAGCACAAATCTGCTAGGCCATTGGGTGCGCGAACAGCAGGTGATGACGCTCGAGGAAGGTGTCTATCGGCTGACCGGTAAGACCGCGCTGATGCACGACATTACCGATCGCGGCTTTATCGCCGCCGGCAAAGTCGCCGACATCACGATCTTCGATCCTGACACGATCGCATCGAAGCCACGCGAGCCGGTCGCGACCCTGCCGGGCGGTGGCGTGCAGGTTAAGCGCGACGCGGTCGGTATCGACTACGTCGTGGTCAACGGCAGCGTGCTGCTCGACAAGGGCGAACTGACCGACGCGTTGCCCGGCCAGATCATCCGCGGGCCGCTGTATCAGGGACGTCACGCCTAGCAGTCTCTTAGGCTCGACTTTCAAGCTCCCGGTGACCAGTCCGAGAACCTGGCCACCGGGAGGCCTGTCGGTCTTGTCAAAACGACGCACGCACCGTAAGTAGAAGCGATACCTCACGCAGGGCCGCGAGGCGCGCAGCTGTGTCGCCTCGCTCCGGTGTCGGCGCCGATCACAACAGGCGCCGATCTCTCCTGCGGCGGCTCAACCGGAAACAGGAAAGAGAATGGCAATACCGATCTTTTCGATGCGCCAGCTGCTCGAAGCCGGCGTTCACTTCGGTCATCATACCCGTCGGTGGAACCCCAAGATGGCGCCCTATATCTTCGGCGTCCGCAACGGGATCCACATCATCGATCTCGAGCAGACCGACCCGATGCTGCACCAGGGGCTGCAGGTGATTCGCGATGTCGTCGCCGGCGGCGGGCGTGTCCTGCTGGTTGGCACAAAGCGGCAAGCGCAAGAACCGGTCGCCGAAGCCGCCAAGCGCTGCGGCCAATATTATGTCAACTACCGCTGGCTTGGCGGCATGTTGACCAATTTCAAGACGATCTCACAATCGATCAAGCGGTTGCGCGAGCTCGAGGAGAGAATCTCGCAGGAGCAGACTGGGCTGACCAAGCGCGAGCTGCTGGAGCTGACACGCGACCGCGACAAACTCGAACGGGCGCTAGGCGGCATTAAGGAGATGGGCGGATTGCCGGATATCCTGTTTGTGATCGACACCAATAAGGAAGCGATCGCGGTTTCCGAGGCGAATACCTTGCGCATCCCAGTCGTAGCGATCCTCGATTCGAACTCCTCGCCCGATGGGATTGCTTACCCGATCCCGGGGAATGACGACGCAATGCGGGCGATCCATCTTTATTGCGATCTTGTTTCAGGCGCAGTGCTCGACGGGCTGCAGGCCGAGCTTGCGGCATCGGGCGTCGATATCGGTTCTCGAGCCGATATTGCCCAAGCGGCAATTTCCGGGCAGAGCCCGGATGAGTTCTCTGCGGAAGAACTAGCGCGTACTGATGGTGCGCCAGCGAGCGACGCCGAACCGGGTACCGTGCATTGACGAACGGCTAAAGCAGAGACAGATTTTGAAGGAGAGGGGTCATATTATGACCGAGATAACGGCGGGTCTGGTCAAAGAACTGCGCGAGAAGACCGGCGCGGGGATGATGGACTGCAAGAGGGCGCTTGGCGAAAGTGATGGTGATATCGAAGCGGCCGTTGATTGGCTGCGAAAAAAGGGCCTCTCCGCGGCCGCAAAGAAAGCCGGGCGGATCGCGGCAGAGGGTCTGATCGGGATAGCCACACGAGGCCCCATCGGTGCGGTCGTTGAAGTCAATTCCGAGACCGACTTTGTGGCGCGCAACAAGGAGTTTCAAAGCTTTGTCCAGGGGGTCAGCCGCCTCGCGCTCGATGGCGACGGTGAGCTCGAATCGCTGAAGGAGACAATGTTTTCGGGCTCCGGCCGCACCGTCGAGGAGGAGCTCACTCATCTAATCTCGATAATCGGCGAGAACATCGTGTTGCGCCGGGTCAAGCGGCTGTCGACAGGCGAGGGGGGAGTTTTCTCTTATGTCCATAACGCGCTTGGTCCGGGGCTCGGTAAAATTGGTGTGCTCGTAACCTTGGGTTCGCCGGCCCCGAGCGATAAGCTTACCGAGGTTGGAAAACAGCTAGCGATGCACGCGGCGGCGGCAAATCCACTTTACCTGGACATTTCCTCGGTGCCGCAAGCGGCGCTCGACCGCGAGCGCGAGGTCTTGCGTGAGCAGGCCCGTGCCAGTGGCAAGCCGGACTCGGTTGTCGAGCGAATGGTCGAGGGACGCTTGCGCAAATTTTATGAAGAGTTCGCGTTGCTCGAACAAATCTTTGTGGTCGATCAGGAAACCAAAATCTCCAAGGTGGTCGAGCAAGCGGCCAAGATGGCTAACGCCCCGATTCGGGTCGAAAACTTTACGCGGTTTGCTCTTGGCGAAGGGATAGAGCGGCAACGCACCGATTCCGCACAGAATTGATGGGATCCGCGAGAAGGTCCTCGCTTCAGGGCTCGAAGTAGCCGCCGCGGATGAGGGCAGGGAGGGATGGAAACGGATGACGGGAGGCCGGCTTGGTGTATTCTCGGTCCGACATGTCAGCCGATCTCAGCTACCAGCGCGTTCTGCTAAAGATATCGGGCGAAGCGCTGATGGGCGCACGGGAGTACGGTCTCGACCCGGAGATGGTCGCGCGCATCGCCGACGAGATTCAATCTGTATACGAACTCGATGTCGAATTATGCCTAGTCATCGGAGGCGGCAACATCTTTCGCGGCGTGTCGGGCACTGCGGTCGGGATGGAGCGCGCCTCGGCCGATTACATGGGGATGCTCGCGACGGTCATTAATTCGCTTGCGATGCAGAATGAACTGGAGCGCCGTGGGGTGACGACCCGCGTCCAATCGGCAATCTCGATGCAGGCCGTTTGCGAGCCTTACATCCGCCGGCGCGCGCTCCGCCATCTGCAGAAAAAGCGTGTCGTGATTTTTGCCGCCGGTACCGGCAACCCATTTTTTACCACTGACACGGCGGCAGCACTCCGGGCTTCCGAAATGGGCTGCAACGCGCTGCTGAAGGCGACCAAGGTCGATGGCGTGTATGACGCCGACCCTCATCTCGTGCCGGGCGCTAAACGATACGAGCGGCTTGACTATCACGAGGTGTTGTCGCGCGACCTGCGGGTGATGGACGCGGCGGCAATTTCGCTAGCGCGCGAGAACAACATCCCGATACTCGTGTTTTCAATCTTTGAGAGTGGTGGCTTCGCTGAGGTTGTCAGAGGACGGGGACGGTACACGATCATCAACGAACAATGTCAAAATCGCACGGGATAGGACGCCATGCCTGAAGACTCGCTGCTTAAAGATCTCCGCCGCCGCATGGACGGCGCCGGTGAGGTGTTGCGCAAGGAGTTCGCGGGGTTGCGCACCGGTCGGGCTTCGGCGAGCCTCCTCGAGCCGGTCTCGGTCGCCGCCTATGGTGGAACGATGCCGATCACCCAGCTCGCCAATGTGAGTGTTCCGGAGCCGCGGATGATCACGGTGCAGGTTTGGGATCGCGCCATGGTGAAAGCGGTCGACAAGGCGATCCGCGAATCGGGCCTGGGACTCAATCCGCAAACCGAGGGCCAAGTGATCCGTGTTCCGATTCCCGATCTCAACGAAGAACGCCGGCGCGAGCTAACCCGAGTCTCGGCTAGATATGCCGAGCAAGCGCGGGTCTCCATTCGCAACATCCGCCGCGATGGTGTCGAGTTGCTCAGAAAACGCGAGAAGGATGCCGAGATCTCGCAAGACCAGCAGCGTAAGTTGCAGCAGGATGTGCAGCACCTCACTGACGAATACATCAAGCGGATCGATGAGGCGCTGGCCCAAAAGGATAGCGAGATCCTTCAAGTCTAATGAACGCCGCCGCAACGCCGCGCCCAGTGCCGCGGCACATCGCTATTATCATGGATGGCAACGGTCGGTGGGCGAGGGCTCGGGGGTTGCCGAGAATTGCAGGGCATCAGCGCGGCGCCGAAGCTGCGCGCCGTGCAGTAATCGCAGCCGCGGAACTTGAGGTCCCGTATCTTACACTCTTCGGGTTTTCTTCCGAGAATTGGAAGCGTCCGTCCGGAGAAATCCAGGATCTAATGGGGCTGCTGCGACATTATCTTCGCGCTGAGGTCGCCGAATTACACAGCAACGCGGTGCGTCTGAAGGTAATCGGGGATCTCAGCCGGTTCAGCTCTGACATCCTCGACCTGATCGCCCACGCCGAGAGCCTCACTCAAAACAATGCCCGGATAACACTGACCATGGCGTTATCCTACGGTGGACGTGCTGAGATCGTTGAGGCTATCCGGACGATCGCGCAGCGGATCGCGTGCGGCAACATCACCGCCGAGGCCATTGATGAGGAATGTGTTGCGCGTCATTTGTTCACCTCGGGACTCCCTGACCCGGATTTGCTGATTCGAACGAGCGGCGAGCAGCGGATCAGCAACTTTCTGCTCTGGCAATGCGCTTATTCGGAGCTCGTCTTTACAAAGACTCTATGGCCCGATTTCTCGAAGCGTGACTTGGAGCAGGCAATCGATGAGTTTTGCGGACGCGAACGCCGGTACGGTGCATCCGTTGGTTCGCGCTGAGTGGAGCCCGCTTCAGCTGCGGGTGCTGTCTGCGGCAGCACTCGCTCCACTGCCGGTCGCTGCTATTTGGTTCGGCTCGCCCTGGCTCCCGCTATTGACGGCAATTGCCGCTGCCGTCATGGCTTGGGAGTGGGGCCGTATCTGTCGCCGTGGCCATTTTGGAGACACGGGCTTTGTCCTGGTCGGAGTCGTTCTGACAACGGTTGCCGCTTCGGCGCTGGCTTCTGCGGGGCTCGGTGTCGCAACCGCGCTGCTCGGAACGGTGGTCGTTTTCTGGGCAGCCCGAAGAAAGCGGGACCTCGAACCGGAATGGACGGCCTTCGGTGCCCTTTGGGTGACGCTGCCTTGCATCAGTCTGTTGTGGCTGGCACGCGATGGGCCAATGGGCCGCGCTACCCTCTTGTGGATACTCGGCGTCGTCTGGGCAACCGATATCGGCGCCTATGCAGTCGGTCGGACACTCGGCGGTCCGCGCTTGGCGCCACGCTGGAGCCCGCGAAAAACTTGGGCAGGACTAATCGGAGGAACCGTGTGCGCGGGCCTGGCGGGATGCGTCGCTGCCGCTTTGCTGCATATTTCTCCGGCCTCACCATTGGTGCTTATCAGCGCGGGCCTTGCGATTGTCGGGCAGTTCGGCGATCTTGCCGAATCTTTGGCTAAGCGAAGGTTCGGTGTGAAGGACTCGAGCGGCCTCATTCCCGGTCATGGCGGACTTCTTGATAGGCTCGATGGCCTACTCGCCGTCATCCCGGCGGTTGCGGTCGTTACGCTTATCCAAG
>Ga0306921_10001637_pt1 | contig 21903 bp, 16 predicted proteins | sample sta12Cox44000080_FD_203760 | JGI IMG/M metagenome (GOLD analysis project Ga0306921, IMG submission 203760) | Lab enrichment of tropical soil microbial communities from Luquillo Experimental Forest, Puerto Rico - statoxic.12C.oxic.44.000.080 (v2)... | ecosystem: Environmental > Terrestrial >...
TGATCAAGAACCTGGCGCAGGAGATCGCGCTGCTGCGCGCCGACGTCGATCGGCTGGCCGCCGCGCAGCGCGAGCGCGCGTGAGCGGGCACGCCCCATTCCCCGCCCAGGCCGGGGACGTCGCCTGGCCGAGCCACGACTGGCCGCGGGGCGAGCTCCCGCGCGGCTTCCGCGAGCCCGACGCGCCCGATTTCGGCACCACCCTGGCGCTGCTCGTCGTCTGGCGCGGCCGTGTGGTGCTCGAGCGCTACGCGCCGTCCTGCGGCCCCGACGCGACGCTAGTGTCGTGGTCGGTCGCCAAGAGCATGCTGCACGCGCTGGTGGGCATCCTGGTGCGCGACGGCAAGCTCGATCCGCGTGCGCGCGCCGACCACCCGGCCTGGCGCGCCCCCGGCGACCCGCGCGCCGCGATCACGCTCGAACAGCTCCTGCGCATGCGCAGCGGCCTGGCGTGGCGCGAGGACTACGTCGACGCGCAGCGGTCGGACGTGATCGAGATGTTGTTCGGCCGGGGCAGGGACGACGTGGCCGCGTTCGCGGCGGAGTCCCCGCTCGCCGCGGCGCCCGACACGGAATGGTGTTATTCGAGCGGCTCCAGCAACCTGGTCGCCTGGCTGGCCGGCCGCGCCATCGGCGGCGGCGCCGACGCCTGCGCCGCCTTCCTGCGCCGCGAGCTGTTCGCGCGCATCGGCATGGCCAGCGCCACCGCCCGCTTCGACGCCGCCGGCAGCTGGATCGGCTCGTCGTTCGTGTTCGCGACCGCGCGCGACTTCGCGCGCTTCGGCCTGCTGTACCTGCGCGGCGGAATCTGGGAAGGCGAGCGGGTGCTGCCCGAGCGCTGGGCCGACCACGCCCGTACGCCGACTCCGGGCTCCGCGGGGGAGTACGGCGCCCACTGGTGGCTCCCGCCCGGCGACGAGGGGATGTTCTCCGCGAACGGCTACCGCGGGCAGTACGTGTTCGTCGCACCGGCGCGCGACGTCGTCGCGGTGCGGCTCGGCCAATCGACGGCTGAGCAGCAGCCGCTGGTGCGCCAGTGGCTCGCGGAGCTGGTCGCGCAGCTCCCGCGGGTCGGCTAGGCGCGGCTCAGGACTTCGGCGCCGGCGCGTTGCCCTTGGCGGCCAGCTCCTGGTCGATCCAGCGGGTGAAGTCCTCGATCGGCCGCGCGCCCGACACGAGGATGCCGTTCACGAAGAACGCCGGCGTCCCGTTCAGCCCCGCGGCGCGTGCCGCGGCCGCGTCGCTGTTGACGCGCGCCTCGGTCGCCGGGTCCGAGCGGCAGGTCTTGAACGCGCCCGCCTCGATCCCCAGGTCCGCGGCGTACTTGTCCAGGTCGCTGTCGGCGAGCGCCCCCTGGTTGTCGAACAGCTTGTCGTGGTACTCCCAGAACTTGCCCTGCTGGTCGGCGCAGACCGCCGCGATCGCAGCTGCACGCGCGCGGGGATGCAGCGCGTCCAGCGGCATGTTGCGGTACACCAGCCGCAGGTCGTTCGGGTACTTCTGCATCAGCTGCTTCACCACCGGCTCGGCGCGCTTGCAGAACGGGCACTGGTAGTCGCTGAACTCGATCAGCGTCACGGGGGCGTTGGCTGGCCCGCGCGACGGCCCGGTCGCATCGACGTTGGCGCGCGGCGGCTGGATCAGCACGTCGATCTTCGCGTCCTTGCGCAGCTCCTCGCGGACCTTGTCGGGCCGCTGTGACTCGAGGTGCGACTTGATCCGGGCGGCGTAGGCCTCGAGCGTGGCGTCGGGCGGAAGGCGCGAGCGGTTCTGGTCGAAGAACTGCTTGATCTCGTCGTCACTCACCGGCCCCAGCGCCTTCACGCGGTCGGTGAGGTACTGGTCGGGGTTGGTTCCGGCCTTGGTCGCGGCGGCCGTGAGCAGCCGCTCGTCCACCATGCCGTCGATCGCCTGCACGCGCAGGTCGTAGACCTCGCCGGGCGCTTTGTCGCCGACCTCGCGCTTGTACAGGTCCTCCTTGATCCACGACTCCAGCGCGGTCGCGTCGATGTTCTGGCCGTTGAGCGTGGCCACGACCGGGTTGTCCGCCGCGGCGGTCGAGCCGGGTGCGCCGGCCGTGTCCCCGGTGCGCTTGCACGCGAATCCGACCAGCAGCAGCGCAGCGAGCGCTGCGCGCGACAGGACCTGGCGATGGATCATGGAGGAGCTTCCTTCGGCATTTGGGGTCGCGGAGTCTAGCCTTGTCGGCCCGGCGCTGCCCGGACAAAATCGCCTGCGTGGCGGCGTCGGTCTTCGTCGGACTGGCGGGGGGAACGGGCGCAGGGAAGACTGCGCTCGGAGACGCGCTCGCGCGCGCCGTGGGCGCCCGCAGCGTGTTGCGCATCCCGCACGACGCCTACTACCGCGACCACCCGGACCTCTCCTCCGACGAGCGGGACGCGCTGAACTTCGACCACCCGGACGCGCTCGAGACGGAGCTCCTGGTGGCGCACCTGGCGGCGCTGCGCGCAGGCGGCGCGATCGCGCTGCCCGTCTACGACTTCGCCCGACACCGCAGGACGTCGGCGTCGCGCATGGTCCGGCCGCGGCCGCTCGTGCTCGTGGAGGGCATCCTGGTCCTCTCCGACCCGGCGCTGCGCGCCTGTCTGGACCTGGCGGTGTTCGTCGACGCGCCGGAGACGCTGCGGCTCGAGCGCCGGATCGCGCGCGACGTGGCGGAGCGGGGCCGCAGCGCGAGCTCGGTGCGCGAGCAGTTCGCCAAGACCGTCTCACCGATGCACGCGGAGTTCGTGGCGCCGAGCCGGGCCTTCGCGGGACTCTGCATCGACAACGACGGCGCGCTCTCGCGCGCGCTCGAGCCGCTGTTCGAGCGCGTGCGCTCGCTACTTCGCCAGGCGGAGCGAGCCTAGGAACTCGAGCAGCGCCTGGTTCGTGCCCGCCGGCTCCTCCTGCTGCGTCCAGTGACCTGCCTCGGGCAGGAGCACACTGCCGCGGAAGTCGCTGCAGAAGCTCGGCAGCAGCTGCACCATCGGCCCGGGGCCATTCCCTTCCGGGCCAGTCACGACGAGGTCGCGCAGGCCGCCGATGAACGCGGACGGCACGGTGACCTTCGCGTCCGCGAAGGGCGCGAGCAGCTCCCAGTTGCGGTCGAAGTTCCGGTACCAGTTGAGGCCGCCGCGGAAGCCGGTGCGCGCGAACTCGCCGGCGTAGAAGTCGAGGTCCGACTCGCCGAGCCAGCCCGGCAGCTTCTCCGGCTCGAGCATGACGTCGAGGAAGCGCGCGGTCTTGGGCAGCGGCTTGCGCGGCGTGTCGCGCGGCAGCGAGCCCGACGCGCTGTACAGCAGCGTGCGCATGGTGCGCCGCGGGTCGGCGTCGAGCTCGCGCTCGGCCTTTCCCGGCTCTTGGAAGTACAGGATGTACATGAAGCTGTCGCCGGCCACCGCCTTGAACATCTGCGTCGGCGGCACTGGCCCGCGCGGGAAGAACGGGACCGAGACGCCGACCACTCCGCGCACGCGGTCGGGTCGGATCAGCGCCGCAGTCCAGGCGACGATCGACCCCCAGTCGTGGCCGACGATCGCGAACTCGCGCGCGCCAAGCGCGTCGGCGAGCCCGATCATGTCGCCGACCAGGTGGAAGACGGTGTAGCGATCGATCTCCGCCGGCGCGTCGCTCCGCCCGTAGCCGCGCATGTCCGGCGCGACGACGTGGTAGCCGGCAGCGGCGAGCGCCGGCAGCTGGTGGCGCCACGAGTACCACGACTCGGGGAAGCCATGGCACAGCAGCACGAGCGGCCCCTCGCCCGCCTCGGCGATGTGGAGCTGGATCCCGTTGGTCTGGACTCTGCGCTGTCGGATCTCGGTCATCGCTTGCAGGCTATCACGCGCCGCCCTCAGACTTCCGGCATGCCGGTCGTCCACGAAGAGAAGCTGCGCGTGAACTGGGTCGACACCGATGCGAGCGGGCGCATCCACTACACCGCCGCGCTGCGCTACTTCGAGATCGCCGAGCACGGTCTGATGCGCCGCCTCCTCGGCGGCGCCACCACCGCGGGCAACCCCGACTTCGGGCTGCCGCGGGTCCACGTGGAGGCCGACTACAAGCTCGCGCTCCGCTACCCGGACGAGTTCACCTGCAGCGCGCGGGTGGCCCACGTGGGCACGAGCTCCGCGAGCTACGCCTACGCGATCCACAACCTCGCCGGGGAGCTCTGCATCGAAGGCAAGATCGTGGTGGTCGCCACGGACGCCCTGGGCCGCAAGCAGCCCCTGCCCGAGCTCCTGCGCGAGGCGCTGCAGAAAGGGCTGTGAGGGGCACTTTTGCCCCTGCAACAAGGAGTTGCGTGCAGGCGACCGGCAGGCCGCCGGCACCCAAAGTCCAAGCTTCACCCGAAAAGGGGTCGGGATTTACACTCTCGGCACGGATGAGCGCCCAGCGGACCCCGCGTGACCGTCCTCACTGCGCTCCCGCAGCGGCATGCCCTTTGCGAGGTTCGTCGCGCCCCCTTCCAGCCCCCTTCCACACGGGAGAAGTTACGGAATGACGCTTGCGATCAAGAACCGGGCGCTGGGCGCCTGGGTGCGCGAAATGGCCGAGCTCTGCCAGCCGGAGCGGATCCACGTGTGCGACGGCTCGGAGGCCGAGCACGCCGAGATCATGCGCATCCTCGTGGCCAACGGAACCGCCGAGCCGCTGAATCCCGAGCTTCGCCCGAACAGCTACCTGGTGCGCTCCGACCCGGGCGACGTCGCGCGCGTCGAGGACCGCACCTTCATCTGCTGCGCGAAGAAGGACGACGCCGGCCCCAACAACAACTGGCGCGAGCCCGAAGAGATGCGCCGCACGCTGCGCGGCCTGTTCGCGGGCGCGATGCGCGGCCGCACCATGTACGTGGTGCCCTTCTCGATGGGGCCGCTCGGCTCGCACATCGCGCACATCGGCGTCGAGCTCACCGACTCGCCGTACGTGGTCGCGAGCATGCGCACGATGACCCGCATGGGACGGCGCGCGCTCGAGGTGCTGGGCGACGGGCCGTTCGTCCCCTGCATGCACTCGGTCGGTGCGCCGCTCGCGCCGGGGCAGGAGGACGTGCCCTGGCCGTGCGACGCGCAGCAGAAGTACATCGTGCACTTCCCGGAGACGCGCGAGATCTGGTCCTACGGCTCGGGCTACGGCGGGAATGCGCTGCTCGGCAAGAAGTGCTTCGCGCTGCGCATCGCCTCCGCGATGGCGCGCGACCAAGGCTGGCTCGCCGAGCACATGCTGATCTTGAAGCTGACCGCGCCGGACGGCCGCGCGCGCTACGTCGCCGCGGCGTTCCCCAGCGCCTGCGGCAAGACCAACCTGGCGATGATGCGGCCGACCCTCCCGGGCTGGAAGGTGGAGTGCATCGGCGACGACATCGCCTGGATGAAGTTCCACGCCGACGGCCAGCTCTACGCGATCAACCCAGAGGCCGGCTTCTTCGGCGTCGCGCCGGGCACGAGCGAGAAGTCGAATCCCAACGCCATGCGCACGGTCGCAGCGAACTGCGTCTTCACCAACTGCGCGCGCACGCCCGAGGGCGACGTGTGGTGGGAGGACATGACCGCCGAGCCGCCGGCGCAGCTCACCGACTGGCGCGGCCAGCCCTGGACGCCCGCCAGCAAGTCGCCTGCGGCCCACCCGAACGCGCGCTTCACCGCACCCGCCTCGCAGTGCCCGGTGATCGCGCCGGAGTGGACCGACCCGAACGGCGTGCCGATCAGCGCGATCCTGTTCGGCGGCCGGCGCGCGACGGTGGTGCCGCTGGTGAACGAGGCGCGCGACTGGGCGCAGGGCACGTTCTTCGGCTCGATCATCGGCAGCGAGAAGACCGCCGCGGCCGCCGGCACGATCGGCGAGCTGCGGCGCGACCCGATGGCCATGCTCCCCTTCTGCGGGTACAACATGGCCGACTACTGGGCGCACTGGCTGCGCATCGGCCGCACCGACGGCGCACGCCTGCCGAAGATCTTCTGGGTGAACTGGTTCCGGAAGGGCCCGAACGGCGAGTTCCTCTGGCCCGGCTACGGTGAGAACAGCCGCGTGCTCAAGTGGGTGTTCGAGCGCTGCGTCGGCGACGTGAAGGGCGTCGAGACTCCGATCGGGATCCTGCCCTCGGAGGGCGAGCTCGACACCCAGGGTCTCGATCTCGATCCCGAAGATCTCGCCGTGCTGCTCGGCGTCGACTCCGCGGGCTGGCGCGCGGAGCTGCCGCTGATCCGCGCACACTACGCCGCGTTCGGCGACCGCCTGCCGCGCGAGCTCGCCCAGGAGCTCGCGGCACTCGAGGAGCGACTCACCGGCGCGCCGCGCTAGGCCGTGAAGCCGATGCGCTTGTGCGATCCGTCGCAGTACGGCTTGTTCGCAGAGGCCCCGCAGCGGCAGAGATAGCTCTCGTTCGTGCGCAGGATCGTGCGGCCCGTGCCGGTCACGATCTCGTGCGGCCCCTGCACGCGCAGCGGACCGTTCGGCGCCGGAGTCACGGCGAGCGAGCCATTGCGGGCGGGAAGCGCTTCGGACTCTTTGCTCGCGGGCTCGCCGGTCGCGCCGAACCCGGCACGGACGTGGCTGCCGTCGCAGAACGGCTTGTTGGCCGACGCGCCGCAGCGGCACAGCGTGGCGCGGAAGCCGGCGGGCTGGCCGGCGATCGCGAGCTCCGCGTGCAGCGCCAGCGGCCCGTTCTCGCGCAGCTGCACGGTGTTCACCAGCGGCGGCGCCTCGGCTGGACCGCCGTCGTTGCGCTCCCAGCTGATCGCGCCCGAGGGGCAGGTCAGCGCCAGGTGCGCGACGTCGGCGGGCGTGGCGCGGTCGGGATGGATCCACGCGCCCTTCGCGTTGGGCACGAACACGTCGGGCCGGCCCAGCACGCAGTTGCGCGAGTGGATGCACTTCTTCCCGTCGAAGCGGATCGTGACGTCGCGGCCGCGAACTTCTTCGCTCATGGCGATCTCCTCTCGATGGGCATCATGTTCAGGATCAAGCCGCCGTCCTGCAGCACCCACGCCGGCGCGATCTCGTAGCCCTGGCTCGCGCGATAGCGCTCGAACGCCGGGTTCACGCGCAGGTACGAGACGACGAACGAGAGCGGCATGCGCCAGGGGAACTCCGCCACCATGCCGCGCTGGGCGGTGAGCTCGCGGACCTCGACGTCGCCCAGCGCCGCGAGCTTCTCCGCGCCGCCCTCGATCGCGACACCGATCTGTGCCGAGCCGTCGGGTGCATAGACGCCGAGCGGCCGCAGACCGGTCGCGCCGGCGCGGGCGAGCTCGGCGGCGAGGCTCTCGGTCACCCGGCCCACGTCGGTGACGCTGGCGTTCTCGAGCTCGCGGTAGGCGAAGGTGTAGGGCCCGATCTCCTGCTCGCGGATCTCGACCGGGGCGAACGCGCCGAGCCACGCCGCGAAACAGGCGAGCGCCGCGAGCAGCCCCACACCGGCGAACCCCGCCGCGCGCAGGGTCAGCTCTCCGCGCTGAAGCGCACCGGCATCGACTTGATGCCGTTGATGAAGTTCGAGCGCAGGCGCCTGGGCGGCGCCGCCAGCTCCAGGTCGGGCAGCCGCCGCAGCAGCTCCTCGAACATCACGCGCATCTCCATGCGTGCGAGGCTCGCACCCAGGCAGAAGTGCACGCCGATGCCGAAGCCGAGGTGCGGATTCGGATCGCGGCCGACGTCGAAGCGCCCGGCGTCGCGAAACGCGCGCTCGTCGCGGTTCGCCGAGCCGTAGTACATCACCACCTTCTCGCCCGCGCGGATGGCCTGGCCCGCGAGCGCGGTGTCGCGCTGCGCGGTGCGGCGGAACTGCATCACCGGCGAGACCCAGCGCACGATCTCGTCGACAGCCCCGTCCAGGAGCTCGCGTTCGCGCAGCAGCCGCGCGCGCTCGTCGGGGAACTCGCACAGCGCCTGCATGCCGCCCGAGATCGCGTTGCGCGTGGTCTCGTTGCCGGCGACGACCAGCAGGAAGAAGAACATGTTGAAGTCGAGGCCGCCCAGCTTCTCGCCGTCGACGTCGGCGTGGAGCAGCGTGGAGACGATGTCGTCCTGCGGGTCCGCGCGCCGCTGCTCGGCGAGCCAGCCGGCGTACTGGAACAGCTCCATCACCGCGAGCTGCGCGTCGACCACGGAGCCGTAGTCCGGGTCCTCCGCGCCGATCAGCCGGTTGCTCCAGTGGAACAGCTTCCAGCGGTCGGCGCTCGGCACGCCGAGCAGCTCGGCGATCACCAGCAGCGGCAGGTCCGCGGCGACCTCGGTCACGAAGTCGCACTCGCCCTTTAGCGCGACCTTGTCGACGATCGCGCGCGCGTGCTCGCGCACGCCCGCCTCGAGCCGGCCGATCATGCGCGGAGTGAAGCCGCGGTTCACGAGCTTGCGCAGCTTGGTGTGGCGCGGCGGGTCCATGTGGATCAGCTGCTGCCGGAACAGCGCCAGCTCCTCGGCCGGCATGTCGGCGATCACGGCACTGCCGCGCTCGGACGAGAACAGCTCGTGGTCGCGCGAGATCGCGACCACGTCCTCGTAGCGGGTGACCACCCAGAAGCCCTGCTGATCGGGCTCGCGGCGTCCGGGCATGAGCTCGCGTCCGGGCCGCCCCGGGTGCCAGTAAAGACCCGGCTGCGCGCGGAGCCGGGCCCAGAAGGCATGCGGCAGGCCGGGCTCGAAGGTGGCGGCGTCGAACAGATCCACGGCGGTGTCGGCAGTCACGCCGAGACTCTATCACCCGGCGCGAGGCAGTCGGATCGAGAGCGCCACCGCGTCGTGGTCCGAGAGCTCGTCCGCGGGCAGCACGGCCGGATCCGAGACCTCGAGGCCGCGCGCCATCAGCCAGTCGAGCTGGAACAGCGCGCGGCCCTCGCGCCGGTGCGTGGGCGTGCGGCGCAGGTTCGCGCGGCGCCATTCGAAGCCGCGCCGCTCGGCCAGCGCGAACAGCGGCTCGTGCGGGACGGGATCCGCGAACCGAGTCGGCGCGACCGCGAGCGCATCGCGCAGCCGCGTGCGGTCTTCGAGCTCCGCCTTGCCGAGCGAGTGGGTGTTGAGGTCGCCGCCCACCAGCGCGGGCAGCCCGGGCGCCCAGGCGTCGAGCCGGTCGAGCACGACCTCGAGCTGCGCGGCGCGCTCGGCCGGGTCGGAGTGGCTCTCCAGGTGCAGCGACGCCAGCGCCAGCTCGGTCCGGCCCAGCGCGAGCCGACACAGCACTGCGACACGCGAGCCGACGCGGCGCTCGCCCAGCGCGCCGTCGAACCAGCGGCCGCCGGGCTCGACGCGGAGCGCTTCGGGCTCGAGCAGCGGCGCACGCGCGAGGATCGCCCCGCCGTGGTAGCCGCGCGCGTTCTCGGCGCCCGCGAAGCGCTCCTGCTCGCGCGCGTCGCCGAGACCCAGCTCGAGGAACTCGACCGCGAACACGGCGGCGCAGCCGAGCCTCAGAGCGAGCTCGCGGGGCGTGTGCCGCTGGCCCGAGCGCGCCATGCCCACGTCGAGCTCGGAGAGCAGCAGCACGTCGGCGGCCGATGCCCGCAGGAATCCGGCCGCGCGCATCGGGTCGGGACAGCGCTGCGCGTTCCAGGCGACCACGCGCAGCGACTCGCCGGGCGGCGTTGCCGAGCCGGGAAGCGCCACCCGGTCGAGCGCCGAGCGGAAGCCCAGCTCCGCGAGCAGCGCGGCGTGCCGCTCCGGCGTGGGCGCCTGCGCGAGGATCTCGCACCGGCGTGCGGGCGGCACGTCCGGCAGGCCGTCCCGCGGCTCGGGTATGCTCGCCACCATGGAGACGATCAAGCGAGACCTGCCCCACGGCAAGATCGAGGGCCAGTGCGATGCGCGCTTCCTGCCCGTCGCCGACGCGTTCGAGCGCAACTTCCACGAGCGCGGCGAGCTCGGGGCGTCGGTCTGCGCCACGCTCGAGGGCCGCACGGTGGTGGACCTGTGGGGCGGCAGCGCGCGGCCCGACGGCGCGCCCTGGCTGCGCGACACCGTGTCGATCGTGTTCTCCTGCACCAAGGGCGCGGTCGCGATCTGCGCGCACGTGCTGGCGAGCCGCGGCCTGCTCGACCTCGACGCGCCGGTGGCGGAGGTCTGGCCCGAGTTCGCGCGCAAGGGCAAGGAGCGCGCGACGGTGCGCATGATGCTCGACCACTCGGTCGGCCTGCCGGCGTTCAAGACCCCGCTGCGGCCGGGCGGCTGCAACGACTGGGACTACATGGTCGGGATGCTGGCCGACGAGGAGCCGTTCTGGGAGCCGGGCACGCGCAACGGCTACCACATGCTGAACTTCGGCTGGACCGCCGGCGAGCTGGTGCGCCGGGTGGCGAAGAAATCGCTGGGCGCCTTCTTCCGCGACGAGGTCGCGACACCGCTCGGTGTCGAGTTCTGGATCGGCACGCCGGAAGAGGTGGAGCCGCGGATCGCGCCGGTGCTGATGCACGTGCCGAAGCCGGGCGACGCCGTCCCCGAGTTCATGAAGAAGGTGATGAGCGATCCGCGCTCGACCGCGGCGCTGTCGCTGCTCAACGGCGGCGGCTTCGACCCCAACTCGCGCGCCTGCCACGCCGCGGAGATCGGCGGCGGGGGCGGCATCTCGAACGCCCGCGGGCTCGCGGGGATCTACGCGCCGCTCGCCTGCGGCGGGTCGCTCGGCGGTGTCCGGTTGGTCGACCCCGCAGCGCTCACGCGCATGGGCCAGGTCGCGGTGGCCACCCACGAGGACGCCACGCTCGGCATCCCCACCCGCTTCGCGCTGGGCTTCATGAAGTCGATGGACAACCGTCGGCGCGCATTCGGCGATCGGGACTCGGCGCTGCTCTCGTCCGCGGCCTTCGGGCACGTGGGCGCGGGCGGCAGCATCGGCTTCGCGGATCCGGTCGAGGGCCTCTCCTTCGGCTACTCGATGAACCAGATGGGGCAGGGGATCCTGTTGAACGCGCGCGGCCAGTCACTGGTCGACGCGGCCTACCGGGTGCTGGGCTATCGCGGCAACGAGGCGGGCGTCTGGACGCGCTGAGCGGCGGGAGCCTCTAGACCGAGCCGCCGCCGGTCGAAGAGTCGAGGGCGGAGGGCCCCGCCCGGTGAGCGATCCCAAGAACCAGACCGTCGTCCGCGTCGCCGTCGACACGGGCGACACGCCGCGAGAACGGCGCACGCCCGGGCTGGTCGTGGTCGCCGGCGCGGACATCGGCAAGCGCCATCCGCTCCCGGCGGGGGGCCTGGTGATCGGGCGCGATCCCCACGCGGCGGGGCTGGTGCTGGTCGACCCGGCCGTCTCCGCCCGGCACTGCGTGGTGGAGCGGGCCGGACCGCGGGGCGAGTTCCGCGTCAGCGACCTGGGCAGCCGCAACGGCACCTACGTGAACGGCGAGAAAGTCGGCGAACGGACGCTGGTGGAAGGCGACAAGATCTTCGTGGGCGAGACGGTGCTGCGCTTCTCGCTGCAGGACGAGATCGAGGAGCAGTTCCACGACCGGATCGAGGTGCTGATGAACGTGGACGCGCTCACCGGCCTGCTGGTGAAGCGCGCCTTCGACCTCGAGCTCGCCCGCGCCTTCGAGGCGGCCAAGCGCGCCGGCGCGCAGCTCGGGCTGTTGATGATGGACCTCGACGGGCTGAAGTCGATCAACGACCACCGCGGGCACCAGATGGGCTCGCTGTGCATCGCGGAGGTCGGCGCGATGATCCGGCAGGAGATCCAGCAGAACGGGCGCGCCTGCCGCTACGGCGGCGACGAGTTCATCGCGTTCGTCGAGGCTCAGGGCGCCGACGGCGCGGCGGCGATCGGCGAGCGCATCCGCGCGCGCGTGGAGGGCTACGAGTTCGTGCGCGACGGCGTGCGGGTCGTGACCACCATCAGCATCGGGGTCGCGGAGCTCGGACCCGGGCTCGCCACTCCGGACCACCTGCTGCAGCTGGCCGACGACGCGCTCTACCGCGCCAAGCGCGCCGGGCGGAACCGGGTCGAGCGCTAGCGAGCGGCGGGCCGCCGCTCACTTCACGCGCATGCGGAACTGCAGCGTGAAGCTCGGCGCCGTGCCGGCGTTGGCAGCGAACGCGCCGGTCGGGCTGATGCGGATGTTGGTGACCGCGGGGTCGACCCCGTTGCCGTTCGCGGTGGGCACGTAGGTCCAGGTGGTGCCGCTGTTGTTCGAGAAGTCGAGCGAATCGGCGAGGCTCGCCAGCGAGGTGAAGGTGTAGCTGAGCCCGCTCGTGGGCGAGCCCTGCGTGAACAGGACCGGGCCGCTGCCCGCGCCGCCGATGTCGGTCACGACCAGCTGCAGGTTCGCCGGGATGGCGTCGGTGACCTTCACCGTGTTGGCGTCGGACGCGCCCTTCCCCTGGTTGGTGACCACCACGGTGTACTGCATCACCGCGCCGGGGATCGCCTTGGGGTTGGTGGTGCCCTCGATCGGGTCCGAGATGGTCTGCACGCTCTTCACGATCACCAGGTTCACCTTGATCAGCGAGAACACCTGGTCGTCGATGTTCCAGTAGTGCGCCTGGTTCTCCGGGGTGTTGGCCTGCCCCGAGATGTGGACCTCGCCGTTGGTCGCTCCGGTGGTGCTGGTCGACGCGTCGCGCGCGTACACGCGCACGAGCCAGGCCGTGCTCTCCGCGTCGCCCGCTCCGAACGTGTAGGTCGGGTTGGCCACGACGCTGCCGTTGTTGTTGAAGATGCGGTCGCCCGCGGTGGTGTCGCCGTGCGTGCCGTCGTCGTAGAGGATGATCCCCGTCGCGACCGTCGTGCCGCCGGGGTTGATCACGTCCGCGCGCACCGCGCTCGTGGTCGCCTGCACCTGCGCGCGGATCGAGAGCGTCTGCGCGACCTGGTAGACGGTGGCCGCGCTCGCGCTGGTGTCGTTCGGCAGCGTGATGTTCACGCCGAACGCCTGCGCCTGCGTGTTGGTGATGGTTGCCGTCTGCCGGGCCCACTCCACGTCGTCGAGCTTCACCCACGATTTGTGGATGTTGTCGTTGGCGTAGAACTGCATGGTGAAGCGCACGGTGATCGTGGTGCCGGCGTAGGCCGTGAGGTTCAGCGTGGCGGTGCGCCAGCCTGCGTCCAGGATCACCGCGCTGAAGGCGGGGTTGCGCCCGATCCCGCCCGCGACGATGCGCAGGTCGCCGGCGGGGTTGGCGATGCCCAGGGTGGTGTGGTCGATCGTCGTGCCGTTCACGTCGATCACCATGTAGTCGTACTGGTTGGTCGCCACGAACGAGTCGAAGGCCTGGTAGCGGAACTGGAACACGAAGCTCCCAGCCGCCGCGCCGGCGGGGACGGTGAAGGTGCGGGCGATCCGGATCTGCTCCATCTGGCCGGCGGCGCCGTCCTCGCAATTGGAGCGGTAGCCGAGCAAGAGCCAGGAGAGCCCGGTGTTCGGGTTGTTCTCGATCGTGGTGGCGTTGTCGCTGCAGCCGGCGGCCAGCGTCACGGTCGCGGCTTCCGGCGGAACGCTGTGGACCGCGTCGTCCTGCGCGCCGTTCGCGTTCACGCTCGAGGTCGTCCAGTTGGTGGGCGTCGCGCCGTTCGAGTGTTCGAAGTTCCCGTTCACCATCGTGGTCAGCGCCATCGCCGCCTTGGCGCCGTTGGCGGTGACGTCGAAGTAGAGCCAGTAGGTCTGCGCCCCCGCGTCCTGCGCGATGAAGCGCAGCTCGCCCTTGGCGTTGCCCGCCGCGTCGGTCGCCCCGCCGTACTTCACGTCGGTCCACTCGAAGCTGGCGACCAGCGTGACGCCGTCCGCGCGCGTGAGCCGCGGCGAGTTGGTGTCGAGCGTGCCGCTGATGCCGAGCTGGGTCATCAGCGCCCCGAAGTCGACGTCGACGACGTCCATGCTGTTGACCGCCGAAGCCCCCGGCAGCGAGACCGGCACGCGGTAGTGCCAGGTCGGATCGAACCAGGCGGGCGCGGAGCGCAGGTCGGCACGAGCCGCCCCGCTCACGGCGAGGAGCAGAAGCGCGATCCAAGCACGCCGCATGGCTCCCTTTTGGAGCGGGCTTTTGCTCGACTGACTTGAATCGTGCAGTGGGGTCGAAGGCGGGCGGCGCCTGCACCTCTCCTGCGCGTCCGGATTGCCGAGCGGCGGCGCGGCCGCGCGGCCCCTGCTGCGTGCGCAGCGAAGCGCAGCGCGCGAAGTCAGAGCTTCTGGAACGCCAGCACGTGCTCGCGGAGCGCGTGTCGCCCGCCGTGATCCGGTCGCTCCAGCGACGCGCCCGCCCGGAGCGCGAGCCCCGCCTGTTCGGCCGCGGCGATGCTCGGGCCCGCCGCGTCGACGGGCCCGCCGGGGACCCAGCCGTCGCCGACGATCTGCACCAGCCAGCCGCCTGTGGCGAGCGCGCGCGCAGCGGCGGCGCTCCACGCCTCGGTGTCGCGGCGCCACAGCTCGCGCGCCTGGCGCTCGCCCTTGCGGAAGAGCCTGCGCGGGCCGATCTCGCGCGACGGATCGGGCCGCTCGCCCAGCCACACGTGCCGCAGGTGCTGCATCGGCAGGTAGTCGTAGGTCGAGGGGTAGGGCGGCGAGGTCAGCACCAGTCCGACCGGGTCGCGCACGCGCAGCTCGCGCGCGTCGCCGAGCCAGATCTCGGCGGCCGGCGTGCCCGCCGGCACCGCCGCGCGCAGCTCGGCCATCTGCCGCGCCAGCTCGCGCGCGCGCTTGTGGAACAGCACCGCCGTGGTGCCCGGCGGCCGGTGGTGCCGCTCGCGCGCCGCCCGGGTGTCCGACGCGCGCCAGCTCACCTTGACCAGGATCGACGCGAACACGGCGGTGAGCGGCTCGCGAATCGCGGGATCCGACTCGGCGATGCCCCGGCGCAGCGACTCGAGCTCGCGCAGCGCGTGCGGCGCGTACCACGACTCGACCGCGCGCAGCACCCGGGCAGGCGGCAGCGGGCCGCGCCCCGCCGCGGCGCGCGCCTGCGCCGCCAGTGCGCGCGCACGCGCGCGCAGCGCCGCGAGCCCCGCGTCGTCCGGAGTCGCCGTGCGCGTGCGCGCCACCAGCACCGCCACCGGTGAGACGTCGCAGCCGAAGCAGCGCCGCCCGAGCGCGCGCGCCTCGACCAGCACCGTGCCGCCGCCGCAGAACGGGTCGAGCACGTCGCGGCTCGGGAACGCGAGCAGCAGCGCGCGCGCCGAGTCCGCGTGCAGCGCGGCCGGATAGGTGTGAAACAGATTTGTGTAGCGCGCGCCCTCGCCGGTCTCGGCGAGCGCCGACTCGAGCGCGCGGGCGAGCGCCGGATCGCCGCGCAGCTCGTTCGACCAGAGCTTGCCGGCGCGCGCAGTACGTCGGGTTCTCGGCATGGGCGCGGACACGCTATCGCGGCTGGATCTCCGCGGCACGGCGTCGGAAAACGGGGCTGTCAAGACAGCTTCGCTGCAGCAAAGCGCGGCGCCCGCGAAATGTGATGCGTCGAATAGACAGGGGTCGGCGGGCGTATATAATCGCGCCCCGTGTGGAGCCCTTGTTGGCGTTGCCGAACCGGCTGCGCGGTGCAGTCGGGGCGGCTCCGAGAGACGCCGATTCCCTCCACAAGCCAGTGTTTGGACTGGTCAAGAGACCGCCGAAACAACCCTCGCCTCCCCTAGCTCGATTCGAGCGCCGGAGCTCCCTCCCGGACGCTTGTACAAGGGTCGACGCGCGAGTTCTGGCGCCCCCCGTGTAGCAGCGACCCGGAGACGGGTCGCCGGTTAGAGCGGGCATGAAGAAGCGAGCGGGGCGGAACCGTATGCGTCGCTCCAGCCTCTCGATCCTGGTCCTGGTCGGCCTTGCAAACCTAGCCGTCTTCGCGCTGCTGAACCGGCCCGTCGATCCGCCTCCCTGGGACGATGTGATCGCGGGCGCGTCCTTCAGCCCATATCGCAGCGGTCAGAGTCCCGTCGACAAGGTCTTTCCGACCGCGGACGAGATGCGCAGTGACCTGCGCGTGCTCGCGCCGCACGTGCGCTCGGTGCGCACCTACACCTCGCTCGACGGCATGGACCAGATCCCGCGGCTCGCGAACGAGTTCGGGCTCGAGGTCACGGCCGGCGCATGGCTCGACGGCGACCGCAAGAAGAACGAACGCGAGATTCGCAGTCTGATCGCGAGCGTCGCGCAGAACGGCAACGTGAACCGCGTGATCGTCGGCAACGAGGTGCTGCTGCGCGGCGACATGACCACCGCGCGGCTCGGCGCCTATCTGCGGCGCGTGCGCGCGCAGCTCTCCGTGCCGGTCGGAACCGCGGAGCCGTGGCACGTGTGGCTGAAGCACCCGGAGCTCGCGCGTGACGTCGACTTCATCGCGGTGCACCTGCTCCCCTACTGGGAAGGGGTGCCGGCCGACCACGCGGTCGAATTCGTGCTCGACCACCTCGCCGAGGTGAAGAAGCGCTTCCCGAACAAGCCGGTGATGATCGGCGAGGTGGGCTGGCCGTCGAACGGCCGCATCCGCCAGGGCGCGGTGCCGTCGCTCGCCAACCAGGCCACCTTCGTGCGCGAGTTCCTGAACGCCGCCAAGGCGCGCGGGCTCGACTATTTCGTGATGGAGGCGTTCGACCAGCCCTGGAAGATCCCGGTCGAAGGCGGGGTCGGCGCGTACTGGGGCATGTTCGACGCCTCGCGCGCAGCGAAGTTCGCCTGGACCGGCCCGGTGGTCGGCACGCCGAGCTGGCCGCTGTTGTTCGCGCTGGCGACGCTGCTGCCGGCAGTGCCGCTGCTCTGGTTCCTGAACCGCTTCGCCAGCTACCGCACGCGCGGCCGCGTCTTCTTCGCGGGCCTGGTGCAGTCCGCGAGCTCGCTGTTCGTGTGGATCTGCTACCTGACCGCGAGCCAGTACCACACGCTCTACTCGGCCAGCGCCTGGGTGGTGCTGCTCTCCGCGCTCGCCGTGCTGTTCGCGATCGGCGTCACCGAAGCGTTCGAGCTCACCGAGCTGCTCTGGCACCGCCGGCTGGCGCGCCGCTTCCGCCCGGTGGCCGACGCGAAGAAGCTCGAGCGCTGGCCGAAGGTCTCGCTGCACCTGCCGCTGTGCAACGAGCCGCCCGAGATGGTGCGCGAGACGCTGAACTCGCTCGCGGCGCTCGACTACCCCGAGCTCGAGGTGCTGGTGATCGACAACAACACCAGCGACCCCGGGCTGTGGAAGCCCGTCGCCGACGCGTGCGCGATCCTGGGCCCGCGCTTCAAGTTCTTCCACGTCGACCAGGTCGAGGGCTTCAAGGCCGGCGCGCTCAACATCGTGCTCGCCGAGACCGACCCGCAGGCCGAGATCATCGCGGTGATCGACAGCGACTACGTGGTGCGGCCCGACTGGCTGCGCAACCTCGCGCCGTATTTCGCCGACCCGAAGATCGCGATCGTGCAGGCGCCGCAGGACTACCGCGACGGCTGGCAGAGCGCGTTCAAGGCGATGTGCGGCTGGGAATACGCGGGCTTCTTCGACATCGGCATGGTCCACCGCAACGAGCGCAACGCGATCATCCAACACGGCACCATGACGCTGGTGCGGCGCTCGGTGCTCGAGGCGCTGGGCGGCTGGGCGAAGTGGTGCATCTGCGAGGACGCCGAGCTCGGCCTGCGCGTGATGGAGGCCGGCTACCACAGCGCGTACGTGAACCACTCGTACGGGCGCGGTCTCATGCCCGACACCTACACCGCCTATCAGAAGCAGCGCTTCCGCTGGGCGTACGGCGCGGTGCAGATCCTGAAGCGCCACTGGCGCGAGCTCGCGGGCCTGCGCGAGACGAAGCTGACGCCGGCGCAGCGCTACCACTTCGTCGCGGGCTGGCTGCCGTGGTTCGCCGACGCGCTCAACACCGCCGTGACGGTGCTCGCGCTGGTGTGGACCGCGGGGCTGGTGGCCCTGCCCAAGCTGTTCGAGTTCCCGCTGCGCTTCTTCCTGTCCGCGGCGCTCGGCTTCTTCGCACTGAAGGTGGGCAAGACGCTGTGGCTGTACGCCGTGCGCGTGCACGCGAGCGCGGGGGAGAACCTGTCGGCGGCCCTGGCCGGGCTCTCGCTCACGCACACCATCGGCAAGGCGATGTTCTCGGGCTTGTTCACGAAGGACCGGCCCTTCATGCGCACGCCGAAGTGCGAGGACCAGCCGGCGCTGGTCCGCGGCCTGCTCGCCTCGCGCGAGGAGAGCACGATCCTGGCGCTCCTGCTGCTCGGCGCGCTGGCGATCGGCTTCCGCTACGGCTCGCACGACGTCGAGGCGACGCTCTGGATCGCGCTGCTGGGCGTGCAATCGCTGCCGTATCTGGCGTCGCTCGCGACGGCCCTGATCAGCGCGCTGCCGCCGCGGGCCGACGAGGTGCTGCGGCCGCTGTTGCAGAGCGAGGTCCGCTCCGCGATCTCGAGCGCCAGCGGGCGGGACGGAACCGCGGTCTAGGGCGCGGGCATCCCACCGGGGCATCCGAGCGCCTGCTACTCTCGGGCGTTCCGGGAGGTTCCGCCGCCGATGCCGTCCGTCCGCCTCGCGCTCTGGATCGCCGCTGCGCTCGCGCTCGCCGCGGCCTGCGGCCGCGGCGGCAACGGCCCCGAGGCGCCGCCGCTGCCCGTGACCACGGCGCCGGCCGAGAAGGCCCAGATCCCCGTCTACATCGAGCACGTCGGCACCACCGAGGCGGTGAACACCATCGAGGTGCGCGCCCGGGTGCAGGGCGTGCTGGAGAAGGTGCTGTTCAAGGAAGGCGCCGACGTCGAGAAGGACGCACTCTTGTTCGTGATCGAGCAGAAGCCGTACCAGGCGGCGCTGGCCAAGGCCAAGGCCGCGCTCGAGGGCGCGAAGGCCACCGCCGAGCGCACCCAGGCCGACTTCGAGCGGACCTCCGAGCTGGAGAAGAAGGACGTCGCGTCGAAGTCCGACCTCGACCACGCGCGCGCGGCGCGCAACGAGTCGTCGGCGGCGGTCGACGCGGCCGCGGCCGCGCTGGAGCAGGCGAAGCTCGACCTGGGCTACACCGAGGTGCGTGCGCCGATCTCGGGGCGCATCAGCCGCCTGCGTGTGACCCAGGGCAACCTGGTCGGGGCCACCGAGCAGACCGTGCTCACCACGCTGGTGCAGCTCGATCCCATGTACATCTACTGGAGCCCCAGCGAGCGCGAGCGGCTCGACGTGCTGCGCCTGCGCAAGCAGGGCCTGTACGTGCAGCGCGACGAGATCGAGGTGAAGGCCACGCTCGCCGACGGACGCGAGTATCCGTATCCGGGCCGGCTCGACTTCGTCGACAACGCAATCGATCCCAGCGCGGGAACGCTGCGCGTGCGCGCGGTGTTCCCGAACCCCGACAAGACGCTCCTGCCCGGTCAGTACGCGGACCTGCGGGTTCTGGTCGGCCGCGACGTGAGCGTGATCCTGGTGCCCGCGCAGGCGATCCTGGAGGAGCAGGGCGGTAGCACCGTGTTCGTGATCGGCTCCGACGACGTGGTGCAGCCGCGCGCGATCGTCACTGGGAGCACCCAGGGCAAGATGCGCGTGGTCGAGTCCGGCCTCGAGGCGGGCGAGAAGATCGCAATCGACAACCTGGGCAAGCTGCGCCCCGGGATGAGGGTCGCGGTCCGAGTCAGTGAGTCGGTGGCATCGGAGGCGAAGGCGCCCGCGGCTCCCGTGGCAGACCCGCCGGAGCACCGCTGAAGCGCTCGCGCACGCGCTCGATCAGCACGAAGAATACCGGCACCACGGCCAGCGACAGGAACGTCGAGAGCAGCATCCCGCCGAAGACCGCCGTGCCCAGCGAGTTGCGGCTGGCGGAGCCCGCCCCGGTGGCGATCACCAGCGGGATCACGCCGAAGATGAACGCGAACGAGGTCATCAGGATCGGCCGCAGCCGCACGCGGGCGGCGTGCAGCGCCGCGCGCTCGATCGACTCGCCCTGCTCGCGCAGCATCTTGGCGAACTCGACCACCAGGATCGCGTTCTTGCTGGCCAGGCCGACCAGCATCACCAGGCCCACCTGGCAGAACACGTCGTTCGCCAGCCCCCGCAGCCACTGCGCGAACAGCGCGCCGAGCACTGCGAGCGGCACCACCAGCATGATCGCGAACGGCAGCACCCAGCTCTCGTAGAGCGCGGCCAGCGTCAGGTACACCACGATCAGCGCCAGGCCGAACAGGATCGGCGCCGCGCCGCCGGCGCGGATCTCCTGGAGCGACAGACCGGTCCACTCGAAGCTCGTGCCCTCGGGCAGGGTCTTGTTCGCGAGCGCTTCCATGTCGTGGATCGCCTGGCCCGAGCTGCGCCCCGGTGCGGCCGAGCCGGTCAGCGCGGCGGTGCGGAACAGGTTGTAGTGCGAGATCGTCTGCGGCCCGACGATCGACTTCACCCGCGCGATCGTCGACAGCGGCACCATCTCGCCGGTGGCGTTGCGGGTGTAGAGCTTGGTCACGTCCTCGGGCAGCGCGCGCTCGTTCGGCTCGGCCTGCACCGTCACGCGGTAGACGCGCCCGAAGCGGTTGAAGTCGTTCACGTAGTAGCCGCCCAGGTACACCTCGAGCGTGCCGAACACGTCGGAGAGCGAGAGCCCCAGCGCCTTGGCCTTGGTGCGGTCGATCTCGACCGAGTACTGCGGGATGTTGGTGCGCAGCGAGCTCACCACCCCGGTGACCTGACCCGAGGCGTTGGCCGCCTCGACCAGCGAGCTCACCCGCTTGGCGAAGTCCGGAAAGCTCTGGTGCACCAGGTCCTGGATCTGCATCTGGAAGCCGCCGGTCGAGCCCAGGCCGCGGATGGGCGGCGGGTTGAACGCGGCCACCACGGCGGTCGGGATCTGCCCGAGCTCGCGCCGTGCTCGCCCCAGGATCGCGTCGAGCTGCACCTCCGGGGTGTGCCGTTCGTCCCAGGGCTTCAGGATCATGTAGCAGGCCGCGGCGTTCGAGGCGGCGGCGCCGGTGAGGAAGTCGGTGCCGCCGTTCACCACGCCGCTCGCCACGCCCGGGATCGCGAGCAGCTTGGTCACGACCTCGCGCGTGACCTCGTTGGTGCGCTCCAGCGACGAGCCGTCGGGCAGTTGCACCGACACGATGAAGTAGCCGAGGTCCTCGTTCGGCACGAACGCGGTCGGCAGCCGCGTGTACAGCAGCACCGTCGCGGCGATCAGCCCGCCGAAGATCGCGAGCACCAGCGGCCAGCCGGCGATCGCGGCGGCGCCGCCCTTCTCGTAGGCGCTGGTGAAGCGCTGGAAGCCGGCATCGAACCAGCGGAAGAAGACGTTCTTCACGCGGTGCTCGCCGCGCAGGAAGATCGCGCACAGCGCGGGCGAGAGCGTCAGCGCGTTGAAGGCCGAGATCGCCACCGAGAACGCGATCGTGAGCGCGAACTGCTGGTAGAGCCGCCCCGAGGTGCCGGGGATGAACGCCACCGGCATGAACACCGCCATCAGCACGAGCGAGATCGCTACGATGGGCGCCGTGACCTCGCGCATGCCCAGCATGGTGGCCTCGCGCGGCGGCAGCTTCCGGTCCTCGATCATGCGCGTCACGTTCTCGACCACCACGATCGCGTCGTCGACCACGAGCCCGATCGCCAGCACCAGCCCGAACAGGGTGAAGGTGTTCACCGAGAAGCCGAGCACCGCCATCGCCGCGAACGTGCCCACCAGCGAGACGGGCACCGTGATCGCCGGGATGATCGTCGCGCGGAAGGTCTCGAGGAACACGTACACCACGAAGACCACCAGCAGCATCGCCTCGACCAGGGTCCAGATCACCTCCTTGATCGACTCGGTGACGAAGCGCGTGGGCTCGTACAGGATCCGGTAGGCGACCCCGGCCGGGAAGCGCGGTGCGATCTTCTCCATCTCCGCGTGGACCGCCTTGGCCACGTCGAGCGCGTTCGCGCTCGGCAGCGCGAACACGGCCACGCCGGTCGACGGCGAGAGGCCGAGCCGGCTGAAGTTCACGTAGCTCTGCGCGCCGAGCTCCACGCGCGCGACGTCGGCGACGCGCAGGATCGAGCCGTCCGGCCGCGTGCG
>Ga0306921_10001642_pt1 | contig 21877 bp, 35 predicted proteins | sample sta12Cox44000080_FD_203760 | JGI IMG/M metagenome (GOLD analysis project Ga0306921, IMG submission 203760) | Lab enrichment of tropical soil microbial communities from Luquillo Experimental Forest, Puerto Rico - statoxic.12C.oxic.44.000.080 (v2)... | ecosystem: Environmental > Terrestrial >...
TCCAAATATGGTGGCGATATCATTAGATGAGAGTGGCCTTGCAACAGTCATGGCTCGGTCTTCTTTTCCAATTCTTTAGTGGGCCTATCTGCATAGCAGACTGAATGCGCTCCCCTTTTCCTTGATGATAGCGCATGACCGCATGTCGATGAACTTGCCATGAAGCACGAACTTGTGGGTGTCTTCAGCCTTTGGCGGCGCTGGTTTCGGCATCGGTTTGTGAACAGGCCGGTGGCGAGTCCACGTCGGCGCAGGTGCAGGTTCCGGAACATCGACGATGACAGGCACGGGAGGATGCACAGCTAGAGGATAGCAGGTGTTTGCATCGCAAACCCAATCAGCCTTTGCAGGAAGCAGGAACGCAAATAAAGCAAGCCATGCAAATGCTGCAATGCTAAGCTTCGTCATGACCCGAATCTCCATTCATTTGCCGATGCCGCCATCAACAAACCTCATTTGGCGGTCAGATCGTGGTCGCGTTCACAAAAGCAGAGAATACACGGATTGGATTGCGCAAGCAGGCTACGAATGGTTACGGCAACGCAAGGACCAGCCTAAGGGGCTTCAAGGCAATTTTAAGGCAATTCTCATTTTGGACAAGACCCAGCGTGGCAGGAAAGACCTTGATAACAGGGTCAAGGCTATACTGGACCTATGTAAAACGCATAGCATCATCGTGGATGACAAGCTCTGCGATGCACTTTTAATCAAGTGGGGAACGGCACCTATGGGTGTCCATATTGTGCTCAAGGGCTACTAGATATGCTACTTGACGCAAATCTGTCATAGGAGTTAGATCGCTAGACGACCTAAGAAAATAGACGAAAAAATAAGGCCGCCGGGAAAGAGGGAAATCGAACCCAGCGGCCTGTGCTTCTTCAACCCAGCAATCGGAAACTGGATGAATGTCATGATAAATACCCACCTTCCACGAAAGTTTCAAGACAAAATCATATCCCAGCTCACGGAATTTGGTCTAACCCCCGACCAAATTGCCGCAGTCATGGGTCTGTTTGGTCCAGCCATCCAAGCGCAGGAACAGGCAGCGGCGAGGCTTGCTCGAAAGAGGGCTGTGATGAGGGAATGCCGTGCGCGTGGTACCACGCGTGGTACCACAGTGGTACCACAGGAAAAATCCAACAAAATCAACGGTCATGTGGTACCACAAGTTGGGGATATATATAATAGTAAGATAGAAGGTAAGAGTAAGGAGAAAGAAAGAAAGAAAGATATATATCCCAAGCGTGGTACCACTGTGGTACCACAGGCTGACTTTGATGAGTTCTACCAGCTTTACCCCCGCAAGAAGAAACCTGCCGACGCCCTAAAAGCTTACCACAAAGCCCGGAAGATTGCGTCCAAGGAAGACATTCTCCAAGGCGTCAGAAATCTCATAGCCGAGAACAAGGAACTACAATTCATCCCCTATCCAGCGACGTGGCTGAACAGCCAAAGCTGGTTGGACGAAGTTTCGCCGCAATCCCAGTGTTCTTATCAGGCCAGGAGCGTGCGTCTATGAAATCAGCCGCCGACATTCTTCGCATTGAAGGCATTCAATTGCCGAATTCTAAACCGGGGCGGTACTATACCGTTTGTCCTGCGTGTTCGCACTTGCGAAGGAAAAAGCGCCTGAAGTGCCTTGCCGTCACGATCGATGCCGATGGCGTCAAATGGTTCTGCAATCACTGCAGCTACAAAGGAGGGAATTTCTATGGCCGACAAGATACTGGACCCCATTCACGCCAAGGCTTTCGAGCGCCGGGGCATATCAGCCGAGACAGCAGCGCGCTACGAGATTTATACAGACGGTAAGGTCGTGGTGTTTCCATATTTCGAGCATGGCGCTGTGGTTAACGAAAAGTACCGCGCGCCCGGCAAGAAATTTTGGCAAACCAAGGGAGGCAAGAGAACATTTTGGAATGCCGATGCTCTTGATGATCCGGCTTTGGAAACCGGTCAGATGGCGTTGGTGATAACGGAAGGGGAAATTGACGCCTTGACCGCAATCGAATGTGGCTTCCCGCTTGCTGTATCGGTGCCAGATGGGGCGCCGCCTGCAACAAGCGAGGACCGTGAGGATGATGACGAAAAGAAGTTTGAGTTCATTTACAACAATCGCAATCGCATAAAGCATATCAAGCGATTTATCATTGCCGTTGACAACGATGATCCGGGTAAGAGACTTGCCGAAGGGTTGGTGCGCCGGTTGTCGGCTTCGCGGTGCTCGTTTGTCGATTATCCCGCTGGATGCAAAGACTTGAATGACGTGCTTCAGCAGTATGGTTCGGCAGTGGTTAGAGATTTGCTGCTTAATGCAAAGCCGTATCCGATCAAGGGGGTCTACCAGCTTTCTGATTACCCGCCACAGCCGAAATTGGTTACCTACTCGACCGGGTGGGCGATGATTGATCAGCACATGATGCTGTTTCCAAAGGAATTGATGGTGGTGACTGGCATTCCGGGTCATGGCAAGAGTACTTGGGTTTTGAACTTGATATGCAACATGGCGCGGCTGCATGACTGGAAAACGGTGCTGTTCTCTCCTGAAATGCCGGTTAACCCGCACTTGCGGGATAAGCTTCGCAGGATCATAAGCGCGGATATTGCGTCTGCTGATGCCTTTATCGACAAAAATATCAAGTTCTTGGATCACAGCCCGACTGACGATGATGATGATGATGATCTCAGTGTTGAATGGATTATCGACAAAGCCAAAGAAGCTGTCTTGCGATATGGCATTCGTTGCCTTGTCATCGATCCTTGGAATGAAATAGAGCACGCAAGACACCGTGATGAAGCTGTTACCGATTATGTGTGCCGATGCCTTCGTCAGTTAAAGGCTTTTGCTAAAAACTATCAGGTTGCTGTGATTGTCATAGCTCACCCCACCAAGGAAGTTTTTAAGGATGGAAAACTTCGGACGCCGTCCCTTTACGACATCGAAGGGTCCGCGCATTGGGTCAATAAGTGTGATCATGGCATTGTGATCGAACGGCCGAATCCATATGCGGATGAAGCCATGATCCATATCTCCAAGGTGCGCTTTGAGGATAGTGGGGAAAGGGGCGAGGTTAAGATGGATTTTGACCGCGCTACTTCCCAGTTTTTGACGCTTGGCACGAAGCCATGATCAATCGAACGGGTTTGAGTCCTGTTCTTCCATGATGGCCATGGCTTCGTTGATCTCATCAAGCGTAAAGGCGCCCGCATCGGAGGGACGTTTGTGGTTCTTGATCTTTTCTTCAATCGCTTGGAGTGATTTTAGGACTGCTTGGGCTATCAAGTAACAATCTTCTGCGTCAACCCTTGCGCCATTGATATTCACTATCTCGTTTGCGTCCATGAGAGTACACTTGGCCATGACCTTGGCCATAGCGTTGCTATAGGACTGTACAAGCCGCAGGCAGCGCGCACGTTCCTCAGACGCGGTTAGGTTTCGTCCAGTCATGGTGTTGATCCTGCGTCATGAGCATTTCTTCCAAGCGCTCTTTCTCTTTTTCTGCGTCTTCCAGAGCTTCTTCCAGCGAGGCCAAAACCTGCAAGACGCTGTTCGTCAGTTGCGCCATGGTGGACGCGGCCTGCATGGGGCTTTCGAATTGGGTCGCGTCCTTGGGTAGGTTTTTGATCAAAACCCGGAATTTTTCCGTATAGACACCCATGGGGTCCTCCTGTAGGTTTCATGGTATTGGTAACTCGGATTTGGGGCAAAGTTATGGATGCCCATAAGCTACGGAACGTCAAACACGAATTGTTTTGCCAGATGATCGTGGCGGGTGCCCCACGCGGCGAAGCTTATCAAAAATCTGGTTTCCAAGGTAAGACTGAGCATGCAAACACGTATGGAACCATGCTTCTTGCCAAGCCTGAAATCAAAAAGCGCATTGAACAACTTTTACAAAACTCCGCCAGCCGCGCCGAGATTAGCAGAAAACAGATACTTGAACGGATTATGGAAGATTGGGATAGCTCTCGTAGATTGGGGCAGATGTCGAGCGCACTGAAGGCCGCCGAACTCATGGGCAAGGAACTTCACAAGATGTTCGTGGAGCGCAAGGAGGTCGGCGGCCCCGGTGACTTTGACAGCAAGACTGAAGACGAGTTGAAAGAAATCGTTCGTGAAGGCCTCAAGGAACTCGGTTGGGATGATCCCGGTCCGAATTCCCTAAATTAGCACCAGCATCCTTTGCCATGGCGCACAGAGCGCAAAAGCCCCAGCCCAAAAAGACGCCGAACCACACAGCGAATAGTATATAAATATAGCTCATGGATGTTTCCCTCTTTGCTACGCGTTACTGATAAACCTCCATTTCAAAGAAAAAACTTAGCATGATGGAACCTCTTTCCCGTTGTTGTATGTTCAGTTCACCGCGCGGCTGCGGAAGGGAATGACATTGCCCTCGTGGGACATACCATCCTCATCCTCATTGCAGGACCCGAAAATGTGGTGGCCCATGTTGCAGACATGTTCGATCTCGATATCAAGTTGCTGCATGCAGGCCGTGATGAAGCTTCGTTCGGTCTGTTCACAAAGATCAAGCGCCTTGTAGATCGGCGTAGCCAATTCCAACGCCAGCTTTGCTGCCGCAGTGATACTGTGGTGCTGGAGGAAGTGCTCGGCGCGGCCTTGCACCAATGGCACCAAACTCAGATAGGCGATCAGTTTGTCGTAGGGCGGCGCTTTGTCGGCATCATCCTGATCGACAAACGCGAACAAGGTATGCAGAAAGTCCTTTGGCACAGTCACACCGTTGACCAAGAACAAATCCCGGCCTTCCTCGATCTTAACCAGTGTTCCATGTTTTCGCATTGATGTTCCCTCTTTGAGTGAAGCTGAATTGCTTCGCACTGCGCTCCGTGAGAGCGCAGGCCGAAACAATCAGGCGGGCGGGGATGACTAAGGCGCGCCATCCCATTACGAGTTAACCTTTCGACCCTGCCGGACCCCTGCCGTCGGGTTGCCCGGCGAAGTCGTCCGCCTGGTCTATCCTTCAAGCGGATTGATGCCGTGGTCGCCGACATACAGATTTTCATATGTCTGGAAAACCATGCCGTCCCGTTCGAAGTGGCCTTCCTTGATCCTGATATCGCGCCCCTTGCCTTTGGTCCTGCTTTGATAGGCAGCCCAAGACAGCCGGACGCCGCGACCAAGATCAAGCTTTTCGTCGTCGCAGTGGACAGTCATGCGGGTTTTGGTGCCATCAGGCCAGATGGCTTGGAACGTGGGTCCTATCATTGCCATCTTTTTCCAGTTCCTTTTTGGTTTGGGATGAGGCTTGGTGCAGACTTTGATGCTATTGCTTCGATGATGATAGTTCATTTTCCCTCTTTGTGCTGTAGTTGCCATGTTGATCCATCCATCCGCTGGCATACGGATGGGGATATTTCAGGTGATAGTCGCAAACGTAGTTCAATCCCTTAACGGGATGCTGTGGCCGATGCATAAAGCAGTAACAGCCATTGCAGCAACAGCCGCAAGAAACAACCTTGATCCTCATTTGCGCCCCCTGATGCCCATATCGATGTGATACAGCAACCGGCCAAGTTCGATATCCATGGTCGGTTGATCTAGCTGGTCGCCATGGTGAGCGATAATGAAGTTTCTTGCCTCTTGGAGTGCAGCGCGGGCGATACCGATTTCAGCAGCCATCGCTGTGATGATCCGCATTGTTCCTTCGTCCAAATCTTCCAAGCTCATTTGCGCGCCCTCTTGTTGGAAGCTTTGCCGTAGACCTTTTTGTATGCTTCAAGAGCATCGGCGGCTGTGATCTCTTTGGCTGGAACATTGTCGCCATGCTGATAAGGCGATGGCAACTGAATAGCCGAATAGATCACGTTTTCATCGAAGTCCGTCAATGTAATTGTAGCGGGTTCAAGCGCCTTGACGACTTCGACGAAGTGTGGCTGACAGCCGCAAGCTTTGACGAAAGCATTCCAGTTGAACTTCGGGTTTGTGGCTTGCAGATTATCTGCAAAGCGCAAACACGTCGTTGCCCGGATATCCTCCGCAGTGATTTCTGAAATCACCTTGGCGATGAAATCGAAATGCTGCCGGGTTAGCTTGATGTCTTGCATGGTTGGTTCCCTCTTTCCATGAAGCAGGATTGCTTCGCACTGCCGAGATATACTCGGCAGGTCGAAGCAATTGGTACAGCTTGCAAGATTTCACCAGTTCCCTGATCCCGGTATCTGTCGGGTTGGCGAGGCTGGAACCTTGCCTTGTTTTCGGCCTTAGCCCGTTGCTGTAGCGGCTGCCATAGGGACTATCCTCGCCTTATTCGCTACGAAACAGTCCGCGCCTTTGGTCAGTTTTTCTGACCTATATGGCGAATGGTATCGGGTAATTGGTCGATCTTTGCGCCGGGCCAGCGATAGCCGCCAATCAGGTTGATCGGTACATCGCTTGGGCCGATGATTGGAACCCCTATTTTTATAGGGTTTGCGGACGCGGCTTGAGGGTTTGTGGATGGGTGGTAGCGGCCTAGCATTGCGTGGCGTTTTAGGGCGTTAAATTCCAGCCTGCAGTTCCGCCGGCCGCACAGCGCCCTGGATGGGTTCCCCTTCGGTTCCTCACAGGCTAGGCACCGCTTGCTGTAGAAAATCCGGAAGCATCCCTTGCAGCAAAAGGCGGATCGCTGGTTAGCCGTAGGCTTGACCAGCTTCGCGCCGCAACGGCGGCATTTGGTTCGGTCAGGACTTGCGTCTAACGGCATTGATTTCATTCCTTATTTTGAGATTCGATAGCTGAGACGTAGAACATCAGCACAAGAATGAATGCAACGAGATATCCGAGAGCATCCCAGGATATGCAGATTGCATCCCAAACCAGTTGCCAGAACAGCATGAGATTTTCTCCTTAGTCTCGCGCGGCAATCGCCATGACGGCAATCGCCAGAACAAGGATCGATAGCCCAATGAGGCTAAACCCTGTCACATAGTTGATGAATAGCAGGAACAGTACGATCAATATAAATCCCATTGTGTTTCCCTCTTTGCTTGAAGCTGAATGCTTCGTGCTGTCCCCCGTAGGGGACAGTGTCGAAACATTAGTCGTAATCGCAGGTTCTTCCGAACGGAGCCTTAAGGCGTTTATTGGAGCCGAAGTTAACCCAAACCACCGGGAACGGCGGCTTGCGGCCGAAGCTTGACGTTTCGAGATCGGTCAGGAACACCATGCCGATGGCGTTTGAATATTCCCGGCCGATGTACTCCATGGCGCTGGTGAAATCTGTGCCGCCGCCCGCGCGAGGATGCCAAGTTCTGACATCGTCGCTTGTGGCGGCGATGCAGATTTGATCGATCTTGGGCTCGGTATCGACCGCAATCAACACAGCTTCGGTGATGACCCTTTCGTCAATTGCTTTCGCAACTTCCGTTTTCATCGCCGCGAACTGCGTATCAACGTCGATCGACCCTGATACATCGAAAGCGCAAACCAGCCTGAAGACGGCATCATCCGCATATCCCGGCATGACAGGGTCGCGCCGCCGCCGATTGATGCGGGACCACGTGCGGCCCTGCATCGATTTGGCGTCGCGCGACATGTCGCGGATCAGATCATGCCAGTCGAGCTTTTCGACCGGCAACAGTTCAGTCACCAAGCGCAGCAACTCAGCTGGCATGTTGCCAGCCTTCACAGCCTTGTCCTTGGCGTTCTGAACCGCGCGCTGCCAATCCTTTTGAGATTGTTCAAACGCGGCTTCTTGATCTGGCGTTGGCTGTTCCATGCCGCCCGGTTGATCGGCATCATCATTGCCGCCGCCCGCATTGCTTTCGTCCTCGCCTTCGCCTTCGTCGCCGCCGCCATCCTGATCCTGCTTGTCCTGTTCGGGATCATCCGGGATCAGATCATAGATTTCCTCAACAGCCTTGTTTGGATACAGGCCATCGGCCTGTTCTAAGTCCGGGTGCTGATGGAAATACTGATGCACGATGGGACGCACAGACAGATGCGACGCCATGCCCCATTTGTCCTCGCCGCGATGCTTGCGGCGGGGAAAATGCAGCAGCGCGCACTTCATCACACATTCCAGCAAATCGCCCTCGATGTAACCCTGATTTGCAGGATTGAGCACATAGGACGGATTGAAGAACACGGATATGCTGTTCGTCCAAATCGCGGCGTGGCGGTCGCAAGTCTCCAGTCTGGCATTGAAGATCAGACTGGCGAAAAACGGATTGCGACGCGCGACGCGTTCGCGTGCCTGCAGCATTCGCCTTAAAGCATCTTGAGCCTGTTGATGATTAAACTGTGGCGCATGAAAGTCGTCCATAGTTCCCTCTTTGTATGAAGCTGAATTGCTTCCTGAGTGACTGGCTTGCGCCAGTCACCTAGAAACAATTGATGCATCAATTACCAAGCACGAGCCGATTGATGGCCCCGATGGTCTTGAGGCTTGGATCACGCGTCATGGCGTCATGTGCGGCCATGCTGCGCACGTCAGGCATCAGGCGATCAAGATAGATTGCCAGATGCGCGGCGTTCTGCATGTTCAGTTCCTTGCTTACCGCTGACCCAATGACCCATTGATAATGCGGGTCCTCAGGAACCTTGGCCTTGCTTGGATTGGCTTTGATATCGGGCATTCGAGGCAAGCCGGCGGTAAGATTATTCAGGAACGTCATGAATTGCCGCGAGAAACCTTCGCCGCAAATCATGTGCGCTGAATTCTCGACGGCGATCTTTGGAGCGTCTACAGGAAGGCGCTTAAGAACCTTATTGAGATTTTCCAAAGAGCGCGCCGTCGGGAACGCCGGATTGATCTCAGAGACTTTCTGGATTTCATCCGGCCGCAACGACAGGAAGGCGATCAGACGCGAATCCCATCCCCAATGCTTCATCTTTTCGATCAAGCCCGGCGCATCGGGTTCGGCAACGACATGGCCCATCCGATTTTCCATCGGCTTGAGCATCTTGTTGTCACCGCCCTGATCCTCGCGGGAATTGGTCGCCAAGATAAAGCGATTGTGTTTCGGACAACGGAAATCGCCGAGTTTGCGATCATTGAGCCATCCATAAGCTAGATGTTGAAGTTGCACGCTGGCATGGCCGAATTCATCCAAGAAATAGACATGCAGCTTTCCGTCGTCGTCATCCAAGAACGGCGAGCGGGTCCATTTTGTGATCATCTTGATTTGATCAACAACCGGCATGCCCGTGCCATCCACGATGTCCTTGGTGGAAAGCCTAATGTCATGAAGGACGGTTTCCATCTGAAGGATTTTGCCCAAGGATGGGACAATCTCGTATTCCGTCACCTTCGATTTGCCGATACCGGTTTGGCCATAGATGCAGACAGGAACGTCCGCGAGAATCAGCGGCAGGATGGTTTCGGCAAGCTTGGTAATTTTGCATCGAAGCACTGATTTGACCTCAGACATAGTCAGTTTCCCTCTTGAAGCCTCGTGCTTTGGCTGGATTGCCAAAGTCACGGATTGCTTCGCAATAGGCTGGCAAGCCAGCCTATGCCCGAAACAATCGCTATTCCAGATATTCCCCGCCTTCCGTAACCATATCGCTGATTTCCTGATCCCTCATATTGATCGCATTCATTTGGGTCAAGATTTCGTTCGCTGTGGCCAAGGCTTGCGGTTTTTCTCTTTCATAGGCGCTTGGATTAGAGCGCCAATGCTCAGCCGAAAACACGCACAAGCGGTTCAAGTCTTTCACGACTTTTGCGATCTGGGCGTTTTCCGTCAAGTTCATACGGTCAATGAGGTTCGCGGTGTCGCCGATGTTATCGATCAAGCTATCACGGATAACCTTGCCGCTAAACTTAAGCTTGCCGTTGCTATCGACTTCAGGGTCAACGGCTTCCAGCTTTTCGATAAACTCGGCAACGACCTTCTGGGCCCGCGCCACCAAATGCTGCGTTCCCGCTATCAGCCGTTCCTCAATTTCCCGTTCCATGCCGTGCTTTGCCTCCGATGCTGCTTGGCGCGACATGTCGGCGACGAAATGACCGGACTCCGGGAAAGGCCAATAGTTGACACTGATACAAAACATATTCCTGATCTTGTTCGCGGCCGGATATTCGTCCGCATTGAACAATGGCCCAAGCTCAAGTTCGCTTTGGTCCCTCAGATCAGGATAGGCTTGATTGTAATCGTCCCAAGCCAATTCCAGATCAGAGATTGCAATCGTGAGTTTGTGGCGGAATTCGTCCAGCGTTCCCATGGTGACAAGGCGCATTTTCTCGTCGCCCCATGGCAGGGAATATCTATAGACGACTTCCCGCACGCGTTGGCCCGCTGCAATGACCCGCTTAACGACTTTAGCCTGTCTGTCAATCAAGTACTTGCTTGCCTTCGCGCGTTTATCAGAAACCTGGTACGTACTCTGCACCAATGCCGACGCTTGCTTGTCCTTACGTTCGCCAAGCAGGCCGCCGTTGATGATGTTCACGCTCACCAGCACCGCATGTTTAGATAGGTTTTGCTCTTGCATGTGAATTTCCCTCTTTCAAAGAAGCTGAATGCTTCGTGACAGGGCGCGTTGCGCCCTGCTTCGAAACATTAGCGCAGAAACAGCTTTTTATGGTCGAGTATGATCCATGCTGAGCCGATATTGCTGTAAATGGTGATGTAGACGCGCCGCTTGCGGCCGTCCGGCAACACGACACAACGGGTGGACGGAATTTTCGCGCCATAGCCGGTTGCCGTATATGACAAGCCAGCTTTCTGCCATGGCAGCATGTCGGTTATCAGTTCATAGGGTTCTTGCAGATAGCTGATCATTTTCCCTCTTTCAGTGAAGCAGAATGCTTCGCACTGCGCAGAACATGCTGCGCAGGCCGAAACATTAAGCGGCGTATTCGTCCGCTGTGAAGGCGCGGACATAGAATGCGTCGTACTCCAGTGAAGACTCGTGTTCGGTAAACCCGATCAAGAACCGTTCCGCCAGGGTCCTTGTGGTAAAGACCGCCAGGACGTCCTCGTAGGTTTCATACTCGCCCGACACGATGAAGATATCCATGATATTTTCCCTCTTTTGAAGCTGGATGCTTCGTTGTGCGCTGGCAAGCCAGCGCACCGTCGAAACATTGCCTTAGACGTCATAGCTTGTGGTGACTTCCACCACGCCGCGCCATGAACCGCCCGATATCTGGTAGGCGCGCAGCAGCTTCGCGTACACGCCGCACACCCGGCCGGTGCAATCGGCGCCGCATCCGGTGTCGATGTGGCCCTGATCCAGGCGCCCCACGGTGACCGTCAAGCCGTTGCGGCTTGGCGCGTCCACTGTGATAATGCGGGTTACGGTTCCGAGCCTGTCATCGATGAAAAGCTCTTGCTCTGTCATGTGATGTTCCCTCTTGGCGAAGCTGTATTGCTTCGCAGAACACGCCGCAGTGTGCTCTGCAAAGCAATAGGAAGGGCAAGGGGAAGCTTTACGCTTCTCCCTGCCCTACCTACTGCTCGGATGGGAAAACGCGCCAGCGAGCCTTACAAGCCCGTCTAGCGCCTATTCCCTGAGGGAAAGAGGTTTCATCATGCTAAGATGCATTTTAACGGTATCGCAAGACCATCACTCTCAAGCGTTTGACGCCCTGATGCGGCTTACGAGGGAATGACCGACCGCGCTTTACGATGAAAGCGGCGCAGCGTGTTTCCTTGGGTAAGCCCGTCATCTGTGACATTTGTGTCACACGTTCGCGATAGTCTGCTAGGTTACCGTCCCAAGGCGCTTGCGAAGGAGTTACCCCTTGCGCACTGGAATTGCGAGACGGGACCGCACTTTTACCCGGGTTACCATATGGTTCCAGTTCCGTAGCTTGTCGGGTTAAACACCCGGCCGTGGAACTGGAGCGCCGCAGCGCCCCATTGCTCTTGCCCGGCATCGCATCATGCGTTGCCCTGCCAATGTAGAGATCGCCTACCGGCTATCCGACTTGCCGGCGTTCACGGGGAGGCCTAGGCATCGCCCCGTCCCGAGTAACCTAGCGTCGGGAACGCTGCAGGCTATGGCCTGCGCCTAGGAGAGAGAGTGAAGCTATCGAGTACCTCAATGCAGTGATTAACGAGGCCTCAATCTGGATTTACACCAAGGCCATAAGGTGTGGCCTTTGTGCAAAACCTGTGATATGATCAAGGTCAATTCAAGGCAATGGAACTCGGGCGTGTCAGCTATTATTTGGCCAGCCCAACTAACCCTGGAACTGAGCTATGGCATCGCAACGGCGAGCTAGGGAACCCGGTCGTTTCTGTGCTGCACTGCATCAAGCCGAATGGCCCTGGAACGGCTTGGGAGCGTCCCTGGTGCGCGATCGAAAGCCAGCTAGGGTATGACGCCCAAAAAATCTCGCGCATCCTTGCGTTCCCTAAAGCCAAAAAGAATAATCTGCTACGCGTTTCACGCATACCTCAGGGTTGCAAGGAACGCATAGGTACAACGCATAATAGAAGTCAATCCAATGTCAGCAATAGGTCAACAATAAGGTAGGGGACCTGTGGCTTATCGGAGGCACTGGTACCAGAATGAACGCAAGTTGGACGAAACCAGGATTGCCACAGATAGGGCGGACGTCAGGCAGTCAAGGCGAAAGCAAGGTTAGCCGAATGGGGCGGAAGTAAGGATTTTCGCCTCGTTCCTGCCTCAGTTCCATTGACCCAATCTGGTCCACACACACCGTGCCATCGCCACAATCGCTAAGCCCTTGGTTTACTTCCGATAATCGCTCTTCTCGGAAGCTATTCCAGGCTGGTATCCCGTATGCCAGTACCTTGGTTCTGCCACAGCAGTGCAGCAATTCGGCCCTAAATGAGGCGATAAGGAGACAAATGAGGCGAAAAGGGGACCATGGCGGGATGGGGGGCTGCGGGCGAAGGGCGGTGTGCGGGTGCGGCTGCACGGCCCTTTCCACTGTGTGTAAAGTTTCAATTGAAACCCACTGTGTGTAAAGTTTCAAGGAAACCCATTGTGTCTTATCTCACATCTGTTAGACTAACAGCATGAAAGCACCAACCTGCCGCGTGTGTGGAAAGACTGAATGGGGGCATGTATGCTCAACCTCGCCATCCGTTGTCGATCCTGCGCCCAGGAAGTCATCTTCTGCAGTATCAGGGAAGGTGAAATCTACAGCGCCGCAATCTGTCCCGCCTGTCTCTACGACCATAAGCTCAACGTCGAAGTTCGACCGGACGGCTTATCAGAGGGACTACATGCGGAAGCGGTGTGCCGGACAAAAGACCGGAAAAAGCTAAAGAGGGTGTCCCCGCCCTAGGGGGAACGATGGGGGGCATGGAACCAGCCAGGGCGGGGGTGCGAGCGTGTCGCTCCACGCTTGCAGGACAGAGGATAGCAGATGTCGGCCGAGATTCAAACCTGCACCTGTGTGTACTGCGTCAATGTCACGGGCGTCGAGCGGGAACTGACCAGCGGGGCGACCTATGTCATCACCAAGGTCTATGGCGCGGTCGGCGATCCCAGATATGTCCAGATCAGCGATCAGGATGGGGAGCTTGTCGGAGATTATGCCGCATGGCGGTTCGGCCCGGTCAACAACAGCCTGGAAGCTGCGGCCAGCGAGTACAACGAGATCATGGCGGGTGTCGATGCCTATGAAACGCATTCCAAAGACCAAGTGGCAGAAGGGACAGTTGATCAAGGTCAAGCCTGACACAGGGTTTGACGAGGATGCTGACGCCCTGACGCCAAATAAGCTTTACACCGTCGAGGACCCGCCGTTCGAATTCGCGGGCCATTGGGTGGTCGGCGTGGTCAATGACGAGGGCCGGATGGCGGCCTATGTCTTGGAGCGCTTCACCCAAGCCAAGCAGGCCAGTGACGTGGGCAAGGAGGAATACGATGATATTATGAAAGCAGAGGGTGCCTATGCGGATGCGACAGGCGACACATAGCGACAAGTCGCGACAAACAGCGACATTTTGCTGAGCTTTGCAGATAACACGTAAGGATTGGCCACGGTCATCGTGAAAACAACGAAAACCAGATACCGCATGGGCGACATTGTGAGGCTTGTCCCTGCCGAACAGGGCGATCACCATCATATGGCGACCTTGCGTGAGGCCGAGACCTACAAGGTGCTGGCGGCATGGGCGTCGCATGGGACGGATTATGTCGCCATCACCGATGACCGGGGAACAACCCGGGAGTTCTATGCGGCGCGTTTCTCCTTGGTGGGTGGTCCCACCTTGGAGCGCCGACAGATCAGTGACGCCGGGGCTGAGGACTACGATGATGCGCTCGCAGCGCAAGAGGCTTATGATGCCATCCAAACCAAGGAGGACGAGTCCTATGACGACACAGAAGCCGACGCAACATCCTGAACCGCCCAAACCTGAGGTCAAGCCTGCCCCTGCTCCGGAGCCTGCGCCTCCGCCGCAGGCGCCTGAACAGCATCCCTCTTTCCCTGCCAAACCCGCCCAAGAACCTTGGGAACGCTCTGAACCCGGCAGCATGCCGCCATGGTCAGGATCGTGACTGATGACCATCAATGATGTGATCAAGACGCTCAAGTTCGAGCGCAGCGCGGACGCCTTGGCGGCCTATCTGACCCCCTATCAGGATCAGGGTCAGGCCGCGCAGCAGGTGCTGAACGTCATGGGCATCCAGACTCAGCAGGCCAGTCCGTTGCAGGGCTTGCAGGGTTTCGTCAACACGGGCGGCACCACCAATCCCCCGCCCAACCTGCCGAACCTGTCCCACATCACCACCGGGCATCATAATGTGGCCGTGGGGGCGTCTGCGTTGGCCATGCCGCCGATCCCGCCGCCCAGCGGGCGTCTCATCGCCATTGACGTCTGGGATGCTGTCGGAACCACCCACCGCATCACCGTGGATCAAGCCCATGTGCATCTGTTTCAAAGTGTGATGGCCGTCTATTGTCAGGGTGCTGTCGATCCGTTTGCGCCACGGATTGGCGACGACTTCAGCCTGTCCGAAATGGATGAAGCCAAATCCATCATGGATGATCTGGACTGACATGAGCAAGATTCGTCCGGATTATACAAGCGCGTGCGCGGATGGCCGGTCGCCGTGGAACAAATCCCTGCGGGATCAGCTGCGTCTGTTGCGGGCGCAGCAGAAGCCGTACATGACGCTGCATCAGTTGGCGTTGCTGGCCCAGACCGATGCCTCCACGATCTCGGAATTCGAGACCGGGACGCGTCTCAACATCCAGTTGCAGACGCTCAGAAAGTGGGTCCGGGCCTTGGGCTGCGAGGTTTACATCAAGATTGCGCCAGCGTCGAAACGTCACCCCGGCAAAGATACGTTCCTGCTGGAAGGTCCCGCGTTGCCGTCCCCGCCAAAACTGATCCGTAAAGGGACGGGGGTAGGCCGTTGGCAGGCCGCAGAATACCGACGTTTGCTGGGGAAAACATATGTCCCGCCGGGACGAAAGCAGTTACCCAAAGGGAAGGTCGGTAGGCCACGTTCCCGCAAGATGCCTGCGTGTGATCCGACAAACCCATTTGACTTTGACGACACGTCGCCGCCCAGGCCGCGCGGCAGTCCGTCACCAGCCGTTGGAACGCAGCGGGGTCCAGACTGAAAGCCGCATCAGGCGTGTCAGACGTGCGATCAAGGACAAGATGCTTCTCGATGATCGTGGCGCCAAACGCAACAGCCGCGCAGGCCGTGCCGACGCCCGGCGTATGATCACTGAAGCCCACGGCAGCCACACCGTTCAGCTCTCTCAGGGGTCCAAGGATGCCCAGATTGGCGTCTTGGGGGAACGCAGGATAGTTGCTGATGCAGTGCAACAGGGCCAATTGGCGGCAGCCACCCCGTTTTGCGGCAGAGATGGCTGATTTGATCTCCCCATGTGTTCCCATCCCGCAGGAGATGATCAAGGGAAGCCCTGTGGCAGCGGCCTTGCCGATCAAAGGCGTGCTCACCAGCTCGAAACTGGCGATCTTGAGCGCCGGGACGCCCAATGAGACCAGAAAATCGACGGTTTCAAGGTCAAAAACGGACGAAAAGCAGGTTATGGGAAGGCTTTTTGCGAAATTTATAATGTCTTTCGCCATACTTGGCGGCGTTTCAGCCTTCTTGTAAAGCTCATAGAGGTCTTGGCCCGCCCACAACCCCGCACCGATTGTCCCAGCCGTCTTGGTGCAGATGTTATCCGCCGTGTAACATTGAATCTTTACACAGGATGCTCCACTCTCTTTGGCAGCTATGACCAAATCCTTAGCGGTCTTGATATCTCCACCATGATTTGAACCTATTTCAGCAACTATGAAGGGAGGATAGTCGGGACCTATATTACGAGTTGCGATTTTCACGGATACGGTCCCTTCGTGCTTGCTCATGCTGTTTTCGACATGGACGGCAGTATCTACTACCCTTGAACGTGTAAGTATTTTTGGCATTAAACTCATGTCCTTTAGGACAATGGGTTTTGTCTCGCCTCCATCCATGACCTATACTTTTCATGCGTCCTTTCCTTGAAGCGTCCTGAAGATTGTCTTTCTGTGTACCGATAAACAGATGATCAGGTCTGACGCATTTTCTGTTGTCACAATGATGGCAGGCTTGCATTCCTTTTGGAAATTCATCTAGCTCATCGCGTATCATGATGGACATGCGATGCGCTCCATATCTTCTGCCTTTTGCGCCTATCCGTATCGTTCCATACCCGACACCATCCAGCCTACCGGTCCATTCCCAGCAGTCATCACCGTGCTTAGGGACCATAATGCGTTGCCAGAAGTATCTTTCTAGCTCGCGTCTATCGACAAACTTCTTCATGGAAATCAGGTCCGATGTTTCGGTTTGATATTTTCACCGGCAATACCCGCTATCAAGTCGGCGATTTCATCATCGTTTTCGGTGATCTGGCGCAGCACGATCTGGGTTTCGTCCGGGGCGTTTTCCAGTGCGATTTTCAGGATGTCCATCCAGAGGATATTGTTCCGGCTGCGCGCCTGCTCGATCAGCTTCAGGAAATCTTCCCATGTGCTCATAGGACTTCCCCCAATCTTCGTACCATATCCCTGATCTCGTCTGGGGTTGGATCAATACTGCAAATTTCCATCAGCACCATCTTGTCTTCAATGCGTTCCACGACCGGACAACAGACAGGCTCGGTCTCAAGAGCCGGAAGCCGGTACAGTGGTTTCATGTATCCCCTGCGCCAGGGAAGCGGCAGGGTCTTGTTGCAAGGTTCTTTCAACTGCGCAGCCCAGCAGTAATAGGCATGGCCGCAGTCGGGACGGGCAAAGGGAATGGTCAGCGGCAGCTTGGCATCAACGACGGCAGCTTCCAGCGCCATGGCGAACGCCAATCTTCCTTTCATGATCGCCTTGGCTTTGCTCAGCTGAACCATGGCCATCGCGGCGGTGACCTCGGTCATGCGCAGGTTCAGCCCAAGGAGGCCGCCCCTGACTTCACCATGGTTGATAGCCTCCCGCAGTCTTTTGTCGTTCTGGACATTGTGGCAGACCACGACGCCGCCTTCACCGGTTTGCAGATGCTTGTGAACGTTGAGGGAAAACACGCCGAATTGCCCAACCGTGCCGCAAAGTTTGTCGTATTCGCTGGCAAAGATTGCCTGCGCATTGTCTTCGATCAGGTAGATGTCATGCTTGTCGCAAATAGAGGCAAGGCGTTTCAAATGGGCTGGCTGTCCGAACAGGTTGGTGACAATGATTGCCATGGTATTGTTGGTGATCAAGCCTTCGACCAGTTTAGGGTCCATGGTGTAGGTGTAGGGATCAATATCACACCAAACCAGCTTGGCGCCCAGCAGTTTGGGCGCCGCAGCGGTCGCGGACATGGTGTAGGGCGATACAATGACTTCATCGCCGACTTCGATCCCAATGGCCATGCATGCCGCAAGAAGCCCGCTTGTTCCTGAATTGCAAGCGACGGCATGCTCGACTTTAAAAGTTTTGGCCCATTGGTATTCCAAGCGATGAACGTCTTCGCCGCCGTGCGCGCTGGTGGCGACGTAGCCGGACAACGGTTTGTTCATGACTGTGTAATGGGCGATATCGGCCTCGGCTTGCCCTATGGAATTGAACGGCTTCACAGCGTTTTCCGTTTCTTGTTTCTAAGACGCTGACAGGCTCTGCAGGCCCGGCATTTCCACCCTCGATATATGGAATGCCGCGTATTAGCTTCATTGAATGGATGTCCCTTTGCGCAATGAGTCTTTTCTCTGTTCCATTTTCGTCCTATGCGGACATTTTCGTCATTGGTAACCACTCGAAGATGGTCAGGGTTAACGCATTCCGGTACTCTGCACAAATGGTCTAGAAACATGCCTTTTGGAATTGGTCCAAACTTGTCTTCATATGCAAGTCTGTGGGCGAGTTTTGTTTTTAGTCCTACATTCCTTTTGGTGTACTGGCCATAGCCGTGCGTGGTGTAATTCAGACACCCCATCCATATCCAGCAACCGCACTCGGTGACAGGGAAAACAAATTTCCAGAAAGTTTCGTCAAGCATTAGAGTGTCTTTCTTATTTGCTCGACGTTCAGCCACTTTTCATTTGAGTCTGAACAATATGAAAATCCGGGTTTGATGTTGGATATGACTTCTGGAGTTATCACGTACCTATCCCATGTCTCAAGCCCGGATATGGCTTCATCGGCCGTCATCAAACACTCATGAAGCTTTTCGCCGGGTCTGATGCCAATGACTTTCCACTTGCCTTCTGGTTGGATAGCCTTGGCCAGATTGATGATTTCTATCGACGGTATTTTTGGGATAAATATCTCTCGACCCTGCATCATATCTTCGCAGCTAAGTACAAAGTCTACAGCTTGATCGAGGGTGATCCAGAACCTTGTCATTCTGGTATCCGTAATCGACAGTGGCTTTCCTGCAGCGTGGATGGCTTTGAAAACAGGCACAACTGAACCTCGGCTATTACAAACGTTACCGTACCTAACCACGCTGAACAGGCAGCGGCCAGCAGATAAATTATTAGCGGCGACAAAGATTTTTTCGGCACAAAGTTTTGTAGCTCCGTATAAGTTAAGCGGCGACACAGCCTTGTCGGTCGATAAGGCAATAACCCGCTTGACACCTGCGGCGATGGCGGCGCGGCAGACGTTTTCTGCACCGATAACGTTGGTAAGAACTGTTTCAAATGGATTGTACTCGCAAGTTGGCACGATCTTAAGCGCCGCCGCACTAAAGACCGTGTCAATGCCATACATCGCCATTTCAAGACGTGCGCGATCTCTTACATCCCCCACGAAGTAGCGTAGGCAAGGATCATCATAAGTCCTCGCCATGATGTCTTGCTTCTGTTCATCGCGGCTGAAAATAACTATGCGTTTTGGCTTTAAAGGCAAGACCTTTTTGACGAAGGCATTTCCCCAGCTACCGGTTCCTCCGACCACCATAATGCTGCGGTCTTTCATCTTACCCCCTGTCCTTCAATCAGCCTTCCATCAAGCTCTGCGCCGTCCTTGATCGCCCTTAAACTGCCATCACATGCGGCAAGAATATGGCGAATCTGTGGTTCCTTGTGGGCAAAACAGGTATTGAAACTGCTGATAATGAGAACCCCCCTGCGAGCCATCTCTTGGATGAAGAGACTTTGGATATGTTTAGTCTTGAACTTGATGCGCGGCAGTGCGGTCTGGCCGTACAGGAAAATGTCACTGACATCATGCTTGGCAAGCAGCTGGATGAATTCATGCCAGATGGTTCTGCCAATGGCGTCCAGATAGTGCGGAACATTCTCGGCTTCCAATTTGCGGATCGTCGCAATCGCGGCGGCAATCGACAAGGCCTCGCCAAAGAAGGTGCCGGAATAGGAAATCTCTGTCATGCGTTCCATGAACTTGCGTTTGCCGACCAAGGCCGAGATCGGCATGCCGTTGGCCATGGATTTGCCGAATGTGCTCAGGTCAGGCGTCACGCCGTAGACTTTCTGCAAGCCGCCCATCCCAAATCTGAAACCACTGATGATTTCATCAAAAATCAATAGGGTTCCTTTAGTCTCTGTTACCTGCCGGACAAGATTAAGGTCTTTCGCATTCATGAATTCCGGCTCTATGATAATTGCTGCTGCCTCACCTATTTCTTTTATGTCTTTGCTGGTTAGCTTTTTGACTGCTTCAGGAATTCCATTGTTGCGGATGGGATCATTGGCGACACTCCAGTCGTGCCAGCCATGGTAATAGCCGCCTGTGATAATCTTATCCCGTCCGGTGATATGACGCGCCAGCCGCACTGCCGCTGATGTTACATCACTGCCGTTCTTGCCGAACCGGACCATGTCGGCGGATGGGATCAGCCTGTTCAGCATCTTGGTGAGGATCAGTTCCTGTGGCGTGGCTAGCGAGAAGGAAATCCCCCGATCCAGTTGTGCGCGAATAGCAGCGTCAACATCAGGATCACGATAGCCAAGAATATTAGGTAGCAGCCCACCAACGCAATCGACATAGTCATTTCCATCAATGTCGAAAGCATATCCGCCGTCGCCGTGACTGAGGAATAAAGGCGATGCCCCAGCCGGGAACATGAGCTTCGATTTGGAATAGGTCTGGGCGCCAAGAGGGATGTATGTCTCGGCGGTCTGAAGCCAGTTCTTGGAATTTTCATATTTGCGTGGCGCTTGAATGGCTTCATCGGTCAGGGCTTCGTAGAAACGCTCATTGCGGTCGTATTTGGCATTGATCTTTCTGAGATCAGGCTCGCGGTCGAGCACAGCAAGAATATCCAGATAAGAAGGAGGCTTCCCAAGACGCGCCAGTCGTCCAGCCACCTGTCGGATGAACTCCAAGTCTTCGGGGCTGTCCAAGACCCATCGCTCACGATGGAGATCAGGAAGAGGACAGACCAGATTGGCATGATGAAAACGATGGGAATTACGAACGATGTAGCGGGTAACACAATCGCGGTCAGTGTCACGGGTGGCCTCCCCTTGCGCTATGCTTAAAGCGCGAATGGTCATGACCTCCACATCCAATCCGTCAGGGTATGTCGGTGGATTGGTATTGGTCGCGTAGTCGGCATTGGTCATTTTGCGAAGCTGGAGGACTTCATCGATTATCTGAGGATCAAGGAAGCAACAATCACACGTGATTCTGACAAGAATATCGCCGTGATACTTGATCGCAGCTTGATAAAATCTGTCTAGAACATCTGTTTCGCTACCGCGAAAGCAACGTATTCCGTATCTGTCGCACCAATCAGAAATTTGGTCGTCTATTTTTAGTGTAGACGTGGCTACGATGACTTCATCAACTAATTCTGCTTTACGGCAAGCTTGGGTTACCCAACCTATGCAAGGCTTGTCGCCGATTACTTCCATAACCTTGCCGGGCAGGCGTGTTGAGGACATTCTGGCTTGGCAAATGGCTATAGTCCTATTCATTTCGTCCTCGCAAATTCGCCGTAATACATTTTGGCAGCATTGACATATGCTTCATGGGCTTCTTCTGGTGTTGAAAAGCATCCAAGGTAGATTCCCTTGTTATTGCGGGATACTCTTGCGAAGAATCGTCCGGTTCGTTTGCCGCGTGACTGAACTTCGGTGACGCCCTTTGGTAGAATTCTATGTTCGGACGGCTTTCTGTTTGCATTATTATCTCGACGGGTGGCTATTCGTAGATTTTCCCATTTGTTGTTAGCTCGATCACCATCGATATGGTCGATTTCCTTCGGAATCGATCCTGTCATATACAAAAAGGCTAATTGGTGCGAGTAATAGCGACGCTTATCAATGTTGAAGGCCACGTATCCATGCACTCTCCTGCCTCCTACCACGCAATTAGCTTTAGCGCGTGAACGACAAATAAGATTTGTCCACATTCCAGTGCTTGGGTCATAATTTAGGACCTCTTTGAGCCTTTCTTGGGTTAACATCATTCCAGACCCGCCATTTTCCTTGCTGCCATGACTGTTCTGAGAGCACGAATGCCATCGTAACCGCCTGCGAGCCATTTCCCGTGG
>Ga0306921_10001644_pt1 | contig 21872 bp, 16 predicted proteins | sample sta12Cox44000080_FD_203760 | JGI IMG/M metagenome (GOLD analysis project Ga0306921, IMG submission 203760) | Lab enrichment of tropical soil microbial communities from Luquillo Experimental Forest, Puerto Rico - statoxic.12C.oxic.44.000.080 (v2)... | ecosystem: Environmental > Terrestrial >...
CTGCCCCAGCTGCGGCACCGCGCTCGCCAGTCTGATGCCGGCGCAGGCCGCGCCGTCCGCGGCCCCCGTGACCGCCCCATGGGGTGCGACCGCCGCGCCCGCCGCCGCGCCCGGGGCGCCGCCGGGTGCCCTGCCCGGCGCGATGGTCGCGAGCGCGGCGCTGGTGCCGGCCGGCTTCTGGCTGCGCGTGGGGGCCGCGCTGGTCGACACCGTGATCTTCGCGGTCATCGGCGGCCTGTGCGGGTTCATGGTCGGTGTCGGCGCGACGCTCGTGTCGGGCGGCAACACCGACCCCGACAGCCTCGCCGGGGCCACCGGCTTCGCGGTCGGGCTGCTCTCGATCCCCGGCATCTGGCTCTACTACGCGTGGTTCGAGAGCTCCCCGCTCATGGCCACCCCCGGCAAGCTGGCGCTCGGGCTGCGCGTCACCGACCTCGATGGCCGCCCGACCGGCTTCTGGCGCGCGAGCGCCCGCTACGTCGCCAGGATCCTCTCCAACCTCACGCTGGGCGCGGGCTACCTCATGGTCGCCTTCACCGCCCGCAAGCAGGCCCTCCACGATCTGGTCGCCGGCACGCTGGTTCAGCGACGACGCGGGTGAGCGGCGGGCGGTGCGGGCCGCAGCCCGCGCCCGCATCGCCGGGTAGCGCGGCGGGCGGGGTTCGGGCATCATGATCGGGCGCGTTCATCCCCGCGCCTCAGCACGTCCATCCGGAGCCCCTCATGCCCGCCCAGCCCGCCGCCGCCGGCTTCCTCCAGCGCCTCGCCGACGACCGCCGCCGCCGCATCGCCGAGGCCCAGCAGCGCCTGCCGGCCTGGCGGCTGCGCGAGCGCCTCGGTCCGACGCGTCCGGCCGGGCGGCTGGAGCGGGCGCTGCGGCGCGGGGCGGCGGCCGGCGCGCTCCGGCTGCTGTGCGAGATCAAGCGCGCCTCGCCGTCCAAAGGGGAGCTGCGCCGCGATCTCGACCCGGTCGCCTTTGCAACGCTCTACCAGAGCGGCGGCGCGGCGGCGATCTCGCTGGTCACCGAGCCCGACCACTTCCACGGCGACGTGGCGTGGGTCGACGCGGTGCGTCCCGCGGTCACCCTGCCGCTGCTGCTCAAGGACTTCGTGCTCGACTCCTACCAGCTGCTGGACGCCGCGGTGAGGCGCGCCGACGGGGTGCTGCTGATCGCCGCGCTGCTCTCGGACGTGCAGCTGCAGCGCCTGATCGGCGAGGCCCGGCTGCTGGGGCTCGACTGCCTGGTCGAGGTTCACGAGACGCGCGAGCTCGAGACCGCGCTGCGCGCCGGGGCCACCCTGGTCGGGATCAACAACCGCGACCTGCGCACCTTCGAGGTGCGGCTCGAGACCTCGCTCGAGCTATTGCCGCGCGTGCCGCCGCTGGTCACCGCGGTGGCCGAGAGCGGGCTGTCGCGTCCCGAGGACGTGAGCCGGCTGCGCGCCACGCGCTGCGACGCGGTGCTGATCGGCGAGGCGTTCATGACCAGCGCCGATCCGGCCCGCACGCTCGCCGAGCTGGCCGCCGCCGCGCGGGGCTGAGATGCGCGGCGCCGGAGCACCGCACCGCACCCGGGTCAAGATCTGCGGGCTGACCCGGCTCGAGGACGCGCGCGTCGCGCGCGAGGCCGGCGCCGACTGGCTCGGGTTCATTGTCGCGGGGGAGAGCCCGCGCCGCATCGCGCCCGCGGCCGCGGGCGCGATCGTCGCGGCGCTCCCCGGCGCCGCCGCGGTCGCGGTCATGGTGGCGGTCACGCCCGATCAGGCGCTGGGCTTCGCGCGCGCCACCGGCGCCGCGCGGGTCCAGCTCCACCGCGTCGACCCGGCCGGCTGGCCCGCCGATTTCCCGCTCCCGGTGACGTTCGTGGTCCCGGTGCGGGCCGACGGCCGGCTCCAGGCGCCGCTCCCGCCCGACCGCTTGCTGCTGATGCTCGACGCCCACGATCCGGTGCTGGCGGGCGGCACCGGCGCGACGCTGCCGTGGGCGACGGCGGCGGCCCTGGCCGCCACGCGCGACCTGGTGCTGGCGGGCGGGCTCGATCCCGACAACGTCGAGCACGCGATCGAGCAGGTGAGGCCATGGGCGGTCGACGCCAGCTCGGGGCTCGAGCGCGCTCCGGGGCTCAAGGACCACGAACGGGTGCGGCGCTTCGTCGCCGCGGTGCGGAGGGCCGATGCGGTCCGCGCCTGACGTCAGCGTGCCCGACGCGAGCGGGCATTTCGGGCCCTACGGCGGGCGCTTCGTCCCCGAGACCCTGATCGAGGCGCTCGATCAGCTCGAGGCCGAGTACCGCCGGGCGCGCGCCGACGCCGCCTTCGAGCGCGAGCTCGAGGAGTCGCTGCGCGACTTCGCCGGCCGGCCCACGCCGCTGATCGAGGCGCGGCGCTTCTCGGAGGCCGCCGGGTGCCGGGTGTTCCTCAAGCGCGAGGACCTGCTCCACACCGGGGCCCACAAGATCGACAACACCATCGGCCAGTGCCTGCTCACTCGCCGCATGGGGAAGCCGCGCGTGATCGCCGAGACCGGCGCCGGTCAGCACGGGGTGGCGACCGCCGCCGCCGCGGCGCGCTTCGGGCTCGCCTGCGTGGTCTACATCGGCAGCGAGGACGCGCGCCGCCAGCGCCTCAACGTCGAGCGCATGAGGCTGCTGGGCGCCGAGGTGCGCAACGTCGACGCCGGCAGCCGCACCCTGAAGGACGCGACCAGCGAGGCATTGCGCGACTGGGTGACCAACGTGCGCGACACCCACTACGTGCTGGGCTCGGTGCTGGGGCCGCACCCGTTCCCGATGATGGTGCGCGACTTCCATCGCGTCATCGGCATCGAGGCGCGGCGCCAGTTCGCCGCCCAGGCCGGCGGCGAGCCCGACGTGCTGGTGGCGTGCGTCGGCGGGGGCAGCAACGCGATCGGGCTGTTCCACGCCTTCCTCGACCGGCCGGCGATCCGCAAGGTGGGGGTCGAAGCGGGCGGGCTCGGCCTCGCCAGCGGCCGGCACGCCGCGCGGCTGCCGGAGCACAGCGTCGGGGTGCTCCACGGCACGCGCACGCTGGTGCTGCAGGACGCGCGCGGCATGATCCGCGAGACCCACTCGGTGTCGGCGGGGCTCGACTATCCGGCGCTCGGCCCCGAACACGCCTGGCTCGCCGACCAGGGTCTGGCCGAGTACTCGAGCGCCACAGACGGCGAGGCGCTCGCCGCCTTCCAGGCGCTGGCCCGGCTCGAAGGCATTCTCCCCGCGCTCGAGACCGCGCACGCGCTGGCCTGGGTGCTGCGCGAGGGCCGGGCGCTGGGCCGCGAGTGCCGGGTGATCGTCAACCTGTCGGGGCGCGGCGACAAGGACGTCGACGAGGTGCGGCGGGTGCTGGGGGCCGGGCCGCCGCCGCCCGGCTGAGCGGCGCGCGTGGCGCGCGGGCGGTATGACGGGCGCCGCGCCGGTGTGCTATAAACGCGTGCTGCGCGCCCGTAGCTCAATTGGATAGAGCGTTAGCCTCCGGAGCTAAAGGTTACAGGTTCGATTCCTGTCGGGCGCATGACTCTCGTCCCTCGCGGCCCGCCCGCCATGCCTTCCTCGCCCACGTCCGGCACCTCCGATCGGTTCGAGCCACGCGCCGTCTCGGCGCTGGCCGGGATGTTCGACGACGTGTCGGGGCGCTACGATTTCCTCAATCGCGTCCTGTCGCTGGGCCAGGACGGGGCGTGGCGGACGGCGATGTGGCGCATGGTGCCGGACGCCGCGCGCGTGTGCCTCGATCTGTGCACCGGCAGCGGCGCGTCGCTGCCCGGCCTGCTGCGCCCCGGGCGGCTGGTGCTGGGCATCGACGCCAGCCCGGGGATGCTCGAGCTCGCCGCGGCCGCCACCGCGGGGCCGGGCTGGGCTCCGCGTCTCGCGTGCGCCGACGCGTTCCGGCTGCCGCTGCGCGATCGCTCGCTCGATTGCGTGACCATCGCGTTCGGGATCCGCAACCTGCGCCCGCGAGCCGGCGCGCTCGCCGAGCTCGGGCGCGTGCTCAAGCCCGGCGGCATGCTGGTGGTGCTCGAGGCGGTGGCGCCGCGTCCCGGCCCGATCGCCCCGCTCCATCGCTTCTACCTCGCGCGGCTGGTGCCGCTCGCCGGCCGGCTCTCGCCCGACCCCAGCGCCTACCGCTACCTGAGCGAATCGATCGTGGAGTTCGGCGACGGCGTCCAGTTCGAGCGCGATCTCGAGGCGGCGGGATTCGAGGTCGCCGCGCGACGGCGTTTCCTGCTCGGGGCGACCGGCCTGTGGGCGGCTCGCCGCCGTCCGGCGGCCGGCGAGATTCAGGCCGGATCACCCACCGCGATGCAGGATGCACGATCGGCCCTCACGGCCCCTGGGGCATCGGCCCCGGCCGACCCGGGGCTCGAGGCGGAGTGGCGAGCCTGGACCTGGGCCCAGCTCACGCTCGCCGTCGGCCTGGTGGTGGCGCTGGGCTGGGCGCTGGTGGTGTTCTTCAAGTCCGGTGCGGACTTGCCGCTCGAGCCCTGGCAGCGGCGCGGGCTCGGATTCCTGATCGTGGCCGGCCTCGTGCTGTTCGTCGCGCGCTCCCTGATGCTCGCTACCCGGCTCCAGGGTCCGGCCTCGCGCCGACCGCCGCGAACCGGGCTCTAGCCCCGTGGCATGAGCGTTGCCTGTCCGGGTGGGTCATTCCGCTCATACCCGGAGCCTCACACCATGACCGGTCACGAACGGGAGATTTTCTCCCTGCTCGATTTCGGCTCGCAGCTCGGGGCGCACTCGCTCTCCGAACGCCTCGAGCTCGCGCTGCACGCCGCGCGCTCGCTGGTGAGCTGCGATGGCGCGGTGGTCGCGAGGCTCGACCATCGCGTGCTCGAGCGCCGCATGATCGGCCGCGAGGGCCAGGAGCCGCTCGAGCTCGAGCCCGAGAGCGACGTGGCGCGGCGCTGGCTCGCCCGCGCCACCCGACCGCTCACGGTCGCCGACCTCTCCGAGGACGTGCGCTTCCGCGCCGACGTCTGCCCGGGCGTCGACGCCGGCCCGGCGCTGTTCGTGCCGCTGCGCGGGCGCGCGCCGGTGACGGGCTACCTCGCGCTCTACCGCGCGCGCGGCGCCGCGCCCTTCGGCGATGGCGACGCGCGGCACCTGGCGCTGATCGCGGCCTGGACCTCGGTGGCGCTCGAGAACCTCAAGCTCGCCGAGCGGGTCGAGAAGCTGGCGATCACCGACGACCTGACCCAGGTCTACAACTACCGCTTCCTCAAGACCGCGCTGCGCCGCGAGCTGAGGCGCGCCGGCCGCTTCGGGCAGGAGCTGTCGGTGGTCATGATCGACGTCGACAACCTCAAGGCCTACAACGACCGCCACGGGCACCTGCGCGGCAGCTTCCTGCTCAAGCGGCTGGCGCAGCTGCTGGGGCAGAACCTGCGCTCCTTCGACCTGGTGGCGAAGTACGGCGGCGACGAGTTCACGCTCATCCTGCCCCAGACCGCGCGCGAGGGCGCGGTGGCGGTGGCGGAGCGGGTGCGGCTCGCGGTCGAGGCCACTCAGTTCCCGCTTGCGGAGCCCGGCTCGATCACCATCAGCCTGGGGGTGGCGACCTACCCGCACGACGCAAGCGACGGGATGGGCCTGCTGCGGGTCGCGGACCGGGCGCTCTACCGGGCCAAGCTGGGAGGGCGGAACCGCACCGAGCTGCTGAGCGAGGAAGCGGCCTGACGCGGCGGCCGGGCCGCCCGGCGCGGTGGTCCCCGCGTTGACCGGGTAGGGCCGCCGATATACACTTCGCCGCGTTTGCGCCCTGGCATGTCCAGGCGCCCTAAGTCGAACCGGGGCCTTGGGTTGAAGCGGATCATGGAGGCATGATGTCAGAGCCGGTCGGGATCGCCGTGGTGGGCACCGGGGACTGGGGCGCCAACCTGGTGCGTAACTTCGCGGGCCTCCCCGGGGCGCGGCTGGTGGCGCTGTGCGACAGCGACCCCCAGCGCCTCGGCCGCACCGCGGCCCAGCACCCCGGCGCCCGCGCCGCCGCCCACGTCGACGAGATCGCAGCCGCCCCCGACGTCCAGGGGGTGGTGGTGTCGTCGTCGGCGGTCGCCCACTACCCGATCGCGCGCACCCTGCTCGCGGCGGGCAAGGATGTCTACGTGGAGAAGCCGCTGGCGCTCGAGGTGGCCCACGCCGAGGAGCTGGTGCGCCTGGCGGCGGAGCGCGGGTCCATCCTCATGGTGGGCCATCTGCTCATCCACCATCCCGGGGTTCGCTACCTCAAGGGCATGGTCGATCGCGGCGATCTCGGCGAGCTCTACTACATCTACTCGCAGCGCGTGAACCTGGGCAAGGTGCGGCGCGACGAGAGCGCGCTGTGGAGCTTCGCGCCCCACGACCTCTCGGTCATCCTCCACCTGCTGGGCATGGAGCCCATCGACGTGGTGGCGCGCGGCTCGGCGTTCCTGCAGGGCCGGGTCGAGGACGTGGTGTTCGTGGACCTGCGCTTCCCGGGCGGGCGGCTCGCGCACGTCCACGTGTCGTGGCTCGATCCCCACAAGCTGCGCAAGTTCACCGTGGTGGGGAGCCAGAAGATGGTGGTGTTCGACGACATGGAGGCGAGCGAGAAGGTGCGCATCTACGACAAGGGCGTGGACCGCGCCGGACAGGTGGTGTCCTACGGCGACGCCCTGACGGTGCGCAGCGGTGACATCGTGATCCCGCGCATCTCGCTCCAGGAGCCGCTGCGGATCGAGTGCCAGCACTTCATCGACTGCATCCGCGAGCGCCGCGCCCCGATCACCGACGGCCAGGACGGCCTGCGCGTGGTGCGGGTGCTGGCCGCCGCCCAGGCCTCGCTCGACGCCGGCGGGGCGCCGATCCCGGTCGCAGCGCTGCCCGCGGGGGTGTCGTGAGCCCGCAGGTCCATCCCGGCGCCGCCATCGACCCCAGCGCCATCCTGGGCGAGGGCTGCGTGGTGGGCGAGGGGGTGTCGATCGGCCCCGGCTGCCGCATCGGCCACCACGTGGTGATCCACGACGGCACGGTGGTGGGCCGCGACGTGCGGGTCGACGACCTCGCCACGCTCGGCAAGCGCCCGATGCGGGCCGCCAACTCGGCCACCACCCGCGAGCAGGAGCTGGCGCCGCTCACCCTCGGGGACAGCTGCATCGTCGGCACCGGGGTGGTGCTGTACCGCGGGGCGGCGATCGAGGCGAAGGTGCTGATGGCCGACCTGTGCACGGTGCGCGAGAACGTGACGATCGGGCGCGGCACCATCGTCGGCCGCGGGGTGACGATCGAGAACTTCTGCGCGGTGGGGCGCTACTGCAAGCTGGAGAGCGAGTGCTACATCACCGCCTACTCGACGCTCGAGGACCGGGTGTTCGTGGCCCCGGGGGTCGTGACCTCGAACGACAACTACGTCGGCCGCACCGCCGAGCGCTTCAAGCACTTCAAGGGCGTGACGGTGCGGCGCGGCGGGCGCATCGGCGCCGGCTCGGTCATCCTGCCGGGGATCACGATCGGCGCCGACGCGCTGGTCGCCGCCGGCTCGGTGGTCACCCGTGACGTCGAGGCCCGCACCATCGTGATGGGCGCGCCGGCGCGCGCCTGGAAACCGGTTCCCGAGGAGCAGTTGCTCGATCAACAGGGCTGGACCGATGCCTAGACCCCGTTCCACCGCACGCCTGCACGAGGAGATCGCACCCATGAGCACACCCACCAACATCGCGATCCGGGTCCCGCTGCTGGACCTCAAGGCCCAGTACGCCGCCATCCGCAAGGACGTCGACGAGGCGGTGCGCCGGGTGATGGAGAGCCAGCGCTTCATCGGCGGGCCCGAGGTCTCGGCCCTCGAGGAGGAGATCGCGCGCTACTCCCAGTGCGCCCACGCCGTGGGGGTCGCCTCCGGGACCGACGCCCTGCTGCTGGCGCTGCGTGCACTCGGCATCGGCCCCGGCGACGAGGTGGTCACCAGCGCCTACTCGTTCTTCGCCAGCGCCGGAACGGTGGCCAACAATGGCGCCACGCCGGTGTTCGTCGACATCGACCCGCGCACCTACAACCTCGATCCGCACCGCCTCGAAGCCGCCTTCACGCCGCGCACCAAGGCGGTGGTCGCGGTGTCGCTGTACGGCCAGTGCTGCGACCTGACCGCGATCCGCGCGATCTGCGAGAAGCGCCGGGCGTGGTTCATCGAGGACGCCGCCCAGTCGATCGGCTCGGAGTGGGAGGGGAAGCGCTCGGGCTCGATGAGCGACTTCGGCTGCTTCTCGTTCTTCCCCTCCAAGAACCTGGGCGGCGCGGGCGACGGCGGCATGGTGGTGTCCCAGAACGCCGAGCATGCCGACCGGGTGCGCCTGCTGCGGGAGCACGGGGCGCGCCCCAAGTACTACCACGCGATCGTCGGGACCAACTCGCGCCTCGATGCGCTGCAGGCCGCGATCCTGCGCGTCAAGCTGCGCCACCTCGACCGCTGGAGCGAGGGCCGGGCGCGCAACGCCGCGCTCTACCACCAGCTGTTCGAGGGCTCGCGGGTGGGGCGCCCGTTCCGCGACCCGCGCGCGCGCCACATCTACAACCAGTACGTGATCCGGGTGCCGGAGCGCGACCCGGTGCGCGAGGCGCTCACCGAGCGCGGGATCGGCACCGAGATCTACTACCCGGTGCCGCTCCATCTCCAGAAGTGCTTCGCCACCCTCGGCTACCGTGAAGGCGACATGCCGAACGCCGAGGCCGCGGCGCGCGAGACCCTGGCGCTGCCGATCTACCCCGAGCTCACGGAGGAGCAGATTCGCCACGTCGCCGCCGCGGTGCGCGACGTCGTGGACCGTTAGCGAGCCATCCCAGCCCCGGCGCGCGCCGCCTCCCCGCCCTGAGCGGGCGCGCCGGTCGACCCCCGAAGCGAGCCGGTCCCCGCCCCTTGTGGCCGGCGTGGTCGAGCGTTGCGATGACGCCGAGTCAGCGCCGCGCCCTGCGCCAGCTGCTGCGCCGGGCCGACGAGGTGCGGGGCATGACCGACCGCTCCGAGATGCCGGTTTCCGTCGGCCTCGCGAGCGGCGAGGCGCTGCTCCACACCCTCAACGACCTGGTCGAGGAGCTGGAGCGCAGCCATCGCCGGCTGATCGAGACCAACGTCCAGCTGGTGTCGCTGCGCGAGGTGGCGAGCCGCATGGCCGCCAACATCGACCAGGGTGAGACCACGCGCACCGTCACCCACTACCTGTGCCGGGCGTTCGGCTTCGACGAGGTGTTCCTGCTGCTGATCGACCGCGAGAGCGGCCGGCTCAGCGGCACCTGGACGCGCAGCGAGGAGGACGGTCCGCGCGATGCCGGCACCGGGATCGAGCTGCCGCTGATCGGGGACCAGGGCGCGATCACGCGCTGCCTGTGGCTCAACCGCACCCTGGTCCATCACGCCGCGCGCCTCCATCCCCCCGCCCTGCTGCCCGGCGGGCACCCGCTCCAGGAGGTGGTGGCGGGGCTGGGCTCGGTGGCGTGCGTGCCGCTGCAGCGCAGCCATGGCGCGCCCAGCGGACGCACCGCCCTGGCGCCGTGCGCCGCGGAGTGCATCATCGGCGACCCGCTGCTCCTCATCCCGCCCCCCGGACCGGCCGCCGAGCGCTGGGCCGCGGAGCGCGAGGAGCACCAGCGCCGCTGCCTCGCCTGCGACCTGATGCCGATGCTGGGCGTCATCGGCATCGCCCGCCCGGCGCAGGCGGCGCCGCTCACCAGCAGCGACGTCACCCTGCTCGAATCGATCGCGCTCTCGGTGGCCCCGGTGGTCGAGAACGCGCGCCTCTACCAGGAACTGCGGCGCAGCGAGCGCTTCCGCAACCACGTGCTCGACAGCATGGTGAGCGCGCTGGTGGCGGTCAACATGAAGGGGGAGATCCTGACCTTCAACCACGCCGCCGAGGAGCTGCTCGGCTATCCGGAGGCCGAAGTGCTGGGCCAGCCGTTCGGCCTGCTGTTCGGCCACGAGGGCGAGGCGGTGCTGTCCGCCACGCTCGAGCACGGCCGCGAGGCGGTGCGCGAGGAGACCCTGCTGCGCGCGCACGACGGGGCCCCGGTGCCGGTCAGCCTCACCACCTCGCTGCTGCGCAACGAGCGCCGTGGAGTCTACGGCGCGATCGCCACCTTCATGGACCTGACCCCGCTCAAGCGCGCCGAGGAGCACGCGCGGCGCCTCGACCGGCTGGCCGCCCTCGGGCGCTTCACCTCGAGCGTGGCCCACGAGATCCGCAATCCGCTCACCGGCATCGCGGCCGGGGTCCAGTACCTGTCGCGCGCCCACGCCGACGATCCGCCGCAGCTCGAGAACCTGGAGTTCATCCTCAGCGAGATCCGCCGCCTCGACCGCATCGTCCAGGACCTGTTCGACATCACCCATCCGCGCGCGCTGCACCTCGAGAGCCTGCCGGTGGGCGAAGCGGTACGGCGCGCCGCCCAGTCGGTCCGGGCCCTGGCCCAGGAGCGCGACGTGCGGGTCGAGGTCGCGGTCGAGCCGCGCACCGCACCGGTGCCGCACGATCCCGACCAGCTCCAACAGGTGCTGATCAACCTGATCAAGAACGCGATCGAGGCCTCGCCGCGCGGCGCGACGATCGAGGTCACGGCGGCCCCCGGCCGGTCGCCGGCGGCGCGCTCGCGGGCCGCGGGCACAGCGGCCCGAGGGGTGACGATCCGCGTCACCGACCACGGTGCCGGCATCGACGCCGAACACCTGAAGACCATGTTCGAGCCTTTCGTCACCACCAAGCCGGGCGGCACCGGGCTCGGCCTGTACATCTGCGATGACATCGTGAAGCGCCACGGCGGCAGCCTCACGGTCCACAGCCAACCCGGATCCGGCACCACGTTCACCGTGGAGCTGCCCCAGGAGCACAACGGAGGATTGTCATGAGCAAGGCCAGCATTCTCGTCGTCGACGACCAGGACTCGATCCGCCACTTCGTGACCCGGGCGCTCGAGGACGACGGCTACACGGTGACCGCGCTCGCCTCGCTGCGCGAGGCGCGCGCGGCTCTGGAGCGCGACATGCCCGACCTCGCGATCTTCGACCTCAAGCTGCCCGACGGCACCGGAATCGACCTGCTGCGCGAGCTTAAGGTGATCCAGCCCGAGGTGCCGGTGGTCCTGATGACCGCCTTCGGGGAACTCGAGACCGCGGTCGAGGCGATGAGCGCCGGGGCGTTCTGGTTCGTCAAGAAGCCGTTCCAGAACGAGGAGTTGCTGGCGCTGGTGGCGCGCGCGCTCGAGTCCCACAAGCTGTGGCTCGAGCTCAAGCGCCTGCGCCGCACCGCCTTCGCCGACGAGGACTACCTCCACTCGATGAGCCCCAGCATGCAGGAGGCCTACGCGATCGCCGAGCAGGTGGCGCGCGGCGACACCACCAGCGTCCTGATCGAGGGGGAGAGCGGCACCGGCAAGGAGTACTTCGCCAACCTCATCCACCGCATGAGCGCCCGCCACGACCGGCCGTTCGTCGAGATCAACTGCGCCGCGATCCCGAGCGAGCTGCTGGAGAGCGAGCTGTTCGGACACGAGAAGGGCGCCTTCACCGACGCCCGCATGCAGAAGCCCGGTCTGCTCGAGCTCGCCGACGGCGGCACCCTGTTCCTCGACGAGATCGGGGAGATGAATCCCATGCTCCAGGTCAAGCTGCTGCGGGTGCTGGAGCGCCGCACCTTCAAGCGCGTCGGCGGCACCAAAGACATCACCGTCAACGTGCGCGTCATCTCGGCGACCAACCAGGACCTCGAGCGTCGCGTTCAGGAGGGCGGCTTCCGCGAGGATCTCTACTACCGGCTCAAGGTGGTGCCGCTGTTCGTGCCGCCGCTGCGCGAGCGGCGCGAGGACATCATGCCGCTGGCGAGCCTGTTCATGGAGCGCTTTGCGCGTCAGTTCAAGAAGCCGTTCCGCGCCATCGCGCCCGCGGCGGAGCGCGTGCTGCTCGAGTATCCGTGGCCCGGCAACATCCGCGAGCTGCGCAATCTGTTCGAGCGCACCGTGCTGCTGGAGGCCGGCGAGACCCTGGAGCCGCACCACCTGAAGCTCCACGCCCGCCCGCGGCCGGCGGCCGAGAGCACCGCCGGGCAGCGCCTCGACGAGTACCTGAGCGGAGCGTTGCCGGCGGACGGGATCCCGTTCGAGGCGCTGGTCGAGGAGATCGAGCGCGCCTTGATTATGCGCGCCTCGTATGCTACGAAATGGAACCAGAGTCGTACCGCCGAGCTGCTGCGGCTCAAGCGTGACAAGCTGCGCTATCGCATGAAGCTCTACGAGATCCGGCCCGACGCCGGAGCGGCGCTGCGCACCGGCACCGAGTGAGAATCCGCCCACGACCCGATCCCGCCCCTTGATCCGCCCCCGGCCGCGCGCGGTCGTGGCCGCGCTGGCCGTGGGGCTTGCGTGCGGTGCGTGCGCCTACACCACCTCCACCGCGCTGCTCCCGTCCCATCTCAAGACCGTCGCGGTGCCGGTGTTCGAGAACAGCACGGTCGAGTACAACCTCGAGCAGGAGATCACCGACGCGGTGATCGCCCGCTTCGTCCAGGACAACCATCTCAAGGTGGTCTCGGAGCGCGGCGCCGACGCGGTGATCAAGGGGAAGATCGTCTCGTACAAGAACAGCGTGTTCGGCTTCTCGTCCGTGGCCCGCTCCCAGGAGTACCGGGTCACCATCGCGGTCTCGGTGATCTTCAAGGACCTGGTCAAGAACCGCGAGATCTTCAACGACCCGAACCTGGTCAAGTTCTCGAACTACTACGTCACCAACGTGCCGGGCGACACCGCCCGCACCGAGCTCGACGGCCGCAAGGCGGCCATCGCCAAGATCGCGGATGAGATCCTCAACCGGGCGGTCGAGAGCTGGTAGGGCCGGCGCCGCGCCGGCCGAGGGGTCGCTGCTCGACGGCCTGGGTCGCGGCGCGTTTCCGCCCACCCTCTACGTCGACGGCCCGAGCGAGCCGCTCAAGGCGGCGTTCCTCGCCGAGCTGAGGTCCAGCTGGGTGGCGCACGTCCCGGAGGCGCCCGCCGCGCGCGTGCTGCGCGCCGCGGAGGCCGGCGTCGATACGATCCTCGCCGCCTACCACGGTGGATCCCTGTTCAACCCGCGCGAGCTGACGATCGTGCTCGAGATCGAGGACCTGGGGCGCAGCGAGAAGAAGATCGAGGCGCTGGCGGCCGGTGTCGCCCGCCCCTCGGGCGGCGCCTGCCTGGTGCTGGTCGAGTCGGCGGCCGACGCGCCGCGCAAGTCGCTGGCGGCGCTGCGCGCGGCGTGCGCGGTGCGCTGGAGCGCGCTGCCCCCGGGGCGGCGCGAGCTGATCGCCTGGGGCGAGCGCCGCATCGCCCGCGCCGGCCTGAGCGCCGAACCGGGGGTGATCGAGGCGCTGGCCGACGCCTCCGAGGGCGACCCGCTCGCCTTCTTCAGCGAGCTGCCGAAGCTCGAGACCCTCGCCACCGCGGGGAAGGTGGGGAGGGCCGAGCTCGCGCTGCTGCTGCGCCCGGCGGTCGACGCCGACCTGCCGGCCTATCTGGCGGCGGTGGCGATGGGGGACGGCTCGCGCGCGGCGCGCAGCCTCGGGCGCCTGCTCGCGACCGGAGTGTCGGGCGGCACGGTGCTGTTCTCGCTCTCCAATCTGGTGAGTGGAGCGCTGGGCGGCTGGTCGCGCCACGGCGCCCTCAGCGAGGCGCTGCGCGGCCGCCGTCCGCCGCGCGAGCTCTCCGCGGTGCTCGACGCGCTGTACCGCGCCGAGGCCGCGTGGAAGGGCGGCCGCGCCGACGTCGTGGCGGTGCTCGAGCAGGCGACGAGGGTCGCGACCGGCCGCTGACCCGGGCTCCGCGCCGGGCCCTCTGCAGCACTCCGTTCGCGGCGCCGCCGCGCGCTCCGCTGCGCCATCCCGCCGCGCCGGACCACCCGGCCGGCTGGCGTCGGCCGCCTCCCCGGCCGATAACCCCGGGGACCCATGGCCGGCCTCGGGAGCGGCGCCCCTCCGGGCTCCGTCCCCGCCTGCCTGGTCACGGGGGCCCCGAATCGTGCTCAGGCGCTACTTCCTCCACCTGGTCCTGCTCCTGCTCGCCGCCGCCGCGCTGACCGCTGTGGTGGCGCAGCGCGCGATCCTGCACGGCCGCGAGCCGCTCGTGCAGGTGGGGGCGCTGCAGCACCCGCCGGAGCCGGTCGAGTCCCTGGCGCTCGAGCCCGATCGACGGGCGCTGTTCGCGGTCGCCGATCTCCATCATCTGCTGACCGGATCGCCCTGGCAGGAGGCGTCGGTCCGCGCCTCGGGCCGCGGCTGGCTGGTGCTCCACGGCGACGTCGAGGTGGGCACGCTGCCCGCGCTGCCCGGCTATCGCGACCTCATGTCGATGCTCGAGTCGTGGGCCTCGCGCCTCTCGGTGGGCGCGGTGGTCGACGCGCCGGGCCTGAGCGGCGACCCGGCCCCGCTCGAGGCCGAGCTGGGCCGGCTGCGGGCGCGGCGCGCGGCCGCGCTCGCCGACCGGCGCTGGGGTGTGGGGGAGAGGGGCCGCGCGCTGCTCGCGCTCGGCACCCGCGCGGTGGTGTGGCTCGAGCTCGAGAACGGCGACCGCGTCGGGGCGTCGGATCGCCTGGCCGGCCGCGCGATGGCGCTGCTCGCGGCCTGCCAGGCGCTCGATTCGACCGCGCTGGCGCGCGAGTCCTGCCTGCTCGCGTTCCGGCTCGGCTACGGCGCCGAGGCCGCGTCGCTCGCCGACGCGCTCGATCCCTACGACCCGGTGCGCGCCTGCGTGTGCGGTCTCGATCAGCGCCTCGCCGCGATCGCGACGCGGCGCGGCGCGCCGCTCGAGGCGCGCTATCTCAGGCTGCTCAGCGCCGCCGCGCTGGGGGACGCCGACACCTGGGATCGCACGCTCGATCCGCGGCTCGCGGCCGACGAGGACCTGGCCCTCGCGCTGCTCGCAGGCCGCCTCGCCCTCAACACCGGCAGCCGCGGTCCGGCGTGCCACGCGACCCTGCGCGCCGTGAGCCGCGAGCTGGCGGCGCCCGATCCGGGCCCCGGGCCGGCAGGGGAGGGCGCCCCCTCGGAGGCCCCGATAGCCGATTTCGAGCGCCTGATGTCGGGCCTCCCCGACGACGACGGCTTCTTCCTCGACCGCGAGGTGCTGGCCGGCTATTACCGCGGCGCGTTCTACTCCGCGCTGTTCGCGGGCGACCGGCGAGGCGGCGTCGACATGTCCTCGGGCGTATCGAGCGGCGCGGCCTCGGAGTTCGATCGCTGGGCGGCCCACCTCGCGGCGGCCGCCGCCGGGCATCCCGACCGCACCGCGCTCACCAGCGACCTTGGCGCGCTGCCGCACTTCGGGGCCCCGCTGCTCGCCGCCACCTGGCAGGCGCTGGCGGGGGACGATCCGTCGCCCGAGCCGGCGCTGCGGCGCGCCGCAGTGCGGCTGGCGCGGCGGCTCGACTCGAGGCCCGAGCACCGCGCCCTGCTCGGCGCGCTCGCGTGGCGCAACCTGCTCCTGCTCGAGCGCGCCGAGGCGCTGCTGGCGAGCGCCCCGGATTGCGGCGCTTCGGATGACACCGCGACCGGCTGGTGGGCGGGGCTCGACGCCGACCGGGCGCGACTCGAGTCGCTGCTCGCGCGGCCGGGCCGGCCCGCGGAAGCGGTGGCGGCGCTGCTCCAGCACTACCAGAATCTCCCCGGGCTCGATTCCGCCCGGGTGTGCGGCACCTATCGGCACGCCATCGCCGCCCATCCCGATAGCTGGAGCCTGACCGCGGGGGCGGCCGGCTACCTCGAGCGGCAGCGCGCCTGGGCGGCGGCGCGCACCGAAGTCCATCGCTGGCTGGACCGCAACGCCGACCGCGCCGGCGTCGAGGCGATCGCCGCGCGCGTGACGCTGGCGCGGCTGTGGGAGGACGAAGGGCGCGATGCGGAGGGCTTCGCCGCCGTGGCCTCCGCGGTGCAGACCCAGGACGGCGGGGCGATGCTCGAGGCGGCGCGGCTGCTCGAGCGCCTGCGCCGCCCCGCGCAGGCCGAGACCCTGGCGGCCTTCGCCGCCGACCGCGCCCCGGGCGACGGCGCGGCGCGCGCCCTGGCGGCGGAGCTGTTCTGGCACCACGGCGCGCCGGGCGCCGCGGCGCGCCTGATCGTGCCGGTGTGGGCGAGCGACGACGACGGGGGCGAGGAGCGCGCCCTCGGCGACGCCTTCGTGTCGTGCTTCCGGCGACGGGTCGCGGCCGGCGCGCTCGCCGCCGACTCGATGCTCGCCTCCGGCGTCCCGTCCCGGACCATCGCCGCGCTGGCGAGCGCCGCCGCCGACTCCGGCGCCTGGAACCTGGCCCTCGAGGTCGAGGCCCGCGTGCGCCCCCGGCCCGGCGAGCGCCTCGCGCACCTCCTGCGCACCTACCGGGCCGAGCGCCGGGTGCGTGACGGCGCCCAGGCGCAGGCGCACCTCGAGCAGGCGCTGGTCGGGACCGCCTCCGCCGAGCGGCTGGTGCTCGCGCGGCTCGCGTTTGCCGCCGGCGAGGACGCGCTGCTGTGGTCCGACGCGACCGGCGCCGTCGTCTCCGCCACCGACGAGGGCTGGCTGCTGCGCGCCGCCGCGGCCGCGCGCAGCGGCGACCACGGCGGGGCGAACGCGCGCGATCTCGCCTGGCACTTCGCGGCCCCCGACACCGCCTGGGAGCGGGTACTGGGCCGCTTCATGCTGGGGCTCGAGGACGAGCGCCGGGTGGCGAGTCTCGGGCCCGGGGCGGCGCAGCGCTGCGAGGTGTGCTACTACGCCGGTCTGCGGGCCGAGCTCGACGCACGGCTGGGCGACGCCGCGCGCTGGTACGGCCGCTGTCTCGCCACCCACCAGAGCCGCCGCGCCGAGTACGGCTGGGCCTACCGCCGCCTGCTCGACTGGCAGCGCCGCGGCGTCAGCCTCGAGCGTCTGGCGGCCACCGTGGTGCGCGCCCCGGCGTGACGGGGAGGGGCGTTTGCGGTTAGTGTCCCGGGACACCCCAACCACCCGCGACCATGAGCCGATACCCGTTCGCCGAGATCGAGAAGCGCTGGCAGGCCCACTGGGAGGAGCACCGCACCTTCCGGGCCGCGGTGCATCCGTCCCGGCCCAAGTACTACTGCCTCGACATGTTTCCCTACCCGTCGGGGAGCGGGCTTCACGTCGGCCACATGGAGGGCTACACCGCCACCGACATCGTGTCGCGCTACCAGCGCATGCGGGGGAGGAACGTCCTCCATCCGATGGGCTGGGACGCCTTCGGGCTTCCGGCCGAGCAGTACGCGGTCAAGACCGGCATCCACCCGGCGATCACGACCGCCGAGAACATCGCCACCTTCCGCGGCCAGATGAAACGGCTGGGGCTGTCGTACGACTGGAGCCGCGAGCTCAGCACCACCGACCCCGAGTACTACCGCTGGACCCAGTGGATCTTCCTCCAGCTGTTCGAGCGCGGCCTGGCCTACGTCGCCGAGGTCCCGGTCAACTGGTGCCCGGCGCTCGGGACCGTGCTCGCCAACGAGGAGGTCATCGACGGCAAGAGCGAGGTGGGGGGCTTCGACGTGGTGCGCCGCCCGATGCGCCAATGGGTGCTCAAGATAACCGCTTACGCCGATCGCCTGCTCGAGGACTTGAAGCTGCTCGACTGGCCGGCCAGCACCGTCGAGATGCAGCGCAACTGGATCGGACGCTCGGTCGGGGCGGAGGTCGAGTTCCCGCTCGCGTCGGGGACCGGCCGGCTGCGCATCTTCACCACCCGGCCCGACACCCTGTTCGGCGCCACCTACATGGTGCTGGCGCCCGAGCACCCGCTGGTGCCGGTGCTCACCACCGCCGAGCGCCGCGCCGCGATCGACGCCTACCGCGAGGCCGCCGCGCGGCGCAGCGATGTGCAGCGCGCCGAGCAGGCGCGCGAGAAGACCGGGGTGTTCACCGGCGGCTTCTGCGTCAACCCGGTCAACGGCGAGCGGCTGCCGGTGTGGATCGCCGACTACGTGCTGATGAGCTACGGCACTGGCGCGATCATGGCGGTGCCGGGCCACGACGAGCGCGACTGGGAGTTCGCGCGCGCCTTCCAGCTGCCGATTCGCGAGGTGGTGGCGGGCGGCAACCTCGAGGAGGCGGCGTTCGTCGACAACCAGCGCGGCACGGTGGTGCACTCGACCACGCCCGACGGCTCGTTCTCGATCGACGGTCTCGAGCCCGCGGCGGCGATCGACAAGATCGCCGCCTGGCTCGAGGCGACGGGGAAGGGGCGCAAGGCGGTCAACTACAAGCTGCGCGACTGGCTGTTCTCGCGCCAGCGCTACTGGGGCGAGCCGTTTCCGATCGTGTGGGTGGGGGGCGAGGCGCGCCCGCTGCCCGAAGAGCAGCTGCCGATCCAGCTGCCGGAGACCGACCAGTTCAAGCCCTCGGGCCACGGCGACGAGCCGCAGAGCCCGCTCGCCGCAATCCGCAGCTGGGTCGAGACGACCGATCCGGCGAGCGGGAAGCCGGCGCGGCGCGAGACCAACACCATGCCGCAGTGGGCGGGCTCGTGCTGGTACTACCTGCGCTTTCTCGACCCGCACAACGACAGGGCACTGGTCGACCCGGCCGCGGAGCGCTACTGGATGCCGGTCGATCTCTACATCGGCGGCGGCGAGCACGCGGTGCTCCATCTGCTGTACGCGCGCTTCTGGCACAAGGTGCTGTTCGACATCGGCGTGGTCAGCACGCCCGAGCCGTTCATGAAGCTGATCCATCAGGGCACCATCCTGGGCGAGGACATGCAGAAGATGTCGAAGTCGCGCGGTAACGTCGTCAATCCCGACGACCTGATCGAGGGCCACGGCGCCGACGCGGTGCGGCTCTACGAGATGTTCATGGGCCCGCTCGAAGCCTCGAAGCCGTGGAGCCCGAAGAGCGTCGAGGGCGTGTCGCGCTTCCTCGACCGGGTGTGGCGCCTGATGATCGACGAGGAGGGACGCCTCCACGCCGCGGTCACCGCCGAGGCGCCGGGTGAGCCGCAGCTGCGACTGCTGCACCGCACGATCAGGAAGGTGACCGGCGACCTGGACACGCTGGCGTTCAACACCGCGATCGCCCAGATGATGGAGTTCGTGAACGAGATGACGCCGCTCGAGCGGCGCTCGCGCCAGCTGCTCGAGCCGTTCGTGCTGCTGCTGGCGCCGTTCGCCCCGCACCTCGCCGAGGAGCTGTGGTCCAAGCTCGGCAAGAAGGAGAGCCTGGCCTACGAGCCCTGGCCGGCCTGGGATCCGGCCCTGGTGGTCGAGGACCGGGTCACGATCGCGGTCCAGGTGAACGGCAAGCTGCGCGCCACGCTTGAGCTGCCGCGCGACATCGACGAGGCCGCCGTGCAACGGTCCGCGCTGGCCGACCAGCGCGTGCGCCGGCACCTCGATGGTGCCGAGCTGCGCAAGGTCATCTTCGTGCCCAACAAGCTGCTGAACCTGGTGGTGGCGGCGAAGTAGGCGGGCGGGGGAGCCCGGGGGCGCGGCGCACCGGATCCCGGCAGGCAAGAGTCTTGAGCCAAACGAGGGCATTCGTGATCCGCGGAGGTTTACATAATAGAGATTATGCGACATGCGGCCCGGCGCCCGAACGGGGCTCCGAAGCCTGTCGCAATAATCTCGGCGCGGGCGTGGGCCTGCGGCCGATGGCCTATGGCTGCGGCTTCGCTGCGCGCTTGAGGATCGTCACCAGCTTGCCGTGGTGAGTGTCCTGTGCCACCTGCTCCGCGGTTCGGCCCTGGGCTTCCCGAACGGTGAGATCGGCGCCGCGCTCGAGCAGCAGGCTCGCCACGGCCTCGTGACCGGCGCCGGCGGCGAGATGGAGCGGCGTGAAGCCTCCGCCCGCGGCGCGGTTGGGATCGGCGCCGCGCTCGAGCAACAGGCCGACCACGGCGACGTGCCCGCGCACCGCGGCGGCGTGGAGCGGGGTGTTCGCGGTCGGGTTCTTCGAGACCGCGTGCGCGTCGGCGCCGCGCTCGAGCAACAGGCGCACGGCCTCGTCGCGGCCGAAGAAGGCGGCGAGGTGGAGCGGCGTCCAGCCATCCTCGGACACGCGGCTGATCGCGGCTCGGTCGGCGGCCAGGGCGCGCTGGAGCGCCGGGACCTCGCCGGCAGCGGCGGCGTCGAATGCGTCCAATGCGGCACCGCGCGCGACGAGGAGCTTCGCGATCTCTTCCGCGCCGACATAGACCGCGGCTCGCACCGCCGATTCGCCCTGGGGTGCCCGGGCGTCGACCAGGGCGGGTTCGTCGTCGAGCAGGCTGCGCACCGCCTTCTCGTCCCGAGCGCGGACGGCGGCGATCAGGTCGGGGCTCTTGAGCAATGGTCCTCCTCCCGGCGCCACCGCGCGGGCATTCGATTGCGGGCGCCAGGGCGATTATTCTCATCCTGTCGACGTTTGCAAACGATGCGCGGCCGCACACCCCGGAGAGCCCGATGCGTTCGATCAATCCCGCGACCGGCGAGCTGATTCGCGACTACCCCGAGCATTCCGAGGCCGAGGCGCGGCGGATGCTCGATCGGGCGGGCACGGCGTTTCGCGACTGGCGCGACGCGCTCCTCGAGGCGCGGGGCGAGCGGCTGCTCGCGGTCGCCGCCGTGCTCCGCGCTCAGCTCCACGAGCTCGCCTCCCTCCTGACCGCCGAGATGGGAAAGCCGATCGGCGCCGCCGAGGCCGAGATCGAGAAGTGCGCGCGCGCCTGCGAGTGGTTCGCGGCCGAGGCGGCGGGCTACCTCGCGCCGCGCGTGGTGGCGAGCGACGCCAAGCGCAGCACGGTGCGCTGCGAGCCGCTCGGCGTGGTGCTCGCCATCATGCCGTGGAACTTTCCGTTCTGGCAGCTGTTCCGCTGCGCGGCGCCGGCCCTGATGGCCGGCAACGTGGTGGCGCTCAAGCACGCCTCGTCGGTGCCGGGCGCCTCGCTCGCGATCGAGCGGGTGTTCCGCGAGGGCGGGCTCCCGGACGGCGTCGTCACCTCGTTGCTGGTCCCGGCGCGCGCGGTCGCGGCGCTGATCGCCCATCCGGCGGTACGGGCGGTGTCGCTCACCGGCAGCGAGGCGGCCGGGATGGAGGTGGCGGCGCTCGCCGGCGCGGCGCTCAAGAAGAGCGTGCTCGAGCTGGGCGGCTCCGACCCCTTCATCGTGCTGGCCGACGCCGATCCCGAGGCGGTGGCGCTCGAGGCGGCGGCGGCGCGGATCGTCAACAACGGCGAGAGCTGCATCGCGGCCAAGCGCTTCATCGTCGAGCAGCCGGTCGCGGCGGCGTTCGAGGCCGCGCTGACGCGGCGCATGGCGGCGCTCAAGGTCGGCGACCCGGCGGCGCGCGACACCGAGGTCGGCCCGCTCGCCCGCCCGGACCTCGTGGCGACCCTCGCCGATCAGGTGGCGCGCAGCGTGGCGGCCGGCGCCACGCTCCTCACCGGCGGCGCGGCGCTTCCGCGGCCGGGGTTCTTCTTCGCGCCCACCGTGCTCGCCGGGGTGGATCCCGGCATGGCGGCGTTCGACGAGGAGACCTTCGGGCCGGTCGCGGCGGTGACGCGGGCGCGCGATCTCGACCAGGCGATCGAGCTCGCCAACCGCTCGCGCTACGGGCTCGGCGCCAGCGTGTGGACGCGCGATCCACGGCGCGGCGAAGCGCTGGCCGGGCGGCTCGAGGCCGGCGCCGTGTTCGTCAACGGCGCGGTGCGCTCCGATCCGCGTCTCCCCTTCGGCGGCGTCAAGCAGTCGGGCTACGGCCGCGAGCTGTCGGCCGAGGGCATCCGCGAGTTCGTCAACGTCCAGACCGTGTGGGTGAGCTAGCTGTGAAGTCTCAACACGTTGTTCACTGAACCGGAGAGGTGTCCTCCGGGGACTTTCTGTTGGAAAGTGGGAGGTGCGAACCAACCCAACTCCAACGAAAGGAGCCCCGGAT
>Ga0306921_10001645_pt1 | contig 21868 bp, 17 predicted proteins | sample sta12Cox44000080_FD_203760 | JGI IMG/M metagenome (GOLD analysis project Ga0306921, IMG submission 203760) | Lab enrichment of tropical soil microbial communities from Luquillo Experimental Forest, Puerto Rico - statoxic.12C.oxic.44.000.080 (v2)... | ecosystem: Environmental > Terrestrial >...
CGTCTGACATGGCGGCTCCCTCTCGCTGGCCTGGTTGCGTTTAGCCACCTCCAGTTCAGCCAGATTCGGGGCCGCCAGCCCTACCTAATTGTGCGAAACATTCTGTACGTCATCCGTGATTGTTCGATCCGCCGGCACTGACGATACCGGCGAAGCTTCCCTGCGCTGCGCAGTCAGTGATATCCAACTCGTCGCCCTCGATCGGAGTGAACAGCCATTGCGAAAAGGGCGGGCCCTGACCAGTCAGTTGCGGCGGCAACTCAGCAAAAGTTAAGCTGCGGGGAAATTGCGCCGACGTGCCGCACTGCTCGAATTTGCAGCCGGCGAGCCTGTGGCTGGGCGAACCGAATAGCCAGCCGTAAGGGCCCCTCGTCGCAAGCACAACATTTGCACCACCGTCAGTGGACCCTAAGTCGTCTGCTGTCGTGAAAGAGGCACCTGAAACAACGGCATTGAGAGCATTTGCCGCCAACAACATATTTCTCACGATACCGTTGGCAATGCCGTACTCGAGCTGATAATTCCAAGTGCCGCTACCAGTGCCCCAGGATTGGACGAGGCGCATAGGTGAACCGCGTCGCATCCAGCTTGGTGCATGTCACGATCTCGTTGCCAGTCCCGCCTGGCGTCCACGCTGGATCATTCGTTGCCAGCACTAGCTCGCTGTCGCTGTCTGGCAAGTTATGCGGGTTCTGCGTGGTCGCGGTAGCAACAAGGGAAGACCAAGTGATGCCGGTAATTGTCGCGGGGGTAGTCGGCCCTGTATCGCCAGTGACGGCGTTGGCAGCGATCGTGATCGCTAAGGTTGCAATTTGCAAGTTGAAGCCGTAGGTGCAACGATCGATCCAGTTGGCGGCGATGAAGCACCCGTTATAGCCCGCAAACCCCCGGCATGAGCGGCGATCCCTGCGCGACGGCTCCGACACTGCCGCTGCCCGACGTGCTGCCGCCTCCGTATGCCGCACCTGGATATCTTGTATCCGGTTACGTTCTCCGATTGGCCGCCCACCGCCATTTCCAATGTCGAAGCCGGTTTCGAAAGACTTATGCACACCGAATCCAGTTCATGCCGTCGTAGCGAACACCGATCTTCTGGGCACCACCTCCCGCAATAATGTCACCCAGCGCCGCCGTACCGCCGCCCTTCTTTTTCCCATCCGTGATCCAGAACTGCTGGCCCTCAACGAGCAATCGCGTTGGAGCGGCGTTAGGCGGCAAAGCGGCAAACAATAGGAAAGGAAGGACGGGATTGTTGTTAGTCCCGGTGGTGCCGCACATCTCATATTGCCAAGAATTCCGTGTCCGATTGTCCCCGTTTATGGGGAGCCAGCCGTATGCCCCCTCCGTTGCCATAGCGACGCTAATTTCGTCGGTTGTGCCGCCCTGCGAGCCAAAGCTGACACTAGCCTCCGAACAAACAGCAGATAAAGTATTTGCCGCAATAGTGCGCTGACCGGACCCACCAATAATAGCGTATTGAATTGGGTAGTTCCAGGTGCCCGTGGTAACACCACTGGAATTGGTGCTGGCAAAAGTGAATTGTGAGGTAGTTAGTCCACCACCCGTCGTCACGGTCACGATGCCCGTCGTATTCCCTGTCGGGAACCACCCCGACAACCCCGAGGAAAGAATGATCTTACGCCCGGTCGAGATGTTATGGGGAACCGTCGTAGTAACTGTTACAGTTGTGCCGTTCGTTGTAACATTGGAAATGCTTGCGGCAGTGGTGGGGCCCTCTGTTCCCGAAATGACGTTCCCGTTGACATCAAAATTTCCACCTAAAACAGCCTGGATACATCGATCAAATCTATTGCCACTTACCAGGCCCTTTCCACCATTATATGGTCCCACCCAACTCCAAGTATCTACACAATCAATTCCAACCCCACAGCGCGAAGCAGAATTGCCCCCAAAAAATTTGCTAATCGTCCCCATAATGAAGCCAGCATCAAAACCTGTGGCATCACAACCAACCACTGGGCCTTGCGAGTGGCTAATTCCAACCGAGCCATCCCAAACTCGGGTTGTGCCGCCAGTAGCGGGCAGAGTAAAAATAGCGGTTCCGGTCGTATCAGGGCTGGTATAACTATTGGCCGCAGGAACGGTGGAGCTAGATACTGCCGAGCAGTGGACGACTGTGCCACCAAAGCCCGCCATGGCCAGTCCGCAATTGCCTATGAACTTGCAATTTTGAACCAGAGAGCCGGCTTGGCAAGGATTGAACTGAGCCGCACAAGACCATTTATTGGTGCTGCTATTGTGAATGGTCATGTCTTTCAAAATGATGGAGAACTGAGGAAAGTTTACTATCGCATCAGGATTGGTATTCCCGAACGACGAAACAATCAATCCTGCCACGGGCAGCGTATGGCCAACGCTACCGGTGCCATTGTCAAAAAAGCCGATGGGCGGATAGACGTTAGGATTGTTGGCGGTGCCGGTGATTATTGTGGCGTCGCGGCCAGAACCTATCAAGGCCACAGTATAGACGCCCCGGCTTGGAGCCACATCGATGGGCGTTGCGGGGTTGCCGAGATAGTATGTCCCTGGCGGAAAGAAGACCCTTCCTCCCCCGCCATTTGTCAAAAGATAGTTGATTGCGGCGTTGATCGCCGTGCTGTCATTGGAAACCCCGTCGCCAACAGCGCCCCAATCCTTGACATTTACGCTCTCGCTCAGCCTGGTTGGCAGGCTCCGCGTGGTCGGCGCACCCGTCGCGGCAAAGGTATAGCTGGAAAAAGAGGTCATCCAATCCTGACCCAGTTAGACCCATCATACCGCACGAGATAATGACCGCTCCCGCCGCCGGTCTGGGTGCTGCCGAAGGTCGAGCTGTTCCCATCCGAGATGCTATAGGTTTGCCCCTCTAGTGGCCCGGTCTGAAAGACACCAGTCTGCCCCGGAAGATCAGCATATGTCAGAATCGGCATGGCAGTCGCAGTGACTTGCAAATTGAGGCCTGCCGTGCCTGTGCAATTAAGAGCCTTAATACCAGCAAGATTTCTCTTTGTTACTGGGGTGACCCAGCCACACTTTGCATCTATGTTCTCAAATACGACATTTCTTATTTGAACATTAGAGGCATCGGAAACCGAGCGGAACACCGTACCAAAATCAAGATCAACGCTACCATGAGCAGGAGCCGTGCTGCTATGTACAAAAGCAGAAATCACACATTCAGAAGCTTTTCGCAGCCTAATCGCGTATTGCTGCGGGTAGGTCCAGTCACATGATACTGGACTACTACCCGGATTTGAGACGAGGGCGTAGGTAAACTGCGTGGAACTCGTAACTGTCACAAGAATATAATTGTTGCCAGCAGGGAGCCAGGCAGACGTTATGCCAATGTTCAATACGATCTGCGTTCCATTGGCTCCGATGTTGTGGCCGCCCGCAGTTGTAACTGTTACAGAGCCGCTAGACCAACTCGCAGATGCTGCGGCCGAGGCGGGCGGCGTGGTGGTTTGGCCAAAATTCAGCCCTACAAGGTAGCATCCATGAGCATCGTATAATTCGACCGGAATGCTTGTTCTCTCACCCTGAAAGCTGAGAACTGAACATCCATTGGCAATCCCCGCGCCCGCGTTACTCCAGCCTAAGCGCATCCCGATATTGTTCACCTCGCCCGTGCAGCAAGCCATTGTTGCTCCGCTGCCCTTGAGCGCATATGCGATGTCATAGCCAGTTACTCGGCAATCTGATATATAAGCCCCATCGTTGCCTTGAATGCCAATTGTCCCCTGTCCAGCAAATCCGTGCGTTGTAGCGGTGGCGGCACTTTGCCCCGATAGACTATCACTCACATCAGCAAAGACACCTGATATATAAGCCCTGGTACAGGCAGAGGCGTCGATACCAAAGTAGCCCTGTATATGAAGGTTTATACAGGAAGCGCCAGTCCGCGTTATTTGAATTGCCCCACCGTTTGAGGCGCCCGTGCCCGACACTTGCATATCAGAAACAAGTTCAAGGCAATCTACGTTTCGCCCACCATCGGATATGGTAAAACCCGTGCCCGGGCCCAATAGGGTCGTTGCGCTATATCCCGACCCAATTAGCTGCACTCCCGTGTCGGTCGAGGCATGACCGACAGCCAGCCCGCCGCTGCTTACTTTGTAAGTTCCGGGCGGGAAGAAGACCTTCCCCCCAGGCTGCTTTCCTCCCGCCGTGGAAAGACAATAATCAATTGCGTTCTGGATCGCGGTCGTATCGTCGCCGATGCCGTTACCTTTCGCGCCCCAATCCTTGACATTGATGATATCGGAAAGCCGCTCCGGCATCGTCCGAGCGGCCGGGGCTCCAGCTGCAGCAAAACTGAAGTTTGTAAAGGCCGTATCGGCTTGCGCCACGCGCGACGGCCTTAATGCTAAGGCGCCGACCGCGGTACCTAAGAATAGCCTACGTGGGATGTCTAGCGCGTTCATAGTGCATCTGAACCTTTGCCCTAGCTGATCGTCCGAGAGGGCTAATTTCCGAGACGGGCGGCGGTCATCGACGGTTCGCCAGCAGGTAAAGCGGCTCATCTTTCAAATATATCGAGCCCATCTCGCCCACTCTTCGGCCACTTCCATTCCCTCCTCGAGGTCGATCTGAGGTCGATAGCCCAACTCCCGGTTTGCTTTTTCCACGCTCTTTCGGGAAGAATTTCGAGGGATTGCCTGTAGCAATAATCCAACCGAAGGAATTCCATGGCGCACGTGCTGGCAGACAGTGAAATCGTCCAACGAGAGAGCGTCTCGCTTTCGAACTCGCCATGGAACCTCCTTCTCGGTCTTGGCCTTTTCCAGCGCAACCAACTGGGCTTCGGTCAGCACCAGGCCCTCCTGAGTGCTCTTGGCTATCGAGAGGTTTGAGCCGCTTGTTCTATGGTTTCCCACGTCGTGGCGCAGCCACACGCAACGCACGCCGCCGGGCGAGGCCACAAGCCCTTCTTCTTAATGCAACTCACTGGCCACGCCGTCTACACCTCTTGTCCTCTCCGTCCGTGCACTGCTGGACGAAGCCCGCAGCACTCATGATAAAACTACTTTCATGGGCTCGACTGGACCCTTTCATACTTTTTTCAGAAATATCAGCTGCATCTCAATGGTTCGGTCGCCAGTCGTCCAAGCCCGGTAGTCGTGATCGCTACTTGACTGTTGCTTGGCGAAGTCTTGGCGATGAGGTATCGATCAAGAATCAGCGCATCAAGTCCCGATGTGTAGAATGTCCTGATCGCATCGAATGGCGAATTGACGATAGGCTCGCCTTTGAGATTAAAGCTCGTGTTCAACACCGCTGGTACGCCCGTCCTTGCAGCGAAGGCTTTTATAAGATCGTAATATCGTTCATTTTGATCGCGCCTCACTGACTGGACACGAGCGCTACCATCAACATGCACCGCGGCAGCAATAGCTGCCTTCTTCTCCGGCCTGACCTGAAACGTGAGCGTCATAAACGGTGTCGTGTGATAGTTCTCGAACAGCGAGTTTCCCGCTTCTTCAAGAGCTGAGGGCGCGAAAGGACGCCAATTTTCTCGAAACTTGACGGCGTTGTTCACCCGGTCGCGATTACCGGCATCGCGCGGATCAGCAAGTATGGAACGGTTGCCGAGCGCCCTCGGTCCAAACTCTTCCCGGCCCTGGTACCATCCAATGAGCTGACCCCTTGCAAGTAGATCCGCCGCCGCCTCAGCGGGGTTATTCAAGCGTTGATAGCTAAGCTTGTAGGTGCGCAAGACAGCCTCGATCTCCTCAGGCGCCGATTGCGATCCCAAATAGGCCTTCGTCATCTCTCGGCAACGAAGCCCCGCCGCCACGGGTGCAGCCAGCGCAGCCCCGATAGCCACCCCGTCGTCAGTTGCAGCGGGCTGGATGAAGATCCGATCGACGAGTTTTCTGCTTAGGATAAGACCGTTGGCTTTGGAGTTGAGTGCTACACCGCCTGCAAGGCACAAATTACGTGATCCCGTGAGAGAGATGGCCCGGGTGATCACCGCAAGTTCCGCGCGTTCACAGGCATCCTGCACCGCCCATGCAACATTGCGATGCCGATCCAAAAGTGGTTCATCAGGCTCTCGCGCTCGGCCAAGTCCTTTCTCGATGCCGGAGAGATCCGGCCCCTTCAGAAGCAGCCGCGAATTAACCGAATATTTCCCGTCGGAGACGCTAATAAAGCTTCCGAGGTCGACGCCCGGCCCTCCATAGGGAGCAAGTCCCATCACCTTCCACTCATCTTGATATCGCTCAAAACCAAGCCACCCCGTGAATTGGGCATAGAACAAGCCAATCGAATTCGGCCATCGGACCATATCAATTAGCTTGAGCTTGGTCCCCTTGCCGTGCCAGATCGAGGTGGCCTCCCACGCCCCTCGGCCGTCAATGACCACTACAGTCGCCTCATCAAACCCGGAAACAGGATAGGCGCTCAAGGCATGAGCATAGTGGTGGTCGATTCTCTTGAAGCCGTTTTTCGGTGCCCCGAAATGCCGGCGAAAGAGGCGCTCGCCATTCTGCTGATATTCCTCAATCCGACCGACGGTTTGCGCCCGCAGAGCTAACCACCATCCCATCGGCTGCGCGCCTGTAAGATGGTTACGCAGATCGGCGGAGCGGACCGCGGCGGCCGTCTGCCACCCAAAAGCGACCTCATCGAGATCCGCCACCTCGACCCCGGCATGCGCAAGACAAGCTCTTATGGCGTGCAGCGGGAAGCCGCCATCGTGCTTCTTGCGGCTAAGCCGTTCCTCGGCAGTTGCGAACAGGATCTCGCCATCCCGGGCGATGGCCGCAGCCGAATCATGGGATCCGTAGTTAATTCCAAGTGTGAGCATTTTCTAGATCCACAGCTATTGAAATTGCGATCGACGCTCTCAACGCAGTCACTACTGTCGCAGTTAGATAGGGCCTTAACTTCGCCTTGAGATCGCGGGCCGAAAGTTAATTCCCAGAATATTCACGGTGTCGACCTCCCTCTTCAATGCGGTTAGGGGCAAGCCATTTTCGTAGGATGGAATAGTGACGCCGAAGTCGATAGAAAGGTCTGGGGGGAAGAGCCAGCGCTAGCAAGAGCATGACTGCTTTGACTGGCCACCGATTGGAGGGGCACTGTTCCGGGTGCGCTCGCATGGCGGCCCACTCGACCGGAAATGCCATGCCGATGTGGCCACTATTCGTCGCCAAGCCAAGCCGCCGGGCGGCGAGTGCAGTGTTCTGGACGGCCTTGTCTGCGCTTTCCTCAGACAACCCAAGCGCCCTGAGCTTAGTCGGGAGCGTGTCCGCCAACGCCGCCAAAGCTAAGTATTTTCGTTGGGCGCGCACTAGATCGTAATCGTCGTATTGATACAGGTTCTGACCGTGAAGGCGATAGTAGCATAGCGGCTCGTCAAGTACCGCGACTTCCGCGACCGCGCCGCCTAGGGTGAAGAGATATTCATCCGCCTCTATGACCACCGCCTCAGGGATAGGCAGCAATCGCTCGAGCACGCTACGGCGACACGTCAGGCGGCTCGTCCCGAGAAAACAGGCCACCTGGTGCAAAATAGCAGGCCCACTTTCGGACTTCAGGTCGAAGCGGATCAGCTCCCCAGGCCCCAAGGCACGCCTATTACCGTTCGTCGTGACTTCGACAATCCCGTGCCCCACCATCCCTACCGTGGGATTTCGCAAGAGGTAGCTGACCACTGCCTGCAACTTTCGTGGGTGCCACCAGTCGTCTCCGTCTAGAAATGCGATGATGTCTCCTTTTGCCAAGTTGACGCCCAGATTCAGAGCAGAGGCCTGTCCGCCGTTCTCTTTTCGTACGATCCGCACCCGGTCTGTGAAGGCCGACAGCTGCTTCGCGGTCCCGTCTCGCGAGCCGTCGTCGACGACAAGAACTTCCACAGCGCCGAGTTGATATTCCTGCTGGAGAACACTCGCGATCGCTTCCCCTATAAACGCCTCGTGGTTGTAGGTATCAACCACCACAGAAACAAGAGGCGCGCTCTCGCGTTTGTCTCGCAAATTACAATGCTCGTTCATACTCGTCCCGCCAACCGCAAAATTGCGCCGTGACCCGCTCAAATCTTTCGCTCGTTATCCTCAAGCCCATTAACCGGCTCGCTCGTGCGCTCACAGCCGAGTAGTCGGCGCAGCATGTAATGTGCTGCCAGAGTTCCGACGTTATTTATTGTATCTCGCAACGTGCCCTTCCTGAGCTGAAATCCACCCTGCTAAACGAACTTTCACGACCGCCGGCGCTAACAGTCCAACAACGCTGGTGACACCGGTCCAAAGGAAGGTGAAGGCGTTGAGGACAACCATCAAACCCAGTGCACTCGCTGAGTCGTTAAACGACCAGTGCGAGGCAAGAATAAAAATGACAACCGCTTGACATGCCGCGGTTACAGACTCCAGCCGCACCCATCCCCGCATCCGATTGGCCATTGCAAGAAACATAGTGAGCAGGTCAAAAGACGCCGCGGCGATCGATAAAACCACCTCCCTGTCTAGATGGGCGTAATTCGGCCCGATCAGAAGCAGAAGAGCCGAAGGAGCCAGATAGGCGATCATTGTAGCCCCTACGGATAGAAGCACCAAAGCGAGCATGAAGAGCCCGACTATGCGTGCGAAATGCGCGTCATCGCTTATGCGCGCAAGTCTCGGTGCGATAACAGCGCCGACGAAGATGCTCATCAATCCGTAGATGGCACCAATGCGCCCGACCGCGAACGTTTCCGCAAGGAGCGCTTTTCCGCCGAAGGTCAATGCGAGCCAAAGAACAAGGGGAAGCTGCACTATGTAGACTAATGTCGTGAAAACTGTAGGTATTACGTAACCCAGCAGCTTGCGCCAGGTTTCGCTCTCGACCGCTTGCGATTTGCTCCTCGAAGTGCCCGCGAAGCCCCGCACGGCCGCCACCATCGAAACGGACCCGAGTAGCCCGCCCGCCAGACCGAACAAAGCTGTGGTGATGCCCGTCACGATCATGGCAACGGCAACCAAAAGGCGAGCGATGCTGCCTGCAGCCTCGCAGTAATAAGACTCCCGTTGCATGCCCTCGAGGCGCATGAGTTGAATATCGAGGATGGCTCTCAACCGCGCTGAAACGGTCGCGACAACCAGACCGAAACAGGCAAACACGCTGATTATCGAAAGATTTTGCTCGCTGATTGTTTTTAGCAAAAGCAAACCTGAGACAAAGCTCGCCAAAACGAACAACGCCCACCTAAGCCTTTGGACAGCAGCGATTATCGGTTGAATACCGCATCCATCTCTGCTGCTCTCGCGCCAAAAATAGTTGAGGGAGCTTGTGAGCCCGAGGTCACTACCGGTCGAGATGAACGACAAAGAGGTCAAACTTATCGCGTAGAGCGCGTATTGATCGACCGGCATTAGGCGCACATATATCAGGCCCGAAATCAGGCCCGCCGACTGGCCAACCGCCTGCCATAAGCCAAATTCTATAGATAGCCGGCTCCATCGCGCAAACCAGTCGCTCACGGCAAGCGACGACATAAATCGGCTCGTCACCCTTTTCTGTTCGCCTGTGATCATTCCCATCATGAATGCTTCGTGGTTACAGGTAACAACCTCCAACGACAGGCGCGCTCTCGCGCTTGTCTCGCAAGTTCAATGCTGGTTTATACTTGCCCCGCCAGTCATAAAATTCTGCCGCTCAAATCTTTCGCTCGTTATCATCCATCTCCCCAACCCAGCTCGCGCTTGCATCTCCGGAGGGCCGTTCCTAGATCTTGAAGAGCGAATTCTTGGTTCAGACTTTATCTACAAAAGTAGATCAGCTTTACCGACATCATATCGAATTATCAGCCTTCAGGATGGCCGGCGACGGGCTGCTCCAGCATTCGGCAGGGCCGGCTTAAGGTTTGTTGTGTCGGCTCTCCGCACAAGAACTGTTTCGAACTCCGCGGCGGACTGCTCCAACCGGCACATGGCGAGCACAAGGCCAAGCGCCCCCCAATAGTAGAGGCCCGCTGTAGGATTGAGCATAATGGAACCGATGACGCCCAGCGCCAGATGAACAGCCAAAACGGTTCCCAACGCGCGATAAGCTGGGTCTTTAAAGCGCATCGCGCAACGCAGGGCAAACGCAGCTATTAGCAATCGCAAGGAGTAAGTGAGCAGAAACCCTATCACCCCCAGCTCCGTCGTTACCCGCGCCATTTCGGATTCAAATATTAGGTCGCCAAGCCACCAGGGAAACTCGGCCCCCATTATGGTCAAAGCAGCATTATTCGCGACTCCTATGCCCAAGCCCAAAGGCGCCCCTAAGAGCGCCCATGACGTCTCCCATGCCGGCTGATACAATCGCTCTAGCGTATAGGAAGTATCCGCTTGTTCCGCGCGCTCCATGAATCCTTTGACGGCGGCTTCAGGAGATACGCTCAACGCCAAAATTATAATAACCGGCACCAACATGAATAAGCGCATGGCGATCTGACGAGAGAGGATCCGGCTTTTTGCGGCCAACCAGAGTATAACTGGACCCGTTGCAACCAGGATCCAGATGGGACCCCGCGAGCCTGTCGTGAACATGGCGCCGATTACAAGGATCAATGCAAGAAACGGGGTAATATTATTCTTGAGTCGCCAGCCGTGGGCCATGTTGTAACCTATGGCGAGAAAGGCAATGAAGTTAAGAAACACCACATAACCAGAAATGTACGAAAAAGTGCCGGAGGTTCGCACTAAGTCTCCCTTTTCGCCAAAATATGCGATCATTGTCGGCGTATCCTCTGAGCTCACGTAAACATTAAGTCTACTCTCGGGTCCGGCCGCGATCTGCATAAAACCAAGAGCGGCAACGGGGATCGCCATAATGATGTAACGTCTGATCAAAACGAACAGGTGCTCGCGCGATTTGATCGCATAGGGCAAGATGAATGCAACAGGCGCATACAAAAAGTACGACTTTAGGCCTATGAACCCAACTAGAATGGCGGGGCTATTCGGATTGAAAACCTCGATACAGCCCCATACCAATCCTACGATCAAAATGGTTTTGATCGACCCGACCCCTTTCGGCTCAAATCGCTTTCTCAGGCTGTCTAGGATAAACCCCAAATAGACAGCCAAAAGAATTCCGTCCTTAACAAGGTACATTTGCGCCTGAGCCGAGGGAACTGCCCACTTGCGTAGTGCTCCTTCGAACACTAGCAGCACGAAAACCGCGAAAAGCGCTTGTTGCCAGTACTTGATGGCCAGGAATGCGCAAGGGGCAACGAGTGCTGCCAACAACCATGCCGCTGGATTGTCAAACATCAGATGGGACCGGCTGATCCAGTGTGGTCCGACAACAGGCCATTCATAGGAATGAAGATGACGTTCGGTGAACCCCTGAGCTCGGCGTCGTTTGCAAGCGCTTTGAGTAGGCCTCTCTCATCAAGCGTTAAACCAATATAGCCCAGTGGGTCGAGGCAGCCCCGAACTTCCGCAAGCGACCCCCCGCGTTGAGCGCCGCCGACCTCGATGAGCAGATTTGGCAGGCACTCTGCAAGCAACCCGGAAATTCCGGCTAGCACATCCAGCTCATGGCCCTCGACGTCAATCTTTACAAACCCTATATCACCCAGCGCCATTCGATCGGGCCGCACAGTCCGTACCTTTATTTCTTCAACGACGTGCGGCGGAAGTTCGGTAAGCTGATTTTTTGGCTCGATGGTAGCCCACCCTGTATATGGAATGCCATTTACCACTGGAACGCGTAAGGTGGCATTGCCCTCTACGGCTGACACCGCAGCCTGATGAATCTCGGCCTCCGGAAGTGCTCGTTTCAAGCCCAAATGCAACGATGGATTTGGCTCAAACGCTATGCAACGTAGTGCCAGTCGTTGCAAAAAGAATGAATACACGCCTTCGGCGGCCCCAATGTCGATCGCCGCTCTCATCGGATCAACAAGATACGGCAGGAGACGAATTTCGGGTTCACCAAAACGCACAGCTTGCCAGGCTCGCCATTTCAGCAGCATGCCGTGTGCCCCGGCAAGCGGCAAGGTCCGCCTCAGTAAGCGATCGACTTGCAGTATAGCCCTATTCATATGTAGGAAATGAGGGATCAGTAGCGCGCGAAGAAAACCGAGCTGCTGACTCCAAGACTCGTAGGTAGCTGCCCGCTACCTCCGGACGCGAATGACGAGCGAGATGGACCATAGCTGAAGAGCGATAGTCGGCACACAGGCTATCATCCTCAAGCAGCGATCTAAGCGCTCGCCCCATGGCAGACGAGTCTGCGTTGGGCACGGTGATGCCACAAGGACCGATCGCCTCAGGAAGCCCACCGAGGGCTGTACCAACGACCGCGCAACCGCAAGCAATCCCTTCAAGCGCGACGATACCGAATGGCTCTGCCCATCGCGACGGTATCGCCATAACCCGATGTCTAGCGACGAATCTAGCCAAGTCGGAACCGGTTTTGACCCCGGTGAAAGTCACTTGCGGTCCGAGGCCAAGTTCTCCAACTCTTGTTAAAATGGCCGGGCGTTCTGGGCCGTCACCAACGATTGACAATCGCGGTCTGAAGCTCCCTCGGCCTAGCTCGCCCATTGCTTCGATCAGATCGCTTACCCCTTTATCAGAGACAAGCCGACCAACGAATACAATATCAAGGTCCTTGATGACATCGCTATATTCTTTAAAGACGCTGCTGCGGTAGGTATTAGGAATGACTACCGACCGTCCCGGAATATGCGACTGTACCGCTTCGCTGCAACAGATACTGTGGCTGAACCGAGCCACAGTCTTCTTGAACTCCGATAGGATGCTGAAACGGCCCGGTGAGTCGTAGGTGCCCTGATGACTGACGACCACAGGAGTGCGTGCAATTATCATTGGCGGCAGCCCGCGCAGGCTTACATTTGCGCAAAGGCAAACATCGGACCAGCGCAGCAATTGCACGTACGATTTCAAAGTCGGCAAGCGTACGATTTCGTAATCATGATCACGCTCCACTTCAGCGGCAACTTGCGTTGCTACCTTCACTTGATGACCCGCGGCCGTAAATTCCTCCGCAAGTATCTCCATCATGGTTTCCAGACCACCGATACTTGGCCAAAACGCGCGGGAATAAATTAGAATCTTCAAGCGTGTTTCTGGTATTCAGTTCCGCCCAACGTGCGGATCGAGTTCGCGAGAAACTCTGCTTGAACTTTCAAAGAATGGGATGTGTACCAGGTGAACAATTGGTGTTGGATTGAGGTGAGATCCTCGGCGCCAGCACTCGTCCCGAGTCGTAGCCCGTCAAGGAAATGCCGCGCAGGCTGCAATCCATCAAATGTGCCCTGCTTATCCGAGAGAACAATTGGAACGACACCATGCGCGGCATAGGCCGCAAAGACGCCGGATTTAGCGACGAAATCCAGAGGGTACGCGACAAAGCCGAACCTGGCGCGCTGAAGCAGCTCGGACACAGCACCTTGCGGTAAAACCCCCTTCGAAATTACGGGCACGCCAGCCAAGGTGCCGGGCATTGCGGAAAGGCGCGGCCCAACATCGAATATTTTTTCGATCCCCAGGGTTGAAATGATGCGTTCGATTTCTGAGCGATAAATGCCAAAAATGTAATCTTCTACCCCGGCGAGGCCGAACACAACGGCAGCAGCGGTTCGTGCGCAAGGGGCGGGCCCGCAACCCGGCTCCCCCATGTTGGAGAACACAGGCATCGCCGTGATTTCGGTGGCGTCCCCGTCTCGCCACTCCGACAGGCGCTTCTTGTATAGGTCGGTCGGGGTAATTGCTGCCGAACTCAGTTTCAGAATGTTGCGCGCGGTATTCTTCTGAAATGGGGATACCCAGAATGATCTTTGCCAAGGTCGCCCGGTCGCGTACAGCTCATGGAAAATGGTGAGAAGCGGCACGCGGCCGGCACGACGGCGCCAAATTTGGAGGCCTTGAACCAGCCATACTGGGACACCTCGCTTCTCATAGCCGTAGCCAGAAAAATGTAAAACTACAGCGCGTGCGTTGCTTTCAGCCGATAACAATTGAAGCGTATCGGCTAGACTTGGAGCTTCGCGCTTTGGCACGCAAACTGTTTCCCAGTCATCTTCTACCGGCATCGCGTCGGCGGGCGGCGTTCCCGACAAAAATACGCTGTTAGCGTCCCTGTTAGCGCGGAGAGCGCGCGCAAGTGCTAAGGCGTAGTCGGCAACTCCACTTGGCTCCGCCGTGCGCCGCGGCACCACCTGGATCAGCGTCGATCGGTATTGCTGTTCGTCCAACGCGCCGATCACCGTTTTGCCGCGTCGTTGTCCAACTCAGCGAAGCTACAACAACCTATTTTGAACTGCTTTAAGAAAGAGGTTTCGGGTCCCCAGCGTTATTAGTTGAAATGCTCGCGCTATACACCCGTCGCGGAACCAAATTGGATAGTTCCGGTCCAATATGATCAGGGTTGAGGCTGACGCAGGCCGACGCCGGTCGAGCCCGCGCTGCGCTCAGCAGCAGCCAGTTCCTTCAAGCACAGGGTGAACTTTTTTTAAAGGGCGGGGCGATTTAACCGTGCCGATTTGGCTGTGACGGCGCGCTGGATCACTTCTTGCGCATATGCGCAACGAGGAATGAACCCATCCGCATACGGTTCGTGAGAAAGCGCGCGAACGCATCCGGCACCAGAGCTTCAGCTACCGATTTCACGCGACCATGGGCTAGCGGAATGACGTCTGTCTTGAGGCCATAGATGCGAATGGATTCGATCTTGAAGAGACCGTCCGTTACCGCCCGCCACTCGCGCGGCAAATAGCACCGCGCAATTGCGCCATCAATGGCAGCTTGGCTCACATGATGCAAGTTTCCATGCATTCCCATTTTTCCCTGGATGGCGCCCTTCAGAAGCCAGACAACGTAGTATTGCCACCATGACCGGTGATAGACCATGACGGTGCTCGTGCCATTCACCCGGAGAACCCGATTCATCTCTTGCAGGACGCGGCGGGTATCAGCCGAGTGATGAATGACGCCCCAACTCCAAATAAAGTCGAAGCTGCCGTCCGGGAAACTCATCTGTTCGGCATCCATCTCCAGCACTTTGCCCGGAATGTTGAACAGCCTCAATCTTTGAGATGTCATCTCGGCGGCACGACTCGTCAAGTCAATTCCGGTGAAGGACCTGCTGCGCGACGATATCAGCTGTGCGTGCGTGCCATGCCCAACCCCGATCTCCAGCACGTCCTTGTCACGCAGTCCCTCGAACGGAATAAGCTCTTCAAACGGTACGGCTTTCCAAGGCATGTACTTGCGGACGGAAGTCAGGAAGCGCCGGTCGATCTCATTGAAATATTCTTTACTTCCTGGAATTTCGGCGAGCTTTTCGCGCCAGTCGTATCTCATTGGCGTAGATTCCCACCACGCCTTGTTGGCTGATTGCCACTCACCTCTCTGCTCATCGTCGCGGGGAAGCTGGGTCGGTTCATCGAAACCAGCAGCCTTGTTACTGAATTTAGTGAAATTCTTCATGTAGTGCCTTCTCGATGCAGCTGAGCCTGGGAAAGGGTTTGAATTGGTCTCGTGCATTTCTATGCCAAATCTCCGGCGCCCATTTAATTAGGAGCGGTAAGCTTCGACCAAACCAGGGCATGAAGATATTCGGTAAAGGCTTGAACTTTGAACCTGCTGGCGCGGTCAACGTTCGCCGGAGCAGTAGCCAGAGCGGTGCAAATCGCGGATGCCAGCTCTTTGTCGTCCTCGGGATCGACTGCGGCGCCGAGCACTCCGTCGCAAAGGGGGTCCAAGCTACCGTCCTTATTTCCGCCGATCACGGGGATGCCTGTTGCCATCGCCTCGAGGAAGACGATACCGAAGCCCTCGCACGTACTCGGCATGACGAACACGTCCGCAAGCCGGAAATAATCGGGTAATTCTTCCGGCGGCACCAGACCCGCGAACTGAACATTTTCCGCGACTCCCGTTTCTGTGGCAAGCGCTTCAAGCCGCGGGCGATCGTCGCCATCGCCCACGATTAAGTATACCGCTCCGGGATGTTCCGAAAGGACTCGTGGCAGTGCCCAAATTACCCGATCCTGCCCCTTCATTTGCTCCGATGCTGCCAGACGGGATACCGTCATCAGCACCTTTCTTCCGCCAGCGGCATGACGCGCGATGAGATAGGCAGGCTTTGATCCGGGCTTGTATCGAGGATCCACGGTATTTGGAAGAACTTTTACCCGAGCCGGGTCGATTGCGGCCCAGTCCAGTACGCGCCGTCTCGTATACCGACTCACCGATGTGACTAGCATCGCCGATTCGATCAGACGCCGGTGTAGCCTCGGTACGTTCTGCCATGCCTCGAGCCCGTGCACTTGCACCCAGAGCCGGGCGTTTAGGAGCTTGGCAACAACTGCAGCGAGCGGCAACATAAACAGATGCCCGCAGAAGACGACGTCAAAGGGCCGGTGTGCTCGCGCTTTTTCAAGGGCAGCGAAAGAATACGCGAACCTGCCTTTGACAGGACGAAGCTGTCGCACACCAGAAGGCATCCTGTCCGGCAACCTAGCGGCCGCCCGCGGCAAGACGATGACGTCGCCGACTCGATCACATCCGGCCAGCGCCGATAAGAAATCACGGTTGTATTGCGCAATTCCGCCATGCCCTCCGAATGCATCGGTAACCAGTGCGAGAATTCGCAGCCCAGACTGCGCCATTACGCTGCCGCGCTGGCCGAGACCTGGAAGGCCCACCGCCTCGCCCACGCGCATTTATCGGCAGCAAGCGAAGGGACTCGCCGCCACTGTTGGATGCGATTGTCGTGCTGCAGCCATCTCTGGATGGGAGTTCCGAAGCCGGTCTTAGGACGTTCAATCACCTTGCGGGGAAGTGCCTCGCGCGGACTGTTTGCAAGCAGATGCTTTGCGCTCGATCCTTTCCTGGCAGTGATCGAGGTCAAATGCTCCAGCAATTGGACGTCCACCAATGGAACCCGCACTTCGAGCGAGTGTGCCATGCTAGCCCAATCCGTATCGCGCAGCAGCTGATTGCGCATGTACATCGAAGATTCAAGCACGGCGACCTTGCCAAAGCTGGTCTTTGGCTTAGGTTTCAGCAGGTTTTCTATATGCCGAATAGGGTTGAGGCGGCGTAAACCCAGCCGAGCGATCTCTGCACCGATTACGGCCTGCAGCTCCCATGGCATGAACAGCCCGCGACGCAAGAAATATGCGCCGGCATAATTTCCGCCGTATTTGAGCAGACCTGCAGCTTTGGGATTAAGGGACTGGGAGAAAATACTAGTCACGACACGCCGAGTAAGATCCCCCAAGCCCGGAATTCGCCCGGGAATGGCCAGAGTCCGTACCCAGAGAGGCACGTCGCGAAACGATGAATATCCGCCAAAAAGTTCATCGCCACCCAAGCCGGAAATCGCCACTTTCAACCCAAGTTCGCGTGCCGCTTTGCTGACGAACCAAGTGTTGAGCCCATCGATTGTAGGCTGATCCATCGCCTCCAGAATTCTCGGTAGGTCGTTGCGAAACTCCTGCTCGCTGACGACACGCGTCGTATGTCGCGTCCCATACCGCGATGCGATCTCGGCAGCGATCGGGGCCTCATCCTCCCCGGTCCCCCGAAATTCTTCGAAAGCGACTGTAACAGTCTGGATCTCCTGCTGTCCCGCATCTCGCATCAGACCGACTAAGGCGCCGGAGTCGATTCCGCTGGAGAGGAATGCGCCAACCGGGACGTCGGCCACGAGATGATGGCGCACGCTGTCGAGCAGCGCCTCCCGCGCGGCGAGTTCCAGATCTTCGTCGTTTGGAGGCGAACTCCTGGCCTCCGCGATGCAGTATGTATCAGCGATGGAGAAATAGTGCTTTGTCTCGCCACTGCCAACACGATCCACCCAGAGCGTCGAACCTGCGGGCAGAGCACGAATTTCCTGATACGTTGTAAACGGCTCAGGAACGCTGCCAAAGAGGCAAAATCCAACCCAACCAGCTGGTTCTTGATTGCGGGAGACCTTCCCACCCGCCAACAATGCTTTAACTTGGGACGCAAATCGCAAAGTCCACCCATCGTCCGCATAGTACAGCGGTTTGATGCCGTACGGATCTCGCGCCAATAGCAAGGCATTCTTGTCCGCATCCCAGAGCCCGAAGGCGAACATTCCGCGGAGGTCATTGACCATTGCCTCCCCCTTCTCCGCGTAAAGGTGTAGAAGCACCTCTGTATCCGTTTCAGTGCGAAACTTGCACCCTTTTGCTTCGAGCAAGGTACGCAACTGCCGATAATTATAAATCTCCCCATTAAAGGTGACGACGAGTTTGCCGTCCGCACTTCTCATCGGCTGGGCGCCGCGCTCGGAGAGGTCGATGATTGACAGCCGGCGATGTCCAAAACCCACACGCTCATTTGGCGAATACCACTCGCCGACGCCATCGGGACCGCGCGCGACCATATGATCTCGAATACGCCACAGCTCGCCGCGATCAACCACGTTGGCGGCGTAATGATAGGCGTAGATCCCCGCGATGCCGCACATCGATGGATTTTTGCTCGGTTCAGATGCCGTGCGACTGCAACACAGGGTTAGTGTCGGAATCGCGAAATTCTAGGCCCGCCAGTGCGGAGCGAATGCCATCCAAGCAAGTTCAAATTCGACTTCACCTCCTGGCCGAAGCCGACATCCTGCCCCCCCAACGAATTGAGAAGTCCGACAGGTAGAGTGCTGTCACCTGCAGATCCGGCGCCGTGTTCAGATATGCGTAAGGTGGCGGAAAATACTGGATCGGATGCGAGTTTAGCACCGCGATGCGCGTGAGCAATTCATCCCTCCGAGCATATTGCCGTTGAGCTTGTGTCCTGTGCTGATGGCCAAGGCTAAAGTAAACCGGTACTGAGCTCAATACGAGAGCCGCTGAAACCACTACGGCGACGCTTCAAGTTGATTGTTGCTTTGGTAAGCAGCACGTAGCCTCCGTTTATACTTACCGACAAGCTCACGCGCAGATAGCGTCGAGGTAGTGCCAAATAGCTTCGTCAATATTGCTTCTATTCTTGGACCATTATGCTTTACGTATCCCCTATCCCACGCAATTGAGAATAAACCAACGGCTTCCGATGAAACCCGCTGAGGTAAACTATTCGTCCTACTCCCATGCAGCGTTGAAGGAAAAGCCGAATGATCTCCTCGTCACCGTTGGTTTTTTCGATCAAATTGATTATCTTCGTATGCATCCAAAGCTGGTCTCCCGCCCACCTTGGGTTAGTTATTTGAGTCAACCTTTTTGGATTCGGTTGAGTGTGATACACTACCCAGCACGGAGCGTTTGAAAGCATCGTGCGTGGGTTGTGCAAAAATGGGCGCATGGCCAGTTCCATATCGTCGACTCCGAATACCTTTTCATCCCACCCACCGATTTTTTTTAGAAACTCTGTTGACCAGCAGATCGTTGAAGTTTGTACCCAGTTATTGCAGATGAAATGTCGAAGAAGCACATCGTTGGGCGCATTTTCCCCGTATTTGTTGCGATTCGAAAGAACAATGTGATCGTCATTCCCTTCAGCGAATAGGCCTATAATCATATCAATATCTTGATTCCAGCTTCTCTCCATCGATTGCCGATGCGGCCCAACAACATAGTCGTCTGCATCTACAAAGCAGACGATTTCAGTATCAACTGTTTGCAACCCGAGATTTCTCGCCGCACTTGGACCCGCATTCGGTTGCCGCAGGCATGTCAACTCGCCCTTATAGCGGGCAAGAACGCTCAAAGTGTCGTCAGTTCATCCATCGTCAACAACGATGATTTTTGGACGCTCACCTGGTTGGTTAATTATCGACAATATTGTGCGTTCAATCGTGCGTGCACTATTATAGGTCGGAATAATATATGTAAGCTCGGCCACGATCGTGCTTCGGCCTTGGGTGTGAAGCTTAATTTACTGCTTGCGTCTGAGCTGGCGTGGTCACCGAAGGTGGGTCGCAGGGTGGTTGATCCGTCGCCGGGAGCGAAAGTCAACCGATACTATTGCAGGCCCAAGGATTTTACCGCACGGACGTCCCATTTTGCGCTCCCTGAGCACTGCGTGTTCCATTGCGTGGAGGACGCTCACGAGTCCCTTCACATCGCCCACATCGACCCGACGGTACTTGCCGGGCGGCAACGAGCTTGCCAAGAGATGGACGTCGGATTTTTGGCTGCCGACGAATAAGATTCTTTTTCCCGACTCGATGCAGGCATGCACTTTGGAAGGAAGTACATAGCCGACAAAGGGATCGCGCAGCGTGATCAAGTGCACATCGGCTGCGAGGAGAAGGCTCGGAAGATGCTCGAGTGGAACCAAGCTCGATCTATAAAAGGGAACGCCCCGGGAGCGAAGTTCACGTTCGACCCGATCAGCCTTCGCTCCAGTGGCATTCAACCAGAACCTAAAACCGAGTTTCGAATGCTGAAGGTATTCGGCGTATGCCTCGATGAATGTGTTCTCATCGTGGGCAACGCCCCAGTTCCCCGAGTAAAGGATGACTCCAGATCCGCCGCGCAACTCGTCCGGCAGCGGTAGAGGAGCGAGCCCCGCCGCGAATACCACTGGCGAGGGATCGCGCTTCAAACGGATGCGCTCCTGCGCAACACCGCTGTCCGCGAGCCGCCGAGCTTGGTCGAGGCCCAGCACTTCGAAGCCATCAACTCGACGTCGCCAGAACTGTGTCAGGCGCAGCATTAAATGAAGGACCGGCCCCGCTCTACCTCTTTCCGCTATGGCACACTCCGGATGAAAATCTGTGATGCGATAAATGAGCTGTTTCCTGAGAAGGAGATTGAGCGGCACAATGAAATGCACCATCAGCGGCGGACTGCCAGTAAAGAGAACCGCATCCGCCCGCCGCATGGTCCTGAAAGCTGCCGCGAGCAACAGCATGTTCGAGACCATCGTCCACACCAGCCGCGTCACGAATTTCTGTTTGTTGTAAGCGTGGCGATGGATGCGAATCACCTCAAGCGAGCCGTCGCCTACTGGTTCGGCCGCCTGCCGGCTCGATGACCCGCTGATCAACCCGACAAGCGTGACGTCCCATCCATCACGCGCCCATTCGCGCGCGAACAGAATGGCATACTGACCTACCGCGCCAAAATCCGGCGGGAGCCAGTCGCAGATGTAGACGAGCCGCTTCGACATCGCGTCATGCTGAGCGATGGTGAATCTACTTCCCAGTGATTACGAGACTGCGCGGATGCTTGTCGGCTTCGATGCCGACGGTGATGCTTGCACCGCCTCGCTACCGCTTCGCACGGTGCGAAGGACTTGACCGCTGATCCATGCGTAGGTGGGGCGCAGGCCGTCTACCAAAACGGTCGACGGCGCCCACTTAAGCTTTTCACGGATGAGCCGATTGTCGGAATTACGACCGCGCACCCCCGTCGGGCCATCGATGTGCCGCTTCTTAAGCGATTTACCTGCAATCCCGGCGACAATATCGACAAGCTGGTCAATGGTCACCATTTCATCGGAGCCGATGTTAACGGGACCAGTGAACTCCGAGCGCGTCAACCGCAGCGTGCCCTCAAGGCATTCATCGATGTAGAGGAAGGATCGGGTCTGTTTCCCGTCGCCCCAAATCTCGATCTCAGCTCCATTCGATGCCATTGCGACTTTGCGGCACACCGCCGCCGGAGCCTTCTCCCTACCATCGTTCCAGCTCCCCTCGGGACCGAAAATGTTATGGTATCGAGCAATCCGCACGTCCATGCCGTGATTGCGGCCATACGCGAGGTAGAGCCGTTCGCTAAAAAGCTTCTCCCATCCGTACTCGCTATCCGGCGCGGCCGGATAGGCCGACGACTCTGCGCAGGTTGGATTGTCGGGGTCGAGCTGGTTGTACTCAGGGTACATGCAGGCGGAAGAAGAATAAAAAATTCGCTTGTTGTTTCGAGCATGGGCGGCGTGAACAATATTGAGATTAA
>Ga0306921_10001647_pt1 | contig 21859 bp, 18 predicted proteins | sample sta12Cox44000080_FD_203760 | JGI IMG/M metagenome (GOLD analysis project Ga0306921, IMG submission 203760) | Lab enrichment of tropical soil microbial communities from Luquillo Experimental Forest, Puerto Rico - statoxic.12C.oxic.44.000.080 (v2)... | ecosystem: Environmental > Terrestrial >...
AGCAGGACATCCTGTAGCGCATCTTGCGAGGTCAATGGGGTGAGCAGACGATCAGTGCTAATTGTTACTTCATCGACGAGAGAATCATCTTCCATCAGTACATAAAAGGGATCTTCGTCCACATCGGGCACATCCCCTACCTCGTCGCAGGTGCTCGGCATGCGCAGAGCGGCCAGTAAGAGGTTGAGCCGGTTCTCCATGCCTCCGGCGGTTCTAATCAGACCTGCCGGGTCATCGCGTCGCAAAAGCAAAATCTCCAGACCGCAGCCTAGTCCTGTCTCACGGGAGACGAGCGGAAGAAACCTATAGCCGCAACGGGCAAAGTTATCGGCTTTCATCTCAAACATGGGCCTGAACGATTCTTGCTGCGAGGATTGGGCTGGATGAGTAAGAAAGCCGGAGAGCGCGCGGTGTTGCTGCCAGAACAATTGCAGTTGCTGATGGAACTGTTTGCGAATCATGTGTATCTGCTGCTTGCGCTTGCGATCGGACGGGCTCCCAGCCGGTAGTTTGCCCCGATACAGCAGGCGAAACTCCAAGGCTACTTCCTTTTGCGAGCCGGCCTGTGAATGTTGGTGAACCTCTACGCGAGGAGATAGTCGGCTGTCACTAGCTTGCGACGATTCTGTAGAGGTCTGGATGACAGCTTGTTCCGAGGGGGCGTAGGCCGCAGATGCTAGAGCAGGACTATCGCCAACCGCGTACTCTTGAACCCAGTCAGCAGGTAGAATGTTCACCTCCGGGGATGTGGTTTTTAGCCAGGAGATGACCTTGGTGCGGTCATCGAGGGGACAGGCATGGTCAATGAGGACGGACGCATAATCGCCGACCGATCCACAGGCCATGAGACCATCGGTGCCGAAGACCGAATCGACCTCGTACCCGGCGCGTATGAGTAACTGCTCGTCTCGAACCAACGTCTCAGGATTGTAGCTGACGTAGAGGATTCGATTAGCGGCCATCTTGGTACCCTCCGGCCAGTGAGGGCGAGCGACTCCCTAACACCTGATTCAATTCTCTTGGGCGCAATATAATCAGGTCTCCAAAGCCCCAAATATATATCACTGAATATCGGCTTTCTAGACGCTTTTGATCCAAGTTTCGAGAATGTGAAGGAGATTTGCACCAGGCAACCCTGATTTCCACAGCTCGGACCGGGATGCGCAACCAACGTGCAAAATCACACTCCACGTTCGAGTTATTGAATGCCCCACCCTGGTGACACGAAACGCACCCCGCTGCAGCGGCACCGTCGCAGCAGTGAGGGCGCCATGAACAGCTGAGATCCAACCACCTCTACTTCATGGACTGCGACGATGAAGACTTTGCGGCTAGTCGCGGCACGAATTAGAGCGCCTTAATCAATTCAGCTGAGGTGCGCTCTGATTGCGTTAATACGGCAGGCGAGGATACACAGTTTTGTTGGCGCCAATGAGCACGAAGCCGGCGATGGGTCTCAAGGAATGTTGCAGTTGTCACTTATCGGGAGATGGTCGGCGATGACTCTTCCGACGACCCAGGCCGCGAGCCGATGTGTCCGATCTGGTCATCACTGTAATAAGGGTGGAATGCATGTATAAGCCAGAAAAATCGGCTGCACAATGCCATTTTCGTCGACGAATATTAAGGAGTTCTATACTCGGCATTGTCACCTATCGATACGGCCGAGTCTCAACTTATGCCGCTCAAGTCAATCAAGATGGATGCTCTTGAGCGAGCGAACCTGCTCGCGATAATTGCTGGGTGAAACGCCCACGAGCCGGCGAAACACAGTTGTGAAGTGTCCTTGGCTTGAGAAGCCTAGTTCGCGCGACATCTCTGCCAGACTGGGTTGAGTTCCTTTAAGGAGTTGAAGTGCCCGCTCGATGCGGCGGCGCAACACATATTGATGAGGAGATACTCCTACAGACTCCTTAAAAGCACGAGCAAAATGACAGGGCCCCATGTCTAGCTGATCTGCCATCTTGGAAAGTGACAAGCTAGATGCAAGATTCACGTCTATATACTCTGACAGTTGCCTCAATTTGTATTGAGGTAGGCCGCCTTTATATTGCCTGGAGCGGAGCGGGACGACGGAATGCCTGGTCAACAAGGCGGTGGCGAATGACAGCCCTATACACTCGCCAAAAAGCCTCCCCGACTGAAAGCCATTGAGAAGCTCATGGTGCATTGTCAATAGAATGTGCCGAAGTCGCTCGTCCTTGACGGCAAAGCACTGTGCGATCTCGATGGGCTTCCTCGCAACTAGTTCATCCGCTGCCCAAACGATAAACTTGGGCGCAACCTCCATTACAAGGAACTCGATGTCTCCTGTAAAGCGATACGGAGGCACCATGCCGGGACCGGTAAAAGAGACGCTGCCAGGCTCATACAAGGCGAAAAATTCATTCGTTTTGCAGGGGGCGTAGTCGGCCCGGCCGGTTCCAGACAAACAGAGACAAGCAAGATAGGAGTCGGTTGTTACTTCCGGACGTTCAGTAGGACAAGACTTGTAGTGCTCAAGCTTTATGCCTGCCCAAGGTGCACTCTGTGAATCATATTCTGGCGTTATGTTTTCGACGAGAGGCCTCGATCGCTGAGTGGTTCGATCATATACAACGATCCTCGTGCTCATTCTTAGCCCATGGGCGGGAGTAGATTCTAATATCGTATGGTTTGGAACCAACCCTTACGACTAGAGTAAGTACTATCGCACCAATTCATCACAGATCACCGTCATCAGTAGCTTCCCTGGAAAATCTCAACTATGCTCAGAACGAGCACTGTTGAGTGTAATTTATAGCTCCAAATTCACGGAGATCCCTATTTCATTGTCTGAGCTTGCTGTCAAACCAGCCACGCATTCTGAGGCGCCGGTTCGATACCGTATAGACGTAATCTGTGAAGCAAGACTTTGTAGGAGATCCCGAGTGCCTTCGCCGCCATCGTGCGATTGCCAGCGGAGAGTCGCAAGGCTTGGTGTATTGCCTCAGCGGTGATTTCAGTGTTTTGCCGGCGGTCGTCCATCTCCCGTGTCAGCTCATCGATCATCTGCTGCTCGTCGCCCAATACGAGGTAGCGTTTGACGAAGCTTTCCAGCTCCCGGAGGTTACCCGGCCAGTCATAACGCAGACAGGTCTTTGCCAGGCGGGCGGAGAGCGATGGCTGCACGTCAAGCAGACCCAACTCATGCGAATATCTCCGCAAAAAGTAGTGCAACAGGGAAGGTATATCTTCACGGCGCTCGCGCAAGGGCGGGAGTTGAACGCAAAAGCCGTTCAGCCGGTAATAGAGATCTTCACGGAACGTCCGGTTGGCGATGGCCATCTTCATATTAATGTTGGTCGCTGCAATAATGCGGACGTTTACCCTCTCGGTAACACGGCTTCCCAAGGGACAGAAGGTCCCATCCTGTAGAACCTGCAGCAATTTGGCCTGCAGGCTGGGATGCATTTCACCGATCTCATCCAGGAACATCGTGCCCTCGTGGCAGAGCCTAAACTTACCTGGTTTGGATCGGCCGGCGCCGGTAAATGCTCCGGACTCGTAGCCGAATAGCTCACTCTCCAGCAACTCGGAGGGGACCGCGGCGCAGTTTACTTTGAGAAAGGTGTTCTTCGCTCGGTTCGACTGGCTGTGGATGTAGCGGGCCATAACTTCCTTGCCAGTGCCACTCTCGCCCAAAATCAGGACTGGAAGATTAACTCGCGCCACGAGGGCGGCCTGCTGTTGAATCTCCTGCATCACCGAGCTAGCGTAAACCATCGATAGGTGGTCGCCAACCTGTACCTCAACACCGTCAACCGTTGGGTGTGCATCGTTTTCCGTCGTCAGCTGCGAGATGACCTTGAGTATTTCGTCGGGAAGAAATGGCTTCCGCAGTACTGTTCGTGCACCCTGGCGAATGGCGGCCACTAACTCTCCAAGTTTGTCTAGGTTTGACATCACCACAACGCAGCTGTGAACGTTGATTTGGCGGATTTGCCGGATGAGATCGACGCTGTCAATGTCAGGAAGTTCACTGGCGACCAGGACGATCTTGGGACGCGAACCATTTTGCAGACATTGGAGTGCGTGCCTCCCCGAGTCGTATGTAGCTACTTCGTATTGTTCCTCGGACAGAATTGTTCGTGCGGTATTCAAAACGCTAGCATCGTCATCGATGATCGCGACAGAAAGCCGGGCCATGCGTTTTCCAATCATGTTGTGGCTGTAGGTCAGTGGTACCGGTGCCCTACTTGTTCGCTTAATAGGGCCTTCGGCGTGTGCTTTGAGTTGAGCTTGCGTAGAGCCGGAGAGATTTGTGCGGTAGCTGTGTTCATTCATGGCAAAGCACCAGTCTCCACAAATTGGGCCGCGGGTACCTGAGCTGCTTCCGCCCCAGGGGTGGCTTGTTCTTTTGGCGGAAGGGCCTTCGGTCTTGCCGGCACACTGCAGGGATGACCATAAACTGCAGGGATCACCATACTTGGAGGAGCGACCTGTGTTATTCCAAAATCGATAGATCAAATTCAGAATTTTGACTGTCTGAAGGGAGTCGCTGTTGGGCGGGGGATCGATTCTCGGGACCCCCTATCGGTCAGACGAAATTGCGTCGGCAGGACGACAAAGTGAAACAGCTTGCACACGGAGAACTCGCCTGAAAAGTCGTCGTTGAGATAAATGTATGGAAACAAAAGGCATATGTCTGTAGGCCGCTACGCCAAGTCGCGACGGCATTGGCCGCTGAGTTGCTAAATGGAAGTGGAGACATGATCGAGGTAAACCAGGTGTGTAGCAACCGGCTTCTTAGCGATGTCCCGCCGGAATGGGTGCTTTTCGGCAAGTCACTCGCGATGCAGGATCTCAAGCATAAGCTGGTGCGAGTCTGCTCAACCTCGGTTTCCGTATTGTTGCAGGGCGAGGTTGGGGTTGGCAAAAGCCTACTCTCACGGTTCATCCACAAATATTCGCCCGGGCTGGAAGGGCCTTACATGCGGGTTAACTGTTCCGCACTGTCCAGCTCGCTAGATTGCCTGGATTTGTTCGCCCTTCCAAAGCTAAGCCGCACCCACTGTTCCTGTTGCGAGGCCACAGAAAACAGATCTCCTCACTCAGGCACCCTCTTTTTTGATCAGGTGAGCGATCTCAACCCCCGGCTCCAATACCAGGTCACGAATGCACTTGCCGAACGTGATCTGGCCAAGATGTCGCACCAATGCTCGGAGGGCAAAGGTGTACGGATCATCAGTGCCAATATTCGGAGCTTGCGTGAGGAAGTGAAATTGGGTCGATTTCGACGTCAGTTGTTCTACCGTCTGGCAGTAGTAACGATCGACGTTCCACCTTTGCGGAACCGGGTCGAGGATATACCTGACCTAATAGAGTACTTTCGACTGCGTTATACCGCTAAGCTCAACGTGACGAACACGCCGTTTCCGGCAGACCTGCGGTCCCGGGCATTGAGCTACCGATGGCCGGGCAATATTCGTGAATTAGAAAGTTTTGTTCGCCGATGTGTTCTCCTGGGCTATGATCGCTGCACCTTTGGTGAGGCCGCCTCTGCTATCGGGTGCAGTCGGGAATGGGAGAGTAGGTGTTGCGGCAGCGGCGCTTTCCGCACCAAAGGGCAACCAGGCAATTGAAAATTGTGTGCAGGGATCTGAGCGAGCGAATAGCGACAACTTGAGCCCACCAACGATATTGCTCGGCTTAGCAGTCATCTTTGGCTTCGCGTCGGCATAACTCTGCAATGCCTCGACAATTGGACAGGTCCTGTCTTCTTATGTCAAAACATCTCTCAGGCTAGAGAGCAATGCAGTTCATCCGCACGATCTCCACGCCGGCTGGTGAATCAGTTCATGCCGTTGGTGTACAGAGAGCTCAGCCATGGAGTTTTCTTTCCGAGTCACCAATATCGGAATTTGATGCTAATCACATATTTCAAGGTCGTGGTCGCATTTGGTGCAAACAGTTGCATCTAAAGTTTGGATAAATAGCGGAATTGCTTGAGTCATGTTTGGCATGTTGGTTGCATTCATAGGTTGTCGAACACTGATCGCAGCTCATTGAATGGCAGGACAGGAGTGTGTCCCGGATAGCGCTCAGAGCAGAGCCGGAGAGGTGTCACGATTCTCTCCCACGATGCTTTGGGGTCGCGGGAAGAGTTGAGAGCGAGGAAAGAAGAATCTCCGACTTAGGAGCTTGCCGTGTATCCATTGTGGCCTCACAGCCATGAATCTCTGGACAATTCTCTGGCACTGTTCGCCGAAGGACTGGGAAAACTCAAGGCTGCGCAATCCGTCGATATTGCTGAAGTCATTGAACAGTTAAAAGCGGCTGCAGAAGCGGCTCGAAACCTGCGCTCGTTGGTACTGTCGGTAAAGCCCAACGCTTCATGGCATAGCCGAGAGGAATTTGATGCGCTGGTAGGGCGGATCCAGAAGATTTCGGAGGCCCGCTCCCGCCTTCTGGCTCTCGCGATGGAGTTGGAGGTCGGCAGCATGGTTCACCGCCGGGCATCACGGGTCGAACAGATGGAACAACTCCGTGAACAGGCGGTCCTAGAGTTACGAATTCAGGCTGAGCCCGGTGAAGAACCGCCAATTCTGCCGGGACCTGAGGCCGACCAATGGATCCAGTGGGCATGCGCCTTGAAGGAGCCTGACGATGCAGAAGCTCTTCGCGCTCTTCGGAGCGGATTTGCAGCCCTTGACGATTTTATAGTCAACCTGGAGCCCGACATGTGGTTTGCCGGAACGAAAGCCGTAGTTTAGGAGATAGACATGAGTACAATGTGCCAACCAATCTGTACGTCTTTAGATAATTCTTTAGCGCTGCTATCTGATAGCTTGGGAAAACTGAAGGCGGCCCAGTCAGTTGATGTGAAAGAAGTAAGCAACCAGCTTGCGATGGCCGCAGAAGCTGTAGGAAGCCTGCGTTCACTTGTGACGTCGGTATTGCCTGAAGCCACATGGCAGAATCGAGAGGACCTTGACGCGCTCCTTGGGCAGATCGATAGGATCATGGGGGCTCGTTCCCGTCTTTTAACCCTTGCGACCGAGTTGCAGCGCGGCATGATCGTGCACCGCCGGGCTGTGCGGGTCACGCAAATGGATCAACTCCGTGAGCAGGCGATCAACGAATTACAAGCCCAGGCCAAGGCGGCTGGACTCCCGCCAACTCTGCCCGGCCCCGAAGCAGACCGTTGGATCGAATGGGCGTGTGCCTTGAAAGAGCCCGAAGATGCCGAAGCTCTCCAGACCCTTCGGAACGGATTTGTCCACCTCGACACCTTTGTTGCCAACCTCGAACCTCATATGTGGGTAGTCAAGGTGACCACCCCGGTCTAGGGACATTGACATGAGTTCATTGCTTCCTCCCGACGCCCTTGCTTCGCTGGACGACTCTTTGTCTCTTCCATTCGCAAGCCTGGAAGCACTCAAGGCAGTCAAATCTGTCGACGTCGAGGGAATCATCAAGCAGCTCAGTGTAGCTGCAGAATCCAATCGAAACCTGCGCTCTCTTGTGGCGTCGGTCTTACCTGAGGCTGCATGGCAGAGCCGGGAGGAGCTGGACGCACTGCTTGCGGAAATCCCGAACATTTCGGCTGCTCGCTCCCGTCTTCTGGGTCTCGCGATGGAGTTGGAGTGTGGCTCGATTGTGCACCGTCGAGCAGTCCGCGTAGAGGAACTGAATCAACTCCGCCAGCAGGCGATCATCGAGCTACGATCGCAGGCCGAGTTGGGGAAACAGCCATCAGTTCTACCTGGCCCTGAAGCCGATCATTGGATCGAATGGGCGTGCGGCTTGAAAGAGCCTGAAGATGCGGCATCTCTTCAGGCTCTTCGCACCGGATTTGCAATCCTCGACGATTTCGTCGCCAACCTCGAGCCTGGCATGTGGGTGGCCAAAACCGGGGCTGGGGCGCCTTTGTCGAACGGAGCGGAACTTGGGAACCCGGCTCAGGACGTTCGAGAGCAGCTGCGGCACCGTCTTTTGGCCCTGGCGAGGGAGTTGGAAAGCGGCAATATTCTCCACCATCGGGCACTCCGTGTAAATCAACTGAACCGGCTTCGTGAGGAAGCGATTTCCGAGTTACGGTCCCGGGCCGAGTCCGAGGCAGGATCACCAACTCTGCCGGGTCCGGAGGCCGACCAATGGATCAAGTGGGCATGTGGTTTGAGAGAGCCCGAAGATGCCGAAGCGCTTGCGACTCTTCGAGACAGTTTTGCCCACCTCGATGATTTTGTAGCCAATCTAGAGTTGGATATGTGGGTCGCAGGGAAGTCGCCGCTTGCCGAAGCACCACCACAGCGAGAGAAGTCAGTCGATAAGGTATCGTCCCAGAAACAACGTCGCGCAAAGACAGGTAACTCTGACGACCCTGGGTTATCGTCGAGTCCTATAACAGTCACATTGAAAGCAGCGACGTCGCCAGAACAGGGTGGAGAGTCGCGAGTTTCAAACGTGCCCGATAGGTTAGCTCAATCGATGATTGAGTCGAAAACGCTTACGCCAAGCCATGACCTTGCTCCACGAGCCAAGGACGAAGCCCAACGCCCCGCTTCACCCGAAACGGGCACCACACCGGCGATCAGCTTCGAAATCACGACTGGAGTTGGAGACGCTAGAGGAAAGAAATGGTGGATGGTGATTGCGATTGCTGCGTTTGCGGTTCTTACGGCATACGGAGCAATCGAGTGGAGCTCACACCGGAATCCTACCCTTCCGGCTAAAGTTGCTGAGAACGACCTCACCCACAGTTCGGCGAACCAAGGCCTCGATCAATCTGAAATGTCAAGCGATTCTGGAACGCACGCCGCTGGTCAGCCACTGCTGACCAGAAGCGAGTTCAGGCCGCAGGACCGAGGCGTCGTCAGAACGGTTCCGACCACACTGTCCGCAAGCCAGGCCGGAACGCAAGGCGGTGGAGCGATGAGCCAACCGGCAATCAGGGCTTCGAATGATGTTGCCGGTGTTTACAAGGCGACCGCTTCCCCTGGAGGTGCAACGCAAACGCCCGGTCCCGTTCCTTCCAGCTTGCAGAATACGCCTCCAATCAACACGACCAGCGTTCTAAAGGACAATTCGGCCGCGCAGTCGACGCTTGCCGCTCAGAAACCGAGAATTTCAGCAGGCGGCGCACAAGGCCTGGTGATCCGCCCAGTCGCGCCGCTGTACCCGGCTTCGGCCCGGCAAGCGCACATTGAAGGCACAGTGGTCTTGCAGGCTGTAATTGGGAAGGATGGAAATGTGCAAACTGTGCGCGTGGTAAGCGGCCATCCCATGCTGATCCAGGCAGCCGTAAACGCTGCGAAACAGTGGCACTTCAACCCCTATTATCAGGACGGGGAACCCATCGAAGCTGACACTCAGATTAATGTCAACTTCACGCTCCAGGCGGACTAACCTTCATAACTGCCTAAACGGTGCACCCGTTTATCTTCTCTCGTTCGAGCAAACCAAGCTCGCACACACTTCCTCACCCAACCAGGTGGTACCCAGAGCGAGCTTCCCCCTCTACTGGATAGCATAATCCCTCGGTACATGGATTTTGTGGCTTCTAGCAAGGCCACATATCCGACAGGTACGAAAGCCGACAGTTGGCTTGAAAGAATGCGGATGGTCGGACCCACGCCGGGTCGGGTGTTCTCGCACTATCTTGGTCTCTTCCTTGACGATCTTAGGCATTTGTTATCTTCCTTTCTTTTGCGCGACACTTATGCCACACCGACAGGGGAAGGCCCCTGTCGTGATGTGGAATTTCGGACGGCACAGAGTCTAGTGGTAAAGTCGATCCATAGTATTTTAGATCCAGCTTTCTACCCTGTTTGCTGAACATACGAAAACGACCTAATCCTAACCGTTCCATCCTGTATTGCAGGCTGGTTACGAGCACACCAATACCATATCGTATGCTCCGCCGAAAGCTAATCGACGACGCTTCCTCGAAGTATTTCGTCGGGCATGATACTTCTCCAATGCGAAAACCAAAGTGAACGCACTGCGCCAGCATCTGGTTGTCAAATACGAAACCATCGAAGTTTTCTAGTAGAGGTAAGGTGGTCAAAACAGATCGGCGGAACGCTCGATAGCCGGTGTGGTACTCCGAGAATTTCGCCCCCAGAAGCAAATTCTCGACCAAGGTTAGTACGCGGTTAGCGACATATTTATACAGTGGCATGCCCCCTTTGAGAGCGCCGCCACCGACAATTCGCGAACCAAGCACTACATCGTAAACGCGACACGCGATCATTGCTGCCATGGAAGGTACCAACAATGGCGTGTACTGGTAGTCGGGATGCACCATTACCACAGTGTCCACCCCGCAGGCGAGTGCCTCTCGATAGCACGTCTGCTGGTTTCGTCCATAGCCGTAGTTGCTGTCGTGGACGTACACACTGCGTGCAAGGGATACAGTTTCGTCGGAGCTTTCGTCATCGACCAGAATCGTTTGGTCAGCCGTGTCCGGAAGTTCGGCGACGGTGGCCTGCAACGTCTTAGCCGCGTTATAAGCCGGCAACACAACGATAACTCGGTGTCCGTTAATCACATGCAGCTCCTCGGGCAATTGCTGTTGGATGGCATTTCGTCTTGGCCAAACTATGACGCATGAGGATCGGTGGTCTGTCCGAGTAAACCACCATCATGACTGCCAAACTTGATATTGGAACAACCGCAAGCCACGCAGACGCGTGTGGAACGAACAATATCGGTACAGCATAGAGAGCAGCCAGCGGCCAACGAGCCACTGAGCCCGCTAAGAGGACAAACGGAAGCGCTAGCAGTATGAGATCGTGAGCCAAAAGATGGAAACTGAGCAACAGGGCGGCAATCACGGCAGCTGCGAACTTGACTTCCCACGACGGTTCGGGGTTCTTCATCAACCGCCAGACAACTCTAAGAATTAACAGCCCGATGATTCCTGTAATTACTGAAACTACGTAAGCATGGGGACCGACCAACGCATAAATGATTCCACGGAGTGCGACATTGTGCCGCGGATCCATGTGATAAGCGCTAATGGATGTATACGAAGCGCCTGTCATACCCACAAGGTAATGCCAGTAAGCTATCATGCCTGTCGGTCGAACCAATGCCAGGCAAAGGGCAAAGACAGTACTTCCCGAGATGGCGAAGCCTTTCAGCAATCTTGGACGCCAAAAGGCAAGCGCCAGCGCCAGCGGCACGATGATCTGAAACTTGAAAAGAGCAAGGCCGAGAATGAGACCCGCCAATACGTCGCGTCCGTTTCTAACAGCAAACCAGCAGGCAATCAGTATGAGTAATGCAAATGTGGAATCCTGCTGCTCCCAAAGGACAATGAGGAACGGGAACATCCCTAGAACTGCGCAGTAGCTTCCTAAAAGCCGTCCACAGGCAACACCCAAAAGTAGCGCAAGTAACGTCCAGCACCAGCACGCGGCCTCGTAGCGCAGAAATGAGAAAGGTAGGACGACCAGCAGCTCATAAGGCGGGTGGGTATATGGCTTAACGTCAACAAGTGGCAACGACGGAACAATGTTGCGCTGAATGGCAGCGTAACCGTCAGGATTGTAGATGTTCTGGCCGGAGCGAAGCGCAATCGCTGCCGTATAGAACATCTTGAAGTCTCCCTTCTCGAATCGCAAATTACCGCTCTGAACGAGGGCAAATACCAGCAGGTTGACCCCAATCAAAAGAGACGCGATCAGAGCGTTGTCTGAGCACGGGCTAATTCCAGCCTCTGCCACCCAGCTGGCTGGCGGCTCCCCGCAAGCGTCCTGGGCACGATTCATTTGCATAGATCGAGAGTACTCAAGATGACGTTCGTGTCGTCCGTTGTTGCGCTCCAGAAGGTGCGGCCGGGATAAGATTTGCACAAATCGACATCATTCTCTTTTCCTTTGGAGCGTCCCCACAGAATCCGTTCGGATGCGAAGCTTGCGCCGTTGTGGACGAGCTCGTTTCCCGGATAATGGCTTTGCATGTCGTAGGACACCAGAACCAGGTGGTCTCCTGGTTTATTCACTAATTGCTGAGCTATCAGCGTCCGGACATTGGGAAAGGCGAACACGGTGTTTATTGCAGAACTCCCGGTCTGCTTGGCCAGAGATGCCACCACCACGGTCGCGCAGACTGCGATGACAAAAGCTTGATGGCCGCGTTCTCTCTGCTCCCATAGGTACCGTAAGCCCTCGGCGGCGAGAAGATATACGACTACTGTCGCCGGCGCCGCATAGTGCAACAGGTTGTAAAGACACAGTGCACAGGCGGCGGCCGTAAACACAGCCAACCATATTGCGGTCCGCAGTCGCGGTTTGAAGAAGACGCTTGAAAGCAGGCCGATGAGTACCGGTAATGTCAGGACTGGGCCAACATAGAACATCCAGTTCTGAGAAAGTCGACCGATTTCAATTCCCGCAAGTCCCGAAACTGAATTAGTCTCAGCAAGTTTGTAATTCTGCGCCGTGGTTTTCATGAACTGATCAAACACCGGGTCCACGATTACAAGATGTGAGTTGCCTTTTTCCCACAAGAAGAAAGGCAGAGGCCAATAGGTGTGATGATTCAGCACATAGGGCATTTCAAGTACGTTACCCGTGGTTTGATGATTGTAGAAGCCCATCATGACTAACCCGAGGGCCCCGATTACTATGACCGGCAACAGGATGGTTCGTAGCTGAACCCCGGATGTGGCTCCTTGCATCATCTTGTAGCCGAAGTATCCAAGCAGAGGTAGCGAGAATGCAAAACCCTCGTAGGGGCGCGACGTCGCTAGGACTAGCAGGGCAAATGCAAATATGCAAGCCAGGGCTGTGCCACGTCGACGATGGTGGTTGCGTGCGGACAGCCGCACGACTGCTCCGAGCGCCAGGGCTCCCCCCAAAGCAGCAAGCGAGCCACCCCAGTATGAATTCATCCAGTAGCTGAAGACCGCAAGCCGTGCGACCGCCATCAGGCCGCCGATCAGGGCCCACACTGGAGGTACAAGCGCCTGCAGCGCCCAACAGATGGCGCCGCACAAGAGCGCGGTCGTCAAGTAAACCCCAATCCAGGCCTGATGAAACAGTATCTGGCCCAACGCCAAGACCAACCCCTGAGCCACGGGATACATAGAATGGTAGGTCGGTCTCATGTTTACGTGAAAGGTTTCAAAATGTTGCCAAGCGAGTGGAGTTGGGTTGGCGAGTCTGCCGTGGGCGAATGTGTCTGCCATCAGCAAGTAGCTGTATTCATCGTTTATGCGAGGCTCGGGTATGCCGGCGACGGGTAACACCAGGGCTCGAGCCATCAGAGCAGCCAGAGTCACGAACAACACGGCCCGCCGGTTATCGAGGAGCAACCAATTCAGCCACCGTGCCCGGGCAGAGCTGAATGATGGCAAGACAGCCGGCATTATCAACAGCGCCAAAATCCAAAAGGCACCTAGTAAAGTGAGTTCTGCAGCTAATAGGTGTGGACCATTGACTGGCTGATAGCTCATTGTGAGATAGGTCCTGCTGTGGTTCGAGCAGTGCCGTACGGCGCCGCACGTTGCTGGGCCTCAAGGGGTGAAGAACCGATCCCCGTGGCGCTGGCGCTTGGAACCCTCTGATAAAGCTTCGCCAGCGAATCTGCGTAGATTACCTTCCATTCGGCACTGTGGTCCAGCAGGTAAGACAGCGGAGTTCCTGTCTCAAAAAGTACATACTCAATGCCGTACTTATTGAGGATTTCGAATGGCTCCTTCATGCCGGCAACCAGAAAGCCTTCATCAAACGTCCCGTTATGAACAAAAATATCTGCGCGCCCATCATAAAAAGGCTTAAAATCGGGCGCCTTCCACTCTATGTAACCACCCCAATGGTAAGCATTGAAGAGCTTTCCCTGAAGGTGCTGTCGCTGCATAAACTCGACTGCGTTAGTCGGATATCTTTCGTCGATCTGGTTCTGTAGTTGTGATTGTGAAGGGAAGAAGAAGATCATCGCACCGACGATCCCGGCCATGACAAATGCGTTTAACCAGGGCTTATCAAGCTGCTTATCGTAGGGCGGAAACAGCCGCACACGAGACGCCAGAATCGGCGGCAAGATCAGGGCAGAAAAGAACAACAACCGCCCATGCGACAGACCATTCCATACAGCAAATGCCGCCACGATCACTTCGTCCAAGCGCCAACGGCGGCGGGAGAACAAAGCGGCAGCCAATAGCACGCAGATCATCAACATGGCAATCCTACCTGTGGGGGTATTGAAGTCCACTGACTGCCATTCTTGTATCTTTTTCATGTTGCTTGGCTGGCGGAAAAGGAAATCGAACGGGTACACTACCAGCCTATATCCGAATGGGTTCACGAAGAGTGCACCTATCGAGCATGCTAGAGTAATCAGCAGCTTCTTCCATTGCAGGGGAGACCACCGGTGCGCCGTAACCAGTCCCCACTTGCCTTCCGCTAGGCCTGACGTAATGGTCACCGCCAGGACTACCATTCCCAAGAGCCAGGAGCCGTGCAGGTTGATCCATAGGGTGAACAATGGTGGCACTAGCCAAAGTCCTTTTCCCGACCGCTGAAACTGGTCGAGTAGAAGCAAGAGTGCCGCCATACACAACCACCCGAACAACAGCGTCCGAGGGCCAATAGAGACAGATGCTAAGAAGGTAGCTGCACAAGTTACGAGAGTGGTGTCTTTACAATCCGATCCACTGCGGCACGTCCGGTAATATACGCCACTAAAAATCAGCGCGATCACCACGAAATAAACCAAGACGATGCCTGGTAACCCCATGGCCTTGAAGCCCAGGTAGAAGGGGATTTCCGATAGCCATTCATGGTCAAGCCAGGGCGATCCGGCGGCCCCGTACGAATACATGTCCACCCTGGGCAACGAGTGGTATTGCTCGAGATAACGGCCGTTGCGCAGATGCCACCATATATCGGGCTCAGCGATGGTCTTTAAGCACATTGCATAAATCAGCCCGAAAAGCGAAAACAGGCACATGACGGGGAAAGAGAAGATCGTCGCAGCCCAACTCCGTAAGGATCCTGATACGGGCAAAGTCCCGCTGTCATGGGCCATGGTATGTAGCTCTTGTGTTGCGGGTGGTTCAAAAGTAGTTGGCACGGACTCCCTCTGCGTGGTGGTTCATGTTGTATGCAGTCCCCTTTATACCGGTAGTTATTTGCAAGTCCAGTGCCACGAACCCCGTAGCGACGGGGACGGTAATTCTGGGGGCTGCAGCAGGAGGCTCTGAATCGTCTGCAAAACTTTGCACCTAATGACCGCCCGCGCTGAATGTCGCTGTCTCCTGCGGTGAGTTGCTGCGTTACCCATAGGTGCTAACGCTCAATCAACAAGCGCGATTAGCGCCGCAAAATGTATTGATTAAGCGATCCAGCCCTTTAGCTAAGAACACCGCGAAGATTTTGGAGGATTTGGCAACCACCGTGCAAAAGCCATGGTGCTGTTCAGTGTCAATTCGGCTGTTCGTGGCTTCCACTCTCGTCGTTCGTGGTGAAACCGGGGGAAGCATGGGCCGGCCGTGAGACGCATCACTAGGAAAGGAACACTACAAATGAGTCAGATGCTGAAGAACCTTCACGAGGAAGAGCGTGGTCAGGACATCATCGAGTACGTCCTGATTGCTGCCTTCATTACCACCGCGGTCATCGCCACCGTCACCGCGGTTGGCAAGTGGGTCTTTAACTCGTGGTCAAACCTCAACAAACAACTCACCTAATTGAGATGGAGAGATCGGACCCTGAGAGCAATGCGATGTCGGGGTAACTCGGCAGCGACTGGCTTGAAAGGAGGGAAGTAAATGATCGAGATGCTGAGGAACCTAAACCGAGGGGAATCCGGCCAGGACATTATCGAGTACGTCCTGATTGCCGCCTTCGTTACCACGGGGGTCATCGCGATCGTTGGCGCAGTTGGGAAATGGATTCTCAACTCTTGGACAAACCTTAACACTCAACTCACGTAGTTGAGTGGGAGAGAAAAAATAAGAACAATTGGAGTGGCGGATAGTGCGGCACTGGCTTCTTTCGACTCGGCGGGCCCGCCCGGGTCGCGAAGTCAAGACTTGGCCAGTGAGTTCGGCCACAAACGAAAGAACTGACTAGAGAACGTCCATGAACCCTGATTTTTTTCTACTATTTGACGCGCTGGCGGTGGCAGTAGCAGCCGCCGTCATCGACCTGCAGCAGCATCGCATCCCGAACTGGCTAACCTATCCAGCTATCGGAATGGCATTGCTGCTGCGGACCCATTACTTCGGTTGGTGGGGATTGCTAACGGCCTTAGGCGGCGGTCTCCTAGCAGCCGGCATCGTCTTCCTGTTCTACGCCGTACGTGCCATGGGAGCTGGGGACCTGAAGCTGCTGGCCGCTCTCGGGACATTGGTCGGGCCACATTATGCTTTGACGATCCTCATGGGCACGGCTCTTGCGGGCGGCGTGATGGCCTTGATTTACGCGACCTATCGTGGGCAGTTGTGGTCCACGCTGTTTAACGTAGGCGCGATCATGAGGTTCCATCTTTCATCCGGCTTGCAGGCTCACCCTGAAGCGAACCTCGACAACCCTGCTGCCTTGCGCATGCCCTATGGCCTGCCCATCGCCGCAGGAGCGTTCTACGCATTTGTTACAGCAGCAGCGTGGAGGTGACATACGAAAAACCGTCGGCTTTTACTCGCACTTCTAATTGCATTGATCGTGTCTATAGTGGGCACCTCGTTCATCTACTCCCGCGTCAGGCGCCAGTTCGCGAGGGCGGCGACCGCCAAGGTCGTGGCTAGCTCCACCGCGCTGGAAGCCGGCACGCAACTGAAGGCTGAACAGCTTGTTTTGGTGGACTGGCCATCAAGCCTGGTGCTCGACGGAGGCTTCACCAAGCCGGAAGACCTGGTAGGCAGAATTCTGTTGTACCCGGTTGCGCCTAAGGAACCGATCCGAAATCAGCTGCTGGCTGGCCCGGGCGCAGCAATCGGCCTGGTGGCCAAAATACCCGACGGCATGCGAGCCGTTGCCGTTGTGACCAACGAAGTGAATAACGTTTCGGGCTTCTTGTTTCCCGGAAGTCATGTCGACGTGCTGGTTAGCTTTCGCCCCGAACAGGGACAGGATGCGATGACCACCACAGTGGTGCAAAACGTTGAGGTGCTGAGCACCGGGGAGAGGTTGCAACCCGATCCTTCGGGCAAACCGGAGCACGTGAATGTGGTGACGCTCTTGATGACCCCCGATGATGCACAGAAACTGGCGCTGGCTGGCACACAGGGGACAGTGCAGTTCGTACTTCGCAACGGCGAAGACAAGGAACTGGCAGAACGTAGCCCGGTTCTCATGCGGGAGCTTCAGGGCGTGCCAAAGGCAAAGGCAAGCGCTCCTGCTTCCGTGACCAAGGTGGTGGTAAGGCCAGTTGCCGCGCCAAAGCCTGTGATTTATGAAGTGGAAGTTTTCGATGGAACCAAGAAAAGTATAGAGAAGTTCTAAGGGCCTGTGATGGGAGCATTCTGTGACACGAAATAACTGGAGCTACCAATACCGGTTGAACCAAACTATTCCGGGCGTGCTGCTGGGCTTGATATTTTGCTTCGCCGGTGCACTAGCAAATGCACAGCAGCCGTCCACGGGGCAAGCGCCGCCTGCGGCTCAGAATGTGGAGCCGCCCCCGCCACCGAGTACTCCGGGAGAGCAGGGCACTGATACCTTGCATATCGTAGTGGGACACTCGGTGCTGGTCCGCACTCAATCGCGTGTGAAGCGCATACTCACTGGCAACCCCAACGTGCTCGAATCGGTCATGACCTCGCCCTTCGAGGTCGTCCTTACCGCCAAGCAGCCTGGGGGCAGCAGCCTTGTTTTGTGGGAAGAGTCGGGCAAGAGCCGCATGATCGATATCTTCGCTGATGTAGACATTGGCCAACTCCGCGCTGCCTTCGATGAGAGTTATCCCAATCTAGCCGTGGACATTCAGTCGCAGGAAGGCAGGGTAGTCTTGACAGGCGCAGTGCCCTCCCCTGATGTGGCCGACCAGATGGTGAAGATGGCACAGAACTACTCGAAAGAAGTAGTCAATGGTCTGCAGATCGCTTTGCCGCCCCGGCAGAAACAGGTGATGCTCAAGGTGCGCTTCGCCGAAGCTGATCGCGCCAAGCTCACTGCCTTCGGAATCAACCTCTTCAGCACCGGTGCGACAAATACGATCGGCACGATTTCAACTCAGCAGTTTGGCGGCCAAGCCATAAATACAGGGGGCAGCGGCGCCTCATCTGGGGGTTTGAGTCAGTTCAATCTGTCGGACCTGCTGAACATCTTTCTGTTTCGTCCTGATATTAACCTGGGAGCCACCATAAAGGATCTACAACAGAAGCAGGTCTTGCAGATCCTCGCGGAGCCCAACTTATTGGCCCTAAATGGTCAGCCGGCACACTTCCTGGCCGGCGGCGAATTCCCCTATCCCGTCGTGCAAGCTACAGGTGGGAACGTTGGCGGGATCACTATTCAGTTCAAGCCCTACGGCGTGAAGTTGGAGTTCGTCGGCACCATCGAGGGCGATGATGCCATTCGACTTAAGGTGGCACCGGAAGTCAGTTCGCTGGACTACACCAATTCGGTAACGATTAATGGCTTCATCATGCCGGCGATTCAGACCAGGCGCGCGGAAACGGAGATCGAATTGAAGAACGGACAGACGTTCGGCATGGCCGGTCTCCTTGATGAGCGCACGACCGTGCAGCTTATGAAGGTTCCGGGGATTGCCGACATACCGATCCTGGGAGAACTGTTCAAGTCAAGGAACGTTAATCGTACGAACAGCGAGCTGATTGTGCTGGTTACGCCGACCATCGTTGATCCGGTCTCAGGGCCAGTTTCAGCGCCGGCTGAACAAATAAACATGCCAGTTCAAAACCTCAAGCCGGGCGATTTTGACAAAGGGCTGCCCTATTCCAACAAGACTCCGGGTGCAAAGTGACGATTACAGAAATCAACCAAACGATCGAAAGTTCAAAATCTGCCAAGCTCAACATTGGTGTGCTATGCATTGGCATGGACCCAGACCATCTTGGCACTCTCGAAATGACGGTGTCACAGACACAGGGTGCTCACGTCGTGGACAATATTGACCACCACGTCGTTCCACGCGAAGTGATGCGCCTGCTGGAAGGCTTTCAGTATCGGATCTGCATCATCGATTTCGATCGAGGTCTACAGGAGTGCTGCCGTCTTGCCGAGCGCCTTCGCGACAACTGTGACAAGACCCTCAATCTGTTTGCGGCGTCCGACGACCTTAACTCCGATACCCTCATCGCTGCTATGCGATCAGGCTGCTCGGAATTCCTGGCCAAACCCTTTAACGCGCACAAAGTGTCAGATGCACTCGCGCATGTCGAAGCCAGACGGCACATTCGGGATGACGAGGCGACGACCGGACGCATCGTCAGTCTGATCGGAGGCAAGGGAGGAACGGGTGTCACCTCCCTGTCCCTGCATCTGGCGTTGAACTTGGTTCAACGGCACAAGCAGAAGTGCATGCTCGTTGACCTGCATCACGCGCTCGGCGATGCATCGCTCTATCTGGGGCTTGCGCGCCGCAAGTTCAGTTTCTACGAGCTGGTGCAAAACACTGACCGTCTTGACTCAGAACTACTGCAGGGATTCTTGCTCCAGCACGAGAGCGGATTGCATGTCCTGGATTCGTCAGAGACAATCGATAGTTCCTCGCAGGCATCATCGGAGGCGATTGAACATACGCTTGCCTTCCTCGCCGACAACTATCAGTTCGTCATTATTGATTGCCCACCAGGTATAGCAGAAGACACGAGCGCCGCTATTCGCCAATCAGACCAATTGTCCATCATCATCACGCCCGAACTTCCTGCGATCCGAAACGCCCTACGCTTGGTCGAATACCTGGTCAGCATGCATTATCCCGACAAGAACATCGACATCGTGCTCAATCGCTGCGCCAAGACCAATGCATTGAGTGAGAAGGAGATCGAGTCTGCACTTCGCCGCCCCATCGCGGTTAGGGTTCCAAACAGCTTCGATGAGATAAGCCAGTCGATCAACGCGGGCATGCCTATCTCGCATGGTCGTAAGTCGAACTTGCCGCTGGCATTTGACCATTGGGCTGACAAACTGTTTGGAGAGGGACCAGCCTCGGCAGAGAAGATGAGTGAGGAGACGAAAGGAACACGCGGATGGCTGCGAACGTTCGGCTTGTGAAGTTAGGGACTAACCATGGCTAATGGAAAAACACTCGCCCCCGATCCCCGCAACGGCAGTACCTGGATTGCCGGGCGTAGCATTGGTGCCTCAACCAAAGCCTACCAGGACCTGAAAACCAAGGCTCATCGCGAGTTGATCAATCGCGTCGACTTGGAGAAACTCACCTCGCTTGAGGATGTTAAGGCTCGTCTACAGGTGCAGGAAGTCATCCATGACTATATCGGGAGCCTGGAAACTCCTTTAAGTGCCGGCGAACGCGAGCGGCTGGCGCGGGAAGTTCTACACGAAGTCTTTGGATTAGGGCCGCTTGAGCCTCTGCTTCAGGATACAACCGTCAACGACATCCTGGTGAACACTTGTCGCAGTGTCTATGTCGAGCGTGGCGGAATTCTGGAGAAGACGAACGTTGCCTTCAAGGACGAGGCTCATCTGAGACACATCATCGACAAAATTGTCTCAAAAGTCGGTCGTCGAGTTGATGAATCATCCCCAATGTGTGATGCGCGCCTGACCGATGGGTCGCGCGTAAACGTGATTATTCCTCCGCTGGCGGTGGATGGTGCCATCATGTCGATCCGCCGTTTCGGAAAGATCCCAATCGGCGGCGACCAACTGCTCTCGAATCGTACGGTCACGGGGCCCATCTTTGATGTCCTGAAGGGCGCAGTACGGTCCAAGCTGAACATCATCGTCTCTGGCGGCACCGGCGCCGGCAAGACGACGTTGCTAAACGTACTCAGTGGCTATATCGGCGAGGCCGAGCGCGTGGTCACCATCGAGGACTCCGCCGAACTACAGATGCGGCAAGCGCACGTAGTGCGTCTTGAGACACGGCCTCCCAATGTTGAGGGCAAGGGGGCGGTGCGTCAGAGAGAGCTGGTCATCAATGCCCTGCGCATGCGGCCCGACAGAATTGTCGTGGGCGAGGTGCGCGGCGAAGAGGCCCTGGACATGTTGCAGGCCATGAATACCGGCCACGATGGTTCGCTCACAACGATTCACGCCAATACTCCACGGGATGCCGTTGCTCGTCTGGAAACCATGGCTATGATGGCCAATCTGAACTTGCCGGAAATTGCCATCCGGCAGCAGATCGCCGCGGCCGTTGCCATCATTGTGCAAATTTCGCGTATGAGCGACGGCCGACGCCGTATCACTCATCTCACCGAAGTTACAGGCATGACCGGCAATCTGGTCGCCATGCAGGACATATTCGTGTTTGACAAGATTGGTCTCGATCCCAGCGGGCGAGTCTTGGGACGGTTCCGGGCAACCGGCGTTCACCCCAAGTTCGCCGACAAGCTTAAGATAAATGGAATCCTCTTACCGCCGAGTGTGTTTGAACATTCGGTTGACGTTTAGGCGGAGCAGAAGCATGTCAATCCTCACCATCTTCGTGCTATTGCTGGTAGTTGCCTTCGCGGTTGCTGTGTATTTCACTGAGCCGTCGGAAGCCGAGAAGCGAACTCAGGAGAGACTTGCCGCTCTACACCAAGGGACTGTCCAAGAGATTGAGGAAGGGATTGTCAAAGAAGTTGTCTTCAGCCGAAACTCCTTCATCAATCGTGTTCTTAAAAACAGCAACGTCGCCCCGAAGCTGCATTTGATGCTGGAACAAGCGAACTTGCCATGGACCGTTAGTCGCTTCTTTTTCTATTCGGCCAATTTGATGATAGTGGGCGCCGTGATAGGCAAGTGGTGGA
>Ga0306921_10001649_pt1 | contig 21843 bp, 17 predicted proteins | sample sta12Cox44000080_FD_203760 | JGI IMG/M metagenome (GOLD analysis project Ga0306921, IMG submission 203760) | Lab enrichment of tropical soil microbial communities from Luquillo Experimental Forest, Puerto Rico - statoxic.12C.oxic.44.000.080 (v2)... | ecosystem: Environmental > Terrestrial >...
GCGGTTCGGTTGTTCCGAAACGGCTGCCGGGTTGCTCACTCCCCCGGTCGCAGGACCAATGACTTCCGCGGCGGCGCTCTGCGTCCCGAAACGACCCCTTTTGTGGTCACGCTCTTCGCGGGTCCGGGTTCGATCTCGTCCACCCGTCATCGTGAAGCGCGAGCGCCCGCGCTCACCCGCCGCGCTTCTTCGCGAGCAGCGTCTCCCACGCAGTCATGCGGCGCTTGACCTCCGCTTCGAAGCCCTCCTCGCCGGGCTCGTAGAAGCGCCGGCCGGCGAGCTCGTCAGGCAGGTGCTGCTGGTCGGCGATCCCGCCCGCCTCGTCGTGGGCGTAGCGGTAGCCGGCGCCGTAGCCCAGGTCCTTCATCAGCCGGGTGGGAGCGTTGCGGATCACGAGCGGCGGCGGCAGGCTCCCGCTCGCCTCGACCTCCTCCTGGGCCTTGCCGAACCCGACGTAGACCGCGTTGCTCTTGGGCGCGGTGGCGAGGTAGACCGCGCACTGCGCGATCGCCAGCTCGCCCTCGGGCGTGCCGAGCTGGTGGTAGGCCTGAAACGCCGCCACCGCGAGCGGCAGCGCCTGCGGGTCGGCGTTGCCCACGTCCTCGGAGGCGAAGCGCACCAGCCGGCGCGCCACGTAGAGCGGGTCCTCGCCCGCCGCCAGCATGCGCGCCACCCAGTAGAGCCCGGCGTGCGGGTCGGAGTCGCGCAGCGACTTGTGGAGCGCCGAGATCAGGTTGTAGTGCTCCTCCCCCGCGCGGTCGTAGCGCAGGTGCTTGCGCGCCAGGGCGCGCCGCACGTCGGCGACCCCGACCTTGCCGCCGCGGCTCGCCGCCGCCGCGATCTCGAGCGCATTGAGCGCCCGGCGCGCGTCGCCGTCGGCGGCCGCGGCCAGCAGCTCGAGCGCGTCGGGCTCGAGCGTGACCTTGCCGCCGAGCCCGCGCTCCGGGTCGGCGAGCGCCCGCCCGATCAGCGTCCTGATGTGCTCGGGGGACAGCTCCTTCAGCACCAGCACCCGGGCGCGCGACAGCAGCGCGGCGTTGACCTCGAACGAGGGGTTCTCGGTGGTGGCGCCGATCAGCACGATGTCGCCGCGCTCGACGTGGGCGAGGAAGGCGTCCTGCTGCGCCTTGTTGAAGCGGTGGATCTCGTCGACGAACAGCAGCGTGGGCTTCCCCGTGCGGCGCCGCTCCTGCGCCGCGCGCTCCATGGTCTCGCGCACCTCCTTGACCCCCGAGAGCACGGCGCTGAACTGGACGAAGCGCACCCTGGCGGTGGTGGCGATCAGGCGCGCGATCGTGGTCTTGCCAGTGCCGGGCGGGCCCCACAGGATGATCGAGGACAGGTGCCGGCCGTCGCGCATCAGCGCGAGCGGCGAGCCGGGCTCGAGCAGCGCCTCCTGCCCCACCAGCTCGTCGAAGTTCCGTGGCCGCATGCGATCGGCGAGCGGCCCGGGCTCCCCGCCCGGATCGCCCGGCCCGCCGCGCCCACCCGCGCCCCGCGCCTGGCGATCGGGCTCGAACAGGTCCCCGCTCACGAGGGCTCGGCGGGCTCGCGCTGCGGCACCACCTCGCGGCCGCCGCGGGCCGGCTCGAACAGCGGCCCGAGCGGCTCGCCGCGCCCCTCGGCGCCGGCCTCGCCGCCGCGCGGCGGCCGGCGCGCGATCCACTCCTTGATCGAGCGTGCCGCCTCCTCGACGGTGAGCGGGCGCCCGGCCGCGATGCCCAGCGCCTCGAGGCGCTCGAACAGCTCGGCCAGCACCGGCGGCTCGATGTTGCTGCGCCGCAGCACCCCGGGATCGCGGAAGATCTCGCGCGGCGGCCCCTGGGCGACGATCTCGCCGCCGCGCAGCAGCACGTAGACCATGTCGGCCATCGCCGCCACCACGTCGACGTCGTGGGTGGCGATGACCAGCGAGACGCCGAGCTCGCGATGGAGCCGGTTCAAGAGCTCGACCAGATCGCTGCGCGAGGCCGGATCGAGCGCCTCGAACGGCTCGTCGAGCACCAGCAGCTCGGGCTCGAGCACCAGCGCGCCGGCGAGCGCTACTTTGCGCTTCTCGCCGCCCGACAGGTAGTGGCACACCTTGTGGCGCAGGTGCGGGATGCCGACGCGCTCGAGCGCGCGCGTGACCAGGCGTTCGACCTCGGCGTCGGGATAGCCGTAGCTGCGCGGCGAGAACGACACGTCGTCCCACACCGTGGGGGCGATGATCTGCTCGTCGGCGTTCTGGAGCAGCACGCCGATGCGCTCGCGGACGCGGTTGAAGTGGCGGGTGGGATTGACCCCGAACACCGAGACCTCGCCCTCCTGGGGCTCGAGCAGGCCGAGGATGTGGTAGAGCAGCGTGGTCTTGCCGCAGCCGTTGGGACCGAGGATCACGACGCGCGAGCCGCGCTCGACCACGAAGTCGAGCCCGCACAGGTGGACCTGGGTGCGGTCGGGGTAGGTGTGGCGCACGCACGAGACGCGGACGATCGGATCGCTCATCCCGCCCTCCACAGCAGCGCCGCGCTCATCAGCGTCAGCGCGCCGATGAACGCCACCGCGAGGTCCTCGCACGCCCATTCCGCATAGTGGCGGCAGCCGCAGATCCGGCCGCTGTGCCCGCGCAGGCCCATGGTCGCGACCAGCCGCTGGCTGCGCTCGAAGCCATAGAGCACCAGCGTGCCGACCCCCTCGCCGGCGAGCGCGAGACGCCGCCGCGCCGGTCCCGAGCCGCCGCCGCGCAGCCGCAGCGCCCGCCACAGCCGCTCGGTGCGCCCCAGCAGCTCGAACAACGCGCGGTAGGTGAGGAACAGGGCATCGGCGGCGTCGCGCGGCAGCAGGCGCGAGACCGGCGCGAAGAGATCGGGCGTGGGCGTGGTGCCCACCAGCCACACCGCCGTCAGGCTCGCGGTGAGCGGGCGCAGGACCAGGGTGAGCGGGGTGCGCCAGCCGCCGTCCCAGCGCCCGATCACGAACAGCAGCGTGAACGCGAGCGGATAGAAGGCCGCCGCCGCCACCAGGCGCGCGGGCAGGCGGCTCGAGAGTGCGAGCGACCAGGCCAGCGCGTGGAGCACGGCCAGCAGGCGCAGGCCGGGCGCGAACACCGCGAGCCCCACCAGCGCCACCGCGACGATCAGCTTGGCGAGCGCGCTGGCGCGATGCCAGAGCGTGGTGCCGGCGCTGGCGCTGTAGTCGATGCGGCTCATCAGCTCGATCACGCCGCCTCCCGTCCTTCGGATGCGCCGACGCCGGCGCGCGGCGCCGGCAGCAGGTCGGGCCGGACGCGCGCCAGGAACCGGCCCACCCCAAAGGCCACCAGCGACTCGACGATGATCCCCACCAGCCACATCGGGAACACCAGCCCGGCGACCAGGCCCAGCCGCGACCCCGGCGCGGCGGCGCCGGGCGTCGATCCGCCGGCGCGCAGCGCGTACGACACGACACCGAGCCACAGGATACCCGAGGCGCCCTGGGCGAGCGCGGTGGCGAGCGCGAGCGACGCCGGGGGCGGAAGCCTGCGCGCCAGCGCCCGGTAGGCGGGCCTTGCCAGGGCGGCGCCGGCGCCCAGCACCAGGGCATTCAATCCCACCACCGTGAAGCCGCCGTGACCGAGCAGCGCGAGCAGGGCGTTGACGATCATCAGCACCTGGAAGGCCCGCGCCGGGCCGAGCAACACCCCCAGCGGCCCGATCAGCGTCAGGTGGTATTCGAGAGGCCCGAGCGGGATCTCGATCGCCATCGCCGCCAGCGTCAGCGCCCCGAGCGCTCCCTGGTAGGCCAGCAGCACCCGCGTCCCGGTCCGCGCCCGCCCCGACCACAGGAACAGGGCCAGGGCCACCGCCAGCGCCGGCGCCCACGCCAGCGGTGGCAGCACGCCATCGGGAATGTGGAGGTGCATGCCGGGTCCCGGCCTACTGGGCCCAGGCGAGCGCGACCGCGGTAGGGTGGCCGCCCGCGGTGCACACCGCGTCGCAGCACGCCTCGAGCGTCGCCCCGGTGGTGAGCACGTCGTCCACGATCAGCACCCTCCTGCCCGTGAGCCACGACGGGCGCGGCGCGTTGAACGCGCCGGCCAGGTTGGCGCGGCGCTCGCGCGGCCCGAGCCGGGCCTGCGGCCGCGTGGGTCGCGGGCGCTCGAGCGCGCCGGGAAGCGCCGGCACGCCGATGCGATCCGCGAGCGATGCCGCCAGCTCCTCGGCCTGATTGTACCCCCGCTCGCGCCGCCGCGCGCGGTGGAGCGGGATCGCGACGACGAGATCGAAGCGCGCCGCCGCCGCATCCGCGCCGCCGGGGAGCGCACGCGCCAGCGGCGCGGCGAGGGCGCGCGCGAGGCCCGGCCGGTCATGGTACTTGAGCGCGTGAATCACGAGCGCGGCGCGCTCCTCGTACACCCACGCCGCCCACGCCACGTGATCGGGATGGACGATGCAGCCCGCCGGCTCGCGCCCGCCCGCGAGGCAGCGCAGGCACAGCGCGGTCGAGAGCGGCGGGATCTGCGCGCGGCACTCGTCGCACAGGAGCTGCCGCGGGTCCGCCCCGGCGCCGCAGCTCGGACAGCGCTGCGGCAGCGCGAAGGCCTCGATCCCCGCGCCGAGGCCCGCCGCCCAGCGCGCCGCGGCGCGAACCGGAGCGAGCCGGGCGAGCCGGGTCCAGGTGGCGCGCTCCCCGGCGCCGCTCAACGCGGCCAGCCCACCGCGCGTGCCAGCGGCTCGAGCGGCACCTCGCGCCCGAGCCAGATGGCGAGCGAGCGTCGCGCCTGATGGACCAGCAGCCCGAGCCCGTCCCAGGCCGGATGCCCGAGCGCGCGGGCGCGCTCGACCCACGGCGTCACGCGCTCCCCGTACACCAGATCGAGCACGGCGGCCGGGCGCGGGAGCGGCTCGAGCGCCGCCGGCTCCTGCGCCGGCCCGGCGGCGCCGGGTGCCCCGAGCGGCGTGGCGTTGATCACCAGCGTGGCGGCGGCCAGCGCTGCGACCTCGGCGCCCGAGCGCCAAGCCACGCGCGGCAGCGCATCGGGCGCGGGCTCCGCCGGCCGCCGCGCGCTCAGCGTCACCGACGCCCCCGCGCCGGCGAGCGCCAGCCCCAGCGCCCGCGCCGCGCCGCCGGCGCCCAGGATCACCGCCCGCTCGCGGGCCGGGTCGCGCTTCAGCTCGCGCAGCAGATCGAGCGCACCGGGTCCGTCGGTGGTCTCGCCGCGCGTGGCGCCGGGATCGAAGCACACGGTGTTGACCGAGCGCGCCTCGCGCGCCGCGGCGCTCACGGAGTCGAGGTGCGCGAGCGCCGCCTCCTTGAGCGGCGCGGTGAGGTTGACGCCCCTGAAGCCCCGCGCGGCCAGCTCGGCGAGCCGCGCCCCGAGGCTCGCGGGGGCGGTGCGGATCGCGCTCGACTCGCCGTGGAGGCCGAGCGCCTCGAGCCCGGCGCGATGGAGCGCCGGTGACCGCGTGAAGGCGAGCGGATCGCCGAGCACCCCGAGCCGGATCGGGCGCTCCGCGTCGCGCGCCGTCACCTACACCCGCCGAGCCGGGGCGTGGGAGGCGGCGGGGCGCCGCAGCCGCACGATCATCAGGGCGGCGAACAGCGCCAGCGCCACGCTGGTGAGCTGGCTCTCGGTGATCGAGACGCGGCCCAGGTCGAGCACCCGGGCCTCGGCCTCGTAGGCGCGCGTGAAGTCGAGCGGGATGCGGATCAGCGCGAACAGGGCGATGAACAGCCAGAACAGCGTGCCGGGCGGGGTGAGGTGACGCCTCAGCCCCCACGTGAGCAGGAACAGGAACAGCCCCGTCCCCGCAGCGTAGAGCTGCGCGGGATGCACCGGCGTGGTGCCGAACTCGAGGCCGGCGAAGGAATCGGGCGGAAACACCACGCCCCACGGCAGATGGGTGGGACGCCCGTAGCAGCAGCCGTTGAGGAAGCAGCCCACCCGCCCGAAGGCCGTGCCGAGGGCGATCGAAGGCGTCAGCGCGTCGGCCACCACCCACATCGGCAGCCCGGCCTGGCGCGCCGCCAGCAGCCCGGCGACCGTGCCGGCCACGATCCCGCCATAGAGCGTGAGCCCGCCCTGCCACAACGCCAGCAGCCCGAACCACTGCTGGCGGAACTCGTCGACGTGCTCGACCACGTACAGGGCGCGCGCGCCCAGCACCGCGCTCACCAGCGCGATGAAGATCACCGCGACCAGCTTGTCCTCGTCGAGGCGCAGGCGGCGCGCCTCACGCAGCGCGATCCAGGTGCCGACCAGGAACGCGACCACCATCATGACGCCGTACGAGCGCACGTGGACGAAGCCCCAGTGGGCGATCTCGGGATGCATCAGGACCCCGGCCCGGCGCGCGACATCAGAACTCCCCGCGCCGCAGGGCGACGTTCTGGAGCAGGCCGATCTGCACGCCGTTGACGATCAACGCGGTGCCTCCATAGGAGATGAGCGGGAGCGGGAGCCCGGTCACCGGCGCCCAGCCGATGGTCATCAGCATGTTGACCATGACCTGGAAGAAAAGACCGGTGATCAACCCGACGGCCATCAGGCTGGCGAATCCGTTGCGCGTCACCATGGCCAATCGGTAGCCGCGCACGATGACCAGCGCGTAGAGTAACACCACGGTCAACGCCCCGATCAGCCCCAGCTCCTCGCCCACCACCGAGAAGATGAAGTCGGTGTGGCGCATGGGCAGGAACGCCAGCGCCTTCTGGGTGCCGCGCAGGTAGCCCTTGCCCACCACCCCGCCCGAGCCGATCGAGATCTTGCTCTGGATGATCTGGTAGCCCGAGCCCGAGGGGTCGTGGTCGGGGTTCAGGAAGGTCTCGATGCGGCGCTTCTGGTAGTCGGCGAGGTGGCTCCACAGGTGCGGCATGGCGTAGGCGACCGCGCCGTTGAGCGCCAGCACCATCAGCAGGGTGGGCCACTTGGGGCGCAGCGCCACCAGCAGCGCCGTCAGGCCGCCGGCGAACCACCACAGCGACCCGGTGGCGAAGAACAGGATGACGTTGAACAGCGGGGTGAGCCCGAGCATCAGCTGCCCGAGCGGCATGCCGCCCCAGAACACCATGGCGATGAAGATGACCGGGAACGCCAGCGAGGTGCCGAGATCGGGCTCCTTCGCCACCAGCGCAAACGGCACCAGGGTGATGAGCAGCGCCGGCAGCCAGTAGCGCACGCGTCGCAGGTTGCACTTGGGATTGTCGAAGCGGCGCGCCAGCACCAGCACGGTGGCGAGCTTGGCGATCTCGGAGGGCTGGAACTTGAGCGGCCCGAACTCGAGCCAGCGCTTCGCCCCGTAGGCGCTGGTCCCCATCGCCAGCACCAGCAGCAGCAGCAGCAGCGACACGGCATACACCGGCCAGGCCAGCGAGTCGTAGGCGCGGTAGTGGACGCTCGCGATCGCCCATGCGGCGCCCAGCGCGGCCAGCGCCCACACCAGCTGGCGCACCCACAGGCCCTGGTGCGCCCCCGGCCCCGAGGTGGCGCTGTAGACCGTGGCGAGCCCGATCGCGACCAGGCCGAGCGCGGCGAGCGCCAGCGGCGTGTCGATCTCGGGGAGCCGCCCCCGCCACCTAATCCGCATCGTGGGCTACCGAGCTGTCGACGGCGGCGGTGTCGACGCGGGCCGGGGATTTGAGCTTGGTCTGCAGCGAGTCCGGCAGCAGCAGCCGTCGCAGCACGCGCCCCGCGAGCGGTGCCGCGAAGGTGCCGCCGTGCCCGCTGTTCTCGACCACGAAGGCGAGCGCGACGCTGGGCGAATCGACCGGAGCGTAACAGGCGAACAGCGCGTGGTCCTTGCCGTGCGGGTTCTGGGCCGTGCCGGTCTTGCCCGCCACACGCACGCCGGGCACGCGCGCCGCGGTCCCGGTCCCCGAGCTGACCACCAGCTCGAGCCCCTTCTGGAGCGTCTGCCACACCGCCGGGTCCGCGTCGACCCCGGGCTGGGCGGGCTTGTCGGCGTGGAAGCCCTGGACGCCGCGCACCTCCTGGACCAGGTGCGGGCGCACCGCGTGGCCGTCGCCGGCCACCTCGGCCATCATCAGCGCGAGCTGGAGCGGCGTGACCAGCAGCTCGCCCTGGCCGATCGCCAGGTTGAGCAGCAGCCCCTTGCGCCACTTGCCCGGCCCCCAGCGCTTGTCGTACCAGGCGGCGCTCGGGACCAGCCCGCGCGCCTCCTGGGGCAGATCGACGCCGGTGCGTTCGCCGAGACCGTAGCCGCGTGCCGTCTCCTCGAGCGGGCCGAGCCCGAGCTTGAGACCGAGCTGGTAGAAGTAGGTGTCGCACGAGTTCTGGATCGCCCCGATCAGATCGAGCGAGCCGTGGCCACTCTTCTTCCAGCACGCGAACCAGCGTCCGCCGAACTGGTAACCGCCCGGGCACGGCTCGAGGCGCGTGGTGGCGGTGACCAGTCCGGTGCGCAGCGCCGCGGTGGTGGTGATGGTCTTGAAGGTCGAGCCGGGCGGATAGACCCCCTGGATGGCGCGGTCGAGCAGCGGGTTCGCTCCGCCGCTCGAGAGCCTGTCCCAGCGCGCCTGGCTCAGGCCGTGCGAGAACTCGTTGGGATCGAAGGCCGGCCGGCTCACCAGCGCGAGGATCCCGCCGTCGCGCGGATCGAGCGCCACCGCGGCCCCGCGCTCCACTCCGGCCATCGCGTCCTCGAGCGCCTGCTGCACCTTGAGGTCGAGGGTCAGCACGATGTCGTGGCCGGGCACCGGCTGCTGGCGCGGCCCCTCGCTCAGGCGCGCGACCCGCCGGCCCTGGGCGTTGACCACCACGAACTCCGCCCCGTCGCGGCCGCGCAGGATGTCCTCGTAGCTGCGCTCGACCCCGGTGCGCCCGATCAGGTCGCCGAGGTGGTAGCCACGGTCGGCGCGATCGTCGAGCTCGTCCTGGTTGATCTCGCCCGCGTAGCCGAGCAGGTGGGCCCCGAGCGCGCCGTGCGGGTAGCGGCGCAGCGGCTCGACCTGCACCTCGAGCCCGGGCAGCTCGGAGCGCGTCTCCTCGACCGCCGCCAGCACGGCGAACGGCGCGTCGCGGCGCAGCACCGCGGTCTGGCCGCTGCGATTCGCGAACGCGACGCGCTCGCTCACCTCGCTGGTGTCGAGCCGGGCCAGCGACGCGACGCGCGGCGTCCAGTCGGCGCGCCGCGCCGTCACGGTGCTGCCGGTGCTCTCGATCGGCGAGGGACGGAACACGATGCTGAAGCTAGGCGCGCTGTCGGCCAGCAGCTCGCCGTGGCGGTCGTAGATCGAGCCGCGCGGGGCGCGGATGACCTCGAGCCGCACCCGGTTCTCCTTGGCCAGCTCGACGTACTTTTCGTGGTCGACCACCTGGAGACGCAGCAGCCCGACGATGACCAGCGCGAAGCCGGCCAGCGCCAGCCCGGCGAGGACCGTGAAGCGCTCCTCCCGGAAGCGCCTAGCCGGACTGGAGCTGTGCATGACCGAACAGGGGCTGGCCGCTGCCCCAGCGGGCGACGAGGAGCACCAGGGTGCCGGCCGGCGCGGTGACGGTCGCGGCCAGCAGCACGCGCCCGATCAGCCACGGCCAGCTGGCCGCGCCGCTCAGCTCGAACGACAGCACCCAGGCCTCGTGGACCAGGGTGGCGATGAACAGCAGCACCACCTGGGTGCGCACGCTGTCGCGCACCAGGCTGTGGCTGATCCGTCCCAGCGCGTAACCGAGCAGCGCGAGGATCAGGGCGTGGCGGCCCAGCCAGTGACCGGCGTCGAGGTCGGCCATCAGCCCGAGGATGAAGCCGAAGCTGGTGCCCCAGGCCTCGCCGCGCGACAGCGCCCACACCACGGTGACGAACGCCAGCACATCGAGCGGCAGCCCGCGCGCCGCCAGCACCGAGAGCGCGGTGGAGCGCAGCAGCAGCGCCACCAGCATCAGCGACAGCAGGGCGAGCACGGTCTTCATGGGCGCTCCCGCAGCGAGTCGGGCGCCGGGATGACGAAGGCGTGGCGCAGGTGGGACAGCCGCGCCAGCGGCTCGACCTCGATGTCCTGACTCAGACCGCTGGGATCGACGCCGAGCCGCACGATGCGCCCCACCGGCAGGCTGCGCGGGTAGCGCCGGCTCAGCCCCGAGGTCAGCACGCGCTGGCCGACCCGCACGCTGTCACCCAGCGCCACGCCGGTCAGCACGATGCGCGGGTAGGGCGTGGTGACGTAGCGCACGATCCCCATCACCCCGACGCTCTCGACCTCGCACGCCACCGCGGCGTTGGGGTCGGTGAGCAGCACGACGCGCGACAGCGAGGGATAGGATTCTCCGATCCGCCCCACCAGCCCTTCGTGGGTGATCACCACGTCGCCCTCGTGGACGCCCTGGTCGCGGCCCGCGCCCAGGGTGGCGGCCGACGGCACCGCCTCACCCGACAGCGCCAGCACCTCGACCGGCTTGAGGCTGACGCCGCGCCGGGTCTGGAGCTCGAGCTGCTGGCGCAGGCGCTGGTTCTCGACTCCCTCGTCGCGCAGCCGCACGTTCTCGAGCTCGAGCTCGGCGACGCGCTGATGGAGACGCTGGTTCTCGCGCCACGCCGCGCTCGCCCGGTCGACCGCCAGCACCACACGGTCGAAGGGTCCGAAGATCCACGCCCCGACGCCGCGCAGCGCGGCCTGGGGCAGCCGTTCCCCGGTGATGAGCAGCAGCAGCGAGAGCGCCGCGTACGCGCCCACCAGGACGCTGCTGCGGCGCTCCGCCGGGGGGAGGAGTCCTCCCATCCGATCAGTCCTTGTGGCCGCTCAGGATGACTTTTTCGAAGTCCTCGATCTGCTCGAGGATCTTGCCGGCCCCGAGCACCACGCAGGTGAGCGGATCGTTGGCGACGCGGATGTTGAGGTTGGTGACCTCGCGCATCAGCAGGTCGAGGCCGCGCAGCAACGCGCCGCCGCCGGTCATGAAAATGCCGCGGTCGACGATGTCCGCGGCCAGTTCGGGCGGGGTGCGCTCCAGCGATTCGCGCAGCGCGTTGACGATGTTGCCGATCGGCTCCTGCAGCGCCTCGCGGATCTCGACGCTCGAGACCCGCAGCGTGCGGGGGATGCCGCGCACCAGGTCACGCCCCTTGATCTCCATGTCCATCTCCTCGGGGAGCGGGAACGCCGAGCCGATCTCGATCTTGATGCGCTCCGCGGTCTGCTCGCCGATGAGCATGTTGTAGGCCTTCTTCGCGTAGTTGGCGATCGCTTCGTCCATCTCGTCGCCGCCCACCCGGATCGAGGTCTTGGTGACGATGCCGTTCAGGGCCATGACCGCGATCTCGGTGGTGCCGCCGCCGATGTCGACCACCATGTTGCCGGTCGGGGTGTCGACCGGCAGGCCGACGCCGATCGCGGCCGCGATCGGCTCGGGCACCAGCAGGACCTCGCGCGCCCCGGCGCGCACCGCCGAGTCGATGACCGCGCGTTTCTCGACCTCGGTGATCCCCGAGGGAACGCAGATGATGATGCGCGGGCGCACCAGGAACTTGTGCTTCTGGACCCGATGGATGAACTCGCGCAGCAGGTCCTCGGTGACCTCGAAGTCGGCGATGACGCCGTCCTTGAGCGGACGTATGGCCTGGATCTCGTCCGGGGTGCGGCCCAGCATCAGCTTCGCGTCGGTGCCCACCGCCTTGACGCGGCCGGTCGCCTTCTCCACCGCCACCACCGAGGGCTCGTTCAGGACGATCCCCCGACCCTTGACGAACACCAGGGTATTCGCGGTCCCGAGGTCGATGGCGACGTCGGTCGAGAAGAATCCCATCACGCTGTTGAGAATCATCCCTGGCTCTCCGAGGTGAATCCGACTTGAGAACGGCTGCAACTTCACGTCCTGGAATCGATTGGGGTGCCAGCGGGCTGGTCGCGTCGTGCGGGGCTCGTCCCCGGCCTCCCTGACCAGAGGTTTCGGCACGCTAGCACCCGAAACTTGAGTGCCGCAAGCGGATTGTCCCACTTTTCCACCGCCGGGAAGGCGGCCAAAGTGGCCAATTTTGTGGCTCTTGGCGCGGCGAGCGGGGTAGAAACGGCGGCGGCGCGGCCCGCCGCCGTGGCCGCAGCGCCGCACCGATCCGGGCCGCCCGCGCGTTGACCAGGGTCTCGAAGCCGACTATCCTTGAACTCCGTGACGCTCCTCTGCATCGCTGCATGAAGCACGCCCTCCGCCTCACCTACCTGCTTGTCCCACTGGCACTTGGCTGTCTCGCGCCAGCCCGTCCCGCCCGCGCCCAGTCGGCCTCGAGCCCCCGGTTCGCGTTTGCCGACACCACGCTGCTGCGCGACACGCTCGATCTTCATTTCGACCGCCTTTTTCCGCTCTCCGACAGCCTGCGCGTGGTGCCCGACACCCTGCGGGCGCTCTCGATCCGCTACGACTTGAGCCTCGAGCGCCTGGTGTTCATGGCCGACAGCATGCGCGTCCCGGTCGACAGCGTGGGGGTGATCATCGCCCGCGAGCAGTTCAGTCCGCTGGCCGCCGCCCTGGTCACCACCAACGCGTTCCGATACAGCAGCACCTACAACATCGGGCAGACCAACTCGAACTGGGGCAACACCTCGGACTACAATTTTGGACGCGGAAGGATGTTCCTGCACAGCATCATCGACGTCCAGATCGCCCGCTACACGGCGGGCGGGTTCACCAGCATCCGTCAGAGCAACGCGCTGACCGCCGAGGTGGGCTGGCGCAGGGGTCCAGGTCTGTCGCTGGGCGGACGCGCCAACCTGTCGCGCTTTGCCAACCTCGACCGCACCATCTACAACGTGTCCGACAACAGCAGCGAGTTCCAGTTCTCGGTGCGCAGCAAGCCCTACATCATCAAGGGCATGGATTCCGAGCTCAACGTGTTCGCCGGGGTCATCGACCAGGCCAAATCGACCGGCGGCAAGCGCGGGCTGTCCGGCGACCTCAACGGGCGCACGGTGTACGGGCACGGGTGGTTCAGCGAGAGCCTGGACGGTCAGATCACCGGCAACGTGGCCCACACCACGCCGCCGGGTCTGCCGTTCGCGCTCGTGACCCACGACGTGACCAGCAACCTGCGCGGCACCGTCGCGCTGCTCGAGGCCGCGCCGGTGGGGCTCAACGTCGCTTACGGAGCGCGCGCCTCGCGGGTCGAGACCCCGGTCTCGCGACCGGCGCCGGGGGTGCAGCCGGTGCTCAACGGCTCGGGCGACCTCGACGTCGCGCTGCGCATGCGGCTCGACAACGACCGCTACCTCAACTTCGATCAGGCCTGGAACCTGACCTCGAACACCACCGTGTCGGGTCTGGGGACGGTCAGCTCCACTAGCCAGCAGACCACCTCGAACACCCGGACCTTCTCGGTCGACGGACGCTACATGCTGTTCGGCTGGGCGCTGGACGGCCGGCTCACGCTGGTGTCGGGGAGCAGCGGCTCGCCGCGCCGGACCATCAACGTGGTGCCGGGCGCCGCCGACACCGTCGATTACCGCGAGGACCAGCTGCAGCACACCCACACGCTCGAGGGCACGCTGTCGCGTTCGCTGACCGAGCACCTCACCGCGCGGATCACCGGTGACGTGAGCCTCGACTCCTACGACTACCGGGTCAACGATACACGCGCCCAACCCACCTACCCGCGCGACCAGTACAACCAGTCCTACCGGGTCGAGGGGATCTACAGCCCGTCGCAGCGCTTCAACACCGGCCTGTCGCTCAACGTGGCCCGCACCCTGTACCTCAACCTTTCCAGCTCCAGCAGCTCGTCCAACTCCGAGAACGACTCCTACGTCATGGAGTGGCGTTGGAGCGCCCACCTGATGCCGGGGCTGACGGTGACCCAGCGCAACAACGCGATCGCCAGCTACGACTACCTGACCTTCCAGGTGGGACAGGATCGCCTGTCGATGGACTACTCGACCGTGACGACGCTCAACGCCGTGCTCTCTCCGCGCCTCACCCTCGACGTCAACCACAACGCTCGCTACCAGCCGCGCGGCGGGTACAACCGTCTTGCCGACGGTAACGTGTACTTCAGTCCCGGGGACGAGAACCGTAACTACATCCTCAACGTGCACGCCGCCTACACGCCCACCCCCGCGCTGTCGTTCACCATCGTGCCCGAGTACCAGTCGTTCAATCACAACTCGCGCTCTGGTGATACCAGCGTGCCCCAGAACAGCCAGCGCACGCTCAACTTCTCGGGCGGCGGGTCACTGAACCTGAGGGTGGCAGGCCGCGGACGCCTGACCGGCAACATCGCCCGCACCTTCAGCTCGCAGCACACCCTCTCGTACGGCGGCACCAGCTCGAATTCGCCCAAGTCCGAGATCGACTTCTGGAACGGCAACCTGCTGTTCTCGTGGACCCTGTGATGCCCGCACCCCACCGCCTCGCGGCCGGGATCGGCCTGCTGCTGCTCGGCAGCGTCACCGGCTGCTACCTGTTCCAGCCGCGCAATCCGCAGCCACCCACTCAGGGCGGCGTACCGGTCGACTACAGCTCCACCGAGGCGAGCCTCACGACCATGAAGCTCGCGATCGAGGCCAAGGGTGCCAGCAACTCGCTCACCGCCTATCACGACGCCTTCGCCGATTCCGTCGTGAGCGGGGACCGCCAGAGCTTCCTGGCCTTCTTCGATCCCACGGTGGTCGCGGTGTGGCAGAGCGCCACGAGCGGCACCCCCCCGTCGATCTGGACCCTCAAGCAGGAGGGCCAGGTGCTCTCCTACGTGACCGGGTTGTCGGGCAATGACTACGTCTTTTCGTGGCTCACTGACGTCGATCATCCGCATGATGAGACGCCGGACCCGAACACCCAGGTGCTCCATCGACAGTACGTGCTCGAGGCCCAGGCTCCGGTGCAGGGAGGCGTGAAGGTCGACACCCTGGCGATCGGCTACGCGGATCTCACGTTCATCCTCGGCGCGAACGCCAAGTGGGTCATCTCGCGCTGGCAGGATCGTGTCGACCCCGCCGTCGGCCCCAACCCCCCGCAGGGCGACAAGCTGAGCTTCACCAGGATGCGTCTCAACACCGGAGCTCAGCCATGAGACACCGTCCCTGGCGTTCCATCACCGCCCTCGCTCTCGTCGCCTCGCTCGGCCTGGCCGCCGCCGGCTGTTTCAACCCGTTCCGCCCGCAGGTCTCCGGGCAGACCTTCGTGATCTCGCCGGCTCCGGTGCCGACCACCGCCCGCGACCTCATCATGCTGTTCAAGTGGTGCTGGGAGAATCGCGACATCGCCCGCTACAAGACCCTGTTCACCGACGACTACCGCTTCGCGTTCGCGATCACGGATTCGGCCGGTAATGGCTACCGCACCAACCCCTGGATCCGGACGGACGAAATCATCAGCGCCACCAACCTGTTCGTGGGCGGCAGCGCCACCGAGCCCGCGGCCTCGAGCATCACCCTGCTCTTCGCGGGCGACCCGCAGGTCGGGCCCGACCTGCGCCCGGGCATGAATCCAAAATGGCACCAGCAGGTCCAGATCGTGAATCTCACCCTGACCATCAACAAGACCGATGGCTCGGCGACCCGCGTCAACGGCAATGCGTTGTTCTACGTGACGCGCGGGGACTCCGCGGTCATCCCACCCGAGCTCGGCCTCGGTCCCGACAGTACGCGCTGGTACATCAATCGCTGGGAGGACCAGACCAACACCGGCACCGGCGCCACGGCCGCCGGCCCCACCCCGCCCGCCGGCGCCGGCCTGGCCGCCGAGCGCGGCGCGATCGCGCCAACATCCACGGCGCCGTCACCGTTCCCGGTGCAGATGAGCTGGGGGATGGTCAAGGCGCTGTGGCGCAATCCCTGAACACCCGGCGGGCGCGTCGCCGGACGGTTGTGAGCCGCGTTGGCGCGCGGCTATACTTCCCGCATTCCTGATGCGCGCCGACGGGCGGCCGAGGTGCCGCCCGCGCTCGAGCCGCGCGAGTTCCTGCCCCACTCGAGGCGGTCGGAGGACCTCATGTCTGCCGAGGGCGTCAATATCCAGAAGGAATTGAACCCGCTCGCCAACGCCGAGCGACAGTTCGAGGAAGCCGCGTCGCGGCTCAAGCTGCCCCCCGGCATCAAGGAGGTCGTCAAGCGCCCGCGCCGCTCGACCATCGTCTCGCTTCCCGTCCAGATGGACGACGGCACGTTCCGGGTGTTCACCGGCTATCGCGTGCAGCACTCGATCGTCCGCGGACCGGCGAAGGGCGGCATCCGCTACCATCCCCAGGTGACCCTCGACGAGGTTGAGGCGTTGGCGGCGTGGATGACCTGGAAGTGCGCGGTCGTCAACATCCCGTTCGGCGGCGGCAAGGGCGGGATCATCTGCGATCCCGAGCGCATGTCCAAGGGCGAGCTCGAGCGCCTCACGCGGCGCTATGCGGCCGACCTCTCCGACCTCTTCGGCCCCGAGAGCGACGTCCCGGCCCCCGACGTCAACACCAACGAGCAGGTCATGGCGTGGATCGTCGACACCTACTCGATGCACGAGCGCCGCACCGAGTACGCGGTCGTCACCGGCAAGCCGCTCGAGGTCGGCGGCTCGGCCGGCCGGCGTGAAGCGACCGGGCGCGGGCTGCTGTTCTGCGTGCGTGGCGCCTGCGCCCACCTCGGCATCCCCCTCCAGGGGGCCCGGGTCGCGGTGCAGGGCTTCGGCAACGTGGGCTCGGTGTCGGCCGACCTCCTGACCCGCGACGGGGCGAAGATCGTCGCGGTGGCCGACGCCAGCGGCGCGGTGCAGCGCGCCGAGGGGCTCGACATCGCGGCCCTGCTGCGCTGGGCGGCCGACCACCGCGGGGTGGCGGGCTTCCCGGGTGGCAAGCCGCTGACCACGCCCATCGTCGAGACCGACTGCGACATCCTGATCCCGGCCGCGCTCGAGAACCAGATCACGCAGGAGAACGCGGCCCGGGTGCGGGCGAGGATCGTCGCCGAGGGCGCCAACGGCCCCACCACGCCGGACGCCGACCAGATCCTCGAGCAGAAGCAGGTGTTCGTCATCCCCGACATCCTGTGCAACTCCGGGGGCGTGACGGTGTCGTACTTCGAATGGGTTCAGAACCGCATGGGGCTCTACTGGCCGGAGCGCGAGGTCAACGACCGCCTCGAGCACACCATGGTGCACGCCTTCGGCGACGTGCTCGCCAAGTCGGTCGAGCACCGCGTCAACATGCGGGTCGCCGCCTTCATGGTCGCGATCGAGCGCGTGGTGAAGGTGATCATGCTGCGCGGGCTCTACGCCTAGCCACGCCGGCGGAACCCCGGCGAAAAGGGCCCGGCGCGAGCCGGGCCCTTCGTGCTTCAAGTCGCCGCGCCGCTCAGAAGCTGAACCGCAGACCGATCTCGTAGATGTCGTCGAACGGGCTGCGCACCGGCCGCCAGCCGAAGGCCACGCCCATCTTGGTCGAGCCGGCGTGGGCCGCGACCTCGGCGCCCAGCGCCACGCCCTCGTAGAGGTCGTCGCCGCTGCCAAAGCTCGACGAGGTGCTGCCGGTGGTCGGATCGGTGTTGTTGGAATAGGTGCCGAACCACGAGCCGCGCAGGATGATCAGGTCACGGTGGCTCCACTCCGCACCCACGTTCAGGTTGTCGCCTGAGAAATTGTTGCTCTGGAACGACCCCAGCACCAGCAGCGCGCTGGAGGCCGAGCGCGTGACGTCCATGCGCGCGGCGAGATTGAAGTACGAGGGCATCTCGAACTTGGCCGTGGTGAACTGGACGATGCGGTTGGAGGCCGAGGGCTCGCTGCCCGGCGGCAGCACGCTGACCTCGAGGCCGCTGCCGTCGAACGCCATCGAGGTGCCGATGTTCTTGATCGCCATGCCGAGCTTGAGGCCCCGCCACCCGGTGGTGTACTGGACCCCGAAGTCGAACGCCACCCCGGTCGCCGTCATGTCGATGATGTGCTCGTTGTCGTAGGCCGCGGTGAGGCCGAAGTTGACGCGGTCGGTGAACGCGCGCGCCCACGACAGCCCCAGCACCGCGTAGGTGGGGTTCACGCTCTGCCCGGTGCCCTCGGGCGCCTGCTCGGTGGTGACGATCAGATCGCCGACCGACAGCACCTTGGCGCTGAACCCCAGCACGCCCAGGTTGCCGGCCTTCACCGCCACCGCGGCGAAGTTCACCTTCATGTCGGCGAAGTACTGGTTGTGGGTGAACAGCGCCTCGGGGCGCTCGACCGTCGCCAGCCCGGCGGGGTTCCAGAACGTCGCCTCGACGCCGGAAATGTCGCTAGCCACCGATGAGCCGAGTGCGAAGCCGCGCGGCCCCACCGGGATGAGCAGTTCCGGGGCCCCGCCGGTGCCGAGACGCTCGTTGGATCCTGCGTTGGCGGGCGGTGCGACGCCCGCGAGCAGGGCCGCCAGACCGAGCACGCACAGCCCAATTCGCCGCGCGGCCGCTGAACGATTCTTCCCTACGGTCATGGTTCCCGCCCCCGTTAGAAGTTGTTGAGCCTTTCCTTTTCCATGAACACGGCGACGCGGACGATCGCCGAGCCGCCCGGCGAGTCGACGTGAGCGATGTAGATCCCGCTGCCCACCGGCAGGTTGTTCGAGGTCTGAATGTCCCAGTCGACCACCGAGGTCGTGGGGTCGTTCTTGCTCAGCGTGCGCACCAGTTGTCCGGCGAGGTTGTAGATGCGGATGGTGCACTGCGCCGGACAGTTCAGGAAGCGGATGCGCCGCGCGAACTGGCTCTGCTCGTAGGCCGAGTGCGCGTAGTACGGGTTCGGCACCGCCAGGATCATGCCCGCGGTCACCGTGCTGGTGGCGCGCTGCGGCCGCACCGTCACCGCCTTGATCGGCGACTCGATGACCTTGTTGGCGAGCGCCGCCAGGTTGACCGCATAGGAGGTCACCCCGAAGTAGTAGTCGGTGCCGTCCTTGAGCGTGGTGCCGTTGATCGCGTCCTCAGTCGTGACATGGAAGTCTTTGAGCCCGTTGTCGTTGCCGTGCGCAACCGGGGCGGCCAGCGCGATCTCGCAGTTGCCGGTGAAGGCCTGGTCGTAGACTTCCTTGATCGAGTTCACGGAGTCGTAGACCGCGATCAGCTTCCACGGTCCGGCGACCGTGCTGCCCTGATAGACGTGCCAGCCCTCGAACGAGTAGCCGGGCTCCATGGCGGCGGTGCGCGCCGCCGTGTCCCAGGTCAGCGTCGCCTGGCCGTGATCGGCTTTCCCCACGACCACCGGCGTGGGGGGCGGAATCGGAATCTTGAAGTTGAGGTTGTACGCCTGCTGCGCCTGGTCATCGGTGAACCGCAGGGCCTTGATCGACGACAGGCGGTCGCCGCATTGCCCGACCGCGATCGCGACCACGATGGTCTGGCTCTGGCCCGGAGTCATCGTGATCGGACCCGAGCTCATGAAGAACCGCCGGTCGGCGGGGTTCGAGTCGAGCCAGCTGGTCGGGAGCGGCAGGATCGGGTCGCCGGCGACCATGAAGCGGGTCGTGACGCCGTAGGGATCGACGATCGGCGCCCCGCCGTTCAGCCCGTCGAGGCCTTTCATCCACGCGTAGGTCTCCCCCGACGACAGCGGGTCGGTGCCGTTGATGTACTTGGCGAACGAGGTGAGCCCGAGCGTGTCGCCGACCGCGTTGATCGGGCCCTGGAGGAAGTCGACACCGAGCGCGGGCGGAATGTCGCCGTAGATCGCATCGTGGTTCGAGCCGTTGTACACGTAGCCCATGGAGCGCGCCCTGCCGGTCAGGTCCGGCAGCGTGTCGCACCCCACCAGATCGTCGGTGAAGTTGCCGAGGTCGGGATCCATCCATTGCGAGATGTACAGGCTGTCGAGCGTGTTGATCCCGGCATTGGTGATCTTGTACTTCGTGAACACCGTGTTCCCGAGCGGCCCCTGGCGGTCGAACGCCCAGGTGGTCTGCTCGACCTGAACGCCGAGGGGCTGGGTCCCGCCGGCCTCGTTTGTGTGCAGAGTCTTCTGGCCCGGGATCGGCTCAGCGTCGTTGTAGACGCACCACAGCATCTCGTCGCCGATGACGTCGGGGCCCGGCACGTCGACCGAGTCGCCGGGCGCCGGGGTCGCGGTGTTGTCGAGCCGCCAGATCCGCCACGGCGCGCCATAGGGCACCGCACCACGCATGTACTCGTTCCAGGAGTGATGGACCAGCGGATCTTCGCCGACGTCGAAGTTGGCGTAGGGATTGTCGATGTGGGTCGTGTCCGCCGGCACGCCCTTGTAGGGGAGCACCTTGTAGACGACGAGGTCGGGATTCGAGCTTGGTTCGGGCGTCCCGGCGATGATGCGCCCGGGGAGATACTCCTGGCTGTACTCCGCCACGGCGAGGCTCGTCACGCCGCTGATCTGGGCGCCCAGCCACAGCCCCGCGGCGTAGACCGCGGTCTTCGAGGTATGGTTGGGCCAGAACAGGCCGCCGTTGTAGTTGCCGCCGATGTCGTAGGCGAACGCACCGTAGTTCGTCACGAACATGTTGACATTGTTGATGTCGATGCGGCGACCGAAGTCCAGGGTCTTGATTCGCGACGGCTGTGCCACGCGCCCCGACTGCACCGGAGCGCGCGCCGGCCTGGCGGCCCGGGCCGCGCCCGCGCCCAGCACCAGCGCGGCGGCAAGCACCAGCCCAACGGCCATCCCACGATTGTTCATCCCAGCACCCTCCCTGTGTGCGCCGGTGGACTAGAAGCTCGCCCGCACGCCGAACCGGACCAGACGGGGATTGCCGTAGAAGGTCGGGTTGTCGGTGGCGAGCTGGTACTGCTGCTGACCGTCGAGGCCATTGAGCGCGGCGTTGTTGAGGTAATCCCGGCCGTCGTTGGTGTTGAGCCAGTTGGTGGTCTGCGCCGAGCCACTCGAGGTGTACACGGTGTACACGTTGCGCGCGTTGAGCACGTTGAGCGCCCAGAGGAAGGCCTCGAGCCGCGTCGAGCCCGCGATCGGGAACGCGCGGTTCACCTTGAGGTCGAGGCTCTGGGTCCACGGGCCGTAGCGTGAATTGATCGGGCCCGAGGGCTGGGACGAAACCGAGGCGAGCGTGATCTCGTTGTACACCTCGGTGGGGGTGTACGGCGTGCCGCTCGCGATGTTGTAGAGCACGTTGATCCCCAGGAACTGGAGCGGCCGGAACGAGCCCAGCTTCGGGCCTTCGCCGCGGTCGAGGGTCAGGTCCATGTTGAACGACAGCTTGTGGCGCTGGTCGAAGTCGAGCGGCGCGGTCTGGTGCGGCGGGTTGCTGGCCGTCCAGGCGATGTTGCCGTGCGAGTTCGACACCGAGCCGGTGCCCTGCGCGTAGGCGAGGCTGTAGTTGACGCTGCCGGAGATGTGGTTCATCCGGCGCATCGTGAAGCCGGCGTCCACGCCTTTGATGGTCGCGAAGTCGGTGTTGCGGAACGAGGCGTAGCTCTTCGACAGCGCCCCCGGCGCGGTCGGGATGTTGTTGACCGAGACCAGGTCCTTGACGTCCTTGTAGTAGGCGGTCATGTCGAACCGCATGCGATCGCCGATCTGACGCGCCACACCGACCTCGTACGCGGTGGTCTGCTCCGGCCGCAGATTCGGGTTGCCGATGGGCGCGTAGTAGCCGCCGGACTGGAGCTTGTATTCGAGGAACCGGTACGAGACGTAGAGGTCCTGGAGGTTGGGCTGCTGATAGAACTGGCCGTAGTTGAACCTCAGGATGGTCTTCTCGTCGAGCGGGAACGCCACGCCGAGGCGCGGCGACAGCCGCTGGTAGACCTTGTTCGAGGTCAGGTCCTGGCTGTCGAGCTGGTCGGGATAGGGCCCGCCCTCGAGCGGGGCGACGTCGTTGGTCAGCGCCGGCGTGTCGGTGTTGATGTAGTCGTAGCGCAGCCCGGCGTTGACGATCACGCCCTCCCGCTCGTACTTGTCCTGCACGAACGCCGACCAGGTCTGCGGGTGCTTGGCCCCGTCCTTGCCGCTGTCCTCGTCGACCA
>Ga0306921_10001654_pt1 | contig 21811 bp, 17 predicted proteins | sample sta12Cox44000080_FD_203760 | JGI IMG/M metagenome (GOLD analysis project Ga0306921, IMG submission 203760) | Lab enrichment of tropical soil microbial communities from Luquillo Experimental Forest, Puerto Rico - statoxic.12C.oxic.44.000.080 (v2)... | ecosystem: Environmental > Terrestrial >...
ACGGCAAATCGTATTTTCTGAACGACCCGGCGGGACTGGAGCAGATCCTGCTTCGCGACGTCGAAGAGCACACCGGCGTGACCGCGGTGGAAAAGCAGATCTGGCCGCATGTGGTCAAACAGGCAGGCCTCCTGGACGGCGTGGACATGGAGGATGCGCCGCCGCTGCGCGGCTACGTGCGGTTTCAAACGCGGCCGACGGCCGATACGATTCTCGATGCCGACCCCAAGGATCCCTTGCTGGTGCGCTGGCAGTACGGTCTCGGGCGGGCGGCAGTCTTTACCTCCGATGCCAAGAACCGCTGGGCCGTTAATTGGGTGACCTGGCCGGGATTCGACCGCTTGTGGGCAAACATCTTTCGCGATTTGCTCCCGCACGCGCCCGCCAGTGAAGCCACCGCCGATTTCGACCCTGCCGGCAACGAGCTGGTGGTCGATTACCACTTTACCGCCAACATACCGGAACCAGACACGGTCCCGGATATTTTCGCTCTCGGCCCGGACGGATTTCAGGCGCCGCTTACGGTCAGCAAGGTCACCGACGGTCACTATCGCGCGCGCCTCAACATCGGCCAGCACCAGGGACTGTTTCGCATCCGGCCCCTCGAGGACTCCGCGGCCTTCCCCGAAGTCGGCTTCTACCGCCAGGAAGACGAGATGCTGGAATACGGAAACAACGAAGCGTTGCTAGAGCAGGTGGCCTCCGCCACCGGCGGCCGCTTCCGGCCCGAGCCGGGCGAGCCTTTCGACGCCGGCGGCCGCAGCGTCGCCTCCACCATGCAGTTATGGCCGGCGCTGCTCGGCTTGGCGGTGCTGCTGAACCTGGCCGAGTTGGTGATGCGCAAGTCAAAGGGCTTGCTCGAATCGCTGGGCTGGCGCTCGCGTCCCGCCCCGGCGGCGTAGCTAGACCGCACCGGTCCAAGAGACGAAAACCGAAATCCCATGGATGTACACCTAGTCGATGGAACTTACGAGTTATTCCGCCACTTCTTTGCCGTTCCCCCGAAGCAGGACACACAGGGGAACGAGATTGGCGCCGTACGCGGTGTTTTGGCGTCGCTGGTGGGCATGATCGAACGAGGGGCGACGCATATCGGCGTAGCCACCGATCATGTGGTTGAGTCGTTCCGGAATGAGCTCTATGCTGGCTACAAGACGGCGGACGGTGTGCCGGCACCCTTGCTCGCGCAATTCCCTGAGCTCGAAGAATCGCTCGAATCCATGGGAGTCGTCGTATGGCCAATGGTCCGCTACGAGGCGGATGATGCCCTTGCCTCCGCGGCCGCCAAAGCCGGTCTGGACGAACGGGTGAACCAGGTGATCCTATGCTCGCCGGACAAGGACCTGGCTCAGTGCGTGGTGGGCAGCCGGGTGGTTCAGTTGGACCGCCGGCGCGGGATTTTACGGGACGAGCCCGGCGTCGTATCCAAGTGGGGAGTGAAGCCGGAATCGATTCCGGATTACCTGGCGGTGGTCGGTGACGCTGCCGACGGTTACCCCGGATTGCCGGGGTGGGGCCCGAAAGCTGCGGCGCTTACCTTTTCGCGGTATCCACACTTTGAAGACATTCCGAAGGACTGGCGGCAATGGGATCCCTCCATCCGCGGTGCCCACCGACTATCGGGGGTGTTGTTTGACGAGTGGAGCGACGCCATTCTCTATCGCGTGCTGGCGACCTTGAAACGGGAGGTGCCGGTATTTGAACAAGTGGACGAGCTTCAGTGGAAGGGACCGCGGGCTTCGTTTGAGCGAGTTTGCGAACGGATCGAGTCGCCGGAGTTGTATGGGCGGGTCATGGCCGCCCAACGACGGTAGACCCCCATAATCGCAGAGTCTACAACGAGCGGACGGTCCGGCATCGTCGGCTTGACGGGGGCTTGATGTCTCGCTGCTGTCCTGGAGCAGAGGATGTGTAAGAATGCTAGCTTCCGGGCGCGGCCGCGGTTCGAACCTGGCAGCTGGCGATCCTGGGGTAAGGAGCGGCGCTCATATGAAGCCACCTACGATCGGGTTACTGCTGACCGGCACCACGGCCGCACTTCTCCTGTTCGCCGTGCCGCCGGCGGCCGGAGAAGGAAACGTAGTCCACGTTTTTATCTCGAATGGCGTGAAGGCGGTGATGGACCAGCTTCGCCCGCAAGCCGAACAGGCGGTCGGCCGCCCGCTGGCCATCGAGTTCGGCACGACGGCGTCTCTGCTGGAGCGGATCAATGGCGGCGTGCCGTTTGATGCCGCAGTCCTCACCTCCGAAGCCATTACGGGTCTGATGGATAACGGGAAGCTGAAGAGCGGTTCACTCGAGGAGCTGGCGCGCTGTGGGATTGGAGTGGGGATGCGAGCGGGCGCAGCCAAGCCCGATATTCACACGGCGGAAGCCTTGAAGCGGACGCTGCGCAACGCGAAGTCGATTACCTTCGCTCAGGAGGGCGCGAGCCGCGCGTACCTCGAAAAAATGTTCGAGCACTTCGGCATTGCCGACGAGATGAGAGGCAAGAGGGTGCTCACGCCGAGCTCGGTGAAATCGAACGCGCTCGTGCGCGACGGCGAGGCCGAATTCATCCTGACGCTGGTGAGCGAAATCCTCCCGGCGCAGGGCGTGGAACTGGTTGGGCCTCTTCCCGCAGAGGTGCAGAGTTACGTCGATTTTGCAGCGGGGGTGGGCGCGAACGGCCGAAGCGGCGATGGCGGCAAAGCGCTAATTCAATTTTTGAAGGGACCGCGGGCTGCGCCCATATACAAAGCCAACGGGCTCGAACCCCGATAAGAGGAAAGTTCCTCGATTTTCTCGAGAACACCCATTGCGCCCCGGAGTCCGCTTCACGATCTCCAAGACGGCGCGCGCTCGGTTGGTGGCCGGTCGCAGCGCGCGCCGTCTCACGCCACAATGTCCGCCGCTAGGTGAAGCGGTTGTTTCGCGCCCGTTAAAAGCGGTCGATGGCACCATAGGTCGCCTTTGATACACTGGGCTTTCGGAAAGAGCCAAAACCAGGGGCTGCATGTCTGTCATCGATTTAGAGAAGATTCAGGGGGCGTCGAGCGAATTCGTCCGCGACATCAACCGAAGAATTGTTCTCAACCTGATTCGCACTCGCCAGCCCATCTCGCGCGCCGACCTGGCCCGTCTATCGGGGCTGCAGCGCAGCACGATTTCCCTAATTGTGGAAGAGCTGGTCAACGAACACTGGGTCATCGAAGGACCCACCGGTCGGCTGCCACGCGGCCGTCGGCCTACGTTTCTTCGGCTCAACGACGACCGCGTCATTATTGGAGTTGATCTCCGGCCCGGTGAGACTACCATTGCCCTGGCCAACGTCAACGGCAAGTTCACGTCTCAGGAAGTGATCGCGACCCCCACCGACGCCCAGGCGGGGGTTGACGTGCTGGTTCGGCGCACCCAGGCCCTGGTGCGCTCCTCGAAGGAAAAGAAGGTTGAAGGGATCGGCATCAGCTTGCCGGGCCGTTTCACGGCCGGCCACCTGGTGTTTGCGCCCAACCTCAAGTGGCGGGACCTGGACATCCGCGGTCCGATTTCGAAGGCAACCGGGATCGACGTGGAACTCGAAAATGCGGCCAATGCCTGCGTGCTGGCAGCCATCTGGTTCGACGGCATGGAATCCTGCCGGAATCTCGTGGTGGTCACGGTGTCGGAAGGCATCGGGGCGGGAATTCTGATCAACGGGCAGTTGGCCCGCGGTCTGAACGGAATGGCGGGGGAATTCGGCCACGTGCCGCTCGATCCGGATGGTCCTCGATGCGGCTGTGGTAGTCGGGGATGCTGGGAAGTTTTCGGATCGAATCGCGCGGCCCTTCGCTATTATCACGAATCCACCTCGAACGCCGGCGGCTTGAGCTTTCCGGACCTACTGAGTCTAGCCGATCAAGGAAACACCCGCGCCGCCAGGGCCTTAGAGAAGATGGCGCATTACCTCGGACGGGGCATGCGGATGATCGTCGCCGGACTGGCTCCGGAGCGGATCATCCTGATTGGAGACCTGACGCGTTCCTGGCATCGATTCGGGCCCGTGATCGAACAGGAAGTCCAAGCTCAAGTGCTGCCGGGCGGCGTCGCGCCAAGGCTCGTCCCCGTGCACGAAGACGGCATGGCTCGCCTGCGCGGCACCGTTGCCCTGGTTCTGCAAAAGCACTTCGGCGCGGTTCACGAAGTCACGGGCTAAAAAGATTCATGAGTCACCTGAATATCGGCTCGATCTGGGCCATCGGTCGAGGCTCATCTCGATCGCGGCCGCCGAAGGGCGACTGCGGCGGCTGAACCACCGCCTCACACCGGTCCTGGATATGGCGCCCGATCGGACGCGCTTCGGATCCTGGAGCGACTTTCGTCAGAATGCGGCAGTAAAAAATCAGCGGCTGCGCCACTAGCAACAGTCAGCCGAAACGGGAAGCCCAGCCTGACACTTTCCCAAGGCCTGACTCCGCAGCCCGCTCTGTTTTCTCTGCCGAACGCAATATTCATTTCCAACACAGTTTTCGCGGGGCAGCGAAACAAAGAACGATTCAATCCATGCCGCACCGCTGAAGGGGAGTATCCTTGTAGCGTGAATCTCGGCGCTCTCGGCTTCCTGATTACCGATTCGGCCAAAATCCCCTTCGCCTTGCTGGTCGTTTTCACCTCGGCCAAGTTGATGTCCGAGATCCTGGAACGTTTGGACCAGCCTGGAATCGTAGGCGAAATTCTGGCCGGCGTGCTGATCGGACCGAGCGTGCTCGGCTGGGTGGCGCCGAGCGATTTCCTTTCCGCGCTCGCCGATCTGGGCGCGATGTTCCTGTTGTTTCGGGTCGGCCTGGAAGTCAAGTACTCGGAGTTGCTCAAGGTCAGTGGCACGGCAGCCATCGTTGCCGCGTTGGGAGTGATCTTTACTTTCGGCCTGGCCTGGGCGGTGCTGTCGCTATGGGGCGCTCCGCCCAAGGAATCGATCTTCGTGGCTGCCGCGCTGGTCGCCACCAGCATCGGCATTACGGCACAGGTTCTCGCCGCCAAAAACCTCCTGGTACTCGCCGCCAGCAGGATCATCCTTGCTGCCGCTGTCATCGACGATGTGCTGGGACTTATCGTGCTCGCGATCGTCTCGAGCGTGGTTCGAGGGCGCTGGAATCTCTTGGAGCTCCTCGCGACCACCGGACTGGCCCTCGGATTTACCGCTATCGTCGCCTGGTGGGGCCCTCGAGCGGTCGGCGTCATGGTGCCGCGGCTCCATGAAAAACTAAGGGCGGCCGAAGGCCAATTCATCCTGGCGTTGATCCTGATGTTCCTGTTCTCGGTGCTGGCGGTCTACTCGGGGATCGCTGCAATTGTCGGTGCTTTCCTTGCGGGCATGGCGCTCGCCGAACATACGGACCCACGCTGCCGCGATTTGGCGCAGGGCGTTTCCCATTTCTTAGTGCCTTTTTTTCTCGCCGTGATTGGTCTTAACGTGAATCTGTCGGCCTTCTCTGGCGCCTCGACCTTGCTGCTCACCCTCGCCGTCCTTTGTGCGGTCGTCTTTTCCAAAGTTCTGGGTTGCGGTCTAGGCGCGATTTCACTCGGCAGAGTGGATGCCGTGCGCATCGGTGTGGGCATGATACCCCGTGGCGAAGTTTGCATGGCGGTGGCCCGCCTCGGCTTGACTCTCGGGATCATCCGCCAAACCATGTACTCGACGGTCGTCTTCGTGACTGTCGCCGCCGCCGCTCTGGCACCTCCATTGCTTCACCTCGTCTTTCGCGATTTTCGCAAGCCCGGTGGGCCGAAGCCGGAAATGTACCGATTGGGCTAGACGCTGGATTTGGGTGCGAGGGGTGGCTGGGCGGCCAGGTTTCCGACCGTACGCACCGCGTTTTTGCGGTTGTCGCACACGTCCTCGATCATCTCCGTATCGGCGAGAAATTCAAACTGCAACGGAAACAACCGTGGCTTGGTGGACGCCTGTGGATCATCGATCGTGACTTGAACCTCCAGATGACCGGCATCGCGCCGGTTGAACCGTTCCACGTCGGGTAAGCGCTTGGGCGTCCCGACCGCCGCTGTCATCGAGCCAGCTCCGGTGGTTGAAGCCGCGCGTGTCGACTACGCACCAGTTGCCGTCCCCGCGGCCGATCGAATAGCCGAGCCACGCCGGCTGGGACACCGTAGGGTGCGGCTGTCGATCGGAGAAAATCTGGCGGAGTCGTGCGAATTCTTCTTACAGGATGAGCGTCAGCCCCGGATCTTGAGCGGCGCACCGATGAGCATCCCGTCCGGGATGCCATGCGGCGAACGTGTTGAGGCCGGTCCGCCATGAAATTGCGCCTGCCGTTGCCGCTAAAGCGCCTCGACCGCTGGCAGCTGGGGCCGGGTCTTTTTCCCTGGTCGCATGAAGTCTTCCAGGTTGGGGCCCATCTCCAGGCCCGGCCGGCGCGGGCAGGCGTTCGCAGGCGCTGCCACAGGCCGGAGAGATCGGGCTTGCCGTCGGCGGCCTTGGGAGCGGGTGCCGTGAGGGTTCGGTTTCCTGTCCCGGGCGCGGTATTCCCGTAATGGGATAGATCGATTGGGCTGAAGCGGAAACTCGGCCGATCACGGCGGCCAGACAAACCCGTGGCATCATGCCCCGGTTGCTTAAGTCAGATTCAGCGCGCGAAACATCGCGATACGCTGCTCCCGCAACGGGTCGTTGATCACTTTGCTGGTGTTGTCGATCACCATGGTGGCACGATCCCTCGCCGTAAACACGGGCCAGTGCGGCAATTTCGGCGTGTTCGGGTCACCCGTCCGCGCGAACGCGATCCAGGCGTCACTGACCTTGTCCGCCAAGGCGGCCGCATCGGGGCCGCCTCCGGTCAGCCGGGCCGAGATCTGGACGTTGTCGAAGGCGAAGGGGATCTCCATTGTGTGCGGTGATTTCAACCGGCCGCCCTCGACCGGCGTCTCCCACCGGAAGTAATACAGATATACCGGAGCCTTTCCCAGCGCGGCCCGGCGCTCGGCGATCTTCATCGTTGGCGCACCGTAACGATAGTCGCTCGCAATCAGGAAGTAGAGGTCCGAGGGTGTGGCGCCCGGATTGAGCTTGCGATACAGGTCGATCATTGGTTGCCCGTGACTTTGAAGCAGATCCGTGACCCGCGCTCTGAGGCCTTCCTCGTCCAGCCGAAAGGCGGCCGGATCGTTGACGGAGAACAGCGTCATTTCCGTGCGAGTGCAGCCGATCATCACCGGCACCTCGGCCGATACCGGCGACGCCGTGGGAGCGAAGGGCTGCTGAGGAAGGATATGGCCATCGACCGTGGGGGCAAACCCGTTGACCGCCTGGTCCACTCCGCGCGCCTCTCGGACCACCGCGAAATAAGCCGTCATGATGCGGTCCAGTGGAAGCTTCTGCAGGTCGTGCACCTCCGTCTTACGGATGCCCAGCTTGGCGAGCAACTGCTCCGCATTGCGAATGGCGACGTCGCGGCTGGCCACCTGCAGCGCCACGCCGCTTTCAATCGTGGCGCGATGGAAGAGCCCTTTGGCCGAGGGCATAGCGAGTAGCGTATCCACTTTGCGGCCGCCGCCCGACTGCCCGAAGATCAGGACCGTGTTCGGGTCGCCGCCAAAATGTGCGATATTGGCGCGCACCCATTTCAAGGCGTGCACGATGTCCAGCATCCCGGCGTCGCCCGACGCCCCGAAGTCGGTGCTGAACTCGCTGAGGTTCGCGAAACCGAGCACATTGAGTCGATGATTGATGGTCACTACCACCACGTCCCCGCGCCGTGCCAGGTTGGTTCCGTCGGTATCGGGCGAGGAGCCGGATCCAGTCGTAAAACCACCGCCATGGCACCAGAACATCACCGGCCGCTTGCGGTTATCGTTGAGCGCAGGCGTCCACACGTTCAGCACGAGGCAGTCTTCGCCCTCCGCCGGCAGTTTTTCCCCAGCCACAGTCAGCGCGCCCGCGGCAGGGGGTGGGGCAGCCGGGTCCCGCTGCGGGGCGCTCGGCCCGTATTCCAGCGCATCGCGAACCCCGGTCCACCGTACCGGGTCGGTCGGGGGCATGAACCGGTGGCTCCCCGTGCTGCTTGCGCCGTACGGAATGCCTTTGAAGATCTTGATGCCGCCCGCCTCGACTCCCCTGACTTTTCCGAAACTCGTCTCCGCCGTCACACGCTTCGCTGGTTGTCCCCCGGCGGGCTCAACGAGAGCGGCGCTGGAGAGACCAACCAGGGAAGCGCGTCGCAAAAAATCGCGGCGATTGATGCCTGGGGTAAGGATCGGGCGAGACCAAGCCATAGTCGAGACCTCCGCGCCGATTCTATCACCGACGATTCACGGCTGCCGTCGAGCCGGAGTCCTGCCAGGGTCGGCTTGCCGGTGGCGCGCCTACCGCTTCACAGGCTTGCCGTAGACCTCGATGAACGCCACATCGGACCAGCCACCCGGGCCGTGTCCGCTTCCCGGCATCAAATCCGTGAAGCCGACCTCATCCACCTTGCTCAGGTCTGGTTTGGCCACAAAATTTCCCTTGGTCAGCACTTTGTCGATGTCGAGCCGCAGCCAGCGGACCTCGGAAACCGAAAATTCGCTCTCGTGCCAATCCACCGTGGACCCGTCGGCGTGGTCTCCTACCAGCCACGTCCCATCCGCCAGCTTGACGATCGGATGGACTTGGTGGAAACCCGACACCTTCGTCAGCCATCGGATCTTGGCAAGACCGGTTAGGTCGATGTAGTTGCTTTTGTCCCGCAGAGCGACGGCGCAAGTGGCGGCGCAGAGACCCGACCACAGGTGGGGAGGATTGTTCTCATCGCCGGCCTGGCCGGTGATCTGAATGTCTTTCCCGGCTCCATACAGCTTCAGCTCCAGATTCGGGTTTCCCACTCCCTCTGCGTTGACGCTGTGCTCGGGAGCCCCCGGCGCCTGGTGCCACTCTTCACGGAAAAATAGCGGCGGACGCGGGGGGCCCGCCGGCTCCCGGCCTGCCCGGCCCTCCCGCGCGGGAGCGCCTGCAGGCGCTTGGGCGAAGGCGATGGCCAAGGCGAGGAAAGCGATTCCGGCCGATACCGTAACGATAGGTCGTAGCATCGAGACCTCCGAGTTGATTCCGGGCCATTATATCAGTGCCTGATCGGACTGCTTACCGGACGCTTTGGTGGGGCGCCCCGCCCGGCCTGCCTGTCCAACTAGGGCTATTCCCCGAGAGATCAGTGCTCAACCGTACAGAACGCCCAGTGAGGGCGAGGAGAACGGCGAGCCCTTCCGGTCCCGGCTCGACACCCGTAGTAACACCCGTAGTAACCTAAGCGGAGAGTGCTTCAGCCAGCAGGTGCCCTTTGTTGACCCTCAAAGCGCACGCCCCGAAACGGGCACGGCGGAAGCCCGCGCTGTCATTTCCGCGGTCCGCCAGAGGCTACGGGCTGCTCTTTCTCGTGGTCTTCGCCGGTGGCGTGGGTGTGGTCGCCTTCCAGACTCGATACACCGTCACCGTGCAACCGCCCGTGCGGGTTCGCTTCCAGTCTCCGATGCTGATCGCACCGAGAAAGTCGCGCGTGGAAACCGCCGAAGCGCAAGCCGATCAGCTCGGCCACCGGCTAACCGCTTACCAGCAGTATGCCTGCAACAAATTCGGTGTGGCCTGCCGCGTCGCTCTGGCCGTGCAGCGGGCTGAGAATCCTCGCGGCGCGTGCGAGATCTACCACTACAACAGCGATGGCACGCTCGATTGGGGCTATTTCCAAATCAACACGGTGCACCTCAAGCGCCCGGGATTGAACCTGCGGGACCTTCTGGACTGCAAGGCCAATATCGACTTCGCCTACCAGCTCTATACCGAAAGAGGGTTTGATGCCTGGACGGCCTATACCAGCGGTGCCTATATGGAGTATCTGCGAACCTTCTGAAGAGTCCTGCGCGGCTCCGCCGCTCACTCGGCTCGACAGGGTTGGGGATCCCAACCATTTGCGTCAGGGAGCTTCTTGAAATGGGTGCTGGTGAGGAACGGCATGGTCAGGTACTGCGGGTCACGGACCTCGGTGGTGACCACCAGCCATTCATCGCCGTTAGGGCCTCGCAGGCGGTCGTAGTATTCGGTGAGCACCGCGTTCGCGCCGTAGGGGACTCCGTTGGTGCGTAAGTAGCCGGGCAGCAGGTTCGCGGTCACAACTTTCAGGTCGCCTTTGCGGGGCTGTCCGCGTCCGGTCCGGGCAAACTCCCAGGCGGCGACCGAATAGCCCTGTCCGCTCGGCTCGATGCCCTCGGATGGGGTCGTGCCAAAGTGAAACAGACGTGTTTGCGTTCCCGCATCGGTTTCGATCTTCAGCGTGGTGTTGTTGTCCCAGCTGATGTGCAGGCGTCCGGGCACTCGCATCAGGGCAGCGGCACCATAGTACGAGCAGGGCAGTGGTCGAGCCTCGTCTTTGGGTGACTCCCATCGATCGGCGACGCGGCGTCCCTCGGCGTTGAGCGGGACGCCGCCGAAGTTGCCCTTGCGGGGCGTCACCATGCGAAATTTCCAGTCCTCAGTGACCACCGATACCCAGTAGCCGGTCATGTCGATGGGAGCTGCGGTCCTCGGACTTGCCGGCGGTGGTCCCCCGCGGCCGCCTCGACCACCGCCCGGGTCTTCCGCGGGCGCCTGTCCCTGCGCCGGCCATGCCGACACCACTGCGGCCAGCCAAACAAGCAACCAGCTATTCGGTTGTCTCACCGGGATTGGTTCCCCATCCAAATCCGTCCGACTTGCGATGCAGAGTCTTGAGCGCGCCCCGATGGTCTCCCGGAGTCCGCGAGGGGTTCATCGTGATCGTGACCTCATCGCCGACCTTGAGCGTGTCCCGCCGGATGCCCTGCTGGCCGAGCTGCCCGGAGCTCCGCCACTCGAGCGACCACCTCTGCATGATGCCGTTTTCGTCGGCGGCTTCGATCTGCAGGAATGAGTGGGGATTCCGCAGCAGCAGGTCGAGGATCTTGCCCTCGAGCCTGACCTCTTTGTCCAAATACGTCGCGGCCAAAGAATGATGAGCGTACGCTGTGCCGCTCGACAGAGAGACTGCTGTCATCACCAGACCCAGAAATTTAGATTTCATGGTTGCTCCCGTCTTTTGTTTTGATTCAGGCTCCGGTAGGCGGCCTCGACGAAGCTGTCCGTCGTCCAGGGCCCGGTGGTCGACCCATAGAGCCCATCATAGTCCATGGTCGGTCTGGCGGCCTTCACCTGCTCGAGCGTCAGCCCGCGCTTGACCATGTCCTCGATTCGGTCGCGAATCACGGCGACCATGTTGCGGTAGTTCGCAACGTCACCGATGTCGCAGAGACGTCCGTGGCCCGGGATTACCCAGGTGCCGCCCTGCGAGCGGAACTCGGGAATCATCAGGTCGAGGATGTGATTCAGCGCGTCCAAAACCCCATTGATGCTGCCGCGTTTGTCGAGCTCGATAACCGGGTAGCTGTCGGTATTGAGGATGTCGCCGGCGGCGATTACGTCCGAGTACCGGAAGTACACAATGCTGTCACCGTCGGTGTGGGCCGCCGGCTCATGGTAAATCTGGATGCCTTCGCCGTTGAAAAACTCGCTGAGCTTGTAGGAGGTGACGTGGTAGGTCTCGGTCGGCAGTCGATCTGAGGGGGCCTTCGCCTCGGTCATGCGGTCAAGGATCGTCTCATACGCGATGACGGTGGCCGACGGAGCCACGCCCACGGGAGGAAAAGTCACACCCACGATCTTGGAGCCAGCCGGCAGTTCGGAGAGCCTCTCATTGCCGCCCGTGTGGTCCAGATCCACGCTGGTGTTGATTATGTAGCGTATGGGCTTTAGAGGAGCCGGTGAGGCGATGATCGCGTTCATCCCCGGACTGGTCCACCCGAAGGGGTTCGACCCACAGTGGAGCCCCACGCACCGGTTGGGAGACGGCGTTGCCGTCACCGCAGTCGAGAGCCGCAAGACTGTGGCCTGGAGTTGGTCACTCATTGCCGGGAGCCCCGAATCGACCAAGAGAATGCCGTCCGGCCCGATCGAGGCCGCCATGTTGCCACCGTCACCCACCAGCATGTAGATGTTGCCTTGTACCGGCAGCACGTGGATGTCGCCGTCCGGCTTCGAGGCCGGCGCCGGCCGAGAGGGGCTGGAGGGGACTTTCAGGTTTGCTACGACGCCTTTCAATTGCTTGCGGTATTCGGGATAGATCGTTTCCGAACCACCCCGCGCAGCCGGTGCGGGAATGTCATCCGCGCCTAGATTCGGATTGTTACCCGGCAGAAAGTGTGGCACCGCCTTCGAAATGTTTTCCTCGCTGACCGTACACGGGTAGTAGGACAGTGTCGTATACGGGTCCAATTCGTAATTGGTGGTTTGGATGAACGGCTCCTCCAGCCACACCGGATCGGTGAGGATCATGGTGACCAGCAGGTACTCGCCGTGACGCGTGATGTATTCCATCAGCGTGGCCTTGTCGCTAAAGCTGGCACCGTTCCGCCGCAGGTAGGCGCCTTTGATGTGGGTGGTCGTCACTACCAGCATGTTGCCATCCCACGTCCCGGTGGAAAACCCGGACCAGCTATGCGGAGCCCAAGCGGGCGGGTGCGGTCGGCCGTCCATATAGATCCAGCGATCCATGGATCGCAAGTATTCCAGGTGGTACGCGCGCAGCTCGCGCGAGACCGGATCGATATCTTCGGAGATGCGCACGGCTCCGAGCGCCCGCCATTGATACGGGGCCGGGTGCGGCCGGCACTGAAACTCGGGCAGGCTCCACTCGGAATGGTCGTGGCTGTCGGCCTTCATGCGACCCGCATCATTGAGCGGAATACCCTGATAATCGCCCAGCGGCGGGCCCCCCGAGCGTTCATAGGAGTCTTCGGTGATGCGATCCGTCCAAACGCCGGAGAGACCGACCTGAGCCGACGCCGGGACGCCGGCGATGAGCGCGGCCACAACCAACCAGGTTCTTCGTTTCACAGGATCCATTTTGATACCCGCCGAACCCCCGTCTCGATCTGTCATACCACGATCCGCGGGTGGTGCGGGTCGTCACCGGAAGGGGCGTGATATAAAGAGAGGTTTGCTTGACGGCATGGAGACTAGAGGGAATGTCTGAGAAGCGACTGGGGTTTGTCGGCGTGGGGCGGATGGGCGGGCGGATGGCGCACCGTTTGATCGAAGCCGGCTACGCGCTCAAGATTTTCGATACGAATGAGGAAGCGTTGCGTCCGTTGGTGGACAAGGGCGCCGAGCGCGCCGAGTCCCCAGCCGTGGTGGCCTCGGCTGCCGAGATGGTGCTGGCCAGCCTCCCCACGCCGCCGGTCGTGGAGGCGGTGGCGCTCGGGCCGAAGGGAATCGTTGAGGGGACGCGCGTCAAGATTTTTGTGGATGTCTCGACCACCGGTTCCACCTACGCCAAGCGAGTAGCCGAAGGCCTCGCCGCCAAAGGGATCGTCGCCGTCGACGCGCCCGTCAGCGGCGGAATCGCCGGGGCGGAGCGGGGAACTGTCGCGGTGATGGTGTCCTGCGACGATACCACGTTTGCGGCGGTCAAGCCGGTTGTGGAGGTGATCGGCAAAGTCTTTCACGTCGGCAAGCGGCCGGGCCTGGGGCAGACGATGAAGCTCATGAACAACCTCCTATCGGCGACGGCCATGGCGATTACCTCCGAGGCCGTGGTGATGGGCGTGAAAGCGGGGCTGGATGCCAAGCAGATCATCGACGTGATCAATGCCGGCAGCGGCCGGAACAGCGCCTCACAGGACAAGTTTCCGCGATGCGTGTTGCCGCGAACCTTCGATTTTGGCTTTGCCATCGGTCTGCTGAACAAGGATGTGCGGCTTTGCCTGGAGGAAGCCGAGGCGTTGGGCGTGCCGATGGTGGTGGGGAGCGCCGTGCGGCAGATGCTGTCGATTGCCACCGCCAGTGAGGGTCCCACGGCCGATATGACGGAGTTGGTGAAGAGCGTCGAGAAGTGGGCGGGAGTACGCGTCGGCGGATGAAACGGCCGCTAGGCCCTTTACTTGCGGTCGAGCGCGGCGCCGTTCCGCAATTCGTCGGTCGCGCGACGGACCACGCGGTCACCCGGTGCCAGGGGCCCGATCACCTCGACCAGATCACCGTCCGTCGCTCGTTTCTTCACCTCGACCCACTCGGCGCGATGGTTCCGGTCACGGATCACGAAAGTGCGCTCGGTCGTGGTCACGACGCTTGTCTTGGGCACCCACAGCTCGGCTCGGGCGCTGCGCACCGGCCACTTGACGCTTGGGTACATGCCGGGCGCGAGCGCGCCGTCGCGATTCAGTACGTCGAGTTCGACCGACATGGTGCGGGTTTTCGGGTCGAGCGCGTGCGCGATGCGCGCAATGGTTCCCCAAAAAGTTCGTGTGGGATGGGCGGGAACACTGAACTCAACCCTCGCTCCCGCCATGATGCTGCCAACGTTTTCCTCGGGAACGGGAACCACCAGGCGCAAGTGCGAGATCTGTTGAATCACCAGCAGGGCGGCGTCGGCGTCGGTCCCGACCAGGGCCCCGGGGTGAACCAGGCGGTCAGTCACCACTCCATCAAAGGGAGCCGCTATCTTCAGGTACGCCTCCATGGCGTTGAGCGCCTTCACGGCGGATTGGGCAGCCGCGCTCGCCTTCTGGCGTGAGTTGACTACAGCCCGAGCGGCATCCACTTGCCTCTGGGCCAGGATCAAGTCATTGCCAGCGACGGCCCCGGGTGTCTTGGCCGCCTCCGCGGTCCGCTGGTAGGTGCTTTCGGCAGCCGAGAGTTGGGCTTCGGCTTGCAGCCGGTCCGCCTCGGCGGCCTGGAATTTGGACTCGGCCTCGGCGATCTGCGCCTGCATTTCGGGCGCGCTCAGCTCAATGAGGAGTTGGCCTTCCTTGACCACGCTGCCGCGATCCACCAGCACGCGTTCCACATAGCCGGGGACCTTGGCATGCAGCGCCACCGTTAAGAAGGGAGCGATCTCCGCGGGCAGCTCGATGGTGCGGGAGCCGTGTTTCGAGACCACGTCGGCGAATTCGATGGTCTCGGCCCGAGCAAGCAAAGCCAGGGCTGGAATGACAAGAGCGCTACGTAGCATCATAGTACCGGCTGGTGGGATCCATGGGGTTAAGCGACGGAGAACGAGTGGAGGAGTGCTGCTCGAGGACCGCGTAAATCAAGGGCAATACGGTCAGGGTGGCGAAAGTCGCCACGATCAAGCCGCCAATTACGGCGCGGCCGAGCGGAGCCGCCTGCGGCCCGCCCTCACCGAATCCGATGGCCAGTGGGATCATTCCGAAGATCATGGCCGCGGCGGTCATCAGGATCGCGCGCAGTCGGCCGACGGCTCCTTCGCGCGTCGCTTCGAGCAAGGGCAGGCCTTCGTGGCGCGCTCGTTCGGCGAAGCTGACGAGCAGAATCGAGTTGGCCACTGCGATGCCAATCGCCATGATCGCGCCCATGAACGACTGAATGTTGAGCGTGGTATCGGTCGCGCGCAGCATGAGCAGCACGCCGCAAAGAACCGCCGGCACCGTCAAGATGATGGCGAGCGCTAGCCGCAGCGACTGAAAATTGGCGGAAAGCAGCAAAAAAATGGCCAGCACGGCCAGCAGCAAGCCCACCTCGAGGCCGTTGACGGTCTGTTCGAGCGGAGGAATCTGGCCGCGGAATTGGACCGAGACGCCTCGCGGAGGCTCGCCGGCGGCCCGCACCGCCTGTTTGATTCGAGGGATCGATTGCCCGAGAGTCGCCTGGTGCAGATTGGCCGTGAGGCTGACGACGCGCTGGCCATCATACCGGTCAATCTCGCCTGGCATGGTGCCGAGCTTCAATCCCGCGACATCGTCGAGCAGCGGTTTCGCACGCCCCTCGGCCATGACCGGAACGGCAGCCACGTCTTCCACGCTCTGCATCTGGTTTTGCGCCAATTCCACCTGGATCTGGAAGGCGTTGCCGGAGTTCGGCTCGCGCCAGTAGTTGGGATTGGTGAAGCGGGACGAGGAGGTAGCTGGCACAACGGAACGCACTACGTCGGCCATGGTCAGTCCGAACTGTCCGGCGCGATCGCGATCGATATCAATATCGAGCGTCGGATAGCTCTGTTCCTGTGCGAACTCGAGATCGCGCAGGAAACTGAACCGCGCCAATTGCGACTGAATCTTCCGGGCATAGCCGTACACATCCTCGAGGTTGATTCCTTGTACGTCCACCTCGATGGGGGTCGGCGAGCCAAAACCCAGCACTTGGGTCACGATGTCGCCCGCCTCAAAGGAGACCCGACAGGCCGGAAGCGCACGACCTAAGCCGTCGCGAATCTTTTCGCGCAGGTCTTCGCCGCGGGGGGCGTCCGCCTTGAGAGCCACCTGGATGATCGCGTCCTCGGGACCGCTGGTGAACAGATGGATCAGGTCGACCGGGTAGCTCGACGGGATCAGGCCCTCGAAATCGCTGGTAATCATCACATTGCGCTCGCCGGCTTGATGATCAATCACGCCGAGAGCTTCAAGGACGATGCGTTCGGTCTCCTCGACCCGCGTTCCAGCCGGCGCCCGCAGCCGGATGCGCAGCAATTGCGCATTCGCGTCGGGGAATAATTCTGTCGCCGTTCGGGGCACCAGAGTGTACAGCAAAGCGAAGGCTGAAACCAGATAAACGACGGCGAGCGGCCGGCGCAAGCGCAGCACGCGGGCGAGATAGCTCGCGTAGAACGAGCGGATGCGCCCGAAGAAACCTTCGCGCTCCTCTCCCCGACGGGCTTCGCGCATCAGCCACGTCGAGAAGACTGGAACCAGGGTGCTGGACAGCAGGTAGGAGGCAACGATCGAAAACCCGACCGCCAGCGAAAGTGGCACGAACAATCGCCGGCTCACGCCTACCATGAAAAAGGAAGGCACAAACACGGCGAGGATACAAAACATCGACAGCAGGCGCGCCATCGCGGTCCGGCTGCATGCATCAACCACGGCGCGCGCCCGCGACACGCCGGGAAGCATACGCGTGTGAATGTTCTCGATCTCGACCGTCGCTTCATCGACCATCACACCCACGGCCAGCGCCAGCCCGCCCAGCGTCATGAGGTTAATCGATTGGCCGGTGGCCCATAACAGAGCCACGGCGCCGAGCAGGGCAAACGGAATGTTCAGGATGACGATCAGCGCACTCCGCCAGTCGCGCAGAAATATCAGCACCATCAGACCCGTCAGAGCCGCCCCCAACAGTCCTTCGAGGACCAGACCGCGGAGCGAGTTGGTGACGTAAGGGGACTGGTCGAATTCGAGGCTGACATCGACGTCTGGCGGCACCACCTTTTTGAATTCGGGGATCGCCGCCTTGACCGCGTTGATCACACCGAGCGTAGAAGCGTCCGCGCGCTTGGTCACCGGGATATAGACACTCCGCTTGCCGTTCACATGCGCATAAGCGGAGATAATGTCGGTGCCATTGTCGATGGTGCCGATGTCCCGCAGATAGATCGTGGCGCCCGACACCGGACGGATCGGAGTGCTCAACAGATCAGAGAGGTTGGCGCCCAGCGCTGCGTTGGTGCGGGCAATGCGCGCGATCTTGCCGGTCCACATGTTTCCTGAAGGCATCACCAGACTGGATTTGCTCACGGCGGCAATGGCTTCTTCGGGTGAAATCTGGTATTGGCGCAGCTTGCCGGGATCAAGGGTAACAACGATGGTCCTCTGGTTTCCGCCAAACGGCGGCGGAGCGGAAACACCAGGAAGCGTTGCGAACAAAGGCCGCACCCGGTTGAGCGCGAAATCCTGCATCTCGCCCTGCGAATGAGCGGAGCTGCTGAAGACAAGCTCACCGACGGCCACACTGCCTGCGTCGAAGCGCATGATGAAGGGCTCGACCGTACCCGGCGGCATGAACGAGCGGGCCCGGTTCACATACCCAACCGTCTCCGACATTGCCTGGCTCATGTCGGTGCCTTCGTGAAACACCAGTTTCATGAGTGCGGCGCCCTGGATGCTCTTGCTTTCGACGTGATCTATGCCCGTGATGTAGAGGAAGTGATACTCGTAGTAGTAAGTGAAGTAACCCTCCATCTGAGCCGGATCCATGCCGGCGTAAGGCTGTGCTACGTAGATCGCTGGTCCGTCAATCTGAGGGAAGATGTCGGCCGGCATGCGCTCGATGGCGAGCATTGCGCCCAGGGCGATGGCGACGAGCGCGACCACCACCGTCAGCGGCCGGCTGAGGGCGGCTAACACCAGTCGCATGGTTCACCTCTCCCGAACGTCATTGGCTTGCCTCGGCGAGAAACGGTTGGAGGTCCCCGCGAGCAGTCGCAATCTGAAGCAGAGCCCGCCACACATTCAACCGCGCCAGAGAGTTATCGATCTGTGCCTGCACCACGAGCCGCTGAGCCTGCGCGACGTCATCGATCGGTGCCAGGCCTGATTGATACCGCGCCGTCGCCTGTTCGAGCGCCGACCGCGCCGCGGTGACCTCTACCGGCGTGTTGGCAGCGACCCGCCTCGCTCCAGCGAGAGTGGCCAGAGCGGCATTGAATTGGGCCCGCAGATTGAGGGCGATCAGGTTGTACTGCGCCTCGCCGGCTCGAACGCTAGCCACTTGAGCGACCTGTTGTTCGTGAATCGCAAAACGGTCCATAAACGGGAACACCACGGTAAGGCCGAGAGCGTAGTTCTGATACGTAGGCGCCAGTCCATTCCAGCCGCCGAGGCGGCCTCCGCTGGTCTCCAGGCCTGTGCCCCGCGCCGAGACCGAGCCCTCGACGAAAAACTGGGGATAGTCGGTCCGCTCGAGAGCCCGGAGCCGGGATCGCGTCTGCGCGATCACGGCACTCTGCTCCGCCGCGAGCGGATTGGCCGCGGCATCGAGCGGCGGCTGTGGCGTATCGGGCGGTAACTCGGCCACCACCTTGTCGGCATTCAAGGTGAGCTCAGTCGGATCGATTCCGACGAACTGTGAGACCGTAGAACGCGCGACTGCAATCGTCTGTTCGGCCTGCGCGACCTGGGTCCGCGCCTGCGCCAGCTCCGCCAGCACGCGCGATTCGTCCGCTCCGGGTCGCAATTGCGCGGCCACCTGGGCGTGGGTACTGGTCAGCAGAACCTGCCAGCGGTCCACCGCAGCGCGCGCGGCCTCGGCCGTTTGCTGCGCGGCTATTACGGTCAGGAAGGCATCGGCAGTAGCCACCGAAACGTCATACCGGGTCCGCTTCAACACGGCCTGGGCGCGGTCGCGCGCCGCGGTGGCGCCGGCGACATTCGCCGTGCGCAACCCGAAGTCGAACGGCTGCCAGGTCACGAGGCCGCCGGCCGCACTGCCCCACGTGCTGCCCAAGTTGTTGGTCCCGAGTACCGGACCTGACATCGAAGGGATCACGCTCTCGGGCAGCATCAGGCCGGAAACATTATTGCGGGTAGCGCGACTCAGCTGCGCGATGCCATCCACCCGCGGCAGGTATGCGGTCTGCGCCAGCCGGATGCCGGCGGCGGCCGCGTTCATCTCGTCTTCGCTCACCCGAATCGCAGGGTAGTTGCGCAGGGCGTCCTCGACGGCTTGGGCGATGGTCACAGACTGGGCGATGGTCACAGACTGGGCGATGGTCACAGGAATGGGTGGGGAGGCCGGCTGGGCGGCAAGAGTCCCGCTAGCCGCCATCATCAAAAATACCGTCTTCCGGACTCGTCCGCTGCTAAGGGTTCGCTCGGCCACTATCTACCTTCGATCAGCTCCCGAAATAGTTCCCGCACCTTGATCTTTGCCGCCGAGACCGCCCGCCGGCCCATCGGCGTCGCGCGATAGACTTTGCGGAGAGATTTCCCGTTCCGCTCGGTGCTCAAGCTTAGATATCCCTTCTTTTCGAGCGAATGCAGCAGCGGGTAGAGGGTCCCCGGGCTGATCCGGTAGCCATGGCGGGCGAGTTCTTCGACCATGCCCAATCCGAAAATCGGCTCTTCGACGGCGTGATGCAGCACGTGGAGGCGGATCAATCCGGAGTAGAGATCACGGTCGGCGTTCTGCAGGTCGATTTTCGTTTTCGGCATTCGATAACGAATCGTATTATAGAGGTCCGAGCCGTCACTGTCAAATCAGATCTTCGGAGGATTCATCGACCGCGCCTCGGGCTATCATTGAGTAGAGTGGCTCGAATCATCGACGGGAATCGAATCCGCGACCAAATCAAGGGGGAGTTGAAGCCGCGCGTGTCGCGTCTGGCCGCTCAAAAGCGCGTGCCGGGGTTGGCGGTGGTGTTGGTCGGCAATCATGCGGCTTCGGAGATTTACGTTCGCAACAAGGTGAAGACCTGTCAGGAATTGGGCATGTGCTCGGAGCAGATCACACCGCCCGATTCGATCAGCACCGAAGAATTGCTCGTCATTGTCGACGAGTTGAACGCCCGGGAGGACGTGGACGGGATTCTGGTCCAGCTCCCGCTGCCGATTCAGGTGGACACCAAGCGGATTCTGCTGGCGATCTCGCCGGAAAAAGACGTGGATGGCTTCCATCCCTACAACGTGGGTTGCCTGGTGGCGGCGCTGCCGGCCCCGCGGGCGTGCACGCCCGCGGGGATCCTCCAGCTGCTGAAGCGGTACCAGATTCCCATCGCCGGCAAGCGCGCAGTGGTGGTGGGCCGGAGCGACATCGTCGGCAAGCCCGTGGCGCTGCTGTTGCTGCACGAGCATGCCACGGTCACGATCTGTCACTCCAAGACCGCCGATCTGGCAGGCGTCTGCAGGGAGGCCGACATCCTGGTAGCGGCCATGGGTCGCCCGGCGATGGTTACGGCGGATTTCATCAAGCCCGGCGCCACCGTGATTGATGTCGGTACCAACTCGCTCGAAACCCGGCAAGACGTGGCCCGCATCTTCCGCAACTCCGCCGAAAGGCTCGCCGCCTTCGACAAGCGGGGCCGCGTCCTGGTAGGCGACGTCGATCCGATCGACGTAGCAGAGAAGTCGGGCGCCTACACGCCGGTGCCCGGAGGCGTTGGCCCGCTCACCATTGCTATGCTCATGGCCAACACCGTAGAATCCGCGGAGCGCCGTCTGGGGGTATGTTAAGGATTGGGCTGACGGGAGGCTTGGCCTGCGGGAAGAGTTTTGTGGGCGAGGCGCTCGCCTCCTACGGGTGTTACCTGATCCGGGCCGATGAACTGGGACACGAAGCGCTCGCTCGGGGCGGCGCGGCATTTGAGCCCGCCGTCGCCGAGTTCGGATGCGACATTTTGGACCCGGCGGGCGAGATTGACCGGCGTCGTCTGGCGGCGCGCGTCTTTGGCGACGCCGAAGCCTTGGCGCGGCTCAATCGCCTGGTGCATCCCGCCGTGCAGCGACGCGAGGAGCAGTTGATGGCGGAATTCCGGGCGCGCGAGCCCCAAGGGATCGCCGTGGTGGAAGCGGCCATCCTGATTGAGAATGGCAGGTACAAGAGTTTCGACCGTTTGATTCTAGTCACCTGCTCGGAGGAGCAACAGGTGGCGCGGGCCATCCATCGCGGCGGCCTTGACGAGGCGGAGGTGCGGGCCCGGCTGAGCCGCCAGATGCCACTCGCGGAGAAACGAAAATTTGCCGATTTCGTCATCGATACATCCGGCGCCAAGCAGGAGACGCTGCGGCAGACTCGCGCCGTGTACGAGACATTGCGGAGAATAGAGATATGAGAGCTTTTCGACCTTTGCTCGGAGCCACCATCTTGGCGGCCGGATTCGTCTACCTGACCTCGGTGGCGCATTGGGACCTGGGGCGATTTCTGCAGCCGATCCGCTCGGCAGGCCGGTTGTGGACCGAGCCGGCATCGGCTGCCGGGCCGGGCTATTCCTCCGATGAGCAAAACAATATCGACATTTACCGAACCTCGCGCGATGCCACCGTCAACATCACCTCCATCGTGTATCGCGAG
>Ga0306921_10001656_pt1 | contig 21806 bp, 17 predicted proteins | sample sta12Cox44000080_FD_203760 | JGI IMG/M metagenome (GOLD analysis project Ga0306921, IMG submission 203760) | Lab enrichment of tropical soil microbial communities from Luquillo Experimental Forest, Puerto Rico - statoxic.12C.oxic.44.000.080 (v2)... | ecosystem: Environmental > Terrestrial >...
ATGAATTTGCGATTAGTCAGATAATCGTGCGTTAAGGATTGTGGAGCGCGGGCGCCCGCGCTCCCCAATCGCAAACGATCGCGCGTGATAAATTCATCAAGGGGTCCATTCCAAACCAACTCGCCGCCGTGCTCACCACGGCCCGGGCCCAGATCGACCAAATTATCCGCTGCACGTATGATTTGTTCCTCGTGCTCGACGACCAGCAAGGTGTTGCCTTTGTCGCGCAGATTATGCATCACGCGCACCAATTGACCGACATCGCGCGGGTGCAATCCAATGCTCGGTTCGTCCATCACAAAAAGTGTATTTGCCAGCGAAGCGCCGAGGCACGTGGTCAGATTTACACGCTGCACTTCACCGCCACTCAACGTGCGCGTGGACCGGTCGAGCGTGAGGTAACCGACCCCGACCTCGCAGAGATAATTGAGGCGCGCGCAAATTTCGTCGCGGAGCATCTGCGCTGTTTTGTCGTTAGGCGAAATTTCGGTCGCGCGCAAAAGATCACCAGCGTCGGAGATCGAGAGCGCTTGGAATTCGGGAAGGGTAAGAAGAGTTTTCGGCGAGCTGCCGTAAACAGCACGCGAGGCCGCGTGCGCTCCCCGGATCTTATAATTCAGCGCTTCGGGTTGGTATCGGCCGCCGTTGCATTTAGGACAGGTGACGTATGCGCGGTAGCGGCTGAGCAAAACGCGCACGTGCATTTTGTAGGTCTTGCTTTCCAGCCAACGGAAAAAACCGCGCACTCCGTACCAGCGATCGTGCTCATAGTCTTCGTCGGTGAATTCGCCTGATCGCCTCTCTCCTTCGATTACGAAGTCCTGATCGGCCTTGGGTAATTCATCGAACGGCACGTTGATGTCGATGTCTTCGCGCGCGCACGCCCGGAGCAAATCCTTCTGTGATTCACCAAACTCGGCGCCGCGAAAAACGCGCACCACGCCTTGTTTAATGCTAAGGCTGCGGTCAGGGATCGCTTTGTTTAGATCGATGGCGATCGTTCGGCCGAAGCCGCGGCAGTCCGGACATGCGCCGAGCGGATTATTAAAACTGAAAAGGCCGACCGTTGGCGGACGAATGTCCAAATCGCACCAGGCACAATGCCAACCAGTCGAAAAGGGAAGAATTGTAGCGACGGCCGTGTCGGCCGCGTTTCTTGATTCTGCAGGCGATACGCCTGCCTCCACAGGAATTACATTTACGCGCCCTTTGCCAAAGCGCAGAGCGGTCTCGATTGCTTCTACCAATCGCGTGCGATTTTCTTTAGCGATGGCGATGCGATCCTGAACGACCTGCACACGCGCGCCGAGTCTTTTGATCTTTGGATTCGGATCGTCCACGCGCACGACCTGATTGTCGATCCAAACGCGGACATATCCCTGTTGTTGGAGGAAATCGAAAAACTTTCGCGGCTCCGTTTTCGCGGGCACTGCGACCCAGAATGTAATGAGAATATTCTTCCCCCTGCAGTCGCGCAGTACCTGCTCGGCAATCGACTGCGCGGTTTCCGGTCGAATTTCACGATCGCAGCTCGGACAAAACGCGTGCGCAATGCGCGGCCAGTGAAGTTTTAAGTAATCGTTGATCTCCGTCATGGTGCCGACGGTCGATCGGGAAGTCTTTACGGGGTTCGACTGCTCAATGGCGATTGCGGGCGGGATGCCGCGGATGTCGTCGACGCGCGGCTTGTCCATTCGATCGAGGAACTGCCTCATGTATGGACTGAATGTTTCGACGTAACGTCGCTGGCCTTCAGCGTAAATCGTTTGGAATGCCAGACTCGATTTGCCACTGCCGCTCGGGCCGGTAACGACCGTAAATTTTCCCAGCGGAAGGTCGACGTCGATTCCTTTTAGGTTGTTCTGGCGCGCGCCGCGAATCTCGATCCAATCATTCCGCGTCGGATTGATGATCCGCTCTTTCTTCCCGATCTTCGAACCCACTTGAGACAGTTCCAAATTACGCGACGGTTCGCAAATTCTGTAGCCGTTTCGCTGTGCGAAGCGCTTACCTTGGCAGGCAGACACGGGTGCCGCGTCGCCCACAGGACGACAGCTACAGATCAAACTCCGCAGCGAGTTGCTCGCGCCGTTCTTGTAATTCTTCCGGCACGACGCCGCCTAACGAATCGAAAAATTCTTTGTGCGCAGCGATCTCTTTTTGCCATTCCTCGTGATCGATGCAAAGGAGTTCGTCAACGGCATTGTGATCGATATCGAGCTCGGCAAGATCGAGATCGTGCGGGCTGGGCAACCAACCAATCGGCGATTTGAGTGCGCCACCACTTCCCTCGCACCGGTCAATCATCCATTTGAGCACGCGCATGTTTTCACCGAAACCGGGCCAGAGGAATTTTCCGTCTGCGCCTTTGCGAAACCAATTCACGTTAAAAATCAGCGGCGGATTGGTGAGTTGCTTTCCAATATCGAGCCAGTGCTGAAAATAATCCCCGATGTTGTATCCGCAGAAGGGCAGCATCGCCATTGGGTCGCGCCGCACTCGTCCTACAGCACCGGTGGCGGCTGCGGTAGTTTCCGAAGCCATTGTCGCTCCTAAATATACGCCATGGTTCCAATCGAAGGCTTGATAAACCAGCGGTACGGTATCACTGCGGCGGCCACCGAAAATGATTGCACTGATCGGCACGCCTTCACCTTTCTCGACGTCGGGGTCAAGCGCCGGATTGTTGCGCATTGGCGTTGTGAACCGGCTATTCGGGTGCGCAGCCTTTTCTTGTGATTGCGGTGTCCAGTCGTTTCTGCGCCAATCAATCAAATGTGCGGGCGGTTCGCCATCTTTGCCCTCCCACCACACGTTACCGTCGTCGGTGAGAGCCACGTTGGTATAAATTGTGTCGTGCGCGATCGATCGCATCGCGTTCGGATTCGATTTATTGCTCGTCCCGGGCACCACACCAAAGTAACCGTTCTCAGGATTGACCGCGTACAAACGGCCATCCCGAATTCGCATCCAGGCGATGTCGTCTCCAACCGTGGTTACCTTCCAGCCTTTGAAATGCTCCGGCGGAATGAGCATTGCGAAATTCGTCTTGCCGCATGCGCTGGGGAATGCAGCGGCGACGTAATGTTTGCGCCCGTCGGGCGATTCCACGCCGAGGATCAGCATGTGCTCCGCCATCCAATTCTGCTTGCGCGCCAGATACGAACCGATACGCAATGCGAGGCATTTTTTGCTCAGTAAAACGTTTCCGCCATAACCTGAGCCGACTGAAATGATCGTATTGTCCTGCGGAAAATGACAGATGAACCGGCGCTCAGGATTTACATCCAGCAATGAATGGACGCCGCGATTCCATTCCGCACTCGGATCGTTGCCAAGCTGTTTGAGTGCGATCTCGCCCATGCGCGTCATAATCCGCAAGCTGAGCACGACATATTTGGAATCGGTGATCTCGAAACCGATCTTGGTCAGCGGCGAATCTGCCGGGCCCATCATGTAGGGAATGACGAACATCGTGCGCCCGCGCATGCAGCCTGCGAGCAGCCCCCGAAGTTTCGCATATGTCTCGGTTGGGTCAGACCAGTTATTCGTCGGGCCGGCTTCCTGTTTTGTTGGCGTGCAGACAAAAGTGAACTGCTCGACACGCGCAACGTCGTTTGGATTCGACCGGTGCAGATACGAGCGCGGAACTTTCTTCTGGTTCAGCTCGACCAACACGTTTTGGTTGAGCGACTCAGCGATCAAAAACTCATGCTCACGCTCCGAGCCGTCACACCAGAAGACGTTCTCGGGTTGTGTCAGCGTTGCGATCTCGTGCACCCAATCGAGCACCGCCTTATTGGCGGGTCTTACGTCACCGATCCCCTTGGGCGGGAATATGGCAGGTGCGAGATTCTTCATCGAACGAAACTGCCCATTTTAACCATGAATCCGCCCTCGTCGAGGCTACGGCGTGCCAGATTCACACGGATAAAGCGTGACAGAATCAGGAAGCAGAAAATTTGAAATGCAGCATCTGTCGTTTCACTTGCACAAGCACAGCGTGCGGCATTAATTGAAACCATGTTCGGGGTGACCACCTCCGATGATTATCGGCCGGTTGCGTGGATGGGTCGATATCCTGTCGATGTGACCACGATGCTCGTTGGGGTACACGTGACAGCAGCGATTCTCGCCGCGATTCTGGTAGCGTTTGGAGCCGGGTCCATTTTGCTTTGGCTGCAATTCGACAGCGCCGCGATCTGGTCCAGTGGCCAAGTGTGGCGGCTGTTCACCTATGCCTTTGTCCATGCTCCATCAGGGCTGCTTTGGTTCGCCATCGAGATGTACCTTCTGTTTGTCTTCGGGCGAGAAGTGGAGCGTTTTCTCGGCCGGCGCGCGTACATCGCGCTCTATGGTTTTTTGCTGGTCACGCCGGCAGCGCTACTGACGATCTGGGGACTCTGGGAACGGTGCGCAATTGCCGGTTCGCCCGAGTTGCACTTTGGAATATTCATTGCGTTCGCCACGATCTATCCACGTGTCGAATTGTTGCTCCGAATAATGGCAAAGTGGGTCGCCCTGATTCTTGCCGCCGTTTACACGTTTCAACTGCTCGCTTATCACGCTTGGAGTGATCTGATGGTGCTCTGGACGAGCATTGGTGTCGCATTCCTTTTTGTTGAACTGAATGGTGCCGGCCCGGAGCTCGCCTGGTGGAACGCGGTGAAAGCACGGTTCACTCCGCGCCCCAAGTATCACGTCCTTCCGAAACCGCGAGCGCGTGCAACCGGCAGCCGATCGGAATCGGAAGACGTTTACACGTCAATCGATCCAATCCTCGACAAGATTTCCAAGTTCGGAATTGGAAGCCTCACCGCGAGTGAGCGGCGGCAGTTAGATCGCGAGCGCGAACGGTTACTGAAAAACTCAGAGTAATCTGTAGCCGTCGCGTGGCTTGTGCGCCGAAGCCTCGGCGGAGGCGGATGGGCGACGCTCAGTCCAGGCGCTCGCACAGCGAAACGGCTAGAGCGTCGGCGCTATCTTTCCAGGCGCTCTTCGATTATCTCGCACAACACATGCAGCAAAAGCTGGTGGGCTTCCTGAACTCGCGCTGTTGAATCGCTTTTGACCAAAAGATCGATATCAGCAATGCCCACCATCGATCCGCCGTCGCGCCCGAGAAATGCGATCGTCTTCATTTGACGGTCTTTCGCTTCTTTTAAGGCCCGAATCACATTCTTGGATTGCCCGGAGCTGGTTAGGCCGATAAACACATCTCCCGGAACACCGAATGCCGCCACCTGGCGCGCAAAGATTTCATCAAACCCATAGTCGTTCCCAGCGGCGGTAAGAATTCCGCTATCGCTTGCAAGACAAATCGCCGGAAGGGCCGTTCGATCGTTGGCAAAACGCACCACTAATTCCGTCGCGAAATGGGACGCATCAGCCGCGCTGCCGCCATTTCCGCACACCAGCAGTTTGTTCCCTGCACGCAAACATTGATCAATTACATCGGCAGCTCGCGCCATCTGTGGTTCGAGGCTGGAAAGTGCGCGAAGAGTCTGCGTTGCCGCTTCAATCGCATCGCGTAATCGAGGGAGTTCAGACATTGGCTGCAGGCTTGATCTTGAAGCAATTGCTGTGTGATACAGCTTTTTGATGCTCGGAGCAAAATCAATGCGCGGTTTTGCCAGCGAGGCGCTCCGACTCCCCCTTTTATCTTGCCTGACATTTCTCAAACTAATAAAGATAGCGGCAACACGCCCCACGTGAACAAACTCGCTCTAAGTGATCGGACTTTCGTCGTGTCGGAAGCTGCACCGCCTTTATGCTAAACACGCTCGATACCGTGGTCGCCTTCGCGGTGATCATGACGGTTCTCAGCCTGCTAATCACACTTGTCGTGCAGATGGTCTCGGCGACTCTCTCCTTGCGCGGCAAGAACCTGGCAAATGCGCTCGCGCTTACGTTTCAAACTATCGATCCGAGTATCGGCAAGTACGCGCACTCCCTCGCCGCTCAAATCTTGCGCGATCCGATTTTCAGCGATTCACTTTGGCAAAAAAAAACGCGGCGAAGTCTCGACGAGAACGCACAGAAGTTCATTGCAGCTGAGAGAAAGCTTCGCGATGCCAAATTGCGCAGACTGGACGATCCGAACCGCGCCGAGGCGATTAGCAAGGCCACTGCCGAAGTGACCACCACGAAAGCAGCAGTGACGATTCCGAACGTGACTCCCAATCGCGAAAAACCATGGGGATTTTGGGCAATACCGTGGGGTGGCTCCATGGAGATCGCGACCGCGATTCGGCCGGGGGAAATTTATCGCGTCCTTCAGGAAATAAGGGATATGAGTCCGGAAGAGGCGCAGCTGCTCAATATTCCCAAGGAGTTGGTCGAAAAAGCGCGGGGATTGGTCGCAGCTCTGCACCGGTTGGACCTGCCGGCGATCGAATCGCGAGTAAAACTGAAGGACATCGCAGCGGCGGCAAAGATATTCGCACCTGAGCAGCAGACAGCCGTTCTGGACGCGCTGGGAAGCTTCGGCGCGACGGTAGAGCGCGCCACGACCCAGGCTTACGACCGGTTTCAGCGCTGGTTCGGCAGTGCACAGGATCGGGCTGAACAATGGTTCCAAATTCATGTGCGGATGGTCACAATTGTCGCGGCGATCCTGGTCAGCGTCTTTCTCCAACTCGATACGGTGGAGATTTACGACAAACTGCGCCATGAACCAAAGCTCGTAGAAGCGCTGGTGAAAGCAGCGCCCGGCACGCTGGAGCAAGGCGCCGCTGTCCAGGGTCAGGCCGATTCCGACGCGCGGGAGAAAGCGTTCGCTGATCTAACGGCGAAGATCGATAGCACCGGATTTGAGCTGATGCCCGGTGGTTGGTTCGCTCGCTGGCCGACCGAAAAATTGTGGTGGTTTAACCACTTGTTCGGCCTGGCACTGAGCGCAGGGCTGCTGACACTCGGCGCGCCGTTTTGGTTTAACCTGCTCAAGAACCTGATGAGCCTTCGCCCGGCGCTGGCGAGTCTCGTCGAAAAACGACCCACTAGCGCACCGGCATTGCCAGCTGCCCCGGCCACTCCACCTTCACCGAGTTAGAAAGCGAAATTTCATTTCATGAAAGCCAGGGACGCCCTTAACTGGTGAGAAAATCGCGAGTGCCAGTATGAGGAACGTGATTTCGCGAGTCATGCTACAGAGTGGTGCGCGGTAGAGGGTTCGAACCTCTGACCCCTACCGTGTCGAGGTAGTGCTCTACCAACTGAGCTAACCGCGCGTGGAATTCATAACTGATCAGTGATCAGAGATCAGTCAAGGCTAGCGAAGGCTGATCAGGTGATTGATCACAGATCAGATCGACACTAGACAACCGGAACGCCTGAGGCGAACATCTGAGTTCCCGTGAGTACACTCTTTTTCAAGCGTTTCCTGAAGCGTCCGTTCCAGATCGCGTCGATTGTACCCAGCTCTCAGGCGCTGGTGGAACGCGTCGCGAGCAAAATGGATTTCACGCAGCCGCGCGTGATCGCGGAGTACGGCCCCGGGGAAGGCGTGCACTCGCGTGAGATCGCGCGACGGATGACTTCTGATTCTCATTTGCTCCTGTTCGAACTCGACGCGGCGCTGGCGCGCGCATTGGAAAGACAATTTGAAGGCGATCGTCGCGTGCACGTGATCCATGGCGACGCAGCGTCGTTGCCATACGAGCTGAAACGTCGCGGATTCGCTTCGTGCGATTACATTCTTTCCGGGATTCCATTCAGCATTCTCAAGATCGAGAAGAAGCGCGCGCTGCTGCGAAAGACGTACGATGCGCTAAAGCCGGACGGCAAATTTATCATTTACCAGGTCACCAATGAGTTGAGACAGCACGCCACCGTTTTCCAGCGCGACGAATCGGAATATTTTCTGCAAAATATCCCGCCAATGTTTATCACGGTGTTTCATAAAACACCGTCAGCACAGGCTGGCGGACGCTCATCTACGAAAAGCCGTTCGCGCCTCGCCGGCGTCGGCGCAGAGCGTTCGGCATGACGGAAAAACCGACGCGAATCGAAAAAGATTCGATGGGCAAAATGACCGTGCCCGCGGATGCTCTCCACGGCGCGTCCACGCATCGCGCAGTTTTGAATTTTCCCGTAAGCGGTTACCGATTTCCGCGGCCATTCATTCGCGCGTTGGGTCTGATCAAATGGGCGGCGGCGAAGGCCAACCAGGACTTAGGTTTGCTGGACGCCAACCGAGCGGCAGCGATCGCACAGGCGGCCGAAGAAGTCGCGGAAGGAAAACTCGACAACCATTTTCCGCTCGACATTTTTCAGACCGGCTCGGGCACAAGCACCAACACCAACGCGAACGAAGTGATCGCGAACCGGTCGGCGCAATTGTCAGGGAAGTCGATCGGATCGCACGACCCGGTTCATCCCAACGATCACGTCAACATGGGACAATCCAGCAACGACGTGATTCCCTCGGCGATTCACATCAGTGCCGCTGAAGAATTGAAGAACCATTTGATCCCCACCCTGGGAAAATTGCACGGCGCGCTCGAAGCGAAGGCCAAAGAATTCTGGCACGTCATGAAGATTGGCCGGACGCATTTGATGGACGCGACGCCGGTGCGACTCGGACAGGAATTCTCCGGGTACGCGCAGCAGGTCGCGTATGCGAAAGCGCGCGCGGAGAAAGCGATCGAAGCCTTGCGCGAGGTTGCGCTCGGCGGGACCGCAGTGGGTACTGGTCTGAATCGGCATATCGATTTTCCCAAGAAAGTGCTGCACCACATCGAACAGCGCACTGGCATAGCGTTTTACGAAGCGAAAAATCATTTCGAAGCCCAAGGCGGCAAGGACGCAGTTGTCGAAGCAAGCGGCAATTTAAAAACGATCGCCGTAACTCTTTTTAAAATCGCGAACGATATTCGCTGGCTCAGCAGCGGCCCGCGGTGCGGCATTGGCGAGATTCAATTGCCCGCCACGCAACCGGGCAGCTCGATCATGCCGGGAAAAGTAAATCCAGTGATGGCCGAATCGCTGATGATGGTGTGTGCACAAGTGATCGGTAACGACGTGACAATCACCTGGGCAGGCGCGAACGGAAACTTCGAGCTGAACGTGATGATGCCGGTGATGGCACACGATATCCTGGAATCCATTCGGTTGCTGGCGAACGTGGTGGATATCTTCACAGAGAAATGCGTACGAGGCATCATTGCAAATGAGGAGCGTTGCCGCGAGTTGGTGGAGCTTTCAATGGCAATGGTAACCAGCCTCTCACCAAAGATCGGTTACGATCGCGCGGCGGAGATTGCCAAGGAGAGCGCCAGGACAGGACGAACGGTTCGCCAGATCGTGCGAGAAAAAAAGATCTTGCCCGAAGACGAACTCGAGCGCGCATTGGACCCCATCCAAATGACCGAGCCGGGCACCGGCACCGAGTGATGGAGTGAGGAGTGGTGTGAATTTCGAGTACGTAGTGGGCTGGTTGACACGATTCAACGATTCAACGGTTTAACCGTTTAACGTCGGCGAAGCCATGGTTGCCAAACTCGAAGGTCCGCAGTTTTCCGGCGGCGCGAACATCGCGATCAAGTGCCCGAGCCACACATATGAGCAGACCGTCGCCTTTTATCGCGACACGCTGGGGTTACCCTTGATCGAGGAAGAAAAGGACGGCTGCATTTTTCAATTCGGCCCAAACCGGCTTTGGATCGATAGCGTGCCGAACCTGAGTCATCCAGATATCTGGTTGGAACTGGAAACGAACGACACTGAAGCCGCCGCGTCAGTTCTGAAAATCCACGGCGTCACCCGGCGCGATGAAGTCGAACAATTGCGCGAAGATTTTAACGGCTTCTTTATATCCGCCCCAAACGGTGTGATTCATTTGGTCGTGGGGTCCGAAGAAGTCTAGTTCTAGGGAGCGCCATGCATTACAGTTTTGCGTGTTCGCAAACTAAGCGCGGATACACTGAAAATTTTTGGAAGGTCTCGCCCATGTCGATCCGTTCCCCGCGAGCGGCCGCGAGTGCGAGATCAGCAAATGTGTGTTCCACGGGATTCGTGGCTGCCGCTTTGTGGGCGTGCAGCGCTTCTTCGGGAACAAATTGTTTTTCGAATGCGCGGCCCGCAATTTCCTCGAAAATGCGCACAACTTCGAGTTGGGTAAGTGTCTCCGGACCGCCGAGCTCGAGGACGGCATTTCGCGCCGCAGGGTTCGATAACGCCGCCACGGTGAAATCGGCCACGTTATGCAAGCAGATGTAGCTGATCTTGTTTTCGCCGGAGCCGTAAATCGTTGCCCTGGCATTTGCAAAATCGAAGCCGAGATGCGGGCTCAACCAGATTTCCGTGAAAAATGTAGGGCGGAGAATGGTGTAAGTGAGTCCGCTTTGCCGGAGATGATTTTCGACTGCCTTTTTCGCAGCCAACAACTGATTGTCTCCGTGTTTTAACAGGTTGCCTGAGACGGAAACGAAAACGAAATGACCGACCTTTGCGGCACCCGCGGCGTCGATGAGCTGCATTTGTCCGCGCAAATCGACGGACTCGAACGTGTCGCCCTTTTGCTGGGAAAGGATCGCGGTCGGCGTTGTGATGACCGCTGCTGCGCCAGCACAGGCACGGCCCAACGAAGCGCGATTCTTCAGGTCGCCTTCGACTAGGTTGCCGCCAAGTCGCCTGAGCGTTTCTTTTTTCGCTGGATCAGAAGTCGATCGGACCATGGCGCGAAATGGTTTGCCAGCAGACGCGAGGCGCCGGCAAATTTCCGTTCCGAGCAAACCCGTAGCTCCGATAACAAGTGTCATAGGCGTTCACTCACAGATATCCGATTTTGCGTGCCAGCTCGCTGGCTTTTTCCAAGTGAATTTTTGCTGCCGCGCCATCGTTTCGCTTCCATGCATCAACGGCGGCACGCATGGCCGATTCCAAATCAGCGGGAACAGCCATTTGCGAAGGAGTGAGCAGCGGTTCAACATTGTCGATTGCGTCACTAATTTGTTCCCGCATCAACTGCGCTCCGATCAATGGCCACAGCGGTACCCATAGCACGGGCAAGCCGCGAACGTGCGGCGTACGACGGAAATCTTCCACAGCTTCCGCCGCCTCTTTGAAAGCGCTCGCGACATCCCCGTTGCGCAGATGTACCCACGCCAGATTTCCTTTGGCCATCGCGATATACTCGACCATTTTTACAGCAGTCGCCAAGGCGAGACTGTGTTCGGCATAGCGCCGAGTATCTTCTATTGCTCCACGTCGTCGCTGGATCAGAGTCAGGTAAGTAAGACAGCGCGACTGAAGCACAATGTCCCCCGTTCTCTCTGTCAATTTGAGCGCGTCGTTTAGCCATTTTTCAGCCGGGTCGAGCTGTCCGGCCCAGAGATGAGCAAAGCCGACAACAAATCGCGCCACGCCGATTTCACGCAGAACATTGGATTCCTCAGTTGCCGCAAGTGAAGTTTGCGCGGTGGCGATCGTTTCATCGTTTGCAATGTAGCGATCCCGGCGAAGAGCCATGAGGACGAGTCCATGGTAAAAGTTTCCTTTTTGCAGCGCCGTCGCGTGTTCTTCCACCAAAGGCCCAATGCGCTTGGCCAGCGCGTCGATTTCGTCGACGTCGCCACGCCAATAATGCAGCCACATCCGATCAAGCTGAACTTGGAGCCATTCCCGTTGCCAGTCGGTTGCCGCCGACACGCGATTTTCCAAAACTTTCTCAGCTTCGTCGTAGCAGTTTCCGGCTCGATCGTAATCACGTTCTATGATCCAAGCCTTCGCCTGGTTCCGGCGCAGACGGGAAGAGCACACTGCATCCCGCTGGGGCGCGGTGCGCAGCGCAGATTCATAGGCCTCGCGCGCTTCCGTCTGCCGGCCGATTAGATGTTGAATGTCTCCGATGCTTTCATGAACTTGCGCGAGGGTCTGGCTGAGAATTTCATCCGGGCGAGCCGCCAGCAGGAGTTCAAGCTGACGCAGTGCCGACTGATAAAAAGCCAGCGCTTCAGCATTCGCGAAGGTTGCCTGTGCACGCTCTGCCGCCTGTCGTAGATAACGGATTGCTTTCTCCCGTGCTTCCGCTTTCTCGAAATGGTATCCCAACGTAGGGGAAAGCTCTTCGAGTCGGTCTGGGAATAAGGCTTCGATCGCATCACCCACCCGACCGTGCAACTGCTTGCGGCGCACGATTAACAGGCTGCTGTAGGCGACCTCGTGAGTGATGGCGTGCTTGAAAATGTATTCCCACTCCACCGATAGCTTCCTCGGTTGAATGAATTCGCGTCGCTGTAATTCTACGAGTGAATCATTCAGTTGGCCGTTCAAAGCTCCTTTGTCGCCGTAAAGATATGCCAGCACGCGCTGCTGAAAGATACGCCCGATCACCAGACGCGTTTTGTAGCGTCTGCTTCTTTTCCGTGTCGAGCCCGTCGATGCGCGCCGTGAGAAGGCTTTGCACCGTTTCCGGAACGTTCATTGCTTCGATCGCTCCAGTGGCGATGGCGTGGCCGTTCTCGATCACAACCGTCCCGCTTTCCAGTAGAGAACGCAGCAATTCCTCGAGAAAAAACGGATTCCCTTCAGCCCGATCCAAGATTAGGGCGCGCATTTTCTCCGGTAGGTTCTCAATCTTGAGGAGGCTTTGGATTAACGATCTGCTTTCTTCACGTGTGAGCGGCGAAAGCTCGAGCACGCGATAACTTTTTACGCCGGCGGCGCGAGTCCGCTCCTGCAATTGCGAAACAAAATCTCTATCTGGCCGGTAGGCGAGCAAGAGCAAAAGAGGAACTTCTTTTATTAAGGGCACGAGCGTTTCCAGAACCCGGAAGGAGGATGGATCGCACCAGTGCAAATCTTCCAAGAAGAGGATCAGCGGCTCTCGCGTGGCCCGCGCACGAATGTAGTGCTTGAATCCGCGCAAGATCCGCGTCTGCAACGCTTCACCAGTAAGAAATTTGATTTGTTCCTCTGTCTCGGCAGGCAGCGGCACTTCCAACAACCGGCCGAGATAGGGATAGATCTCATTCATTTTTGCCGGAGCCGTTTGTTCGATGCTGCTGCGCAGTGCCTGCTCGATTTCTTCCGGCGACGCGTCAGTGTTTGTTCCCAAAAGCGCGCGCAGGACATCTCGCGCCATCCAGTAACTCATTCCCTCGGTGTAAGCGAGGGCGCGACCTTCCGCCCACGGGATATCCGTCGACCGAAATGCATCCGCGATGAGCCGGCTTTTGCCCAAACCGGCTTCGCCAACAATCGCGAGAACGCTTCCAACTCCGTTTCGCAATTCGTGAAATGCCGACTGAATCTCGGCGAGTTCGGATTGCCGCCCGATCAACGGCGCGCGCAAACCTTCGATGCCGCGCGGCGCTCCCGGCGCCTTTTTCAGTCCAATCAGCCGATGGACTTCCACGGATTTCCCTTTTCCCTGCAACTTCAGCGGCGGGAGTGTTTCAAAATCGAAGAGCGCCGCTGCTTGCCGATGCGTATTCGGGCCGACGTAGATTTCGCCGTAATGCGAGGCTTCCTGCAGGCGCGCAGCTAGATTCACCGCATCTCCAATTACCGAATAATCCCGACGCCCGCGTGCGCCGATTTCACCCGCGATTACGGGGCCGGTGTTCACACCGACGTGTATGCCTACATCGGTGGCGTTTTCACGATTAAACGCCGTGACGGCCGCCATCATTTCCAGCGCCGCGCGCAATGCGCGTTCGGGATCGTTTTCGTGGGCGCCTGGCGCGCCGAAGAGCGCCATAATTTCGTCGCCCATAAATTTGTCCACCGTGCCCTGGTATTTCTCCACGATCGGTACGAGTCGCTCGAAACAGGCGTTGATAAGATTGCGCACCTCTTCAGGATCAAGTTTCTCCGAGAGCGCGCTAAAACCTGAAACATCAGCGAAGAGAATAGTAACAATTTTCCTTTCCTCCTCAGTCGCCAATGCCCGAAGACGCGCCTCGAGTTCGGCCAATTGCTGCCGCAGCGCAGTAACGGCGGGTTCCACGACGCTATCACCAAGGACGGAGCGCTGCGCCTCCAGACCGGCTATCGCCGCACGCAATTCGCGGACTTTTTCATCCGGCACCGACATCTGGCCCGATCCTACAAAAGTTGAAATGGGACCGCAGTCACAAAATTACTGCAACCGGGACTGTTGCTGTTTTGTAACTGCTTAATGGATAACTTTGGCGCGATGTCCGCGCCATCGTCCAACCCATGTGCTCCAGCCGTAAAAACCGAGCGGTTCGAGATCACCAGCCGCGACTGACCAATCCACGTCCGCGCGGCTTGCTGTGATCTTTTCGTTGGCATCAGCGCCATATACGTCGTCGATCACCATCCAGCATCCGTCCGCAAATCTGTCGTGGTAACAGTCGATATCTCTGCGTTTGGCAGCATCGGCATCGAGAATTAACAGCCCGACGTGATCCGAACCGAGTGCTTGACGGACAGCCGACATCGTTTCCGGCTTAAACGATTGTCCCTTGACCAATGTGACCATCTCCGCCACACGCTCCCTGGCGAGATTGCGTTCCAAGTCGCGCAAGATATTGCGAGTGCCGAGCCGTTTGTGTTTCACGGAGCCACCGGGTTCAATCGCAATCAATTTCTTCCTCTGCTCTAAATCGCGGACTCCGAACGCTGCAGCAATCGTAGCTCCTCCAACAAACGCGCCAATTTCGAGAATCGCGCCGGAGCAAATTTTTGCGAAGTGATAAATCAAAATGAGCACGTCCAGATGGAGCATGGAGTATTTGTCCCGGACCTTCATCAGCTCCGAATGAATTGGCTCGTGGCGGTACGCCATCAGCCTGTGCATCAGATCCAGGCATTCGTTATGGCTATCAGCCTGTGCGATCGCCTTTTCGGGATTCACGGCTTCCGTCTGCTGTGAGGATTTCGAGCCGCTGCGGGCGAACTCGCCGGCGCGTGTGTCGAACCGGCCGATGCCGTTGCTGCGGGGCTGGAAACCCGAAATGCGAACGTCGGCGCAGGTGACGGAGACGGTGTTCCCGACGCAGTTGATGAAGGAGACGACGAGGGACTCGGGGTCGGACTGGGAGTGGGGGAAGGGATAATATTCTCCCAACGATGCAACGGCACGCTCGCGCCCCCGATCTCTTTTACCAGCGTTTCGCAACGCGCCTGGATTTTGTCCAAGTCAGGAGGACCAAATGGCTTCTCAGCCGTTCCCGGGAAAATGATGTAACTCACCTTGAGATCGCTCACCGGCCGATTGTAGGCAGTTGCAAGCGCGTTGAGTTCTTTTGCGATGCGTAGCGACGCCTCGCCGACTTTGTCGTTGGGTCCAACGTCTCCGACGATCACTGGATAAATTGCATCGCCGAAAACCACGAGCGCGTAATCACCCACTTTAACCGCGTCGGCGCCGTGGGTAAACAAGCCCGGAACCACGATAAACGGATCTGTCGCGCCGATCAGGAAACTAAATTTTTTCAGCGTGGCAACCTCGGCGCGGAGTTCCGCGATTGCGTTGCGCAGCTCGCGTTTCCGTGCGGGCGCGGTACTTGCCAGCGCGTATTCGTCCTCTGCGCGTTTCAATCGCTGTTCGGTCCCGGCGAGATACGGGTTAGGCGCGTCGGTTTTTTTCTCCCAACGATAACTCGTGGCCGGCTTAAAATTCGCGGGCGCACCGCTTCCAGCAGGCAGGCGATCAGAATCCGAGCCGTCGGCGTCCACATCCATGTCCGCCTGGAGGAGGAGCGCCTTTCGATGAGTTTCGGGATGCTGAAGCTGCAGAACCGTCTGGCAATCGAAGAAATTATGCCGCGATAAGAGCAGATCGAGACGGCCGAGGTTCTCGCGCAGCATTTTAACTTTTGTGTCGTAAAGCTGCCCGAACAGTGGTGAAACCGAGTCCGCTGATAGCATCGAGGTCAAACCGGGCAAAAGTATTGGCAGTTGCGGATTGATTTTCGCCAGTTCCTCGATCGTCTTGTTCGGGGAAGGCACGCGCGCCAGCAGCTTGAGATCCAGCACGTAACTCTCCGGTTGGATGCGTTCGGTCGAAGCATCGGCACCGGGAGTCGTCTCAACGGCGGAGTGAACCGTGATGCCGTTAAACAGTTTCGCGGTGTCCAACTTTCCCGTGATCACAGGCGGCCGGGTTGCCGTCGGTTCCGGCGTGGGTGTGCCGGAAATCTCCATCGGCGCGAACCGTTGCAGGCGCTCAAGTGAAATCCAGCGATAGACGATCGCGGCGAAAATCGCTGCGAATAAAACCAGAACCAGTCGTCGCCACGTACGAAGGCGAATTTTTCGCACACGATTACTTTCGCACCCAGGCGACGATGGCTGCAATAATCCCGATCACACTCAGTACTGACATAAGGCCAGCAGGCATGACTCTACCGGTGCGAAAGAATTTGGGCACGAACTGCGCAGCCAGCAAAACCGAGACGATGAGCGCAGTCGCTAATCCCGCGACGCGGTGTTCAGGCAAAAGGAATGCCGCTACGAGCAGCAAGACTCCCGTGATTAAGCCGGCAATGATCGATGCTACGCTGCCTGCCTTGACGTAACCGACGATGCCCCCTGTGATCGTGAGCAGGCCAAAAATAATGAAATAAATCTTCGCTGCTTCCATTTGGAACGCGCCACTTCGTAAGCCAACTGGACGCCGCTGTCCAGCACGGCTGTAGCGGAGTGCATTGATGCGAGCGTAACTGTCGCGATTTATCAGCGGGATCACCGATCCGCGCTACAGCGCGCGGACACTCGCATCATTATAGAATTCGATCTGTCGCCCACCGAGCCGGCGAATAATGCGCCAGCCATGGCTCCTTGCAAATTCACGGATTTCATCTTCTGACATGTCCCGCAGAACCCTCAGCTCCGCAGGCTGAGTGACCACATATTCAGAGCTTATTGAAAGTCTCTCCCCGATCTTGGCAGCAAGAGCTGGCAAATCGTTGTGCATTTGTTCCTTGCTAACGATTAACTGTGCGATGCGCGTCAGAAATCTTTTTCTTCGATGGGAGCGGTGGCGGCTGCTTTGCTTTACGGTTTAGTCTGGCCCCCAGTGCCTGAACAGCTTTGCGGCCCGGCGAAGGGCCACGCGAGGTTGGTTTCTCCATATGATTTGCTCCTTGTAGAAGCGCCTGTTTCAAACGCATACCTATCAAATTCAGCCCTGGGCACAAGCGCCACCACAACAGTTTCGGCTCACTGGCGCGGTGCTTTTCCTTGGCTAAACTTTGTCGATGTTTTCGGAGACGATCGAGCTACGCGGTCACATCATTGATTCGCTCATCTTGCCGAAGGTGCTGGACCAGATTCTGACGAATGGCGGGAACTTCAAGATTACTGAAGTCCAAATCGGTCGAAAACGCGCAGATCAAAGCTTCGCCCGAATCGAAGTGTCCACCGAAACAGGCGAAGCGTTGGACGACCTGATCCTGCGACTTCGCCAACAGGGCGCTGAAGTAATCGAGCGCGCAAACGCTCAACTTGCCGCGGCTCCAGCCAACGGCGTTTTCCCGCCCGACTTCTACGTAACCACCAACCAGCAAACATTTGTTCGGTTCGGCGGTAACGAGATCGAGGTGATGCCCTCGATCATCAATAGCGCGATAGCGGTCGACCGGAAAAAAGGCAGCGCGCGGGCCGTTAAGTTTTTCGACGTCAAAAAAGGCGAGGAGATTGTTGTCGGACACCAGGGAATCCGTGTTGTGCCAGTGCAGCGAGCCACCACGCACACCGATCCGTTTCAGTTCATCAACAACATCGTTGATGCCGAGGAACCCAAGTCTGCCATCATTCGCGAGATCGCCGAGGAATTGCGACGCGCCCATGGCGCTGGCGGAAAAATCGCGGTTGTTGTCGGACCAGCGATCGTTCGCACCGGCGCAGGCAGGCATTTGGTTCGATTGATTGAAGGAAGTTGCATCGATCGGCTCTTCGCAGGAAACGCATTTGCGGCTTACGACGTTGAGCAGGCCTTGTATGGAACCTCGTTGGGACTACATCCAGATGTCGCGATCGCGCGCGGCGGACACGAAAATCATCTCCGTGCAATAAATGCAATTCGGGAAGTCGGCGGAATTGCTGCTGCTGTTCGCGAAAAGGTCCTGACCAGCGGGATCATGCGCGCGTGTGTGCAACACAACGTCGACATCGTGTTGATCGGCGCCATTGGTGACGAGGGGCCGCTCCCTGGCGTAACGACTGACATAATCGAATGCGAGAAGATCCTGAGAGACAAACTATGCGATGTAACTCATGTGATGTTGTTAGCGACACTCCGTTACTCGCTTGCCTTAGGGGCCTTCCTCGCGAACAACGTGAAAACCGTTTGCGTCGATATTGATCCGCCCGCCGTCGAACGAGCTGTAGAGCGGCAGCCATTGCAATCCATCGGTTTGGTCACGGACGTCGAACCATTTCTGCGGGAACTGGCCGATTGTCTGGGCGGATCCAAGGTCAGCCAGTAGATTTGGTTCCATGCGTGAACTGCTTCTTTGTCCGCCTGATTACTACGGGATTGAGTACGAGATTAATCCATGGATGAGCGTCGCCCACGCGGCCGAAACGGCAATCGCGCAAGAGCAATGGAAACAACTGCACGCGACGCTTTCAAAATTTTGCAAGGTTCATCTGATTGCGCCACAGCCGCGATTGCCCGACATGGTCTTTACCGCCAACGCCGGCTTGACGGTTGGCCGCAAATTCATCCCCAGTAATTTCCGCCACAAAGAACGCTCCGGAGAACAATCGTTTTTCACCAAATGGATGGCGCAACACGGCTATGAAATCGAATGGCTGCCGGAGAAACTTTACTTCGAAGGCGAAGGCGACGCGCTCTTTGGCAACAACGTGCTCTTTTGCGGTTACAAATTTCGTTCCGACATTCAATCCCACCGCGCAATAGCAGAAATGCTGGCTTGCCTTGCGATTTCGGTAGAGCTGGTTGATCCGCGTTTTTACCACCTTGATACCTGCTTTTGTCCGTTGCCGGACAGCGGTGGGTTTTGGTTTCCAGATGCGTTCGATGAGTACGGGCAGCGCGCAATCCGCGAACACGTGACTGATTTGATCGACGTCGCACCGGAAGAAGCAATGCACTTCTCATGTAACGCTGTGGTGATCGACCGCGACATCGTCTTGCCCGAAGGCGCGCCGCAGCTTGTGACGAAGCTGCAAGAGCGCGGCTACCGCTGCCACGCGTTGCCGATGACCGAATTCATCAAAGCCGGCGGCGCCTGTAAATGCCTGACCATGTTCATGCCGCAGCGAGAAGCATTGGAGTAATGGAATGGCGGAGTTATGGCGTTTTGATTTTCAGAACCGCACCACTCCACTACTCGATTACTCCAGCCTTTTGACATTTAACTCGCAACGCCGCTTGAATCTTTCCCAGCGGCAGGCAATTCAGCACGTCCGCCTTCGTCAGCCAGCCTTTGCGGGCGATGCCGATTCCGAACCACAGATCTTGCAGACGCGCTGTGCGATGGGCATCCGGATTGATTACACATTTAACGCCTTTTTGTTTGGCTAATGGCCACCAGCGCCAGTCGAGATCGAGCCGCTTTGGCGCGGCGTTGAGTTCAATCCATGTGGCCGTGCGCGCCGCCGCATCGAGCACAGCCGGAATATCGATCTGATAGGCCTCGCGTTTCAGCAGCAAACGCCCGGTCGGATGCGCCAGCATCGTAACAAACGGATTTTCCAGAGCGCGGATCACGCGCTGGGTCATCTCGGACTCGCTCAAACTGAAAACGGAATGCACTGACGCGACGACGTAATCGAGTTGCGACAGCACTTCATCGGGAAAATCCAGTGAGCCGTCGCGCAGGATGTCGCATTCAACTCCCGCAAATAAGCGAAATCCTTCGAATGTCCTGTTCAGCTTGCGAATCGCGGCGACTTGCTCGAGCAACTTTTCCGCGGCGATGCCGTGGCCTTGAACGGAGCTGCGGCTGTGATCGGCAACGCCGAGATACTGCAGCCCGAGTTCGCGGGCGGCTTCTGCCATTTCTTCGAGTGTGTTGTGGCCGTCGCTCGCCACGGTGTGACAATGAAAGGTGCCGCGCAGATTTTCCTTCTCGATGAGTTTTGGCAGGGAATGCTGTTCAGCCGCTTTGAACTCGCCGCAGTTCTCCCGTAGCTCCGGTGGAATGAAATCGAGATCAACAGCGCGATACAAGTCGGCTTCGTCGAGCACACTCGGAATTTTGGTCGGTGATTTCTTCTTTTTCGTCTTCTGATCAGCGGGAACCACAGCAAGCCGATATTCATTGAGCGTCCAGCCCCGCTGCAATGCGCGGCTACGCATCTCGATGTTGTGTTCCTTGTTTCCGGTGAAATAAGCGAGGGCAAACGGGTATTCCACCGTCGTGACCACACGCAGATCGCACTGCACTCCCGATCGTAGCCGCACGCTCGATTTGGTTGGCCCTTGTGCGATGACGGATTCGACAAGCGGATGAGAAACGAAAAATTTCGTAATCGCTTCCGGTTCCTTTGTTGCGACCAGTAAATCGAGATCGTGAACGATTTCCTTTCGCCGGCGATAACTCCCGGCAATCTCAACCTGCAAAGCTGCTTCGTGCGCAGCCAGATCTGAGCGCAACGCTTCCGCCTCAGCTGCTACCTGGCCGAACTGAAACGAACCTACGTGCGAGGCGCGTCTGGCGATGGCGTCACAAATCCTTCGCTGCGTTGTCTCGCCAAAGCCAGGCAATTCGGCGACGCTGCCCTTTTCGCACGCCGTGCGCAACTGCTCGATTGAGCTAATGCCGAGTTTGTCGTGGAGCGCCTTGATCTTTTTCGCGCCGAGCCCGGGCAATGAAAACAATTCCAGAATTCCGGTTGGAAATTCTGCGCTTAAGTCCCGGAAATACTTGAGCGACCCTGTTTCTGCCAACTCCTTAATCTTCAGCGCAATGCTTTTTCCAATTCCTGGAATTTTCGCGACGGCTTCTTCGTCGTGAAAATTGGAGACATTCGCGCCGAATGTTTCAATGGCGCGCGCCGCGTTCGTGTAAGCGCGGATCTTGAACGGATTTTCGCCCTTCAACTCCAGCAGCGTTGCGATTTTCTCCAGAACCGTGGCGATTTCCTCCTTAGTCATCACCAAGACCGTTAACCCGGATCGCGCCGCCGTCGATGGCGAAGCGCCATCCGGAACCAGTCTCCCGAAGGGCGACTAAGACGCGACCAGGCTCCAACCTGCGGAGAGAGACTGTGCGGTTTTTGCGATCATCCCGAGAGGTGAGACTTGGCGTGTCAGCGACTTGTTGCTGTGCGAATTAAGACCGGGTATGCAGCCGGAATTGGCCTCCCAAAAAACTGCTAATCGAATCGGCCCGCCGTCGACGCCGAAGCAATCGCTGCGCGCAGCTTAGAGCCCCAGTTAAGGCGCCGCTAGCGTCCAGCCGCCCGGCAGAGTGGGCCCACCAGCATTGTGAAGAAAGATATTATTGTTCAGGTACCAGATCGCCGTTTGATGCGTGCCCGAATTGTAAAGCACATAGTCGGGCCTGGCGTTGCGGTCGAAATCTGCTGCGCCCACTACCTCCCATCCCGCTACAATCGTCGGACCAGTTGCGCTACTGGTGTGCGTGGCCCCAGACATATACCAGATCACCGTCTGGCGCGTTACTGGACTGAACAGCAGGTAATCGGGATGCCCATCGCCGTTGAAATCCGCAACGGCACGCAAACTCCAGCCCCCCGGAAGAGTCGGCCCAGTGGCAGAACCGGTGTGCACATTGTTGTTCATATACCAAATCACTGTCCCACGCGTGTTGGCATTGAACAGCACATAGTCCGGGTTGCCGTCCAAATTAAAATCCGCCAGCCCCACCACGTTCCATCCACCAGGAAGAGTCGGCCCA